>JAEIGA010008498.1_pt1 | contig 15571 bp, 12 predicted proteins | sample 9270691 | NCBI WGS metagenome assembly JAEIGA01 (sample SAMN17057246, study PRJNA624740) | gut metagenome | biome: biome; isolation source: fecal sample | host: Bos grunniens | place: China: Xizang | collected 2019
AACCAACTCCTGCCAGAGCCCTGGAACCCACGAAATTCCCGACGATCATGGAATCCGCCATATTGTAAAGCTGCTGGAACACATTTCCCAGAAAAACAGGAAAAACGAAGCGCAGGATTATACGCATCGGATTGCCTTCAGTCAACTTTGTTTCCATATCTGATCTCTCCATAGATTAAACAACTTTAGAATCCTAATCATTATATGTGTTCTGCAGTGGAATGTCAACTTCCGGAAAGATAAGAATATAAGGCCGTTTTTATTGCTATTCACCCTGTTCGTTGGTAGAATGAAAGAAAAAGATCCGGAAAAGGAGGAAACAAATGGGATTGAATGATACGCCCTCCGGGGAGAGGGTCCACATCGGTTTTTTCGGCAAGAGAAATGCCGGTAAGTCAAGCGTTGTAAATGCGGTGACCGGACAGGATCTGGCCGTTGTTTCCGAGATCAAGGGAACCACCACTGATCCGGTTTACAAGGCCATGGAATTATTGCCCATGGGACCGGTTATGATCATAGATACACCGGGATTCGATGATGAGGGAATCCTGGGAACCATGAGGATCAAAAAGACCCGGCAGATCCTGAACAGGGCGGATATCGCCGTTTTGGTGACGGATGTGACCCGGCCCTTTTCCGTGGAGGAAGAGCAATTGGTGGAGCTGTTTAAGGAGAAGCAGCTGCCCTGGTTGATCGCGGGGAACAAATGTGATCTGCTGGAACAGTTCCCTGCTGCGACGGACCACTTATGTCCTGTCAGTGCCCTCACCGGGGAAGGGATATGGGAACTTAAGGAAAGGATCGCTCATCTCGTCCGTACCGGGGATATAGACAGATATATCGTGAAGGATCTATTGCGGCCTTCCGACATTGTGGTCCTGGTGGTGCCCATCGACAAGGCGGCCCCCAAAGGCAGGCTGATCCTGCCGCAGCAGCAGACCATCCGGGATATTCTCGATGCTTCCGCTGCAGCCATTGTGGTAAAGGAGACAGAATACAGAGATATCCTGGATAAACTGCCCGGAAAACCTGCTTTGGTGATCACGGACAGTCAGGTATTCTCCAGGGTTTCTGCGGAGACCCCGGATGATATCCCCCTCACTTCTTTCTCCATCCTGATGGCAAGATACAAAGGATTCCTGGAAACAGCGGTCCATGGTGTCGGGGCCATCGACGGGCTTAAGCCCGGCGACAAGGTACTGATCTCCGAAGGATGCACCCATCATCGCCAGTGCAATGATATCGGAACGGTCAAGATCCCTGCATGGCTTAACCAGTATCTCGGATTTCCGGTTCAGATCGAAACCACATCCGGCCGGGAATTCCCGGAGGATCTGTCAGCCTACGCCCTGGTCATCCACTGCGGCGGATGCATGCTGAATGAGAGGGAGATGAGATATCGTATGAAATGTGCTCTGGACCAGCAGGTTCCCTTTACCAATTACGGGATATGCATCGCCCGCATGAAGGGTATACTGGACCGAAGCATACGTGTATTTACCGACCCGGCATTCACCCGGTCTTGATTTTTTTCCCCACAGGGGTATACTCAAAGGCAGAAAACCCGGTTTTCATCAGACACACCGGGGATCAATAAGGAAAGAAGGAATAACATGCTTTTCAGAAAGAAGCTGCCTGTATTATTGATGGCACTTATCCTGTCGGCAGTAATGATCTTTACCCAGACAGGTTTCCATAGCTATGCTTCATCGGTGGAGAGCTCTTCTGATCCGGCTACGCCTTCCGGCGGAGATTCCCCGGAACCCTCCGGCGGTGGTGGCGATTCCGGATCACCCTCCGGAGACACACCTTCAGGTGGTGCGCCTTCCGGAGATGTTCCCTCCGGTGATACTCCCTCCGGTGGCGGATCATCCGAGGGCTCTTCTTCAGAGGACTCCGGATCTTCCGGAGCAGATTCATCCTCCGACACTTCCGGAAACAGTGAATCAGTTCCGGATCAGGGCACTAAGGATGAACAGGAGGAATCATCCCAGGGTACCGGTTCCGGAGATTCCGGTAAACCGGGAAAGGGAGATGCATCGTCCCGGGAGACTTCTTCAGAGGATTTCAGGGAAGAGGCCGAGATCTTCAGGATCCTGACGGATGAAAAAAACAAAAAGAAGAAAAAAGTAGAGAAAGACGATTCCAGAGGAAGGGATTATTCCGATCTGGAGATCGTCTCCAGCGGAAACACTTCTTTCACCATTGTCTCTGTCTCCAGGAATGAGGAAGAGGTCAATAAGAAGCTCAAAAAACTCAAAAAGAGAAGGAAGAAACTAAAGAAGAAAAAGAGCAGGCTGAATGAACAGCTTGCCCGGGATAAAGCCCAGGCCAAAGAGATCAAGGCAATCTATGCCATGCTTGACGAGACTGTACCGGAGAAAGACTCAGGGGAGATCCTTCTGACCGGATGTGTCCGGGAGGGGGCATATCTGCCGAATCCTGACCGTGTGGACGGGCTGGATGAAAGATTATCCCTCCTGGCTGAAACCTATGATATCGTATCTCTTTCCGAATGGACCGACAGATACACTACCGAGTATCTGCCTCAGTCTGTGAAGATCAGCGAGATGGAACATGAAGAGCCGGTGCCGGAAGGCCACGACAGCCGCTACGAGGATACAGGCTTTTATTCCAGCGTGGATCCTATCCTGAAAAACAGGGCAAAATACTGTGAGATCTCCATTGCGGCGGACCGCAGTCTTCTTAAAGAAGTAAAAAAGAAGCTCAAAGATGTTAAGGAACATATCCGCAACCTGGAAGAGATCAAGGAGGCCAATACCATCTATCTGGATTCCAGACTGGTGGAATACAAGGATGTGATCCCGGATGAAACGGTAGAGTTTCTCAATGCGGTTGTGGCCAAGGAAGGAGCCCCCTATGTGTGGGGAGCATCCGGCCCCAACTCCTTCGACTGTTCCGGTCTGGTCAGTTACGGATTAAGGGAATGTAAAGCGGCAGGAGCCGGGTTCAGATGGACCTCCTACGACTTTGTGACCCAGCTGAAGGAGATTCCTTTTGAGGAAGCCAAGCCGGGAGATCTGGTATGGAAGCATGGCCATATCGCCATATATATCGATGAGGGAACTGTCTTTGAGGCACCCTATACAGGAGCAAGGATAAGATTTACTGCCTGCAATGTCTCCTCCAGGTTCTCCAGAGCCCTGAGGTGGTGGAGCAAAGAGGAATAGGCATTGGATCAGGCATAAGATAACAGGAAGAATCAGACAGATAAGAATAGGAAGAAAAAAGTGTTCCGCCTGCGCGGAACACTTTTTTTTACTTGAATCTGCTTTTTTTGAAGAAATGATTGATGACCCCTCCGATGAGCATGATGATGACCCCCACCACCAGAACACGTTTGGCTGCTTCCTGGGGAATCATGCTTTTTGAACCGACGGATTCCGAATAGAAGGTCAGTTCATATTCGATCTCCACCGGATCACCCATGGCAGTGGTATCCGCGATCACAGGGAAGGACTCATCCATCACAGGTATGGGGATCAGGAAAGTGGAGTTTCCTCCTTCTGTGGCGAGATTCTCATACCTCTCTCCTCCGGAGATCATGTAGTCGTAATAGGTACTGCTCCAGATAAGCTGGGCGTAGGCTTTTCCTTCCTTGATCACCATCAGGGTGGGGGAGGAGATGCTGGCACGGCCGCTTCCGCCTGTCATGTTCAGTTCGATGGAGTACTCCCCGTCATCGGCATCGAATGCCATGGCTTCCGTCGGGGTAAGAGGGGTGACCATCTCTGAACTGTCGGGAACCGCGACATCGGTCGAGGGCGAATCCTCGTCGTTATTATCGACGTTCTGCCTCTGACTGTCATATAAAGACAAAGCTTTCTCGATCTTGTCATAATCCGGAACGGTGATATTGAGGGCTTCCTTATCCAGTGAACCGGCATCAAAGAGGATAAACCGGTTGTACCATTTCTGCTTTCTGTTGCTGAAAGCGGCACAGCTCATTCTGTAATTCAGATAGGGAACAGCAAAAGAGAAGGTATAGTAACCGGCCTGTCTCTTATATTTGATATAATCCGACATCTCTGCCTTGGCTGCATCTTCCGCGGTACCCATAAATATATAATCGTAGCTGTAGCTGGACATGGTGATGGTGGCGTCCATCTCCCCGTCTTTGACATTGAGGACACCTTTCTCGATCCGGAAGAAGGGGGAACTGGAGGTTACCTTGATCTCGTAGGAACCGTCGTTAAGGTCACGCCCGTAGATCGGTACCATCCCGTATTTTACCACCTCTTTCTGAGAGGCCATATCCGAGCTTTTCGCGACCTGGTCAAAGCCCTTTGCCGCCCTGGCCTCCGTTGCCGGCAGACCGGACAGAAGGGTCAGGACCAGTAGGAACAGCAGAAGCGTGAGAGATTTTTTTCGCTGGAACATAATATTACCTCATTAAATGTACAATTCCATATAGATATCTTTATGTATTATACCATAAAAATGCCCTTTCGAAGACAATATTTCTGATCTGCTGACACTTTTCATCTGACTCTGATTCATGTATAATAGGAGAGAGTTACAAGACCAGACAATATGAAAAACAGAACGGAGGAAATGATGAAAGGTGTATTATATGGAGTAGGCGTTGGACCGGGGGATCCTGAACTGATCACCCTGAGGGCAATCAATCTCATCAGGGAAAATGATGTTATCGCTGTCCCCGGTAAAGAGGCAAAGGAAGCGGTGGCTTACAAGATCGCCAAGGGATCTGTACCCGAGATCGAGGATAAGGAACTGGTTCCTGTCTATATGCCTATGGTCATGGACAAAGAGGAGCAGGAGAGAAACCACAGAGCAGGTGCAAAGATGCTTGAGAAGTACCTGGAAGAAGGAAAAAATGTGGTGTACATCACCCTGGGTGATTCCACGATCTACTGCACCTTCAGCTACCTTCAGGATATCGTGGAAGCGGATGGTTATCAGACCCAGCTGGTGCCGGGAATCACCTCTTTCTGCGCGGCAGCTGCCAGGGTCAATAAACCCCTGGTGCTTTGGAATGAGATCCTCCATGTGGTGCCGGCTGCCCATACCATGGACACACCCCTTGATCAGCCGGGCAACTATGTCCTGATGAAATCCGGAAGCCATATGAAAGAAGTGAAGGACCTCCTGACAGCAAGCGGGCGCGATGTCAATATGGTGGAAAACTGCGGTATGCCTACAGAGAAGGTATACATGAGCGTGGATGAGATCCCGGACGATGCAGGATATTTCTCCCTCATCATCGCCAGAGAGAAACAGAATGATTAGTCGGGTACAGCCTGACAGTTCAGATAAAAAGACAATGATTTAGAGATCAGTTATGATAGAGATTATTAATCTGACCAAAACATTTGATAAGTTTACCGCGGTGGATCATCTGAATCTGAAGATCGAGACGGGGGAATTCTTCGGACTTCTGGGACCAAACGGAGCCGGAAAGACCACCACCATCAGCATGATGTCAACGGTCCTGCTTCCCACAGAGGGAGAGATCCGTATCGATGGCAATCTTCTGAACCGGACCGCCTCCAGGGAGAAGAGAAAGCTCAGTGTGATCACACAGGAGTATTCCATGCGTCAGGATATGACGATGGAGGAGGTAATGGAGTACCAGGGCCGTCTGTACTTCCTCCCCAAAAAAGTGATCCGGGAAAGAACCGAACAGTGGCTGGAATTTGCCGGGCTTTCGGAATACCGGAAGAGGGTGGTGAGACACCTGTCCGGAGGAATGAAAAGAAAACTGATGGTATGCCGGGCACTGCTCATAGAACCGGAGATCTTGCTTCTGGATGAGCCGACGGCCGGGATGGATGCCATCTCACGACGGCAGATGTGGAACCTGCTCAGACAGCTGAACCAGCAGGGACTCACCATCGTGCTGACCACCCAGTATATCGATGAGGCCCAGTCCCTTTGCAACAGGATCGCCCTGATCAATAAAGGGAAGCTGAACACTGTGGATACGCCGGATCACCTGATCGAAGAACTGGGTACATTTGCGGTGGATGAAGTGTCGGAGGATAATCTCGTCAGCCGTTATTTCCATCACCGTGCGGATGCCATCGGTTATCTGACTGATCATCCGGAAGCATCCATGCGGGCCACCACACTGGAAGATGTGTTTGTGGAAAGGATAGGCAACCGCCTGTCCAAGAAGTAGCAGGGAGATATGAACTATGGGAATAATAACCGTATTATGGGAGAAATGGACAGAATTCAAGAGGGATTTCTATAAGATCACCATCGCAGCCATGGTCTCCCCCCTGATGTACCTCATTATCTTCGGCATGGGCATACAGACGACCTCCCACGGGGAACCTTACCTGAATTATCTGATCCCGGGTATCGTCGCCATGTCCACCATGACGGGAAGTTTCAGCGCGGTGGCGCAGAATATGAGTGTACAGAGATTATATGAGAAAGCCCTGGATCAGGTCATGGTCTCCCCGACGCCCCTGTGGCAGTTTATTCTGGGACAGATCATCGGGGGAAGCCTACGCGGCATGTATGACGCGACTATCATCATGCTGCTGACCGCGACCATCCGGACAGGACTGATCTTTAACGGACTGTCGTTTTTCATTATGTTTTTAAACGGGACGGTATTCTCCACCCTGGCTCTGGTCCTGTCCTTTCTGGCCAAGAGCTACACGGATGCCCCCCGGTTTAACTCATATATCATCATGCCGATGACATTTTTGTGCAATACCTTCTTCTCAACAGACCAGATGCCCAACGGATTTCGTCAGGTGATCGGCATCCTTCCCCTGTCACAGGCCAGCAATATGATTCGTGCCATCTCAGCGGGAATGGATCCGGACCCGATAGGATTTGTCATCCTGTTTGCCTACCTGATCATTTTTTCTTCGATTTCCGTCATGTTCATCTATAAGAAGAAGAATCTGTAAGAAAATGTATCGGCAGGAGATCATGCCGGTAAAAAATGAACCGGCAGACTGATTGTTAATAATTTGTGGCAGGAGGTACAACAATGATGAAGAAAAGAACGGATATCACGGAAGAATATCTGCTGGACCGTATATGGGGAAGCCTGATCGGCGGTGCATTGGGTGATGCACTGGGTTATGAGGTGGAATTCATCAACTGGACTGCCATAAAACAGGAATTTGGAAAGAAGGGGATCACCGAGCTGGTCACCCATGGAGGAAACGCGATCTTCTCCGACGACACACAGATGACATTGTTCACTGTCGGAGCCATGATCGACGGATATAAGCGGCGCGCCCTGGGGCAGCAGATCGATCTGACGGCCGACTGTATCTATGACGGATACCTGGCCTGGCTCCAGACCCAGGGTTATGTCGGCAAAGGACGGTGGAACGGTACGTGCAGTGAGCTGAGGGATATTCCCGAGCTGAACAAACAGAGGGCTCCCGGCAATACCTGCCTCAATGCACTGACAAGCGGCAGGATGGGCACCCCGGAAAATCCTGTTAACAGCTCAAAAGGATGCGGTGGTGTTATGAGGACAGCTCCCCTCGGTTTTACGGATGACTGGGGAAGTCCCCTTTTAGGCGGAGCCAGAGCAGGAGCCGTCACCCATGGACATCCCGGCGGCTGGATCCCATCCGGGATGATCGCTGAGATCGTCTATCGTGGGATCTATCAGGATGAGGACTCTCTGGAGCAGATCATCCTCGCCTCCCTGGATTCCGTTCTTAAAACCTGGGGAGAACTGGAAGAGACGGAAGACTTTGCCGGTCTTATCCGCCGTGCCGTCCGGCTCAGTCATGAAGATATATCGGATGTGAAAGCCATCCACAGTCTGGGCGGCGGCTGGACAGGTGATGAAGCCCTGGCCATCGCAGTCTACAGCAGTTTAAAACACAGGGATGATCCCGTGGCGGCACTGATCTGCGCGGCAAACCACAGCGGGGACAGTGATTCCACTGCAGCGATCACCGGAAATATCATGGGAGCCTTCCTCGGAGGGGAGGCCATCCCACAGGAATGGATCTGCCGTATCGAGCAGCTGATGCTGATCCGACAGATGTCGGAAGAATTGTCAGCTTTGATCTATTCCGGCGGAGATGAAGGAGAATAGAAAAATATGAATAGATACAGAGAAATAAAAGACGGGAGATTGTATTTTGACGGGTGCGATACCACAGAGATCGCCCGCCGGTACGGAACCCCTTTATATGTCATGTCCCACTCGGCCCTGATGGACAAGATCAATGAGCTGAAAGGGGACTTTATAGAAAAATACCCCGGCGCCAGGGTGGCTTATGCTTCCAAGGCCTTCTGTACCCTTGGAATGCTAGAGCTGCTCAAGAGAGAAGGCTTCTGCCTCGAAGTGGTATCCGGCGGAGAGCTTTACGCAGCCAAAGAAGTGGGATTCCCTCCTGAAATGATCGAGTTTAACGGAAACAACAAACTTCCCTCCGAAATCGATGACGCGGTAAGCTACGGTGTGGGGAGAATAATCATCGACGGACTTAAGGAGATTCCCCTGATCATTGATTCCTGCAAAAAATACGGCAGGAAAGCAGGCGTTATGATCCGTGTCACCCCCGAGGTTACGGTTGATACCCACGACTATATCAGTACCGGTGAGAAGGATTCCAAATTCGGCATCCCTCTGGATGAAGAGATATTGTTCCCTGTCGTTAAGGAAGCGATTGAATCCGAATATCTGGAGTTCTATGGCCTGAATATGCATATCGGTTCGCAGCTCTTTGAGGTGGAGGGATTCCTCAAGGCCCTGGATGCCCTCATGGACTGGGCCGGGAAGATTAAGGAGGAGTTCGGTGTAGCCATCAGGGAAGTGAACTTCGGAGGAGGATTCGGGGTACAGTATACCAATGAGGAAGTCAAACCCTACCGGTATTTCCTTGATCCCCTGATGGAAAAACTTCAGGAGAGGGCAGATGAGATCGGTATCCCCTGCCCCGTGGCAATCGCCGAACCGGGGCGCTCCGTGGTCGCCGAGGCCGGGATCACCCTCTATACCGTGGGCCAGATCAAAGAAATCGAAGGACTCACGAAGTATGTCTCCGTGGACGGAGGTATGGGCGAGAATATCCGGGTGGCTCTCTATCAGGCGGAATATAACGGGATCGTGGCTAACCGGGCGGAAGATACACCTGACGAGACGGTGACGGTCTGCGGAAAATACTGCGAGTCCGGTGATGTGCTGATCAAGGATTTCAAAGTTCCCGGAACGATCCGTATGGGAGACATCTTCGCCACTTATTCCACGGGCGCCTACGGATACTCCATGGCTTCCAACTACAATAACAACCCCGTTCCCGGAGTGGTCATGGTGAGAGAAGGAAAGAGCTGCTGGATGGTAAAACCCCAGACCTTCAGCCAGATTATTGAGAATCAGCTGATTCCCCAACTGTTATAATTACGTTATTTATATAAATAATTAATGGAAATTGTGAAGGAGGGAATATACGATGAAGTATATTGAAGCAATTGAGAAAAGACAATCCATCAGAGAGTTTCGCAAGAAGGAACTAAGCGATAAACAGACCGCAGAGATCAGGGAATTTTACGGGTCTTTCAAACCGCTGATCCCGGAGATCGGGACTGAGCTGGTCATCTCCACGGGTGAGGAGATCGGGACCCGGCTGGAAGGCTCAACCGGATACAGGGGTCACTCTTTCAATGCCCCGGCTTACATCACGATCCTGTCGGAAGTCAAAGATCACTATCTGATCAACGCGGGTTACCTGGCGGAAAATCTCCTTCTCAAGCTGGTGGATATGGACATCGATCATTGCTGGCTGACCACCAACGGAAGCGACAATGTCAAGCGTGCCCTGTTCCTTGAAGACAAGGATAAAGAAGCTGTGGTGGTCATCGCCTGCGGTTTCGGGAAAAAGGAGCGCAGCCTTCTTCGTCTGGATATTCAGACACCTTCCAATGTAAAGGTCTCCAAGAGAGCCGGACATATCGCTCCCAAGATCGCCCAGGACGAGATGGTCTATCACAGATCATGGGGCAGACCGGTGGACTGGAATACAGTCGACCCTCATCTTGATCTGGCTTTCTATGCGGGCAGCCTGGCCCCGTCCTTCCTCAATAAACAGCCTTACCGTTATGTGCTTGCCGAACCTTATGTGATCCTCTACCGGCTGAAAGAAGACCAGGGAACAACGTATGAGGACCTGTTCCTGGATGCCGGCGCCACCATGGCTAATTTTGAAGCCGTATTCGAGGACTACAGCAGTTTTGACCGGAAATGGAACTGTGATGTCCCTGAGGAGATCATCCAGGCCGGCGCGCCGGATGATTATGAGGCTGCAGCCTATTATACACTGGTGTGATAACAGTCTGATGACGTTTTATCCTGTATTTGTTCAAACGGAAAGAATACACGGAGAATCCTGCCGCGGCTCCCTATGGGGACCGCGGCTTTTTAAAATTTGAATTTGACAGATGGAGAAATTGTAAAAACAAAGACAGAAATGGGGATAATTTCTTTAATGTTTATAATAATGAATTTTATAGTTTAAATATTTTCATAAATGAGTTATAATAAGCTTTGTTATCTATAGTGTGAATCTTATATCGGAGAAAGAGGTATGAAGATGAGTATGAATGTCGGAATTATCGGATACGGAAATCTCGGACGAGGCGTGGAGCTGGCAGTGAACGCAGCTGCGGATATGGAACTTAAAGCAGTCTTTACCAGAAGGGATCCTTCTTCCCTGAAGATCGCATCGGAGAATGTGCCGGTGGTAAACATCAAGGAAGTGGGAGACTGGGCGGACAAGCTGGATGTGGTCATCCTTTGCGGCGGCAGTGCCACGGACCTGCCTGTACAGACTCCGGAATATGCGAAACTTTTCAATGTGGTGGACAGTTTTGATACCCATGCAAGAATCCCGGAACATTTTGCCAACGTTGATGCTGCGGCAAAGGACGGCGGGAATTGTGCGGTCATTTCCGTAGGCTGGGATCCGGGCCTGTTCTCCCTGGCAAGGATCTACAGCAACGCAGTCCTTCCCGAGGGGCAGGATTATACCTTCTGGGGCCGCGGGGTAAGTCAGGGTCATTCTGATGCCATCCGCCGGATCAGCGGAGTTAAGAACGCGAAACAGTATACCGTGCCGGTCCAGGCAGCTCTGGATGCGGTAAGGAGCGGTTCCAATCCCGAACTTACCACCAGGGACAAACATGAGAGAGAATGTTTTGTCGTTCTGGAAGAAGGCGCGGATGCAGCCGGGATTGAAAACGAGATCAAAACGATGCCCAACTATTTTGCCGACTACAATACCACGGTACATTTCATTGATGAGGCAGAGTTTGCCCGGGATCATCAGGGTATGGCCCACGGCGGATTTGTGATCCGCAGCGGAAAAACAGGGGCACAGAAGGAAAACAACGAGCTTATCGAATTCCAGCTCAAGCTTGACTCCAACCCCGAATTTACCGGAAGCGTACTTACCGCTTACGCCCGCGCGGTCGTACGTTTAAATAAAGAAGGAAAAGCCGGCTGCATGACAGCTTTCGATATCGCCCCGGCATATCTCAGTCCCCTGAGCGGCGAAGATCTGAGGGCACACCTTCTGTAAGAAGAGCAGACCGGTCTTGAGGAGAGGATTATGACCAGGAAACAGGGAAGGAACACAAAACAGAGGATCGTATCGGCCGCCTGGAAGCTTTTCTACGAGCAGGGCTACGATAATACCACCGTGGAGGAGATCGTTTTTGAATCGGGAACCTCCAAAGGGTCCTTCTACCATTATTTCGAAGGCAAGGATGCCCTGCTGGGGTCTCTCAGCATGCTTTTTGACGAGAAATATGAGGAGCTTCAGAAAAGTATTGATCCCTCGATGGATTCTGTTGATAAACTTCTGTATATGAACCATGAATTGTTTGAGATGATCGATACTTCCGTCTCTGTCGAACTGCTGGCCAGACTTTTATCCTCCCAGCTGGTGACCCACGGGGAGAAACATCTGCTGGACCGGAAGAGGGTATACTTCAGGATGCTGAGTCAGATCGTCAGGGAAGGGCAGAAGAAAGGTGAGATCAGGAAGGATTTCACTGCCAACCAGGTGGTCAATGATTACGCCATGTTTGAGAGAGCCCTTCTCTATGACTGGTGTCTGTCCGACGGAGAATATTCCCTCCTCCAGCGTTCGGACCGGATGATGGAGATTTTCGTAAAGGGTTACAGGACGGAAAAAGAAAAAAGAGATTAAAGATGAGATTATCTGATTGAAGCAATAATTTCGTCCAGTATCGTTCTATACTGAAAAATGTTTATTTATAATATTATTTCATATTTTTTGACTGATAAAGTACAGAATTTATTCTGTACTTTATTCTGTATTGAAGTCTAATTTTAGTTATGTTATAGTATAGTTCGTTGATTATCGGGATATATATCCCTGGAAAAGGAGAAAAGTATTATGACAACATCAAGTATTTTTGTTTTGCTCTCCATTATTCTCTATCTGGGTATTACCATTTATGTCGGTGTCTATTACAACCGAAAAGGAAGTGCCAAAGATACAGAGAGCTTTTATCTGGGCGGCAGAGGACTTCACCCTGTCGTTACGGCCATGAGTGCCGAGGCCTCCGACATGAGTTCCTATCTGCTGATGGGTCTGCCGGGTCTTGCCTATTTTGCCGGAGTGGCCGAGGTTGGATGGACGGTGATCGGTCTGGTCATCGGAACCTATCTCAACTTCCTGCTGGTGGCCAAGAGGATCAGGGTCTATTCCGCTACGATCGGAGCCAATACGATCCCGGATTTCTTCTCCCGCAGATATGATGATAAGAGACATATCCTTTCGCTGATCGCCGCTCTTGTGATCATCGTCTTCTTTGTTCCTTACACCGCATCCGGATTCAAAGCGGTAGGGACACTGTTCAACAGTCTGTTCGGCTGGGAATACCATGTATCCATGCTGATCGGCGCTGCCGTTATCATCGGCTATACGGTTCTGGGAGGATTCCTTGCGGTATCCACCACGGACCTGATCCAGTCCATCGTCATGACCATCGCCCTGATCGTGATCATCTTCTACGGTATATCACAGGCCGGTGGTATGGATGTCGTCATGGAAAATGCACGGGCTCTTCCCGGATATCTGAGTCTGACACAGGGCTATATCGCGGAAACAGGAACCGCCGGGACCTTCGGCTTTCTTCCGATCGTTTCCACTCTGGCCTGGGGTCTGGGCTACTTCGGCATGCCCCACATCCTGCTCCGGTTTATGGCAATAAGGAATCCTGAGGAGATCAAATATTCCAGAAGGATCGCTTCCGTGTGGGTTGTCATCTCCATGTCCATCGCCGTATTTATCGGCATCATCGGTTACAGCGTATCCGTATCAGGCAAGATACCTATGCTTGAGACATCATCTGACTCGGAGACCATCATCATTCAGATGGCAAGACTGATGAGCGGAAACGGAGTCTTCTTCGCGATCATCGCCGGTATCATTATGGCCGGTATCCTGGCGGCTACCATGTCCACCGCGGATTCTCAGCTGCTTGCCGCTGCCAGCAGTATGTCCGAGGACCTTGTTCATGAATTCTTCGGCATCAAGCTCAGCACCAGAGTTTCCATGATCGTTGCCCGTCTTACGGTAGCAGGCATCGCACTGGTAGGTATCCTTCTTGCCTGGAACCCCAACAGCAGTGTCTTCCGTGTCGTATCCTTTGCCTGGGCCGGCTTCGGCGGTGCTTTCGGACCGGTAATGCTCCTGGCTCTCTTCTGGAAGAGGAGCAACCGTGCAGGTGCCACTCTGGGAATGATCGCAGGTGGTGTGACCGTATTTGTATGGAAATATCTCATTGCACCCATGGGCGGTGCCTGGGCTATCTATGAACTGCTTCCTGCGTTCATTATTGCCCTTGTGGTCGATGTTGTGGTCTCTCTTGCCACCGGAGAACCCTCCGCGCAGATCCAGGAGACATTTGACCGTGTGAAGGCTGATCTGTCCTGACCGTCACCAACCGGTTTCCGGAATATCTTGACAAAAAAGAATAATGTATATCTGTCCGGTACATTTGCCCTGATCATGCAAATGTACCGGATTTTTTTGTGTGAAAGCCGAGGAAGTGTGAGAATGAAACTTCCAAACCGGCCGATATGGTTCATGAATGTCAGCATGGCATACAAGAAAAAAGATAAGTAGGAATTTGTACTGAATATAACAGATAAATGTGTCAGATAATACAAGTATAGTATCGTGTTTTGATATATCATAATAAATGTGTTGATATTTACAAACAAAATATGCGATAATTGGTTTTAAAGAGAAATAAATGCCATATTATGTTTGTAAACCTACGAATAATATAATGTTTGTTTAATTTTTTACAGTTTTAATTGAAAAATTACGACTTAGAATCAGATTACGGAGTAGCTATGAATAAAGACAAAATGATCATAGAAAACCGAAACAAAGATGTCAGCCTGATCGGGATATTCGGGGCTGATGAGATCGGTGATCTTCAGGCCAGGATCGCCAGGGCAACCGGTTTTTCCGTCTCCACCATTGACTACCGGGGAAATAAGGTGGTTGCCGGGTATTTTCAGGAGGCATACAGGACCTGGCTTTCCAAAAACAACGATGTCCAGATGAACGGGATTACGGAAGCCCTGTCCGCTGCAAAAGCAGCCATCATAAACCGGCCTTACCTCTTTTCCGAACAGGATGGCCTGGTTAAGGCAGCGGTTCCGATCGTTGTCAACGGGCAGTACCTGGGTGCCCTGATCTGCGGCTATGTGTTCTGCGAGGATCCGGATTACATTGATCCCTCAACCGGGGATGTGATGATCCATCCGGAAGCGGGACCGGGGGCAGTAAAAAAAGATGATCGGTATGACAAAGCTTTGCTTAAGGACATTCCGGTCTGCCCGGCGGAAAAGATCAGTGATATCACCGAATTGATCTCCTTCCTGGTCAAAGAGATGTGCAGGAAAGAAGATTATGCCATGAAGCTTGGCGACTCCGAGCACAACAAGGTTCATCTGTGGGATCTGCGTAAGAAGAACAGGGAGCTGAAGAAGTCCATTCAGGAGATGAAGCTTGTTTCCATGAAGAACAATATCCAGCCTCAGGTGCTTCTGAACATGCTGGCCACCCTCTTCAATTTCGCGGTGCTGGAGGATGCGGTAAAGACCCAGGAGATCGCGGATATCTTTACTTCTTTTCTGAGGTATTATGTGGAATTCGGAAGGGACTATGTGTCTGTGGGGCAGGAGATCCAGCAGATCGGACGATATCTGGAGGTGCTGAAAAAGCAATACCAGGACCGTGTGGAGGTTGTGATCGAGCGTTCCCAGGAGGATGACAGCCAGCTGATCCCCAAACTGATCATCTTTCCCCTGGTGGAGTACATCGTCAATTTCGGTGTGCTGAACAGTAATTACCGGGGGATCATCCGGCTGGAAACAGAATATACCATGGACCGGTGTGTGGTTACCATCCAGTTTGAACATACCAGTAAATACCTGAAAAATGTGGGTTACCTCAATGAATCAGGAAATGTATACGACGAGAGGTTCTATCTTGAGCAGCTCAATCTCCTTGAGCAGCGTATCTCCTATGAATATTCGGAGGATTATAAA
>JAEIGA010008499.1_pt1 | contig 15571 bp, 13 predicted proteins | sample 9270691 | NCBI WGS metagenome assembly JAEIGA01 (sample SAMN17057246, study PRJNA624740) | gut metagenome | biome: biome; isolation source: fecal sample | host: Bos grunniens | place: China: Xizang | collected 2019
GCCTTCAAGTTCGTTCTTTACGGCATGTGATTGTACCATATCCATAATCACAGCAATGCCATTGGCATGAGCCTCATCGATGAGCTGCTTCAACTCCTCGGGAGTACCCTGACGTGATGATGCGGCAAAGAAGTTTGACACATGATAGCCAAATGAACCATAGTAAGGATGCTCCTGAATGGCCATAATCTGTATACAATTGTAGCCTCCCGCAATAACACGAGGAAGCACCTTCTCACGAAACTCGTTATAGGTAGATACACCCTCCTCTTCGCCCGACATACCTACGTGGCATTCGTAAATAAGCAGAGGTGAGGTATTGGGCTTAAACTTCTTGATTTTGAATTCATAAGGAGCTGGCTCCCATACTTGAGCACTAAAGAGATAGGTTGTCTCATCCTGTACAACACGACGCACATAAGCAGGAATGCGTTCGCCTGAGCCACCTTCCCAATATACTTTCAACTTGTAATAATCCTCGTGATGTATAGCATCGGCAGGCAATGTCACCTCCCAATCACCATGTCCGTTGAGACGAGAGAGCTTATACTCCTCCTTCTCTTGCCACTCGGTAAAGTCGCCAATGAGATAGATTTGTGTAGCATTGGGCGCCCATTCACGGAAGGTCCAACCCTTCTTTGTCTTATGCAAGCCATAGTATTCATATCCTTTGGCTACATCTTTCAGTTTCTTTGTACCATTGTCAGTAAGCTCACTCTTACGACGTACATAATAGTCGTAACGGCCTTGTATCGCAGCTTCGTACGGTTCAAGCCAAGGGTCGTTTTCAATAAGTTTAAGCATGATATTCTTGATTAACAAATTGTTTTCTAAATTACAAATTAAAAGCAAACGATATCAGAATCGCATATAGCCCTATTATCCTAAAAAGAGTAGGTAATAATTATTTTTTCACCTTGATAATGATCTTTTTCAATCCTGTGGGTGTAATACCTGGAGCGTGTCCGTCCTCGGGGAAGAAGAGGGTAAACATACCTGGCTTCACGGTAACATAGCTAGCAGCAGCACCATCGTAGAGAGTCATATCTATCGAAGCATCATATTCTGCCTCGGGAAGATCAACACGCTGAGTGTAGCCCATAACCTCAACATCGGAAAGTGGAAGCTGTATGTCTACATACTCGTTATGAGTTTCTAACTTTGCCTCCTCCTTGGTCTTAGCAGGAATTTGGTTGACATTGACAATCAATTCATCTTCGATAAGTACGATTTTTCCGAGCTCCAAAGCATTCAGATCTGTAGACTCAATATAGTCAAAAGCTTTCCCGAACAAGGGGTTTAACGACTCATAGTCGCGCAAGTTCTTCAGATTGTCTATTACCATGATTTCAGTGTCAAGTTTTTCGAGTCCTCAAGCCACCTCATTTGCAACTCCCAAAAGAACACCGCAAACCTACAGCCTTAAGACTCAGTTATTACATAGTTAAATACCCTACAAATGTAGGTATTATCTTCTAACTTGCCAAACATACGATAAAAAAAATCCATGTCAATAGCAATTTCCACAGAGGACAATTGTACATACCAACATGAAAAGAAGCACTAATAGAAGAACTAACTACGAGAATGCGGTGTACAGAATTATAATTGATTTTTGTACAAATTTCTATGGATATTCCCACAGAACAAACACCAATAATTCATTTTACTTCAATGAATTATCTATGATTCCTAAAAGTTCTTTGTGAATAATTTTATTAGAAGCAATCACCTCACATCCATCAAGATATGTATCACCTCCACTAAAGTCTGTAGTGACGCCTCCAGCTTCGGAAAGAATGAGAGTGCCAGCCGCAACATCCCAAGGGCCAAGCAATCCTTCTATGCGACCTTCGGCACGGCCTGCTGCCACATAACAAAGCTCGGCTGCTGCTGAGCCCAACAGGCGTTCAGCACCTACAGTGCCATACATCTGAGCTATCTCATTAAGCACAATAGGGCGAAAACGTTCACTTTCGTAAGGAAAACCGAGAAGTATCTGCGCCTGACTGATATCAGCTATTGACGACACACGAATAGGACGATCATTCATGTAGGCTCCCCCACCCTTATAAGCCCAATAACATTCATTACGACAGACTTCATAAACCACACCAAGCAACACCTCTTGACCATCGCGCAAAGCAATGCTCACACAATAAGGCGCCATATCGTGAATAAAATTGGTGGTACCATCAAGCGGATCTATCACCCAACAATACTCTTCGGACGCATATTGACGAGTAGTCTTCTCTTCTGTAATAAATCCCGCATCGGGAAGCAAAGAGGAAAGTTGAGCCACAAGGCGCTCCTCGGATGCCTTATCTACATAGGAAACATAATCATGGGGACCTTTCTCTTGCACAGCCGAACGGTCGAACTTAGCACGCTCCTCTCTCAAAAACTGACCGGTAGCAATGGCTATCTGCTTAACCTCATATACAAGTTGGTCGAGACAAATATTCATCGTGACATTCCATTTACATAATTGCATTCTTTCACAAAAGCGCCCTCAGCATCATATTCTTTGAATATGCCATTAGCGAGATCGTTGGTATAGTTACCTTCAAGGCGAGTACCATCGGCACGAGTGACAATGCCATATCCCTCCTTAAGACCACCATTATAGTTCCCTCTGTATATAGTGCCATCTGCAAGTTTCATCACTCCCTCGCCATGAGGAAGGTCATCTGTCCACTCACCTTCGTATACATCACCATTCACCCAACGACAAACACCCTTACCATGACGTTTATTCTGTTTCCATTGGCCTTCGTACACTTCGCCACCCGCCATGACATATTTGCCTTTGCCATCAATGTCGCCATTCTTATACTCACCAACATATTTACTACCATCTGCACGGGTGTATTCACCATATCCTGAACGAGTACCATTGGCATATTCACCAACATACACATCGCCTTCAGCAAAGCGATACTCGCCCTTACCATGCTGAACGTTATTCTTCCATTGGCCGGCATACTCATCACCATTAGAATATGAAAAAGTGCCCTCACCTTCACGAATATCGTTCACCCAATAGCCATCATAGCTGGCGCCATCAAGCCAAAACATACGTCCTTTACCCTGTTTTTTATCGTGATCCCACTCACCATTATAGTTAGAGCCATCATAGCACCAGATATATACACCTCTGCCATGACGTTCATTATGTTCCCACAACCCTGTATAGGTATCACCATTAACGTAATACATAGTACCGAATCCATGCATCTCATCAACGTAGAAATCACCTTCAAAGTAGCGCCCGTCAGCAAAATAATACGTACCACGTCCGTGCCGAGCATCCTTATCCCATTGACCATCATATTTATCGCCATTCGTGTAAGTCATAACACCTTTACCTTGACGACGCCCATGGATAAACTCGCCTTCATACACCTTACCATCGAGATATACACAACTACCCTTTCCGTGGGGACGCATCAACAGCATATCACCCTTGTACTCCGAGCCATCACGCAAAACTTTCGTTTTTTCTCTAATCAAAATCTTATCAATTACAGACACCTTGGCTTCCATAGGAACTGGCACAACATACAACACCAAGGTCAGAAATATTACGTACAAAAAAGACCTCTTCATCATCATTCTTTTACAATCGACTGCAAAGGTACTACAAACGAGCGAATAAAGCGGCTTCGTCCAAGTAAAAAAATGCAAATCAGATGACATATTCAATAAAAATAACGTTTTAAATGTTTTTTTCAGATTTTTGATAGGATATTCAAGAATTAAAAATTAATTTTGTCAACTGAATAATACAAATAACACATAAATAATCGTATGACAAACTTATTGTTTTTAGGAAATATCGGTACAGGAGAGATCATTTTGATTGCTCTTGTTGTGTTGCTGCTTTTCGGTGGCAAGAAGATTCCCGAACTGATGAAGGGTTTGGGTAAAGGAGTAAAGAGCTTCAAAGATGGCATGAACGAGATTGAGAAAGACCTCAATAGCGATGCGCCCAAAACTGAGAAATAAAACCAACTTATTTTATTAACTACATATGATCGTGAAGAATATGGAAAAAGAGATGTCAAGAAGATCGTTCCTTAAGACAGGTACGGCTGCGGCTGTAGGTTTGGCAATGACTCCTGGTAGCATGTTTGCTGCTACAAACTCTAAGAAAAAGAAGAATGCTGCCAAGGAAGGTAAGCTGAAAATCTTGGGCGTGGGTATCGGTGGACGTGGTGCTGCTGTATTGCGTGATGTTGAGACCGAGGATATCATCGGCTTGTGCGACGTTGACTGGAAGTATGCAGCTCCTATCTTCGAGCGCTATCCCAACGCTAAGAGATATAACGACTATAAGGTAATGTTTGCAGAGTTATTGGACGAGTGTGACGCTGTAGTATGTGCTACTGCTGACCACACCCACGCTATCATCTGTGCTGAGGCTATTGCTGCTGGTAAGCACGTATATTGCGAAAAGCCCCTTACACACTCTGTATATGAGTCACGCTTGCTCACCAAGCTCGCAGCTAAGCATAAGGTAGCTACTCAGATGGGTAACCAAGGTGCTTCAGGTGCTGGTGTACGTCAGATTTGTGATTGGATTTGGAATGGTGAGATTGGTGAAATCCGCAAGGTAGAAACCTTCACAGACCGTCCCATTTGGCCACAAGGTTTGGAGCGTCCCACAGAGACACCCGCAGTTCCCTCTACATTGAACTGGGATGCATTCCTCGGCCCGGCTCCTGAGCGTCCTTACAACCCCATCTACACACCCTGGAACTTCCGCGGCTGGTGGGATTTCGGTACAGGTGCTCTCGGTGACATGGCTTGCCATATCTTGCACCCCGTATTTAAGGCATTGAAACTCGGTTATCCCACAAAGATTCAAGGTTCTTCTACCTTGTTGCTCTCTGAGTCATGCCCCAATGCAGAGTTCGTTAAGTATACCTTCCCCGCACGTGACAACATGCCTAAGGTAGCTATGCCTGAGGTTGAGGTTACATGGTACGATGGTGGTTTGATGCCCGAGCGTCCCGAATTATTGAAGGCTGGTATCAACTTGAACAACGCTGGTGGTGCTGCTATCTTCTACGGCACTAAGGACATTTTGATTTGCGGTTGCTATGGTCGCGATCCTTACTTGCTCTCTGGTCGCAAGCCCGAAGTTCCCAAGATGTGTCGTGAAGTAACTTTGTCACACGGACAAGATTGGATACGTGCTTGTAAAGAAGATCCCGAGGTACGTGTACCTTCAGCTTCAGACTTCTCAGAGGCTGGTCCCTTCAACGAAATGGTTGTAATGGGTGTTAATGCAGTTCGCTTGCAGGGTTTGAACCAAATCCTCGAGTGGGACGGCGAAAAGATGGAGTTCACCAATATTCCCGAGAATGCTACCGTACGCAGCGTAATCAAGGACGGTTTCAGCATCAAGGATGGTCACCCCACATTCAACAAGACATGGACAGAGAAGGTAAACGCACGCCAGTTTGCTGCTGAACTTATCAAGCACACTTACCGTGATGGTTGGGAACTCCCCGCTATGCCGGAATAATATAAAGGTATATTAATCACAAAATAAAACACAACAAAACAATGAAGAAATTAACATACGTGGCTGCTCTTGCTATGGCTATGGGTACAGTAGCTTGTGGAAATGGACAGAAAAAAGAGAACGCAGAACCCGTGACAACAACTACAGCAGTAGCTGCAACAGCAACAGCACCCGCATATACAGTAATTGACAAGCCTCAGGCAGATCTTAGCAAGTTCAAAGTTGACAAGGATGGTTACATCGTATTATTCGATGGTTCATCTTTGGAAGGTTGGAGAGGTTATGGCAAGGAGCACATCCCTGGACGTTGGGTAGTTGAAGATGGCTGCTTGAAATTCTGCGGTACAGGCGAAGGCGAAGGCCAACGTGGTGATGGTGGTGATATCATCTTTGCTCACAAGTTCAAAAACTTTGAGTTGGTATTCGACTGGAAGGTTTCTAAGGGCGGTAACTCTGGTTGCTTCTACTTGGCACAGGAGGTCGCTACTGAGAAGGACGGCAACATGCAGATGCAGCCCATCTACATCTCTGCCCCTGAGTATCAGTTGCTCGACAACGCTAACCACCCCGATGCAAAGTTGGGTAAGGACAACAACCGCCAGTCAGCATCTTTGTATGACATGATTCCTGCTGTTCCCCAAAACCAGAAGCCTTTCGGTGAGTGGAACGAGGGTCGAGTAATGGTTTACAAAGGCACTGTAGTACACAGCCAAAATGGAGAAAACGTAGTAGAATATCACTTGTGGACACAGCAGTGGACAGACATGTTGCAAGCAAGTAAGTTCAGCGAGGCTAGATGGCCTTTGGCATACGCATTATTGAACAACTGTGGTGGCGAGAAGCACGAAGGTTACATTGGTTTCCAAGACCATGGTGATGACATTTGGATTCGCAACGTACGCGTAAAGATTCTTGACTAATGAAGAAAGTTCTTTATATCTTAGCAGCAAGTGCCTCATTGGCACTTGCTGCTTGCTCTTCTTCGAGCGAGCACCCTCAGAAGGACCTTGGTTTGCAGCTTTATTCTATTCGTCATCTCATTGGTGATGCAAACAAGTTTGCCGCAAATCACGACTCCATCCTTAACATTATGGCTAAGCAGGGATACACTTTTGTAGAAACTGCCAACTATCGTGATGGTAAGATTTATGGCATGGAGCCTGCCGATTTTAAGGCTGCAGTAGAAAAGGCTGGCTTAAAGTCACTCTCTACTCATACCAACCGTAATCTGTCAAGAGAGGAGTTAGAAGCAGGTGCACCTAGTGAAGCGACTATGAAATGGTGGGATGAGTGCATTGCAGCACACAAAGCTGCTGGTATGGAGTATATCGTATGTCCCGGACAACATATCCCCAACACCTTGAAAGACATGAAGACTTGGTGTGACTACCATAATGCAGTCGGTAAGAAGTGTGCTGAGGTAGGAATCAAGTACGGCTTCCACAACCACTCTATCGAGTTCACTCGTAAGATAGAAGGTAAAGTTATGTATGACTACATGCTTGAAAACACTGATCCCGAATATGTATTCTTCGAGATGGACGTATATTGGGCCGTAAGAGGCCAAGTGAGCCCCGTGGAGTATTTCAAGAGATACCCCGGACGCTTCAAGTTGCTCCACATCAAGGACCATAAAGAAATCGGTCAGAGTGGTATGGTAGGTTTCGATGCTATCTTCAACAACACTGACATTGCAGGTGTAGAGCATATCGTTGTCGAAATCGAAGCTTTCGAAAGTGCTGACATGATGGAAGGTATCGGTAAGTGTGCCAACTATCTCTTGGAAGCAGATTTCGTAAAGAATAGCTACAAGAAGTAAACACAAGAGTTGTCATTCGGACAACTATAAGGAGATAGGCCTTAGCGCCAATGCTCCATCCGAAAAATCTCGAAAACATCATTTTAGATGCTTTTGAGATTTTTCGCTTCGCAATGAAGAATCTTATTTTAACACGTTATATGGAGAAGGAAATCAAAGAGCATGTTGATGCTCAGCAAGAAGCAGTAGAACTAACGTTTTGGGATCATCTGGAGGTGCTCAGATGGGGATTGGTACGTATCGTGGGAGTAATGTTTGTTTGCATGATCGTTGCATTTATCGCTATGCCCCATATATTCAACCAATATATCTTAGCTCCAACCACATCAGATTTTTTCGTTTATCGCTGGTTAGAAAAGGTAAGCGGTGGCTTACTCAATTTCTCTGAAGACTTCTTCGTACAGATTATCAACATCAATGTTGCCTCACAGTTCTTTACCCATATCAGCACTGCTCTCTCTTTGGCTTTGGTAATGACCGTGCCCTACATTATTTATGAGTTGTGGAAATTTATCCGTCCTGCCCTCTTCGACCACGAAGTTAAACACGTACGTCTTGCGTTTTTGGGTAGTACAATCATGTTTTATCTCGGTTGCCTAATCTCATACCTCTTGGTATTTCCCTTCACCTTTCGATTTCTCACAGAATACGAGCTTAGTGCAGCCATTCAGAATCAGATTGACCTCTCTTCATATATTGGGCATTTTATCATGCTCATTCTCGTGATGGGACTCGTTTTTGAAATGCCACTCCTCGCATGGATACTCTCTCTGATGGGACTTATCAACAAAGCATTCCTTCGTCAATACAAGAGCTATGCAGTTGTAGGTCTTATGGTACTTTCGGCTGTTATCACACCCTCTGGAGACCCTCTATCGATGGGACTTGTCGCCATACCTCTATACCTACTTTATGAGCTATCTATCCTTATAGTAAAGGAGTAAACAGCCCACGACAACACTTATCTACCGCCGTCAATAGGTATGAATACTAATGCCTTGAGCTGAAGGCAGAAGGTTTATACCCCACCAACACATTTGCAGTAAAATAAAACTAAATATTAGCCATGCAAATAAAAGGTGGTGATTACGATTTGCTGGACGTAAATGTAAATATAGCAAATAGCTAAACCATGTAGCCAGTGCCCATGTCTCTTTTGGATCCCAGGTCCAATAATCTCCCCACGCCTCTTTTGCCCATAGAGCTCCCATCGTCATTCCTAAGGAGAGGAATGCCCATCCAATACGCACCAAGCCATCACAGACATTCCAGTCTTCGTCAGAAGGCGTATCCTGAGACTTGCGAAACCACAAATAGAGTGCAAAAAGTGTAGCGGCTCCTAACAAAGCATACGAAAACATATATACGATGACATGGGGAACAAACCATAGACTTTGTAGGGCAGGCATAAGGGTTTGACTATGTATCTCAGGTTTTAGGATATTAATCAGAACAAAAACCAAGGACATTAATGTGCTAAATCCAAGCATCCAAGGATAGCGACATTTGCCATACAACACAATACCGATTACGGAAAGAAAGAAAGAGTACCATAGGCGAGTTTCACCCATAGTACGAAGTGGTGGACGATCAAGACCTATCCAAAAACCAATGATAAAAACCAAGAAAATAGCAGAGCCGAGCCCCGACAATATCAAAGCTCCTCGTTGACGTTTACGAGAAGCACAAAGAGAGCCCATCAGCCAACAAAGCACTGCCGTTATTGCAAAATAGGGAAACGATTGCCAATTCATAATTTTTCCTCCTTCTTCTTTTTACGACCACTCCACCCCATAAGAAACAACAACACAGCAGCAGCCAATATCATCCACATTGCGATATGCACCAAAATATACCAACCATCCTTCACACATTCCAATACACTAATGGTACTCCAACGACCTCGATTGCTATCATAACCTGATTGGTATATTTTCCACGGACCAATAGTTGCAGGATGGTTTACAGCAATATCAAACGTACTCGTTTGCTTCTTATCAGAAACCTCTACACGCGATAGATACTTCTTAGCTTCACGCTGAGGCATCACCAATCGACTTCCATCAGGTAGAAGCAAGGCATTACCTTCGAAAATATGACTTCCACAGCTAACCCATCCCTCAGCAGTTTGTCCTGTATTAGCATGTGTTGCCTTAAGAAGAACTGCTGTAGTAGCCCCCACATGCTGCATATCAACATATCCCGAGTCGGATGAAAAACGAGCAGCATCGGACAAATACCCGATACATTCAAGTTGCCAATCTCCTATATTTCCTACACTTCCCTCCCCATCAATTACAGCAAACTCAGGAGAAAGAGTCTCATTATCGTAGAGATGTATATGTGGTGGATATTCCTCTAGAACAAAATCCTTCAATGTTAAAGTAAAGGGAAGTCGTACCGACAAACCATCACTGACAACTCCCATCTGCTCGGGCATTCCCAAAGGAAGAGTCACCTTCACCTTCGCCTTATCACCACTACCAAAGATAGCTGCCGTGAATATCACAAACACCGAAACATGTATCAACACATTGGGGAGCTTACGCTTACTCCAATGCCACACATCATCTACAGCTTTGAGACCCATAACGGTAGTAAAATGCAAAAGAAACAAATTGAATATCCACGAGGAGGACATCTGAGTGAATCCTAAACAACCAGCAACACCCTCAGTAGAACCGTCTTGTCGAATAAGACCGAAGAGCAATGTCAATATCAACATTGACGCCAAGGAAGTGATATAAGCAGCTCGATCATACCACTTCTTCACCCACTGCCACTTATCCGCATTAGCTCGAAGCAATATAAGCAAATATAGATAATTGACTGCAAGTATCACTCCCCAAGGATATGCCAAGAAAGAAGAGTCAACCTTTCCCAAAAAGAAATGCAACATCGTGCCTGCCACTAATAGCAAGGCACAACGTTGCATCATACGTTTATAGCGCTTTGAGAGCATATACTTATGCTTGCTCCCACTGACTGCGAAGCAACTCTACAGCAGCAGTCACAGTCTGTGTACGGTCACCTTTAGTACCACACTCGAAGCTTACATAGTGAGGATACTCCAATTGCTTTAATGCACGGAATCCCTCTACATAATTATCAAGTTCACCATCTTCACCAGGCATGATACGACGACCACGACTTGCAACATGCACATGTTGTAGATACTCCTTACCTGCAGCAAGGAAAGCTGCATAGTCAGAAGTTTCCTCCTGCATATGCCAGAAGTCACCCATACACTTCACACCAGCACTCTTTGAATCACGACAGATAGCAGCAGCATCGCCCACCTGACGCAAATAATGAGCCTCCTTTCGGTTGAGCGGTTCAAGAATTACAGTTGTGTTATGCTTTAACGCATATTCACCCAACTCATGCATCTGCTCGCACAAATACTGACGTGTCTCAAGAGTATGAGGCAAGCTGGGAGCCTGCCAATTAAAAACTGGCACCATGATAACACCTGTTGAACCAAGTTCACCTGCAGCAGCAATAATATCACGCATAGTCGCATCAAACTCAGCCTTCACTTTGGGGTCTTCAGCCAAGATGAATCCACCAAATCCTGCACAGATAGCAGACACCTTGATATTACGACCTGAGAGAGCTTGCTGCAATTCACCTACACGATTAGCAAGATTACGTCCACCAGGCTCAAAACCTACGATACCGAGATTCTCCATGAAATCAAAACGTTCGTTCAAGCTATTACCCGGAGCGGTATGCTCTTGAAACGAAAGTCTCAAGGGAGTAGAGGGAACTTGCTCCTTCTTACATGCAGAAGAGCATGAGGTGAGCATTGAAGCGCCTGAAGTAGTCAAAGCTACCGAAGCGGCACCCAGCATAGAACTGGTCAAAAACTTTCTTCTATCCATAAAATTCTTTATTTTAGAATCTTCTTATTACTTCGCCTTACCCGGAACAGCTACTTGATAAGCAGTCATGTCCATCTCACCCAACTCAAGCTTTGCAGGCATCAAATCTAAATCAGACTTACTCATTTCGTCCCAAGTGATAGTGCGACCTGTATACGCAGACTCACGACCCATCACGCCAGCCAAGCTCGAAATCGCACATTCAGTAGCTTCATCATGTGCAGTACCCTTACGAATATGGTTGACCCAATCTACGTGCTCAAGCACATAGGGGTTATGCTGCTTGAACTCTGCCTTTGCAGCCTCCTCGTCATACTTCCAGAGCACATTACCCTTGAGGTCCTTGATAGTATTATCAAAGCTGCTGTATACGCCCTTTGTTCCGTAGATAATCTCACCCACAGCATTGCTACAGCCATCAATTTGACGACACATACTATGCAAATGAACACCATTCTCCATCTCAAAATCGACACTGAAGTTATCATACTGATCACCAGTCACACGACGCTGACGGCTACCAAAGCCAGTAGCCTTAGCTACTTTCAAGCCCGACATCCAAAGGAATACGTCAATATTGTGCACGTGCTGTTCAACGATATGATCACCTGAGAGCCATGTCCAGTTCACCCAGTCACGAATCATCCATTCCATATCGCTCCACTCCTTCTGACGGTTGCGATACCAAAGCATTGACTGGTTCCAATACACATTACCACCAGTAATCTCACCAATAAGGCCTGCTTGAATCTGCTTGTTTGCCTCTACATAGCGACGTTCGTGATGACGCTGCATACCTGTCACAACGCTTAAGTTCTTAGCCTGTGCCTGCTTAGCTGCAGCCATGATAGTACGATAACCCTTAGCATCTACAGCGATAGGCTTCTCCATGAATGAGTGCTTACCCTTCTGTGTAGCATATTGGAAGTGTACAGGGCGGAATGCAGGAGGAGTAGCAAGAATTACCATATCTACACCAGCATCAATAACCTGCTTGTATGCCTCGAAACCGAGGAAACACTTGTCATCGGGAATATTCTGACCATGGTTGTTATTAAGGTCTCTCTGCAAGCCACCCATGCGGTCAGCAAACACATCACCCAAAGCAACAACCTTGATATTATTAGCAGCAGCCAACAGGTCTTTTACAGCACCACTACCACGGCCACCACAACCAATTACACCCACCTTCAACTCACGGCCATCAATAGCCATATCGGGAAGTTCGGGTACATAAAACTCTCCAGGATTCTTAAGAGGCACCAATGCATTGCCATCCTTACATGAAGCGAGCAGTGCTGAAGCACCTACTACACTACCTACACCTAACACAGTAGAAGCCTGCAAAAAACTTCTTCTGTTCATTTTGTTCTCACTCATGGTTCTATATTTTTATTTATAGTTATTAGTATAGTGTTACTTTGTATTGTCACATCAATTCACACCCTCGGGCACCTCGCATACTACACGGAAGCCTATACCCTTGATGTCAGAGTACCACCAGATACTCTTAGGATTCTGTGGGTCAGTACGCAACCAATCGTCATGATGAGTGTGGCTACGTGCCGCACATCTCAACTCAGCAGCATCACTGGTATAGTTACCACCACGTACCACATGCTCTGTTCCAAAGTCGGGCCCTTTGGGATCCTTTGCACCATCGCTCAACTGGCTATACGCATCCTCAGCATACCAGTCTGAACAATATTCCATGACGTTACCCAACATGTTTTTCAACCCGAATGGATTGGCCTGTACCAAACTAGGTTCTTCAGTACGGCTCTTGCTATTATTTACGTATACAGCATAACGATTGATGTAAGCTGTATCCGCACCAAATAAACCATTCCAAAAACCTTCGTTAGAATATTTCTTAGGATTACCCTCGAAGAAGTAAGCGCCAGATGTTCCTCCGCGTGCAGCATATTCCCACTCTGCCTCAGTCGGCAAGCGGTATTTCTTTCCTGTCTTCAACGACAACCATTGACAGAAGGTCTGTGCAGAATAGTGAGTCATTGTAATAGCCGGACGATCGCCCATACCCCATCCTTGGTCAGGGAAGCCGAACGGAGGTGTAGGACCGCTCACTGCATCCACATCCTCACGACTATTGTTCGCATAGATTACCATGGGAGGAGTGCGTCCCTCTGACATGGTCTCACCATAGAATGCCCAGAACTGATCCCAAGTAACCTCAAGCTCACCCATAAAGAAGCGAGACACTTCAATATCACGTTGTGGAGCCTCATCAGCTTGATGGAAGGCCTCCGACTCGGGCGAACCCATCTTGAAGCTACCACCAGGAATAGCAATCATGCTGATTGCAGCGGAAGTACCAGGCACGGTCTCGATATAATTCTCAAAGGCTGTCACCTCTGTAGCCGCTTCGTATACCACACCATTGCCTTTCGGAGCCTCAGTCAGTGCCGAATGCTTATAGTTGGGATTGTAGTGACCTGCATCCAAGTGACAGTTAATACACTGCTGATCCAGGCTCTCTTTGTTATCGTCGTAGTAGAGGTGAGCAGTTACACCCTCATCGGAGATACCCTCCGGATAAATATTCACGTGACAAGCCTCACATGACTCATTGTACACAATCTTGCGAGCATACTCCAATTCTCCCTTGGCATCCCAGTTGATATCCTCCTTATCCTTGGTGAGGTATGACCACACATCCTTGACACCTGCCGAAAGTTTTGCCTTTGTATAATCCATCGTACCACGAGGAGGCAAGTGACAGGCAGCACAATCTGTTTTTGTTCCACTCTGACTGTTATAGTGTATCGATTGCTTCCAACTGATATCTGCATCCGTATGATAGTGACATGACATGCACGAGTCATTCAATGAACTCTTGTCCCAAGCCCAATTGAAAGCAATAAGCAATGAGAAACCAGCCACAACTATGGCTAAAGCTCCCAAGAAAATAAGTCTCTTATTTTTCTTTTTTTCAGACATAACTACACTTTTTAATGCGATATGCAAAGTTAGTGAAATTATGCCGAATTCTAAAACATTAACTAAAAAAACATTCTCTCGAATAACCTTTTAACATTCGGTGCGTGTTCGAACTGAAATTTGAAGAGACAGTACTAAGGTTTCACCACCACAGTATAAAGTTCTTCGGGACGAAGATAGCGTTGTGCAAGCTGTTGCAAACGGGCTGCATCAGTAGTCTGTATGGCCTCTACGGTTTGCTCAATATGAGTTTTAGGCAATCCTAAATGCTCCATAAAGATATAAGCATCAGTGAGAGAAAAGGCACCTTCATAATTACGGCATATCTCACCCGTCATATAATTGCGTACCATACGCAACTCTGCATCAGAGATGGGTTCATGCTGCAAACGACACATCTCATTGTACACCTCGGCAATAACCTCCTCTGACTTGTCTGCTAAAGCCTCACAACCAACTAAAAAGAGAACCTGCGAGGTATTGGTAATAAGGTCAGAACTGATGTGATAGGTGTAGCCCTTTTCTTCGCGTACATTCTTCATGAGTCTGCTACCGAAATAACCTCCAAGCACAGTCGTAAGCACACGCATTGAAAGATAGTCAGGGTCGTTTACATCCATCAGCAAAGCGCCCATACGTATACTACTTTGCAAAGCATCAGAACGCGTAATATTCAAGCGTTTACACTCACAAGGATGCAAACAATACTGAACATCCCCTACCGGAGTAGAACTACCCCAAGGAGCGAGTCCGAAGAGCTGCTCCACACGCTTTATTACGTCATTATCGACACTACCAGAGAGGTATATAGAGCAATTGCGCGAGCCATAGTGACGAGTAAAGAAATCGCGCAAGTGAGAAGTCTGCAAAGCATCATAATCCTCTGGATCAGCTGACATACCACAAGGATGCGTATCACCATAAATATTCTTACGCAAAGCACGTTGGGCACATACATCCCCCTTCTGCATATTGACAAGAAGCTGAGCCTTATTGTTTGCACGTATGGTAAAGAATTGTTCTTCTCCATAGGTTGGTTCCGAGAGCATGCTATACACCAACTCTAAAGTATGAGCAAAGAATTTCTTGAGTGTATACAGAGTAACAAAGCTTCGGTTCATCCCCACACTAAGTTCAAGCCACGCTCCATAGTAGTCGAGTCGTTCAGCAAAGGAAGCCGCATCATATCTTCTACATCCCTCACGCAACATACGACAGGTAAAGAGAGCTTGCAGTTTCTGCACTTGTTGCCACTGTCCCACCGAAAATACAAAATCGACACGCAATACCTCCTCATGTCCAGTAGATGCTATTATATTCAGCACAACACCATTAGGAAAGATATAGTGCTCAGGTTTGCGAAAGACAAATACC
>JAEIGA010008500.1_pt1 | contig 15570 bp, 4 predicted proteins | sample 9270691 | NCBI WGS metagenome assembly JAEIGA01 (sample SAMN17057246, study PRJNA624740) | gut metagenome | biome: biome; isolation source: fecal sample | host: Bos grunniens | place: China: Xizang | collected 2019
GAGAAAGAACCGTCTTTACGATAGGTTCGCTCAACCAAGGACTCTAGCCCTTCAGCGCGGAACCTTACATCATTTTGGGCTGCTATTCCATCCATAATGAAGATCTGATCTTCGCGTGCTACATCATTGTATTCAGTATCCACTGCAAGAGTCTCTCTGCGAACCGATGTAGGCATCCATTTGCGTGTTTGCACATTACGTGCTTCTACCTCGCCTGCAAGTCTCTTGTATGTGCTGTAGTCTTTAGGATTATCAATAAGCCCAATTTTCTCCCACTGATCATAAGCACTCTCATACCCTTCGTTGTCATATCTTCTTACATACAGGTTAAAACCGGTGGTGCGGATCTCTTTAGACGGCATTTTGTCTTCCATACCATCTGCTTTATACTCATCTTCCAGGGTAGCCTGTAGTCTGATTGAACCGGCTAGTTCAGGGTGTTCTTTTTCTGTCTGTTCCAGCTGCTTCTTCCATGACCAAGCTTTAGCCTTGTCACGGAGCTCATTACCTGTACTTGTGTTTCCGCCACGAGCGAAACCTTCTATGTGTTGAATAGCGTGCTGCAACTCATGTACAAGGGTAGAAGCAGGCTGTCCATTATCAGGACTGATCCATATGGTGTTCTCCGAAGGACTATAAAAACCTTTATAGTTGCCGAATCGGCTATTACGAATAAATGATACATCGATATCAGTTAACTGAGGATACTCTTTGAATAGGTTGTTATCTCCACCGATAAGCTCCTCTAAAGACATTCCTGATAACTCTCTTTCTGCATCATGGATGGAGTCTAATAACGCATCAGTCTTAGCAATAAGAGATTTATGTTTTTTATCAAGTTGCTTGATCTGTTCTTTCTGTTGCTCAGTACGTCCCTTAGTAGGATACATATTCAGCAGACGAATAATCTTATCTTCATCCCTCACCACTGATGCATATTCTTCTTTAAGCATCTCTAACCTATCTACCGGGCTGTCAAACTCAATGTCATCATCCACTTCATATCTCCATTTCTTATCGGCACCCCTTTCCCATCCGGTAGCAATCTTAATAGTCTTGGCATCTTTTCCTGCTGTTTCCATCTCTCTGGCCACAGCAAGGTTATCCATGCGGATGGTAGCTTCCTCTGCTCTATCAAGATTGGTAGCTCCCTGCTCACCGATGAAACGGAAGCGGATGTCGTCGTTAGTGGTGTAGGTACCTTCGTCAGGGGTCTCCCATGCCACTTGGTCAATAGAGATATCTTTTGAGTAGATCTGGGCGTCAGGGCCACTGAGCTCCGATGCACGTTGCACTGAAGGGCTCACGGTGGTACCACCGGCTATAGGGTCTTTACTATACACCATGATACGACCTGAGGTGAGAGCATCTTCTAACATCTGGTTGGTAACATCCGGATATGCTGACAGGTTCTCATAACCTTTGTCTTTCGCTTTACTGATGGCGTCTTCAAAGGACCCTACATTTTCAGCCACACGGAAGAGGATATGATTATCGTCGGCATCAACCTCCTCTTGAATGGTAGCGAAGATCTTATCAAGGTATGGTTTAATCTGGCGGGTCTCTTCCGCTGTAGGGATAGGATACGAGCTGATATCTGAATCCAAAAGGTACTCATCTGAGAGAACAGAATGTCTTCCGACGAGTAGAGGGGATGAGATATCTTTTGCCCCTAGCTCTGTATATATGTAACTCTCAAACATACGTGCAGCTCTTTCTATGACACTACCCCAGTAGTCTCCGGCCCTTCTGGATCTTCTTGTGTAGTCAAGGGTGTTCATCTTGCTGACAAACTCATTGAAAGCATCGTAGAGCTCCTGTCTTTTGGTAGGATGCTTTTCAGTAACAAACTCCATGGTATTGCCCGAATTCTCCCTGGCGAGGTAGTTATCTATGGCGTGGAACCACTCGTGGGCAAATGAGCCTACACCTTTCATACGTGTAAGGTTGATAACCTGCTTAGAGGATTCATAATGAGCCATAGCCTTAGAGTGTCCTCTGGCTCCGAAAGCAATAGCAAGCTTACCTCCGAGAGAGAAGGCCTTAGGAGAGATACCCAAGATAGAACAGATATCCATAATGGCGTCGTATGACTTATTGAGATACATCTGCCTTTCCGCTTGAGGCACCCAGTTACCAAACTCCACACCTCTAAACCCAAAGGCCTTAAGGTATTCATCAGAAGTGATATCTTTGCCGTTGCGATAGTCCGGTCCTTGTCTCTCAGCCATGCCTATATTTGAGCCCATAAGAGCATCTATAGCTCTCTGCTCTTTAGCTATAAGCATATCTCTGTTTTCTTGCAGGTATTCTTCTGCACCTTTGCGAGAAGAGAAGCTCTTTGAGAAGTAGATCTCACCAGGGATCTCTGATGATTTAATACGGAACCAACCGGTACTATCTTTAACAACTCTAAGATGTCCCACCTTTTGAGAGTCATCTGCAGAGGTTTTATCCTCTTTAGCTTTGGCTACCACTACAGGGTATTCTCTTTCCATGTATGCAATAGCAGCTTCCATGGTCCTGAATGTACGACCACGTCTGGCATCAGCTTTCTTTAGTACCCAGAAGCTGTCACTGTGTGAGAATTTCCTTATTATAGCTCCACCAAGCTTTCGTTCTACATTAGGATAGTCCAGATCTCTATATGTTTTTATATAATCACTGTAATATCCATACAGTATATCATAGTACTTCTTAATGTTTTGTTTATGCTTCTCGACTTGAGCATCACTCATTCGTGTCTTGATATGCTTTCCGATCAGCTCGAATCTATCTTCGATATCCTTATCGGTGATGTGGAATATAGGACTTTGTCCATTGGTCCATGCCAATGCCATATCCCTATACTTAGGCATCATGATATATTTTTCAGTGCTGTCAGCGCATCTGACGGTATTATTCATGGCCATAAGGGTAATGGCATCCTCTTTTGTCATAGTGCCTTCACGGAGGCTCTTGATGATATTCGCTTTGGAGAGGATCTTGTCAGGATCTGCGAGCTTCTGAAGGTCAACATTGGTAAGATTGACAGCATCACGCACCCTTTGTCTTGCAACATCTTTTCTAGCGCCTCCGATCTTTTCACCAAAGTCCTCTATCTTCTGATCTTGTGCTTTCCCTTTCGATGGGGTAGAGGAGACTTCTTTAGAAGCAGTAGGTTTCTCTTTGGTTTTCTTAGGTTTCGGTTCGGTTTCGGTTAGGTTTTCTTTGGTTTTGTGTTTCTCAACAAACTGTGCTACAGGTGTGTTTTCATCAACGAAGGATATATCATATATATTAACAGAATCACGTATCTTGCCCATAGGCATTATCATCGCTTTGCCTCTGGGTGATGTTATTATCAGTTTTGCTGATTCACTGTTCAATCCTTGATTGATGCGCTGCATCATCAACTCACCACCGATCTCCTTAGCTGCCTTAGCAAATATCATTAAACTGTTGGGATGATAATAATACACCTGACCATCGTTAGCCTTAAGAGAAACATAATAAGGCATTTTGCCCTCATTCTTTTTGATTGTAGAGAGTTTTTCTATCAGCTTGTCAAAGTCAACAGGGATATTGCTTTTTTCAAACTTATCATTGAAAAGGATTTGCCATTTAGGGAAGTTGCTTTGAGGAATAGGTTTTCCCTTGACAAACACTTTACCCTCTGCACTCTTAGGATAGTCTTCTTTTAGTGCCACTAAAACATTGGTATTAGTTGCTACCTTATAGCCCGAATCATGATATATGCCGGTAAGAGCCGGGCGGGTAGAATCTTTCTCTTTGAGGACGGCATCCTCCAGCTTGAATTTGGATGGCTTCTTAGGCTGAGTTTTCTTTCCGGACTCAGATGCCAGTCTAGCATAAGAGGCCCTCAGGAGAGTAGATAGATCTGCCTCCGAGATGGCATCAGTAAGGTCTATATCTGTCTTTTTATGTGGGGCAAAGAAATTCTTAACTGCTTCTACAATTTTCTCCCATATACTCTTATCTGAACGCGATAATGTTTCAGCATCCATACTCTCTGCTAAATGAGCAATATACTCATCAGCTGCTTGTCTTGCGTTATTCACTCCAGGATAATGAAGATATTGGCCTTGCTCATAAGGACTCATTAACTCCCAAACATTATCACAGAGTTCATTATACTTATCTTCTCCAAGAAGACCTTTTAGACCATAGTGTGCTACTATCTCGTGAATGGCAGTCTTGTCGACATCTGCCTTGGAATTAATATAGGGCAGATATATGCCTATCTCTTTTAAGGCCCCATTGTCATCTCTACTGATCCAGCCGGAAACCCCTATCCCAGCGCGTAATTGCTCTTGAACACTTTTTTCTTTGATGTCATCGATAGAGTTATAGATGGTAATTCCTATACCCAATTTTTTCTGCCATTGGGCTGCTCTTTTCATATAGGATTCAGGGATGCCTTGGGCATACTCTGCAAATCGTCTTGTCTTAGTGGTTCCGTCACTGATCCACTCCTTGAATCCATCCATGGAGGTTTCGGTGATGGCGCCAAGACCTTGCCATCCCTCTTCGTAGTTCGATAGGTATGCAGCCTTAGCCTCTTCAAGAGTATCAAAGCCAATCATAACCTTATGTTCATCGAATGAACCATCACGTCCTACCTGGTCCACAACGAATACCTTCTTGCTTGTAGGACTATCTCCAATAAACACATCGATATGATCTTTATCCTTGCCTTGTGTGCCACGAATATAACCATAGTGATTATTCATCTTGACAGACCATTTCTTACCATCAGGATCCTTACCAGAGCGGGTAGAACCTTTTGGCTGCTCAATGGAAATATTCAGTCCCTGTAATACATAATGCCCTTTCTTATAGTTCCCTGCTTCTTTTTGCGCTTCTGTAGGCTCAGTATTAACTTCCTGCGCAGCTGCATCAATCTCAGCTGACTCCACTGTATCTTGTGCGTTTTCAAGGATGGTTTTTTTAGGTTTCGGTTCGGTTTCGGTTCGGTTTTCTTTAGGGTTTGTTAGGTTTTTTTCCTCTACACCACTTGATGTTTTAGAAATTGTAGTATCTTTGTCGTCAGTAGTTGTAGGAGCATTCATGCTGGAGGTTGTTTGTGTGTCGCTTTGTTCAGCAATCTGCGATGCTTCAGCAGTTTCGACAGACTGTTTTTCCGTAGTATGGCGGTCATACACTACTTTATTTTTAGCACCGTAGGTTTTCTTAAAGATTCCTGCGGTGTTAATGTTCCAATATGTACCATCTCCTGATAACTCTACCATTAGAGTGTTATTATGCTCATCGGGAAGTTGAAGCATATAAGTTTGGTTACCATCTCTATCCTTGCCTAGCCTGATTTTTTCATAGTTCTTTGCGACGAAATCTATAAAGTCAACAACGGATTTATATCCTGCATCACGAATTTGTTTTCCATGTCTCGCCTCAATGTGAACTAGGCCGTATCCATCGTTTGACACAGGATTAGTAATGAGTCCTTCACTTAATAAAATTGGTGCTGGAGTTAGTCCAGTTATATCAGTTATGTCACCGAAAGAAACTGTGCCATTTGGAGAAAGAACAAATCGCCTACCATTCTCATCAATCTCATCTGATAATCTAATAGGGCTACCTGTAGTATCTTTCACAGTTGCATCTGATGCAATATTATTTGCGTTTGGTGCAATTTCTTCAGGGGCTTGGGCAGGTGCAGCAGGGGTTCCCAACTGTTTATCTAACCTCTGTTCAAGAGTATTTAACCTTGATTTTAATCTTTCATATGTCTCGTCATCTATATCATCATCTGATACTTCTTCTTGTTCTATAGGAGCAAGTGCAGCTGAGATAGCATCTCTCTGGCCTTGGAGGGTTCGGATCTCTCTCAGCATAGAGGCCATCTTGTTTGGCGAAGTCTCCTTGTCTACTTTTTCACTCAGTTCAGTAATCTTACTATCAATATTGCCGACCATCTTACCCAGTTGTACATCTGCTACCTCGGCACCGAAGTCTGATCTCATCTGCTCTACAAATCGGGTAGGGGACTGCGTCAATAGTGTATCATAGTCAATATTCCCTTCCTTGTCGCGTGGTAGATCATCTGTTCCAGAAGGAGCAGTTTCCGTTCCAATTTGGGCAGTTTTCGTTCCAATTTGGGCAGTTTCTGTTCCACCGGCAGCCATTTCTGCTGCTGCGGTCTCGATTACCTCTGCTTCCTCAGCTTGTACTTTATCAAGAGCAAGAACCTCCTCCATGGTAGATGGAATCTCCTCGACAACCTGGTTATTGTCATCCAGGACACCCAATGTGACATTGTCTCCATTGCTTGACTGCACGACAGCTCTACGTCCATCAGGGAGGATATATCTGGTCTTGGTGCTATTATCCTGATGTACCACAGGTGCCAGATCATTGAATGATACTATATTCTGCTCTCCATTCTCATCCTCGATGGTAGCCTCTAGTTTTTTGTCAGCACCCTCATAGATATCCACTACTTTTACCACGCTCTCGCCATAGGCAGCGGTATCTCCTACATTGATAACTTTACCTCGAGCAGCCACACCTCCTAAGTGCTGCTTGCCATCTGCAGATGGATCCGGTTCTTCAGGGGAGATTACAGGCTCAGAAGCAGTGGCCCCTTGCTGTTTTATCTCAGAGATATCGTCAAGGGTCTCTACTTTTGTAGGAGTAGGTTTGTGGATGAAGTAATCTGTAACATATTCAGAGATGGGGATGGGGTCAAGTTCTTTTCCATTAAGAGAGCTTCGTGGCACTACAATTTTGCCACCGGGTATAGACTTATCATTAGTACCAAGAATGACAACATCCTTTGTTTCGCCAAGCTTGTGATAAGTCTTACCATCAGCCATGTCCAGAAATGGCACCACACTGGCTGAGTTACCATACTCGATAGGTCCAAGTTCCTCCTCTGCAATAGCACGGAGAGCCTCAGTCTGTCCTTGCTTGAAGATATGGTACTTAGCATACTCTTCGGCTTGGGACATTACGGCTTCATCATTATTGGTAGCATCACGCAAGGCTTGCAGATCGTCAAGGATGGATTCGGGGGCGAACACACCCTCTTCATCATAGAAGTTCTCGTTCTCAAGATTAGATATGAATCTATCGTAAGCACTCTGCACTGTCTCATTACTGTTACGCAATGATTCATCCAGCGAGGTGCGAAGTTCTTTGATCTTGTTATTGGTCTTTCTCTTTTCTATAGCAGCAGTAGTTCCGCCCACTAGGATGTTGGTTGCGCTGTTCATACCACCAATGGCAGCGGTAGAGATGAGGACCTCTTGGTAGAATCGAGGATCAAGCAACTGACCCATCCTATTCTCACCAAGGGTGATGGATTGTAGTGGAACAACAGCAATCTCCTCGAAAAGCTCTTCGGGGATATTACCTACACCAATCTTGGATAGACCTTCCAGGATCTTACCTCCTATAGGGTTCTGCTTAGTCCTGTCGTGGATTTCGTCAAATTTGCGGAATGCCTTAGATAGCATTCCCTTACCTCTGGCAGTCTTAGCTATCCTCTTAGCAATTCCGACATTACCAATAAGACCACTAAGGGTCTCAGTGAAGTACTCGGCACCGGTCTCAGCCCATGTGCGATATAGCAGAGATAGTGCACTGCGTTTTTTGTCCGCTTTGAAAGTGTCTCCGCCAGAATACTTCAGTTCGTAGTTGTCCACAATCTCAGAGGTAAGGTTCTTGTAGAAAGACGGTGTAAGAGCGGTCTTCAAGTATACCTCCGCAGCCTTCTTGGCTGTGTTTTTACCAAGTTGCTTGATTGCTCCCTTGACTCCATATTGCGCGATGAGATTACCAGCAGATGCACCACCGGTCATACCGGCAAGGAAGATATCCCTCATAAACTCGAATGTCTGCTGCATACCCAGTCCGGAGTTAAAGTGTGCCCCACGGTCCATGGCTGCAATCTTTTGTAGGTTGATATACATCTGGAGAGCTTTCCTCTCATCCAGGACAAGTTTCTCACCTTTATGTGCTCTATCTAGTATCTGAGCAAAACCTAAGTCTTCTTGCATCTTGGTAAGACCGAAGGATGCCAAGGCTTGCAAATCGCCGCCCACCTTGATGGCACGGAAGAAATTAGATATGCCGCTCTTGTCCCCTTTGCGGTCATACTCCTGGTATTTCTCAATACTCTTGAGCATAGATTTCTGAGCTTCCAAAGCAACTCTCTCCCTCTCCAGTTCATCAATACGGTCTTTGTTCTCTGCATATAGCTTGGCTCTTCGGTGGGCATTCATATCGATACCCATAAGCATAGGGTTACCATAAGAAGGGTTGGCGTCCAACTTGCCGTATCTCTGCTGGCCAAGGGTGGCAAGTTCTCCGTCAATCTTATCAAGCTTCCTGTCTATCTCTTGGGTGGTAATAGGCAGGGCTCTTGCTCCCATCTCACGTTTTTTCTTCTCTCGCAGAGGCTCTGCTGCCTTGTCTGCAGCAGCTGTGACAGCCATGGCATATTCAAGATTTGTCTGCCCGGGTAGTTTGGGTACCTGAGGAAGATTAGCTATTACCTCTTCCGCTTCTTGCATGGTGTTACGAGCTTCTTGGTTCAGTGTACCGAAGGTATGGCCTATCTGGTTTCGTGTGTTAGCCCCGATAGCTTTCTCCGCTACGACCTCTCCGGGAGAGGGTGGAGATTGAGGTTTCTGTTTCTTAGGTACATAAGATTCAGTATCATCCATCAAGGTGTAGCCATTCGAGAGTGCGCCTTTGACATCTGCGATAGGTATAGGCTGTGTCTTACCGTTAGGCCCATTAACATACACCATGTTGAATTTGTTCTGACCAAACTGTCTGGCGAAGGTATCGATGTCGTTCTCCCATTCGGATTGATCTAAATGTCTCTCTTCTCCGTCAATGATGAACTTATTAATCGGTGACGGGTTGTTTTCTATAGGTTTAAGAGGTGGTTTTTGGGTGCTCATATATGAATTGTGTTACTTCCAGGGATAATTATTGTTAAGTTGTGTTACATAGTCTGCTTTGGTGGTTTTGTTTTGAGGAGTCACAGCGGCAGAAGAAGAAGGAGAGTGCTTCAGCGTCTCTACGCGCGGAGCGTTATTAAGAATATCTCTGAACCTCTCGGGATTGGCATTGAGATAGTCTGAGACAATAGAGAGCGTAGAGTTATCACTCTGTCCGTGTTGGAGTGATAATTGCAGGATAGATAGGTCTGAATAGAGTTTCTTGGTATAAGGATCAAGGATATTCGAACCATTCTCCTCCACGGTTTGTATACCTTGCTCTTTAAGTCTATTGTTATAGTCCTGCTTGATTCGGGTAACGATATCCTGTGCTTGGCTCTTGGTGAGGTTATAGGTGTAGCCATCTCTTGATCTATAAGCATAGAACGGCTTAGCGCTTCCACCACCTTGTATCTCTGCTATGAGTTTGGCCTTCTGTTGATCGTTTAGGTCCTTCCGAGCATTGATAGCAGCTATCTCTGCGTTAAGCTTCTGACGTTTGAGGGCTTCAAGAGGATCATTTTCATATGTGTACTTAGTCGTGGTCTTATTACGGCTCTTCATGGCAGCCTCATTAGCAAGATCGACTCTCTTCTGCTCAGCATCATACTTAGCTTTTTCACCAGCAGCATGAGTAGCGCGAGCTGCATCTACATAGCTCTGTCGCATCTGTCTGCCGGCAGTATCATATGCATACTTGGTCTGATCGTATAGGTCACGCACCTTATCAGCCTCAGCGAAGGCAGTCATCAGAGGTTTATTTTCACTTTTGATAACAGGAGCAGCGCCCCATCCTCCAAGCTTTGCCAGGCTTGTGAAGAGATTGCCCCATGCAAGAGCCTTAGCGGTCTCTGCATTTTTTTTGTAGCGATCGGCATAATCTTCAAGCTTATCGTTGCGTTCAGCCATCAATGCGCCGAAGGCAGACGTCTTGCCTGCCTCTTGATATGCTTTTGCTTCTTGTTCTGCCGAGAATGGCTTAACAGTGTAGTTGTTGACTACAGGGGTAAAATCATCGTATCGCTCTTCGGTGACAACCTTGGACTTAGCACCGGCTAGATCTTGAATTCTCTTTTCTTCTTCGGTCATTGTATCAAGTTCTTAAGTTTGTTATTCCAGTATGGATTATTACTGTTGTTCTCTAATGGTGTCACGGATGGTTGTGATTGTAATACCTTGCCATCCAGCATATATGCGCTAGCTAGAGTGCCGGCTGCAGAAGAGATGCCTTCGCCAAGGTGTGCCCAGTTGTTGGCCACGGCAGCATTCTGATTCATCTGCCCTTGTGCAAGGGAGGTCTTCATGTTCAGGTAGCGGGCTTCTGCATTGCTCTTGCGTGCATCCTCTCTCTCTACAAGACCGGCAATAGCATCAGACACCACCTCGTTGTTGGCTTGTTTCTGTGCCAAGGCATTCTCATGAGTGGCGCCGGTGGCTACAATAGAGTTCTCAAGGGCCTTGTCTCTGCGTTCCATTTCGCTATCAAGTCTCTTAAGATAAGCTTTGGCGCCATCGTTCTCAAGGGCTCCTCGATAATATTCTTGCAAGTATCTCTCTTGATTCTCATCCTCAAGTCCGGATAAGATCTTGGAGTTCTTTCTGTTTTGTATCCCGCTGGCAATAGATGTCCCAAGGGCAGAGAGGGCAGAGATGCCCATTGCAATAGGTATAACGGGCACAACAGCCTGTTGTAGATCTACAGTTATGCCATCCATAACAATAGTTATAGGGGCAAATAGAAGTTCGTAAAGAAATTGTAATAGTGTATCCATGGTATATACTTTTCCTCAAAGTAGCGGATTTTATTGCGCCTTACGTGGTTATTTTAACCACCCAGACACACTATTTCTTAGGTATCATTGTATTGTAATCAAAACAGCAGAATTATGGCAAAAACAGACAAATACGCGAAAGCTACCGCAGAAAGGAAGTGGAACTACATTTTCTTGCTGCATGCCAGGTATAATGGAAGTTATGCCCGCCTGGCAAGAGCAATGGGCATACCTCAAGACGAACTGAAGAATTGGGATGTGGAATTTAAGTCAGAGGTGATGCAATGGATAGAGAACAACCGTGTGGTGAGAGGGGACCAAGCAGTGGATGATAATGATGTCATACCCACCATCGAGGAACTCATCACTAACTGTCAGAAGAGACTGGGTAGCACTATCGGAGCATCTGATGATCCATCTGCTTTAGCGAGGACGATGAAGACATTAAGAGAGTTGCAGATTGACTCATCCAATGGAGATGATAAGAAAATCAACGATGTGACCACTGCCGTCAGGGAGAGACTATACAACAATAAAAATAAAAAACAATAGATATGAGCATACAGAACGTTCAGATAGGAGGGATCAATCTACATCCCAATATCTCCGACAGTAGAATAGGAGATTGTGAAGAACTTATCAATGTCAAGTCCGAGAATGGAAATCTCAGGGTTGACACCGACTACGAGATTATATCTGCAGATATACCGTACCGAGACATCACCATACATACCGTAGGGACACATAAGATGTACATAGGTAAGGACAGTGAAGGTGTAGTGTGGTTTACCCCACGATCCGGTGAAGTTAGAAGTAGATTATATGAGAAGTCGCACATAGATGAGATACATATTGCTACCACCGGCAATCTGCTAGTCATATCAGATACTCATGATATTATAACCATGGTGTATGCATGGAAGGGAGAGAGTTATGAGGTATTGTACAATGGAGAGATACACTTCGATGTTAAGTCATCTTTCTTGCAGAATGAGGTGAGTATCTATCTTGACAAGCCGATCCAATCAGACAACAAGTCTGGTGTTATACAATCTATCCGGGGTCTGATTAATCAGTATGAGGCTAACAATAAGAATGCAGCAGAGGGAGGGTTTCTGTCGGCATACACCCTCACTATGTATGATAATAGTGAGATAGGACCATTCAATATGATGTATACTCCTATTGAACATGACGAGTCTATCTACGATTATGATGGATTCTTTGCACAGATGATCGTAGCCAATATTAGGACCGATAAGTCTTATCGTAATATCCAGTTAGAGGTGCATCCATTAACGGACCTAAACCAATACAAGAACCTTATCAAGAGTGTAAACCTATATGTATCTCAGCCTATCAGCAGTCTCAACCTGACAGAAGAAGGCACCCTTGTATCCTGGAATGATGACGGGTTGGCTGAGAGTAATAATCTACATGTAACAATAGCGCGAAGACCGGTTCAGCAGAGGGAGATAGAGAATCAACTGCTGTACCTCAATAAGTCATGGAGTCTAGAAGATTTCACGGCAGCTACTGCGGATAAACCTATAAGGTATGATGTTGTGTTTGGTGGAGACACTCAGACAACATCGCGCACTATGCCTGTGACTACTGCTAATACGTCAAGAGCAGGTAAGATGTTGACATACAATTCAAGGATACATTATTATGACTCTGTTGTATCCTTGAATCTGGGCGCATTGCCATCATTCTTGTCAACTATCCAAGGAGATGATTTCACCGAAGAGAATGTTGTGGTATATGTCTATCTTAAGGCTGAAGGGAAGGATATAGTGAAGATGTACACTGATGTCAAGGCTATCATAAAAACTAGGAATGTAGGATGGTATGAGATATACCTACCGGAATACGTTATGATACCTGATAGCCGGGCATATAAGATCACCATTGAATATGATTATCGATTCATTGATATATCACTGTCTCCATCTCCAAGGTATGATTATTCTTACTTCTATGGAGCCAAGTATGATGGTACCACAATGGTAGAAGGTGAATTCCCTGAAGAGACAGACAATATCTACCGAGAGCATGATATTATCAATGTGTCGGCTCAGGATAATCCAATATACTTCCCTGCCCGAAACTCCTATAGGTGTCAGGGCAATATCATCACCATTGGTTACGCCCTCGAACCGATATCCAACGTGGAGATAGGTAGATATCCACTATATGTATTCACCGATCGTGGAATCTTCGTCTTGGCGCAAGGAACCGGTGATGTGCTGTATGGAGAGCTTGACAATATCAATACTGACATTGTAACTGCTACAACACAGACCCGCACTGGTGTTGCATATATTGCTAATGGTGGTGTATATGTCCTTAACGGAAGACAATCTATCAAGCTGTCACTACCTATCGAAGGTAGATATGACACACGAATACGTCAAGCTGCTGCCTATTCAGAGTGTTGTATGACTGATAAGTTGTATGATGTCTCGAATCTTCTGAGTTTCGTGAGAGTTGATGAGTATTCTGATGGGGCCATAATGATATACTCCTCTGCCGCAGATGAGCTTATCATCTCCAACCATAATTATCTGTATAGTTATGTTTTCAGTTTTATCTACAAGCAGTGGCGTAAGATCGAAGGTGTATATGATGCTCTTAATAATAATTACATCTGCAAGACTGTACTGCAGAGCAGTTCTGCAGCCAAGGCCGCAGTAGGCAAAATATTGGTGAGTGACGCCGTGATTGTCCCGGAGCATAACTTCGGGTGCAGAGCACATGGACAATATACCGGAGAATATGAGAGCAGAGAGAATGAGAAGTATGCACTTGTAATATCGGACGTACAGGTGAGCGTATCTGTCTTCGGGTATCCGACATCATTGGCCATTATCATGTCTACTCTCACGAAGAATATAGAGTACCTGGATGACTACTATAATAACGGAATACTGAATATATACTACGGTCTGGAATATGAGCAAGGCATCGTGGTCAAGTTGTTGAATCTGACAACTAACTCTGAGGTGTTCAATATTACTCTTGACGAGCTCAATCAGGCAGTGCTCATACCTAAGAAGGGTATAGGGGAGACTATTACGATCAATGGCGTATCAAGCAGAGTAATCACATCCGACGACTCAGTGCTGACGATAGCGTCAATAATCAATAAGATTGTCAATGATAATACTGATACATTCTTATTCCATGGCAATAGCACCAATAACATTATAGAGGTAATAGCTAATGTCCCAGGCATATCAGGTAATAATCTACCTCTTGCAGTGAGCCATGGTAATTACATATCGCTCCACGTCAATAGATTCTCAGGGGGTAAAGATCTAACCATGGAACCCGGTGACTATGTTCAGATCATTGACCGCTCAAGGCCTGTTGACGCCAATAAGACTATACACATCCAGACTCGTCCTATATCATTCTCCGATGTCTATAGTACTATAAGTAGAGCTGTACTATACTGCAGAGCACTATTGTCACAAGCTGACAATCTGAGCATGTATATATTCGCATCCAATAATCTGCATGATTGGTGTTGTGTTGCTGCCGCACAGAAGAGCGGAATATCTATAGACCATATCCGGACAATGAGAGTAGCGAAGTCATATAAGTACTACACCATAATCATAGGCGGAAAGGTATATAGCAATACTGAGCTGGGTAACATTGCAATAGATCTTAAACCTAAGTACACGAACAAATTGAGGTAATCGCTATATATCAATCAATCAGCAATATAACCCAATCGCGCGAGCCTATCTTCAAGATTTATGGACTTTAAAGATACGATACTGATTATTAGATAGATAGCTGTAAATTCAAATATGCGTAAAAGTAGTATTGACGCGTCAATATTCTGCAATACTTTATAACTCAACTAATTGGCGAATCCCGCCGAGGTCACCAAGAAAACCGCTGAAAAGCGGTTTTCTTCGTTTAAAGCCCCTCTGAAGCCGTTTTTCAGAGGGGTTATTTTTTCATTCTTTGCAGAAAACTTGCAGAAATTGCATCAATCCGTCAATGTTTTTGACACTATTGACTACCTTTGTGCGTCAATATTAACAACTACATCTATGACATATACTTTCTACCTCGCCTATCCATCGAAGGATATCTCTCCTATCATGGTAGCAGTGCGCGACAAGGGCAAGAGAATGACTCTCTCTACCAACGTATCTGTATGTCCCAAGGACTGGGATAAAGATAAGAACACCATACTGAAGACTGACGACGATTATAAGGACAAAATGAGCCTTCTTAAGGCATTTAAGGCCCGCGTGGAGAAAGCTATAGCAGCAGCAGAGTATGCAGATTTAGACCTCGAATACGTGAGAAAAACAGTTATAGGACAGGATAAGAGATATCGTGCATCTGCTCCGGTGGCTACGGCTACAGATGCGCTGTCGTTTTTTCACTACTGGGCTCATACATCATTTGCATCACATTCCGTCAATAGGGCCACCCGATTAGCTTACCGGATCTTCGAGGAGTATGTCCGCAAGGTCAAGGTGTCATTCGAGTCAATCAACTACAGCTTCTACATTGACTTCCTTTCATGGCTGCGGGATGTTAAGGGATATAAACCCAATATGCAGGGCCAGGTCATCAAGTGTCTGAAGGCTGCCATGAATGAAGCGTACAAGAGAGAGCTGCACTCCAATAGAGCCTATGCCAACTTTGAGAAACCAAAAGAGGAGGTAGATAATGTGTATCTCAGCACAGAGGAGATCGACAAACTCTATAATCTCCCATTGTTCGGGTTCCAGGCCATGGTGAGGGATCTGTTCCTGGTAGGGTGTTATACCGCCATGCGATTCAGCGATTACTCC
>JAEIGA010008501.1_pt1 | contig 15569 bp, 14 predicted proteins | sample 9270691 | NCBI WGS metagenome assembly JAEIGA01 (sample SAMN17057246, study PRJNA624740) | gut metagenome | biome: biome; isolation source: fecal sample | host: Bos grunniens | place: China: Xizang | collected 2019
GAATGTAAACTTGTATTCAACCAATACCTTTACACTCCGTTCGACTGATTTGTACAATATTAAGAAGTTGCCAAATTATCGTTATGATGCATTGGTTAACTTTATGCCACTCAATCAAATACGCGGAGTGAATAAACTCTTTACAACAGTTAATGATAAATTGCCAGATAATGGTATTTGGGTTTGTTGTTATGAACCTCAATCTGTTACTAAACGTAATATTCTGAGCCGTTATCCAGTTGTGATAGGTTGGTTATACTATGTAGCGTTCTTTTTTTACAAACGAGTGTTACCTAAGTTATTTATGACCTCTCGTTTGTATTTTGATATAACAGAGGGTAAAAATCGTGTGTTGAGTAAGGCCGAAGTATTAGGACGTTTGTGCTACTGCGGTTTTGAAATCATAGATGAGCGTAAGAAAGGTGATCTGAATTATATTGTAGCTCGTCGAAAGTTTAGACCAGAAATCACATCTAGGCGTTTGTATGGTATCTTGGTAAAACTAAAACGAGTAGGAAAGAGTGGAAAATTGTTTAAGGTGTATAAGTTCCGCACAATGCATCCTTATTCTGAGTTTCTGCAAGCGTATATTTATGAACGATATTCGTTGCAAGATGGCGGAAAATTCAACCGTGATATTCGTGTCACAACTCTTGGACGTATGATGCGCCGTTATTGGATAGATGAACTACCAATGTTGCTGAATCTATTCAAGGGTGATATGAAACTGGTAGGGGTGCGTCCTATCTCTCAACACTATTACTCGCTCTATTGTGAGAAATTACAACAGCAACGTACTAAACATAAACCTGGATTGCTACCACCTTTTTATGCAGATATGCCTAAGACATTGGACGAGATACAAGAATCAGAGATGCGTTATCTAACGATGTGTGAGGAGCGTGGTACTTTTGTGACTGATTTTGTGTATTTTTGGAAGATTGTATACACCATAATCTTTAAACGTGCACATAGTAATTAATAAACTGACAAGTGAAAAGATTTTTAGTCATATTAAACATATTGCTGAGCTTTGCAATGATATCAAAGGCTCAGCATATACCTGTACCTTTAACTCAAACTAAACTCTATGACTATTTGGATGAACTGTTGACCGATGGCATAATATCAGCCCAAGTGACTGTGCGTCCATATACCCGTGATCAGGTAGCAATAATGTTACTACAAGCTCAAACAGCAGATTCGTTGTTAGATGTGCGTCAACGAGCGGAGTTATTATACTATTTAAATGAGTTTGCATTAGAGCGTGATACTATGGTAAATAACTATGTTCAATATACAGATCATTCTACATATAATCTCTCAATTGCAGATCCTCAATTTAGCTATATGACTGCTGATAAGCAGTTTAAAATTCGTATTCGCCCAATCTTAGGAGCCCAAGTAATAGCAAATACCAAAGGAGCTATTTTGCAGCGCTGGTGGGGAGGTGATATGCAGATAGACATTGCAAATCATGTAAGTTTATGGGGTAGTCTTCGCGATTATTCCTGGAGCGGTGATTGGCTTAGTTCAAAATATTTTTCGACGAGTACTGAGCGAATGACAGGCGCTCGAATACATTACGGTGCTTCGCAAGAGCAACCAGCATTATCACCTATTGCGGGTGTGCAGTACAAAGAAGCTAGCTATGGTGGTGATTTTTCAGATTCTAAGGGTGGAATAAGTTTATATTCATGGTGGGGAAGTATCAGTTTGCAACGAGAGAATCTGCGTTGGGGCGATGCATATCATGCGTCTAATATATTGTCTGGTCGAGCACCAGCAGCACCGATGCTCTCTCTACAACTTACTCCATGCAAATGGTTTCAGTTAGATTATTTTCATGCGTGGTTAGTCTCTAATGTGGTTGATTCAAGCTATTATTATCTTGAAAATACTACTAAACCAGGAGTACAAGATAAAGAATATCGTCCACTAAATAAATTTATGGCGGCCAATATGTTCACTTTTATTCCGATTAAACAACTCTCCTTTTCATTAGGTAATTCAATTATATATGCAGAACAAAACATTCAAGCTGCATATATGATTCCTATTGCCTTTTATAAATCATTGGATCATCTATTAACAAAAGGAGTAGCAACACAAAATCAGAATTCACAACTTTTTGCATCGGTTTCGGTGCGTCCTGTTGAAAATCTGCATTTATATGGTTCGTTTTATGTAGATGAATTCAAGTTGTCTCGTATTAAACCATCCAATGCAGAGCATAATCCAATTTCATATTTGTTTGGCTTCAATTGGTCTGGTTGGCCGGTAAAAGGGCTAAGTCTTAAAGGTGAATTTGTACGTACAAAAATAGCATGCTACACTCATTCTATTGATGCGCTTACTTGGAGTACTAATAGTTTTAATATGGGACATTACATGGGTGATAATGCACAATCTATTTATGCAGAATTAGCTTATCGACCAATAAGAGGAATGTTGCTGAAACTGTCGTATACCAACGATATGAAGTACAATTCATATGCATATTTGCGTATGTATCGTGGAGAAGATGGCGTAATTCGTGATGGTGGAATATCACAAACCATTTCTCAAAAACCTTTTGATCATTGTATCTATCGTAATGATGAACTGAGAATGGATGGAATATACGAGGTTCATCCTAATATGTTTTTAACAATGACAATTGGATATAATAATGCTCGTGGTTTTGACAATGTGAAGACTGATGCAATTGCCTGTGAGGATGTTGGTGATGCACAATATTATTTGGATAAGTATGCACCACGTTTTTATCAAGGCAAGAACTTTACAGGGGCAATAGGATTCTCATTTGGTTTTTAAGGTATGCTAAGATGTAGTGTTGTCATATTAAACTGGAATGGCGAGAAGATGCTTCGTCAATATCTGCCAACTGTATTGGAATATACAAAAAATCCTGATGTAGAGATAGTTGTAGCAGATAATGGTTCTACTGATGGATCGTTATCATATTTGCAGAATCAGCCTATTCGCATAATAAAGTTGGATCAAAATTATGGTTTTGCAGAAGGCTATAATCGTGCAATAGGGCAGGTAGATGCAGAATATGTAGTATTGCTAAACTCTGATGTAGAAGTTACGCCTAGATGGTTGGATTTGATGTTAGACTACATGGATGCGCACCCTGAAACGTTAGCAGTACAACCAAAAATATTATCGTGGAACTCTAAACAAGAATATGATTCAGGTAAGAGAGCAGCAATATGTTTTGAACATGCAGGTGCAGCTGGTGGAATGATGGATATATTAGGATATCCTTATTGCCGTGGTCGTTTGATGTCACATATCGAGGAAGATCATGGACAATATGATGAAATTGCACCAATTTTTTGGGCAACAGGTGCATGTTTGCTTACTCGCACGCACATCTATAAGGAATTAGGTGGTCTTGATGCTAATTTCTTTGCGCATCAAGAAGAGATAGACTTGTGTTGGCGAATGCTAAATAATGCTCAATCTACTGGCAATGTACCGATATTGGTAAGTATTTCTCAATCAGTTGTATATCATTTAGGAGGTGGTACACTAGGTTATGAAAATCCAAGAAAAACGTTCTTGAATTTCAGAAATAACTTGTTGATGTTATATAAGAACTTACCAAGCAGTCATAGGTGGTGGATTATGCTGGTACGTCTAGTTTTGGATTATGTGGCTGCTATGCAGATGTTGCTGACTGGTCAATGGGAAAATGTAAAAGCAGTTTTTAAGGCAAGATATGCATTCCATAAGATGAAAATAAACTATCGCCATATAAAACGCCCATTGCATTTACCAAAGGTTATCTCTCATCGCTCCATAGTATGGGATTATTATGTGAGGAAGAAAAAAGTATAGCTTTAAGAGATTTATATGAAGGAAATAATATATGTGATAATAGCTCTTGCACTAGCAATCGTGTTACTATGTGTTCGCGTTATTCTTAAAAAAGATGGCAAATTTAATAGTCAACACATATCTGAGAATAAACGAATGCGACAAGATGGTATACGTTGTGCTACTTCGCAAGATAGAGAAGCTCGTCGCCCCAAAATAAACAAAATAGACGTACACCAAATGTGAACCCAATATGAAACAGATAGCGATCTTAGGTAGTACAGGTAGTATAGGCACACAGACGTTAGATGTGGTACGCAAACATCCCGAGGAGTTCTCGGTTTATGCTTTGTCAGCGCATCGAAGCATTGATTTACTGATTAAACAGGCCATTGAATTTAATCCGGCGGTTGTTTGTATAGCAGATGAAGCATATTATCGTCCATTGTGTGAGGCATTAAGTGATTTACCGATACAAATATTAGCAGGAGAAAAGGCTATTGTAGAGATGGTAACACATCCTGAGATAGATGTTGTTGTTGCTGCTATGGTAGGCTATGCAGGTTTGCGTCCTACAATCGAGGCCATACGTGCTGGTAAGGCAATTGCACTAGCAAATAAAGAGACATTGGTAGTCGCAGGTGAAATCATCTGTCAGTTAGCTCAAAAATACCATGTTCCAATATTGCCAGTTGATAGTGAACATTCAGCAATCTTTCAAAGTCTTGTAGGTGAAGATATTTCTAGTGTAGAAAAGTTACTACTAACGGCAAGTGGTGGTCCTTTCCGAACATATACTCTTGATCAAATGCAAGGAGTTACAGCAGCTCAAGCCCTTCAACATCCAAATTGGGAGATGGGAGCAAAAATCACAATAGATTCTGCTAGCATGATGAATAAAGGTTTTGAGGTGATTGAGGCACGTTGGCTATTTGATATACCAGTGGACAAGATACAAGTATTAGTACACCCACAATCTGTGGTTCATTCTGCTGTACAATTTGTGGATGGTAGTGTTAAGGCGCAGTTAGGAACACCAGATATGCGTATGCCAATACAATATGCTCTAACATATCCAAAGCGTTGGTATAGTGATGTTCCAAGACTTGATTTATTTGCAACACAATCATTAACATTTGAAGAACCGGATTTAGAGCGTTTCCCTAATCTTGCATTATCATATGAAGCCATTCGCAGAGGAGGAAATATCCCATGTGTGTTGAATGCTGCCAATGAGATTGTTAACATGGCATTTCGTGATGGTAAGTGTGGATTTTTACAAATGTCAGAGATTATAGCAAAGACAATGGATATAGTAAACTATATAGCAGAACCTAATTACGAGGACTATGTCCAGACGGATGCAATCGCACGTCGCATAGCCAAAGAACAACTATAATAAATTAAAATAGAATATGCAGTGGTTACAATTAATACTAGCTCTTAGCTTACTCGTAGTAATTCATGAGTTGGGACATTTTTGCTTTGCACGATTATTTAAGACTCGTGTGGAGAAATTTTACATGTTTTTTAATCCTCAATTTTCGCTGTTTCGTGCTAAGAAGATAAATGGTAAGTGGCAAGTTAAATTTTTTGCTCCTAATGTACCTGCGTCAACAATAGCAGTTACAGATGCTATGGGCAATGAGAAAAAGGACGAGAAAGGTAATACGATTTATCGTCCTATGACTGATGAGGAGTTGTCTGCTTTGCCTGCAGATGATTGGCGTCGTTATCCTGATAATACAGAATGGGGACTAGGATGGGTGCCTTTTGGTGGTTATTGTGCGATAGCTGGTATGGTAGATGAAACTAAGGCGGCTACAGACCTTCCAACAGAACCACAACCATGGGAGTTTCGATCTAAAAATGTATGGCAACGTTTGTGTATTATCATAGGCGGTATATTGGTGAATTTTATAGCTGCTTTATTTATATTTGGTATGGTACTCTTTCACTGGGGACAAGATACTATGCCATTATCACAAGTTCATACAGGTCTTTATTATTCTGATATTTTAGTGGAAGAAGGTTTTCAACAACAAGATAAAGTATTAACTATCAATGGTGTAGAACCAAAAACTTTGGGAGAAATAACTCAGAAAATTATTCTTGAGGGACAGCGTGATGTACTAGTGTTGCGTGGTGTTGATACTGTTGCATTGACTATGTCTGATGATTTGGGACAACGTTATCTTGCTTTACAAAATGATATTGATGCACAGGAGCGTGAGAAACAACGTTTAGATAAATCATATATCAAAAGAGGTTATACCTTGATTTCCTACTACATGCCTTTTATTATTGACTCTGTAATGCCAGGAGGAGCAGCATATTTTGCGGATATGCAAAAAGGGGATAGTATAGTAGGTGTAAATAATAAGATAAACTTGTGTCAAGCTGAAATAGCTAATGAGTTAGCAAAATATCCTTGTGATAGTATTACGCTGCATTTTTATAGGACAGGTGTACCGATGCAAGCAAGATTGTTTATTGGAGATCATGCGATGATAGGAGTAACTCGTGTTATGCCATGGGACTATTATACTTTGGTACATACATCGTACAATTTTTTTGAAGCAATAGTCGCTGGTATTCAACATGGCTGGGATCAATTAGTGATGTATGTTAAGCAGTTCCGTTTAGTATTTACTAAGGAAGGCGCTCAAAGTGTGGGAGGTTTTGGAGCAATAAGTAATATGTTTCCTGATTTGTGGGATTGGCAATCATTTTGGTATATGACAGGATTCTTGAGTTTGATATTGGCTTTTATGAACTTCTTGCCAATTCCTGCTTTAGATGGAGGATATATATTGTTCCTATTGTGGGAGATTATTACTCGCAGAAAACCAAGTGACAAATTCCTTGAAATAGCAAATACCATAGGCTTTTGGTTGTTGCTTTTGCTGATGATATTTGCGAATGGAAATGATATTTTTAAAGCTTTCTTTTGATCATGAATGAATTCTTCAAACACGAATCGTCGTATGTAGATGAAGGTTGTATTGTGGGTAAGGGTACAAAGATCTGGCATTTTTCACATATTATGTCTGGTTGCCAAATAGGTGAAAATTGTAATATAGGTCAAAATGTCGTTGTATCTCCAGGAGTAGTATTGGGACGTAATTGTAAGGTTCAGAATAATGTGTCTATCTATACTGGTGTACGTTGTGGAGATGATGTATTCTTAGGACCTAGTATGGTATTTACTAATGTTATAAATCCTCGTTCTGCTGTTGTTCGTAAAGATGAATATAAGGACACTATAATTCGTAGAGGTGCTTCTGTTGGGGCTAATGCTACAATAGTGTGTGGCAATACATTAGGTGAATATTGTTTAATAGGTGCTGGTTCTGTTGTTACGAAGGATGTACCAGCATATGCTTTGATGGTTGGTAATCCTGCTCGTAGAGTAGGTTGGGTAAGTCGTCACGGAGAAAAGTTAAAGTTTGATAAGAATGCTTTAGCTATTTGTCCTGCTACAGGTGAAAAATATCAATTGGTCAATGACTTATGTCAATTGATAGAATAATAATAATTTATAATTATAAATAAAATCATGATTCAACGAATTCAAACATTATACCTATTGTTGGTAGTTATTCTAGGTACATTGTTGTGCTTCTTTTCTCCAATGCAATTCCTTATGCCAGAAGGAACTGAATACATAAGTTTGCATGTTATGGATAAATGGCCAATTGCAGTGATGACAATTGCATCTCCAGCATTAGCATTAGTGACAATCTTTCTGTTCAAACGTCGTCTTGTGCAAGCACGTTTAAATGTGATGAATGTAATCATATGTTTAGGCTTCTACGCAATGTTAGCGTTGTATACTGCATATGTAGTTAAAGGATACGAACCTCTTGGAGATATGACGATGGAAGATGCTGAATGGTATCTTAGTGTCTGGGCGGCTATACCACTAGTGAATGTAGTGTTGGTATTGATGGCTACGCGCCGTATTCTTAAAGATGAAGCACTAGTTAGGGCAGCAGATCGCTTGCGTTAACCTTATAAATAATTTATGAAACCTGCGCTTTTAGGAAAGACTCTTGAAGAACTTCAACAAGTAGCTCTATCAGTTGGACTTCAGAAATTTACAGGAAAACAACTATGTGAATGGTTGTATGTTCGTCGTGCTACTTCGTTTGATGAAATGACAAATATATCGCTCAAGGGTCGTCAAGCCCTGCAAGATCAGTACACAATAGGACGTCATTTACCTGTAGCGGAAGCGGTTTCAAAAGATGGTACAAAAAAGTATCTTTTTAAGTTGCCTAATGATGGATCCAAATGTGATGTATTTATAGAGTCCGTATATATCCCAGATAATGATCGTGCCACATTATGTGTTAGTACTCAGGCTGGTTGTAAGATGGGGTGTAAGTTTTGTATGACTGGTACATTAGGATTTCATGGACATTTGTCATCCACAGAAATTTTGAATCAAATATTTTCAATACCAGATTCGGATAAGTTAACGAATATTGTATATATGGGAGAAGGAGAACCAATGGACAATATAGATGAAGTATTGCGTTCTTTAAATGCAATGACAGAGTCTTGGGGGTGTGCATGGTCTCCTAAACGTATTACGGTATCAACGGTTGGTGTTTTACCTGGTCTAGAGCGCTTCTTAAAAGAAAACGAATGTCATCTAGCTATATCATTGCATAATCCATTTGGTGCAGAAAGGCAAGAAGTTATGCCAATAGAAAAGCGCTATCACTTGAGTGATGTAGTATCTCTATTAAAACAATATGATTGGCAACATCAGCGAAGAGTTAGTTTTGAGTATATTTGTTGGCACACTAAGAATGATTCAATACGACATGCTAAAGAACTGGTACGCTTATTGAAGGGATTAACATGCCGCATTAACTTGATTCGTTTCCATGCAGGTGTGGATCAAGCATTTCCGGGTAGTGACGAGAAACAGATGGAATGGTTACGTGATTACCTTTCAGAGAATGACATAACAACCACAATTAGACGCAGTCGTGGTGAAGATATTTTAGCTGCATGTGGAATGTTAGTTAATTCGCTCAGCCAACAGTAGAGTAGGTTTCTCTATAATGCGTGCACCAATTATAGTCTGTGTATCGCTATCTTTAACTTTAAGTTTCTTTCGTAATTGTTCTGGGGAGAGCGGATAGTTTCGTGTCATAATGTTAGCACGTATATCCGGTTGCTTTTTTATGTCAGTAGAAATGATTCTCCAGATTCTGCCTGGAAAATCTTGAATCAGCTTATCCGAAATATACAAGTGTGTATTTTGCGATAACTTAAACAATTCATATCGTTTAGCGACTAATTTATAAGCACCAGCTTTGATTATAGCTGCATTAGGCTCATATATATATGAACCAATAGTAAGTATATGTTGTTGCGATGAATTATATAATTGGATTTGTGTATTTAGTTCCTCTCTTCTTGAGAATATAAAAGAGTTAATATGTTCAGCTGATATGTTTGATGATAAATTGATAGCATATACCATCCCATCAGTATGCTTATGATTTTCATTTAGTGTGGTATCGGGATGGTATCGGTCTATGCAAGACACTAGTAGTATTTCTTTAACCTCATTTTTGAGAGCTACAACATGAACATCCCAATTCCCATCTAAGGCCTGAATGGCTTGTGTAATATCAAGCATAGGACTTAGTTTTATGATTATTTGCTTAGATTTACTGCGAAGAATTGGTAATAATTCAATGACATTAGGTTCGCATTCCTCTAGCCGAAAAACCTTTCCCCCGTGTTGGTTTCGTCTTGCTGGATCAATATAGATGATATCAACCAATTGCATGTTTTGCAAATAATTGATAGCATCTGTATTGTGTATGTGAATGTTACTACAATATTTTGAAAAATTGTGTGCCACAATCTTGCATAATTCTTCGTTACGCTCAACATAGTGTGCAATACTAGCATTTTTACTCATGAAAAAAGTGTCTACACCGTAACCTCCAGTAAGGTCAACAAGGGTATAATGCGTTGATGGTAAAAGAGATGCTTTGTACTTTGCAGTAGCTTCGCTACTACATTGTTCGCACGAAATACGAACTGGATACCACCAATCATCTATATTTGAAAAGGTAGGTAGTTTATCACGTGTTCGTTGACGACCATCTACTTGCTGTATCATAAAACGAAATTCATCATCAGAGAGATGACTGAATCGTTTACGTTGTAAAGCAAGTTCTTCTGCTGAAATAGGAGTATGTATGATGTCGTGTGTCACTTCTTCAGTTTATCCTAAAATTCGAATGTCCTTGATAAACTGTGCATTAATAGCTTTGTTTAACTTTTTGATGATGTCATATCGACATTCAAACAATTGTTGACGCAAAGCAGCAGAATGAATGTGTACAAAGAGTACTCCATTCTTCATCTCAATGTTGCCTGTTAGATTACCCACCATAGGTCCCATGAGTTCAGGCCACAATTGAATAACTTGTCTCTCAAGTAGATTCTTTTCTAATTCAGTTCCTTGGATAAATTGGGCAATTAAATCACCCATTGACTGGGCTTTATGCTGCTTCATTCTTAGCGTAATTTTAATGTTGTAGCAGTAGTAATAGGTGTACCATATGCTATACCATTGATTTTGTATATGCTTTTTAATTTAATTCCAAAGCTTTGTGAAATTTTCCACAAATCGTCTCCAGGATTGAATTTATATGAAGGTGTTTTTCTATTTGCCTTACTCTTTTTAGGGTATATATATACTATATCACCTGGTTGTAACTCACGATTGTTATCAACTGCATCATTATATTTACGCAATGTTTTTTCATACATGTTTAAGTAGACTGCTAATGATGCAAATGTATCACCATCATTCGCAACGATATAACGCACCCCATTGATACGTTTAGATTGATGGTCCACATATGCGTTAATACTTTCTGCAAATTCAAAACTATCATTGTTACTAGTTATAACCGAAACGAAATTTGTGTCGGTCATGTTTTGACGAATGCTATCATTAAGGTTTGAGTCAATGGTAAGTGCATTTAAATCATATTGCTCTATTATACGGATAAGTTTATCTGCATATTTTTGGTCAGTTGCGTAACCGCATGATTTTAACCCATATGCCCATTCTTTATAATCGGACATTGGAAGCGTAAATAAACTAGCATAACGTTTACGCTTTAAAAATAATGAGTGATCTTCGTACGAATCAATAGCCGATGCATATTTACGAAAACATTCACCTTTTGTATCATCATCGTGAGTGACTGTTAGTCCTACCCAGTCGTTAGCACATTTGATACCGAAGTGGTTGTTCGCTTCTACGGCAAGTTTAGATTTTCCAACGGCAGATTCTAATATACCTTGTGCAAGAGTGATGGAGGCGGGTATACCATATTTGATTTGTTGTGCAATAGCAACCTCTTTGTATTGTTCAATATAGGATACATATGTGCTATCTTTTGCAAAGAGGTTTGTACTTATGATCAGTATGCTAATGATAAAGGTAATTTTTCTCATAATTATTGAAATTTTTTGCAAAGTTACATTTTTTTTTTAATATATGCAACTTTTCTTATTTTTTTGCCAATAATCTTAATGTGTATATGTTTTATGCTTGACATATGTATGTTTTCTTCATTTTTTTTGCAAGTATGATTTTTTTTTACTACCTTTGCAACAGATATTGTTAAAATTATGAAAAAGTATTTCTTTCTACTGTGTTCCGTTTTGTATATGTCAACAACATGGGCATGTACTTCGTTTATTATTTCAGGTCGAGTTACACCAAGTGGTAGACCAATGATGTTTAAACATCGTGATACAGGTGAACTGAATAATCGTATCGCGCATTTTCAAGGACCTAAATATTCCTTTATTGGTTTAGTAAACTCCCCTACATTAGATGGTGAAGTATGGGCAGGTATGAATGAAGCAGGACTCTGCATAATGAATACAGCTTCGTATAATCTTCGTCAGGACACTTATGATTGTCAGATGGATAGAGAGGGCGAGCTTATGTATAATGCATTGGGATGTTGTGCTACGTTGGGTGATTTTGAACAATGGCTTACAACTTATCCACAACCATGGGGCGTGGAAGCAAACTTTGGACTAATTGATGCACAGGGTGGAGCAGCATATTATGAAATGAATAATGATAGCTGGATCAAGTATGATGTAAATGCAGAATCAGAAGGATACCGAGTAGTTACTAATTTTAGTTTTGCAGGTAGTAAGGATAAGTATCAAGGATGGGAGCGATATCTAACAGCTTCTTCAATTATGAAAGATGCTTTTGATCCGACTCATCAGATGTCAGCATGCGAGGCTTTAAATTTGTTTTCACGTCAGTATAAACACGAGTTATTAGACGTGCTTTATACTCCTCAAAATGCTCCGCAATATATTGTAGATCAGGATTTTATTCCTAGACGAATTACTTCTGCTGTAGTTGTGTTTGAAGGCGTTAAAGCGCAACAAGATCCCAAGCGAACTGTTATGTGGACGACATTGGGTTATCCTACTTGCGCTGTAGCAATACCGCTATTCGTTCATAAAGAGTCTATTCCGAACTACATCCAGGCACGAGATGTTGAGATTAAAAAAGGAAATGATTTACATAGTGAGATGTGCGACATATCCATGGCAATTAAAAATAAATGGGTCTTTCCACTTGTGATAAGTAATGGAAAAAAATACATAGCATTACAAAATGTATTATGTGATACTCCAGAAAGACCTTCATTACTGACATGTACAAATAAAGTAGAAAGAAATATAGAGGAAGCTTTTGTTCCGTTATATACTGCTTGGCATAATGAGGAAATAACAGATCAAGCATTCTACGAAAGTTATAAGATATTAGCATCTCAGTGGCTTATTGACTATAAAACTACTTTCGCTGATTATATAAAATAATTTTGTCATGACTGTTTTATACGAAGATAATCACATAATAGCTGTTAATAAGACTTGTCATGAGATTGTACAAGGTGACAAGACAGGTGATTTACCTCTTTCTGAGACGGTAAAGGCTTATATAAAAGAGAAATACAATAAGCCAGGTGAAGTGTTTTTAGGTGTTACTCATCGTCTAGATCGTCCAACCACCGGAGTAGTTATTTTTGCTAGAACAAGTAAGGCATTAACACGCCTTAATGAAATGTTCAAATCTCATGAGAAGATACAAAAAACGTATTGGGCAATTGTTGAGACTAATCAAGTACCAACATTGTCGAATAGGTTAGAAAATTATCTATGGCGTAATGAAAAACTAAATAAATCTTTTGTTGTAAAACCAGATGTAAAAGATGCTAAGCGTGCAGTGCTTAGTTATCAAACAATAGCCCAGAGTGAACATTATACTTTATTGGAGATTAATCTAGAAACAGGGCGGCATCATCAGATTAGATGCCAATTGGCTGCAATAGGGTGTCCAATAAAAGGAGATTTAAAATATGGAGCTAAACGAAGTAATCCAGATGGTGGAATTTCATTGCATGCAAGAAAAATTGAATTTGTTCATCCTGTAAGTAAGAATCTAATTTCCATCGTAGCTCCTGTTCCTAATGATACTTTATGGAAAGTACTTGAAAAAACTGTTAATAGTTAATTATAAAAAGAATCGACTTGATGGTCGATTCTTTTTTATTAATTATCTAATTTCTCGTATACCGAATTCTTACTTTTAAATTCAGGAACAATCTTTTTCATTTCTTGAACAGTAGGGAATACTTTTCCTCGTTCTGCCAACTCAATTAGTTGATCAATCTGCGTAGAAACACTATCAAAATCATATTCGCGAACTTTTGCAACTAGAATTTTTTTATTTTTAGTTGGCATCGTAGTTTCTTTTTGATTCAATAATTCTTCGTATAGTTTTTCTCCTGGTCTTAATCCTGTATAAGTTATTTTAATGTCCTTTCCAGGAGTAAGTCCTGCCAATCTAATCATGTTTTCTGCTAGGTCAGCGATGCGAACAGGTTGTCCCATGTCGAAACAGAATATTTCGCCACCATTCCCGAGAGTTGCTGCTTCAAGAACTAGGCAACTTGCCTCTGGTATAGTCATAAAGTAGCGAATAATATCAGGATGTGTTACTGTGACAGGACCACCTTCTGCAATTTGTTTTTTAAAGAAAGGTACCACAGAACCATTGCTACCCAATACGTTTCCAAAACGAGTTGTAATAAATTTGGTGCAATGGTTGTTATTCTTGCTCTCTTTCAAGAATAAAGACTGAACATAGATTTCAGCAATTCGTTTAGATGCACCCATTACATTTGTAGGATTGACTGCTTTATCTGTTGAAACCATAACAAAGCGCTCTGCTTTATATTTGATGGCGCAATCTGCAACATTCTTAGTTCCCAAAACATTGGCCATAATTGCTTGTGTAGGGAAATCTTCCATTAGTGGTACATGTTTGTATGCTGCTGCATGGAATACAATATGTGGATGATATTCTTCAAATATTTCATTCACCATATTACGATTACGAACATCAGCTATAACTGGTACAATTTGTATCTCATGGAAGTTTCTTCGTAAATCTATCGTTAAGTCATGTAGTGGAGATTCAGCCATTTCTAATAATATGATAGCTTGTGGATTATGATTTGCAACTTGTCTTACAATCTCGCTTCCAATGCTACCTGCAGCCCCCGTTACCATGACAACGCGGTTTTTCAGTACAGCTTGTACATTTTCTGTATTAATATCAATAACAGGACGTTCTAGCAAATCTTCTACTTTTATAGATTCGATGCGTCCAATAATTTCTGCTATATTATTTTCAGAATCGGTTTCTGAGAAATCTGTAAAATATGGTGTTGTCAATATTTGGATTCCATTATTGATAAATATTGATAAATCCTTGATAGGATTTATTTCTTGCATTTTAATAGGTGAAACAATGACACATTTAATGTCTTTTTGTTTCATCATTGTAATAAGATCCTTATTTATAGCATAAATACTAAGTCCTAAAAGATTGTGGTTTGATTTGTCTTTTTGATCAACAATAAAACCTACTGGTCTATATGCACTTTCTATGGTAGATTGTAACATTTTGGCAATGGATAATCCTGCTGATTTTGTACCATATATAAGAACTTTCTTAACAGTATGACTATGATGTGAGATGTATTCAAAAGTAGTTTTTATAACAACCCTCCATATAAATAGAAAACAGATAGCAACAAAAACGTAAATGATTATAGAGGTTGTTAGGAATGGAGTCGCTCCAAGACATTGCTTACATATGAAGTTTATGATGATTAATAGTATGCCATTAACAGCGACTGATAATATGATTTTGATTGTATCAACAAAAGTTGAATAACGAAGTATACCTGAATAGGTGTGAAATGCCCAAAAGAAAATAGTTTGTGAACTAATTAGAATCAATAATTGTGACCATAATGGAAGCAGTAATATTGGGAATTGGTATCCCCATAGATTATTTCCAATAACAATACTAATAGTGAAGGAAACAAATATAATAAATAAGTCCAACAACAATACGCCCCAACGTGGTAAGTATGATATATTAGCCCAATGTGAAAAAATATCAGATGTGGTGAGATCTTTAAGTTGCTTCATATGATCAATTTTAAGTCGATATTCTTAGTGAATAACTAGGTTGTCATTTAATAATAGCCTCCTTTATTGTGTTTACGATGTATCGTACATCTTCATCACTTACGTATGGACCAGCAGGAAGGCATATTCCAACTTTGAATATTGCTTCA
>JAEIGA010008502.1_pt1 | contig 15569 bp, 11 predicted proteins | sample 9270691 | NCBI WGS metagenome assembly JAEIGA01 (sample SAMN17057246, study PRJNA624740) | gut metagenome | biome: biome; isolation source: fecal sample | host: Bos grunniens | place: China: Xizang | collected 2019
CTATTAACTACGTTAAGGGTGCTAACATCGCAGGCTTCATGAAGGTTGCACAGGCTATGCTTGAGCAGGGTATCATCTAATAATTCCTTGTGATAGCGGCGCTACTGCGACGCTTCAATCAAAATGGCGAATGGGAAATACGTCAAGTATATCCCATCCGCCATTTTTCATGTCATCGCCACATTAGCACCACTCTGACAAGGAATACTTCTTTAGCGTGATAACGGGTCATTTTCGACCTATCCCTAAAGTAAGACCCTACGGGCTGTACTCAGCTACTATCCCGAAGGGTATTTTTTTAATATATCAGCGCTATAACTTGCCGATATCGGCAAAAAGCACTATATTTGCATCTGAAAAAGGTCTAAAACTTGCCGATAGGTGTAGAGTATGGGTTATATTTCAGTTACAGAGTTTGCTGCAAAGCATGGTATTTCGGAGCGCACGGTGCGCAATCACTGCGCCAATGGCAATATTGAGGGTGCGACACTTGTGGGAAAAACATGGAGCATTCCTGCCGATGCAGAGTTGCCCAGTCGCAAGCCTCGTACGAGCAAAGTAATGCCACTGCTTGAAGTGTTGCGCCATGAGAAGAGCGCACGTCTTAGTGGTGGCATATATCATAGAACACAGATTGATCTTACGTATAACTCCAACCATATAGAGGGTAGTCGCCTTACGCACGATCAAACACGCTATATCTTCGAGACCAACACAGTAGGCATTGGAGATGGGAGTGTGCGTGTTGATGACATTATTGAGACTACCAATCACTTCCGTTGCATCGACCTAATTATCGACCGTGCAGAGGAGCGTTTAACCGAGAACCTTATTAAGCAACTACATGGCATGCTTAAGCAGGGTACATCGGATAGTTGCAAGGAGTGGTTTGTGGTGGGCGACTACAAGCGTTTGCCTAACGAGGTGGGTGGCACCCAGACCACTGCGCCCGAAGATGTGCATCGTGAGATAAGGGCACTACTCAAGGAGTACAATGCCAAAAAGCATAAGACATTTGAGGATATCATCGACTTTCACCAGCGATTTGAGGCTATACACCCATTCCAAGATGGCAATGGTCGTGTAGGTCGTCTTGTGATGTTCAAGGAGTGCTTGGCAAATGGACATGTTCCATTCATCATCACTGACGAGCTTAAGATGTTCTATTATCGAGGCTTGCAGGAGTGGGGTAGAGTGCGCGGCTATCTGCTCGATACCTCTCTTACAGCGCAGGACAACTACAAAGCACTGTTAGACTATTTTAGGATTAGATATTAACATAAAAGGTTGCTTAGCCATGCAGGCAAGCAACCTTTTATGTTTTGTTTTATAGCTCTACTTCGTGGTATAGATAAGATACTCGAGTTCGCCCATTAGGCCACGTTGCTGCTCCTCAGGGGCGTAGAGTGCAAATACGATGGTGGTGATTATGCCACGCTCCTCGTCTAACGTTGAGAAGCTAACGAAGGGGCCTCCCATCTGGTCGAATGTCACCTCCCAGCAGCCACGTAGCTCATACCATAGGCGGCCATTAGCAACAATCTCGCTCCAGTAGATAGGTGCATTCTGGCTTATTGTTAGGCGTGAGCCCGGCTTGTCGCTATGCACTACGGCGAGCTTGTTTATTAACATGCGCTCAAGAGCAGCGCCCTCAAAATCCTCTGGGCCATTATACCTCTGCGAGAAGGCGAAGATGTATTGAGCCTTCTTCTCGTAGTCACGCATAAACCATAGTAGGCTTCTGTCGCCGCTATTAGCACGTCCGAAGCCTGCGGGAATATGCATATCTATACCTGTATGCTTCTTGAACTGCTCCATGAGCTTAGGCATGCTGCTACGTCGGCTATTAGCAAGTGAGCGGTTGCGTTCGCCAATCTCGAAGTGGCCAGCAATCTCTGCGCCATGCTCCTCGATAAAGCGTTTTGCGCTCTCGATGGTGGGGGCGTTCACAGATATTACCACCTGAGGGCGTGCATATACATTATCCTCGACCTTTAGCGTAGGCTCCGCATATATAGGATCTATGTTTATCGAGATGAGGTTTCGATACTTGCGCTCCATGCTGCTTGCCTCTGCGTGGCTCTTATGTCCGAGGATATAGAAGTAGCTCTCGGGGCGTGGTAGTCCTGCCACACGAGCACCCACCGTGCGATATAGTGCCGAGTCGATGCCGCTTTCCCATGCCACGTTGTCGCATATAACGAAGCTCTCATAGGGCATGCCTATTGCAGTTTTTGATGCTGTTTGTGGCTTTGTGGTGCAGCTTGCGGCCATAATGAGCGTGAGGACTACCACAGAAACTATTTTAATTAGCTGTTTCATGTTAAATCTTTAGTGTTGATGATGCAAATAGCAGACAATTCTGCGTTTATTAATACAAAGTTAGCGATATTTTTCAAATTGCGAAAAAAAAGTTATTTTTGCACCTATATATAATAAGGTATGCGCATCGGTACAAAAAATATATTTCGTAAGCTCTTTCCAGGTGCAGTGTGGGAGGTTGACGATCCACATGGCTTGTATCTCACGTTTGATGATGGCCCTACGCCTGGTGTTACAGAGTGGATATTAAATACCCTTGATAGCTATGATGCTAAGGCTACTTTCTTTGTCTTGGGAAAGAATGTGGAGCTCTATCCTGATCTGTACGAGATGATTTTGCAAAGAGGTCATAAGGTTGCAAACCACACATATTCGCATCAGAAGGGTTGGGGTATGTCGCTCGAACGTTATATCGAGGATGTAGACCTTGCTGCCGACATCGTTCCGAGTGAGTTGTTTCGTCCTCCCTATGCGCAGATAACTCAGTCGCAGCTTCGAGCTCTCTCTCACCGCTTCCAAATTGTTATGTGGAGTGTGCTTTCACGTGATTATAACCGAAATGTATCCCCTAAGAAGTGTCTAAGGGGCACACTTAAGGGGCTTCGTGGTGGCGACATTGTCTCGTTGCACGATAGCGCTAAGTCGTTCCGTAACACAAGCTATGTGCTGCCGCAGCTTCTGCGACGTGCACGTGAAATGGGCTTGGAGTGTAAAATATTGGAGTTGTAACTATGAATATTATTGTTGCCATAACAGGCGCCAGTGGCGCTATATATGCCCGTCAGGTGCTCGACTTGCTTATTAATAGTGCGGAGGTCGTAAACGTGGCCCTCGTCATGAGCGATAATGCTCGTGATGTCGTTGAGGCTGAGAAAATTGCGCTTCCTGGGAGTCCTAAGGTTGAGGTCTATTCTAATGATGATATGTGGGCGTCGTTGGCAAGTGGCTCGGCACGTTGGAACTCTATGATTATTGTCCCCTGCTCAATGGGCACTGTGGGGCGTATCGCCTCAGGAGTATCTCGCACACTCATCGAGCGTGCTGCCGATGTGATGCTTAAGGAGCGTAGGCCACTCGTTACCGTGGTGCGTGAAGCCCCATACTCGCTAATACACCTACGCAACCTAACAACAATAACCGAGGCTGGAGCCATCGTCCTTCCCGCCTCGCCCTCGTTCTATTTCGTGCCACAGAGCATCGACGAGCTGGCATTGACGGTGAGTATACGTGCTGTGGAGATGCTCGGACTTGAGGTTGCTCATAGGTCGTGGGGCGAGTAGTCTTTTTGCTGGGCGTGAGCTAATTTATTGGAGATTAAAAATATTTTTGTACCTTTGTGGGCTGAAGGTGTGTGTAACACCTTTGATTCGAAATCATTTAAATAATATACACTATGACAATTACAGCATCTGACATCAAGATTGGTATGTGCGTGGAGATGGACGGTAAGACATTTATCGTTGTTGACTTCCAGCACTGTAAGCCAGGTAAGGGCCCAGCATTCGTGCGTTCAAAGCTTAAGAACCTCGAGAATGGTAACGTTCTCGATAAGACTTTCTCTTCTGTATCACAGAAGATCGAGCAGGTACGTGTAGAGCGTCGTCCATACCAGTTTACTTACGAGGATGACCTCGGTGCACACTTCATGCACACTGAGACATTCGAGGAGATTAACATCGACAAGAACCTTATCAACAACGCAGACCTTATGGCTGACGGCCAGATTGTTGAGGTTATGTTCCACACCGAGAAGGAGAGCGTGCTCTCAGCTGAGCTTCCTCCAATCGTTGACATGGAGGTTACTTACACTGAGCCAGGTGTACGTGGCGATACCGCTTCAACAAACTCACTTAAGGCAGCTACAGTAAACACTGGCGCAACAATCAAGGTGCCTTTGTTTATCAACACTGGTGATAAGATTCGTGTGGATACACGTACTCGTGAGTATTACGAGCGCATCAAGTAATTTGTTGAATTTGTTGTGATAAGGGGCCGATTGCGGCCCCTAACAAAAAATGGCGACAATGGGACGTACGTCAAGTACTACCCATCGTCGCCATTTTTGCCGAGTGTAGCACTCGGCACCCTTCTGACAACAAATTTAGTGGTGCTAATTTAGGTGGGCAGGGGCTGGGATAAATAGGACCGCTTCGCTTGATAGGATTTTTCCATTTATCCCATTCGTCCCATCTGTCCCATTTTCCCTATCTCCCCTATTCCCCTCATCGACCCCATAAACACAAACGAGGCGCATAGTGATATGCGCCTCGTTGTATTAAAAGAGTTATATTACTTCTTGAAGTAGCGGTTGTACAAGCCCTCGAAGCCCTTGCCGTGGCGTGCTTCGTCCTTAGCCATCTCGTGAACAGTGTCGTGGATAGCGTCGAAGTTGTTCTGCTTAGCCAACGCTGCAATGCGCATCTTATCGGCACAAGCACCGCTCTCAGCATTCATGCGCTTCTCGAGGTTGGTCTTAGTATCCCATACGCAGTCGCCCAACAACTCGGCGAACTTTGATGCGTGCTCAGCCTCCTCAAAAGCGTAGCGCTTGAAAGCCTCGGCGATCTCAGGATAGCCCTCACGGTCTGCCTGGCGGCTCATTGCAAGGTACATACCTACCTCGGTGCACTCGCCCATGAAGTGGTTGTTCAAGCCCTCGAGAATCTCAGGGTGGTTAACCTTGCCGTCACCGATCTTGTGCTCGGTAACAAACTCAAGAGCCTTGCCCTCCTCCTGCATCTCATTGAACTTATCCTTGCCAACCTTGCAAAGTGGGCACTGATCTGGTGCCTCGTTACCCTCGTGAATATATCCGCATACTGAACAAATGAACTTCTTAGCCATAATCTTAATAGTTTTTATAGGTTATTATTTTCTTTAGTTTTATTGGTTTTGTTTCTGTTTCTGGTGCAAATATAAGGGCTTTTTTTATATCTGCAATAGATTTTCCTTAATGATTTCTTATAGGCCTATAAGGTGTATCTATATATGCTGATTATCAGCTACTTCTTGCGTGCACCAATTGCGAGGATTACACCGAGTGCTACACCCAAAAGTGCTGCAAAGAGAACTCGGTACTCGCCAGGGAGCATAAATGTAATTGTGTGGGCAGGATACCAGAAGAGCGGAATGGTCTTCTTAAAGATGAAGCTCCACTGACGATCCCAGTTTAGCTCGACGATATGTCGGCGCATGTCGATAGGGCGGAAGAGAGCTTTAATCGAACCACCATTCTCGGCGATATGCGTGTCGGTAATCTTGTGGAATGTCATGAATACAGGGGCAAAGAATGTATTCATCATTACAGATATTGATAGAGCCACAACGAGCTTGCCCCATGCAAAGCCGTCGGCCTTGAATGCTGCAACGAGGTTCTCGCCACCCATGCTTGAGATAAATGCTGGGATACCATTCGAGAATACTGTCATCGCCATAGATATTACAATACCGAGTAGGCCCCAAACGACCATGCGTGGTAGCACGCCAAAGGTAGGTGTGGTGTAGTCGCCCGTAGATATTCTACAGCCGAGCATCTCGCCGAGTGTTGCGAGGATGCCGAATTTAAGGAATGCCATAATCATTGCGTGTGCGGCATTGAACGACTTATACCAAGCATATAGCTCTGGCGAGAGGAAGAATGGAAGGAATATCGCTAGCATAACGATAGCGAAATAGAGATCTTGACGTTTCATGTTTAGTAGTTTTGTTTATCCAAACAAAGTTACAAAAAAAAATCGCAAATAGCAAGCATATCCCCACAATTAGGGAATTTATACTATTATATATATAGGTGTGAGGTAGAGTTATAATCTATTGGCAAAAAAAGATTGTTGCGAGATAAAAAATTTTTCTTACCTTTGCGCCCGAATTAATGTGGAGGATTTGGACTGATTGCAACCACAATAAAAAAATGCTAAAGCGGCACTCTTTTTATACGCAATTTCCCCTCCATACGTTTATTAACTGTAAAAACTTATAACGTATGGCTTTTTTATTTACTTCAGAGTCTGTGTCGGAGGGACACCCAGATAAGGTAGCCGACCAGATTTCAGATGCAATTCTCGATGAATTTCTTCGCTACGACCTTAACTCTAAGGTTGCTTGCGAGACACTTTGTACCACAGGTCTTACTGTAGTTTCGGGCGAGGTGCGCTCTGAGGGTTACGTAGATATTCAGGGCGTGGCACGTCGTGTTATCGACCGTATTGGCTACAACCGTAGCGAGTATCAGTTCGATGCAGCGTCATGCGGTGTGCTCTCGGCTATCCACGAGCAGTCGTCAGATATCAACCAGGGTGTTGACCGTCCTGAGGGCGAGGAGCAGGGTGCTGGCGACCAGGGTATCATGTTTGGCTATGCCGTAGATGAGACTCGTGAGTTTATGCCTGCAACACTCATTCTCTCGCACGTAATCCTCAAGGAGCTTGCAGTTATCCGTCGTGAGGGCGAGCAGATGACCTACCTCCGTCCCGACTCTAAGAGCCAGGTAACGATTGAGTATGGCGATGACCGTCGTCCAAAGCGTGTACATACCATCGTGGTATCTACTCAGCACGACGAGTTTATCCTTCCTACACGTGAGCGCTCGGAGCAGGAGGCAGAGCAGCAGATGCAGCGCATCATTGCTGATGATGTTCGTAATATTCTTATCCCACGTGTTAAGGCTCGCTTGGAGCGTGCTCACGACCAGCTTGCAGAGCTTATCGGCGATGACTACATCTTGCACGTTAACCCAACAGGTAAGTTTGTGATTGGTGGCCCTCATGGCGACACAGGTCTTACTGGCCGTAAGATTATCGTAGATACCTATGGTGGTCGTGGCGCTCACGGTGGCGGTGCCTTCTCTGGTAAGGACTCGTCAAAGGTAGACCGCTCGGCAGCATACGCAGCACGCCACATTGCTAAGAACATGGTGGCAGCAGGCATTGCACGTGAGGTGCTTGTTCAGGTGAGCTACGCTATCGGTATCGCTCAGCCATTGTCAATCTATGTTGACACCTACGGTACATCGAATGTGAAGATGACCGATGGCGAGGTTGCCCAGAAGATTGGTCAGCTCTTCGACCTTCGTCCAGCGGCTATCGTTGAGCGCTTCGGTTTGAAGTACCCAATTTTTGAGGCTACAGCGTCGTATGGCCACTTTGGCCGTCGTCCTTACAACGAACTTGTTCGCTTCGTTGGCAAGGACGGTAAGGAGTTTGCCAAGGAGGTTGAGTTCTTCTCATGGGAGAAACTCGATGAGGTTGACCGTCTTAAGGCTGAATTTGGTCTATAATGTAAAAGGCTCGGTAGTAATGTGTTAGCTATCGAGCCTTAATTTTTATTGAAACTTTTTTGCGAAAAAGTTTGCAGATTAGAAAATAGTTACTACATTTGCACACCCAAACCACAAAGCCCAGGTGGTGAAATTGGTAGACACGCTACTTTGAGGGGGTAGTGAGCATTAGCTCGTGCAAGTTCGAGTCTTGTCCTGGGCACGAAGTAAAAGAGGTCATTAGACCTCTTTTTTTTTCTTTTTTTTCGGCCTATCTCAGGCTGTGAGCGCCGAACGCTCGTCCCCAATTTGGCCCCATTCGGTTAGAATATCCCACAACTTGTCGCTTATAATCAGCATTTGAGCGGAAATAATTTGCATTTTAGGTAAATTTTGCCCAAATTTGTAATGATATAGGTCTATATATATTAAAATATTTTAATAATATAGAATATGTAATTAAACTACGTGGCTATAAAAGAAACAAATAGTTTTAATATTAAATATCCGAATGCTATGAACAGAATTCTACGATTCGTTACTGCGCTGATATTACCTTTGCTAATGTCGGTGCAGGTGTTTGCTCAGAGCAAGTACACCATTAAAGGTGTTGTAGTTGACGAGATGGGTCCTGTTATTGGTGCAACTATCGTTGAGAAGGGCACTAGTAATGGTATAGCTACTGACCTAAATGGTGAGTATTCGCTCGTTGTTGCTAGCCCAGAGGCTGAGGTCGAGATTAGCTATATTGGCTATCAGACTCAGACTTTTAAGGCAAATGCCGTGCCAGCTAAGCTTTTGCTTCAGGCTGATGTGGTATCTATGGCCGATGTAGTTGTTATCGGTTATGGTTCACAGAAGAAGAAGGAGGTAACAGGTTCTGTGGCCTCACTCAAGGCTGAGGACTTCAATGCTGGTATTAAGTCAAATCCTGTTGGTTTGTTGCAGGGTAAGGTTGCTGGTCTTAACATTATCCGTACAACATCTGATCCAACCTCTACTGGCTACAACATCCAGATTCGTGGATTCTCGACTCTTGATAAGGGTGCTGGTTCATCTCCTCTCTTCATCGTTGATGGTGTGCCAGTAAGCAGCATCGATAACATCTCTCCTAACGAGATCGCATCTATGGACGTTCTTAAGGACGGTTCTGCAGCTGCTATCTACGGTACACGTGGTACTAACGGTGTTATCATCATCACTACTAAGCGTGGCGATGCATTCTCAGATGTTGCTCAGACACATGTTGAGTATGATGGCTACTTCTCAATGTCAATGCGTAATGGCGATACTGGCATGGCAACTCCTGAGGAGTTTGTTAACCTCGAGACAATTACTGGTGGCAAGATTAAGCCTACATTGATTAAGAATGCTGAGGGTGGTTACGAGCTAACTGATTGGATGGACGCTCTTTGCCGTGACGTGGCTCTTTCTCACAACCACAACGTGGCTATCTCTGGTTCATCTAAGAAGTTCAACTATCGTGCAGCTTTGACATATAAGGATGCTCAGGGTATCGCTAAGACATCTAACCGTGAGGAGTTTATCGGTAAGATTGCTGCTTCTCAGAAGGCTCTTGATGGCTGGCTCGAGTTGCAGTACGACTTGTCGTATATGCACTACCGCAACGACTTCTTCTGTGGTGATTTTAAGCAGGCAGCTATCCTTAACCCTACTTATCCTATCTACGACTCTGCTAATGCTAATGGTTTCTACCTACCTCAGGGTACAGGTCTTACAAACCCTGTTGAGAATATGATGCAGAAGGAGTCTTATGGCGACGGTAACTACTTCCGTGGCTCTGTTAAGGCTTCGTTGAACATTAAGCCAGTGAAGGGTTCACTTCGTATCAATGGTTTTGCGGCTATTGAGGAGGGCGACAACCGCTCATACTGGTATAATGACGTTATTAATACCGACATAGATGGCTCAGGTAAGGCTGGTCGTAGCAATAACATGAGCTTCAGCAAGCTTTTCGAGCTTACTGCTGACTACTCTTACTCTTTTGGCGACCACTCTATCGCAGCAGTTGTTGGTGCATCGTACCAGAACTTCATGTATGATGAGAGCAGCATTAGCAATAAGGGCTTCCCAACACCAGGTATGAAGTACTACCAGATTGGTAATGGTGATGCAGAGAAGACCTACCTAACAGCTTCATCTTCACGTAACTCAAATACTTTGGCAGCAGCCTTTGCACGTGTTAACTATAACTACGATAACAAGTATTTGGTATCTGCTTCTATCCGTCGTGAGGGTTCTTCACGTTTCGGTGCTAACAACAAGTGGGGTTGGTTCCCTGCAGTGAGCCTTGGTTGGCGAATCAGCGGCGAGGACTTCATGAGCAACGCTTCATGGTGTAACGACCTTAAGCTTCGTCTCGGTTTCGGTGTCACAGGTAACAACCTTGGCTCAGACCTCCGCTCAGTAGCTATGCTCTCTAATGGCGGTACTTTCTGGTACAATGGTAAGTATGTATATACATATGGTGTAAGCCAGAATGTAAACCCAGACCTTCGTTGGGAGAAGAAGTATGAGTATAACTTCGGTGTTGACTACTCATTCTGGGATAACCGAGTTTACGGTAGCCTCGATATCTACTATCGTCAGACACGTGACCTTTTGTGGGACTACGAGGTTCCAACACCTCCTTACCAGTACCCAACACTCTTGGCTAATGCTGGTCAGATGAAGAGCTACGGTGCCGAGCTTGCTATTAGCGTAATTCCAGTTCGCACAAAGAACTTCTCATGGGTAACAACTCCTACTATTGCCTTTAATAAGAACTATATCACTAAGCTTTCTGATCCATCAAAGAACTTCAACTATAAGGAGACAACATCTGGTGGCGTAGGCGAGAATGGTATCATGAATACTAACACTCAGATTCTTATCGAGGGCCAGCCTGTAGGTGCATTCTACGGTTTGAACTTCGCATTTATCGACGAGCAGGGCGTATATGGTACTCCAGGTGCTTGGATTTATACTACTCCAGCAGGTGGTTACTGTAATGACGCAACAGCTGTTGATGCTTATCGCCAGGTTATCGGTAATGCTCAGCCATTGTTCACTTATGGTTGGAACAATGCATTCCGCTATAAGAGCTTCGACCTCTCATTCTTCGTACGTGGTGTTGTAGGTAACGATGTCTTGAACCTTACACGTTGGGCTTATGGTCCACGTCAGACACAGGCCGACAACCTCTTCATGAAGGATGTTAAGGGTACAAACGTAACTTATGCAAATAAGGCTCACTTCTCTTCATACTACCTTGAGGACGGCTCTTATCTCAAGCTCGATAACATCACTTTCGGTTACACATTCCGTCCTAAGGGTGATAGCCACCTTGAGAACTTGCGAGTTTATGTTACTGGCCAGAACCTCTTTACTTTGACTAAGTATAGCGGTCAGGATCCAGAGGTTAATACAACTGATGTGTGGAGCGCAGGTATCGACTATTGCGACTTCTACCCAACCGTTGCAACCGTTCTTGTTGGTGTAAACATTAGCTTTAAATAATAGAGAATCACTATGAAAAAGATATTTTTAACATTTGTATCTCTCGTTGCACTTGTCTCAATGACCTCGTGTAGCGATTTGCTCGATGAGCAAAACTACGGTAACCCTACCGTAGATGATATGGTGCAGGACGAGCAGAATGTTGTTTTGCTTGTTGGCCAGTGTTATGCCGACCTTAAGTGGATTCACGACCACTGGGGATACTGGGGTCTTATGACTATCGTTGCTGATGAGGGTATTTGCGTACCTCGTAACGGTGGTAACGACTGGAATGATGGTGGTTATTGGCTTAAGCAGAATACCCACACATGGGATTTCCGTGGCGATGCTATCAAGAACGTGTGGAACAGTACTATTTCGGGTGCTGTGTCATGTAACCGTGTTCTTGAGACGTTGCAGCTTGCAAAGGATAATATGAGCGAGCAGGTATATGCTCAGTATGTTGGTGAGGTTGAGGTTTTGCGTAGCTACTACTTCTATCTCTTGTTTGAGTGCTTCGGTCGTATTCCATATACTGAGAAGTATGAGGAGGTTGTAGGTCCTATGTATGAGCCATGGGAGACTTGGTCAAACCTTGTAGCTGTTTTGGAGCGTAATGCGCCTAACATGGCTGTTGTAGACGATGCTAACCGTGCTACTAACTATGGCCGTACAAGCCAGGGTTTTGCTTATGCACTCTTGGCACGTTTGTACCTCAATGCTGAGTCATACGGCTGTACTCCTGAGAACGTATTTAAGAACGTAGATGCACCTGCTACATATCAGGGCTCATTCTACGACAACTGTGTTCGTTGCTGTAACAACGTTATCAATGCTGGTAGCTATGCTATCGAGTCTGATTACTTTGCTAATTTCCGTATCTTCAACGAGGGCAGCAAGGAGATTATCCTCTCTATCGTAGATAATGGTCTTACTGAAGATGAGCGTGATTCATGGGGTATGAGCAACAAGCTTCGTCTTGTGATGAATACCCACCACTACGGCATACAGCAGGCTTATGGTATGATTCTTGATACATGGAATGGTTTCTGCGCACGTCCAGACTTCTTGAAGATTTACAACACAACCGATGTTCGAGGCATGGGTGTTGAGAGCGAGAGAAATGGTACTGGTGACAAGAAGCAGTGGGGTTGGTTTGTAGGCCCTGTTTACATGGCTTCAGCTACAACTGAGCAGATTGCAGCACGTGACACTGGCGCTATGTATGTTGACGAGGACTGCGACGAGCCTACTATTATCCACTCTGAGATTTCAAACATCAACAACGCTCACAACTTCGACGGCGCTCGCCTTAATAAGTGGGAGGCTGATAAGACAGGTACATATAAATATTGCGAAAACGACTTTATCCTCATGCGATATGCCGATGTATTGTGGATGAAGGAGGAGGCTATTCTTCGTGGTGGTGCTGGCTCAAGCGGCATCGCAAGCAATGACTTCCAGACATACTTCAAGCGTGCTATGGGTAGTGTTGAGGCTTTCAACGCAGCATATCCTGAGGCATCTACAGCTCTAACTTTGGAGGGTATTCTTGATGAGCGTGGTCGTGAGTTTACTTGGGAGATGGTTCGTCGTCGTGACCTTATCCGTTACAACGAGTATGGCAACATTCAGTATGTAACAAAGAAGGACGACTACCTTAAGTGGTTCCCAATTCCTCGTTCAGTACTCGAGAAGTCACTCCGTGATGAGAACGGCAAGCCATACTGGACTCAGAATGAGGGTTACGAGGGTTTGAAAAATTAATTCTAAACACACATTATTTTATATAACTTTTAATTAACAAACAATTATGAAAAAGCTTTTGTATTTGCTAAGTGCAGTTGCACTTATGGCAGGTGTTACCGCTTGTGAGGGTAACAACAATGAGGGCCCTACACCTGGTCCTATCGCATTTGATGGCTTCTACATCTATGGTGAGGCTGTAGGTACTCAGGAGTTCTTGGCTGTTAACCAGATGGCAGCTGGCTCTAACGAGGTTAGTAAGTCGCTTCGTGAGGGTATGTTCGAGAAGTATATCTGGCTCGAGGGCGGTAAGGATTTCTCACTTGTTGAGAACAAGGCTGGTAACAAGGTATTCTACGGTGCTGAGTTGACAGAGGTTAACTACGGTTTCGACGAGAACGATCCTACTTGCAAGAACTTCGCTGATAACCCAAATATGAAGATTCAGGCTGGTAAGATGATTATCGGTGCTGATGCTCCTGCAATGCAGGTTCCTACTACTGGTATGTACCACATCGTTCTTGACAACAACGCTCAGGGCGATTTGGAGTATCCACAGATCATCATTCAGCCTGCTGAGTGGGGTGTTCGTGGCGGTATGAACGGTTGGGGCTTCACTGCTGGTGAGCGCACTGTAAATGCTGATGGTAGCGTTACTTATGCTTGGAAGGATCAGAACCTTGCTAAGGGTGGTGAGTTCAAGTTTGCTTCTTGCCATGGTTGGAAAATTAACCTCGACGTTGACGGTAATGTTAAGGCTGAGGTATCTTTGGGCTTGACTGATGGTAAGTTGCACAATGCTGCACAGAACAACATCGCTGTTGAGAAGGCTGGTCTTTATGACCTTACTCTTACTTGGAAGCCTGCTGCAGGCGCTGTTGCTGACGCATTCAGCTATGAGGTAATCCTTACTCAGGAGAGCACACTTCCTGAGACTATGTACATCATCGGTAATGATTTCGGTAACTGGACTTGGGAGGATGCTGGTGTTGTTGAGATGGTTCCTGTTCACAGCAACCCTGGTAAGTTCTGGGCTGTACGCTATATGACAACTACTACTGAGTTCAAGTTCTGCGCACAGAAGGCTTGGAATGGTGACTTCACTGGTTTGAAGGACAACACAGGTTATGTAACTCCTGGCAACAACAAGGTTGAGGCTGATGGTCTTTACCTTATCATCGTTGACCTCAATGGTGAGGCTGTATCTGTAGCTCCTGCTCAGATCTACGGTATTGGTGATGCATTTGGTTCATGGGACGCAGCTACTTACCCATTTGAGGTAGCAGCTGATGGTACTGCAACTATCACTACTCTTAAGGCTGGTAACCTCCGTATGTATGTTCCTGCAAGCAATGAGTGGTGGCACGCAGAGTTCAACATCTACGACGGCAAGATCGCTTTCCGTGCAGGTGGTAACGACCAGGAGGCTGTAGCTGTTCAGGCTGGTCAGACAGTAACTCTTAACTTCAACGCTGGTACTGGTTCAATCCAGTAATTAGCATAGGTCACACTTAGTGGCATAAAATAGCCCCTCGGGATTCCCGAGGGGCTTATTTTATTAATATGTGAGAGGTGTGGGGCTTAGCGTGTTGCAAGCCCCCGACGTCGTTTAATCAAGAGGGTAGGCCGCTACGAAGCACTCCTTGGTGCGTAGCTCCTCCTGGTGAGCCTTGAGGTTGGCAAGTGTTACATCGCCCACGATGTAGTTGTAATCCTCAGATGAGTACTGCTCACGAATCTTCGAGAAGTTGAGCAAGTTACGCTGCTCGGCACTCTTATAGCGGAAGTATACTCGGAATGTATGCTCGGTGTTGTACTTTGGAAGTACCGAGTCGTTACGCTTCTTATACTCGTAGCGGTAGTTGTAGGCGCACGCTGTGATGTCGCTAAGCACAGCCGAGCCTGTTGGGTGTCCACCAGCGCCACGACCAAACATAAACTGCTTGTCGTAGAACAGACCCTTGATGACAACGCCGTTGAACTCGTCCTCGACACTATAAATATACTTGTTACGAGAGATAAGCTGTGGAATGACGCACATGATAAGTCTGTCGTCGATCTTCTCGACATGTGCCACGAGCTTTATGCGGCGATCCTTCTCCAAGGCAAAGCGAATATCCGAGTCGTTCATGGTCGAGATGCCGTATGTAAATATCTCGTCGGGCGACACATATACGCCAAAGGCGTGAATAGTGATGATAATAAGCTTGTAGAGTGAGTCCCAGCCGTCGATATCGAGCGTTGGGTTGCTCTCGGCAAAGCCAAGGTCCTGAGCGAGTTTAAGTGCCTTGTCGTAAGACATGTGCTCGTTGAAAATCTTAGATAGGATAAAGTTTGATGAGCCGTTGAGAATACCCTTAACAGATACCAAAAGGTCGTTGTCGTAGTACTCCTCGAGGTTGCGGATAACAGGTATCGAACCACATGCCGAGGCATCGTACAAGAGGGCTGTGTTGTACTGCTCCTGCATGTCGATAAGCTCAGGTAGGTGATGACCAAGCATCTTCTTGTTGCCCGAAACCACTGGAATACGGCTCTTGAGAGCTCGCTTCACGATGTCGTATGCCGCCTCAGCATCGTCGATAACCTCGACTATAAGGTTGATATCCCTATCCTCGAAAATCTCGTCTGCATTGTCGGTAAACTCAGCCTTAATCTCACGCTCCTTCTTTATGTCAAGCACGCAAATACGCTTAATCTGTACGTGTGATGAGTCGATGCGCTGCAACACGTCGTAGAGGCCACGGCC
>JAEIGA010008503.1_pt1 | contig 15568 bp, 11 predicted proteins | sample 9270691 | NCBI WGS metagenome assembly JAEIGA01 (sample SAMN17057246, study PRJNA624740) | gut metagenome | biome: biome; isolation source: fecal sample | host: Bos grunniens | place: China: Xizang | collected 2019
ACCACCAGCCAGGAGATTGCTGCGATGGTCATCTGCAGGGAACAGGGGATACCCAGGTGGAGGATCCCCGTAACCTTATCCCTTTTCATTCTCAGATTCCTTACCGTAATCCCATAGATCTCCGGCTGCCTCAGCACGATGAACAAGGACATGAGGAAAGACAGGCCCTGGGACAGCATGGTGGCAAGGGCAGCTCCCGCGACGCCCATACGAAGTATCCCCATCAGGACGAGGTCCAGAATGATATTGACCACAGAGGTAGCCGTGATGATCCGGAAAGGACTCCTGGAGTCACCCAGAGCGCGCAGAATGGCACTCAGACCGTTATAGCCCCAGATAAAGACAAATCCCAGGGAACAGATCTTCAGGTATACCGTGGCTTCCTCCAGGGCAGGGGCCCTTAAGAGGATCAGCAGCCTTCGGCTGAAGGTCCACAGGGTGGCTGCAAATACGATGCCCAGCAGCATGCACATGGAAAAGAGAGTCCTTGCGGACTCCTCCTTCCCCTTTCTGTTGGATGCCCCGAAATACTGGCCTATAAGAATACTGCCACCGGTACAGAGACCGATGGCAATCTTCGTGATCAGATTCATTACCTGACTGGAATTATTTATCGCGGATATACCCACGCTTCCCACTGTCCTTCCCGCGATCAGGAGATCGGCGATGGAATAGACGGACTGCAGGAGGCTGGTGGCGATCAGGGGCACAGAATAGGCGACAAGCAGGCGAAAGATATTCCCCTTTGTCAGATCCAATGTCTGTTTCTTCATAATTATAAATCTACTCTTCTTCCTTCTTCAGCAGAAACGTAAGCGGCATACATGATCTTTGTTGTCAGAAGGGCGATATCAATGCCGGATTCCGGTTTTCTGTCGTAGGCGATATCCTCAGCGAAAGCCTGAAGCTCGCCGGTGTAACCGCGCAGAACTTCCTCAGCTACAAAGACATTGTTCCAGCCGGTCTTGCAGCGAAGGTTCTCATTGATATAAACGTCGTCCAGGTTCTCCTCATCCATGAAGAAAGTACTCATGTTGTTGGGAGGAGTCATATTGCAGAATACCACACCGTCGTTGGTGACCACTCTGATGTTGTTCTGGATCCCGCCCATGTAATGCTCGGTGGAAAGGATATTTGCCTTGGTTCCGTCGGAGAAGGTGATGGTGAGGTTTCCGAAATCCTCCACATCATTGAACTTGCTTAAGATATGTTTTTTGGTCTCTTCCGGGAAGCTTCTGACGATCTTACCGCAGTCCGCAACAACACTGACCGGTTTGATGTCATATCCTCTGACTTCAGCCTCAACCTGCTTCAGGTAAAGGACACCGGCGATTGGGTGGGAACCGAGACGCATGATACTTCCTCCGCCCACCAGATTCCAGTCCTTGGACAGGGGTGAGGTTGAACCGTGAACGGAGCACTCTCCGGTCATGTAGATCACGCGGCTTTTCTTCTTGCGCAGGATCTCGGCTGCCTTAACGATAGCCGGGGAATAAATATAGTTTTCAGCATACATGAACTTACTGTCATTCTCTGCGACGACTTTGGCGAAGGTTTCCATCTCTTCCAGGATAGTGTCATACATCCTGCTCTTGGGTACCTTATCACCTACGGGAAGCTCATCTCCTTCCTTGCCGAAATATCCGGTGAGGGGCTTGTCACAGATAACATGCTTGCCCGCGCGGATAGCTTTCTCGGCAAAGGGGATATGGAGGAAAGGAGGAAGGGCGATATCAATGACATCGATCTCAGGATCCTGAAGAACTTTGTCAAAGTCTGCCTCAGCATATTTGTAATTCCATTTCTCCTTTAAAGCCTCTGCCCTCTTGATATCATTATCACAGGCACAGACCAGCTTCACATCTACACCGTAAACCTTCACCCATGCATTGGAGTGGAAATTTCCGGCAAAACCGCATCCGATAATTGCTACACCTACAGATTTCATGGTCGTTCCTCCTAAAAATGTTGTGCTCTTATACTCGTATCTCTATGGTATGCAATCTGCAAAAATGCATACTTCTGCTGATTTTATTATATTATATATATATGTGCACAACAATTCACGTTTATTTATCAAAAAGTCTGAAAACTATATGCACAACCTATAGAAAAAGGGCTGCAGCAATAAGCTGCAGCCCACAGGCCAATCTTTAAGCAAGTCATCAAGGAAATATATATCGATCATTGATTGAGTGCATTAATTGTGTATGATCAAATCCCGCAGAGTATACTTAAAGAGATATCATTATGATGTATCTTAGTAGATATCATCCGGTCCTTTCTTGGAGAAAGCGGTAACTCCGAACCATTTCTTGTACTGGCTTACCAGGTACAGACAGAACAGTAAACCTAATGCTGCGAATACAAGGTTGATTGCCAGAGAGTATCTTGCGCCAAGACCTGCACCGTATGTGTTGGTGAATGCTTTGGAGATAACAGGCATAATGTATCCGGAAAGACCCATGAAGGTATAGTAGATACCAAGGTTACGTCCTTTTGGACCCGGATGGAATTCCTGAATCAGAGTAACACCACACTGAAGTGCACCACCGGCTGCGAAGAAACCGATACCTACGCAGGCAAACATGATGATCGCTGAATTGGAAGCAAACACTGCAAGTGCGTAACAAACGATAGAACCACAAAGGTCGATTACGAGAACCTTAAGTGTTCTCCAACGAAGAGCTGCAAGAGCGATAGCCCAGATAATAACAGCTGCGAGGGAACCGAAGGTGTACAGGGAAGACATGGAAGCTGCCTTCATCTCGGTAAGACCACAGTACTCCATACCGTATGTCTTTAAGAACTGCTGAGCAGAATACATGGTGGACATGTTGATAAAGCCCATAAGAGCAAGCGGAACTACCAGCCACTTCGGAGCCGGAGTCTGGAAACGATCCATAGCATACTGAGCGTCTTCGTCAAGAGCGCCTTTTTCTTTAGTTTCAACAGTGCCTGCTGCTCTCTTCTCTTTAAGCTCTTCATCGTAGGAATAAGGTGCGATGAAGGCGATGATGCAAAGGATTACTGCACAGATAGCGGGGATAAAGATACCAGCTTTCCATGCGTCTCCGCCCTTGGCACCCAGAGATGCAACAAGGATCGGATAAGCCATACCGGAGATGGAGATGAATCCTTTGATAAGGATTGTTGCAGCACCCGGAGCTTTGATCCAGGATTCCTGAGCAGCTGCATATAAGGAACCATCAAAGAAAGATGTAGCAGCACCCATTAAGAATGCACAAACTTTAGCAACGGAAATGTTGTGAGTGTAAAGACATCCGAAGAATGCAACAACGTACATGATGGCACCGATCATAACCATAACTTTACGGCCGATCTTATCGGAGATCTCACCACAGATCCAAACAGTAAGGAACTTTGCTAAACCAGTATAAGCGACAACGCCGGCTACTGCAGCGATACCAGCTGCATATGCCTCAGATGCGGGATCAGCCATATTGAATCCCCACTGAGCAGCGAAGTGCACATTATTCTGAGAAAGCAGGATAGCCTGCATACCATGGGTAAAATAAGCCAGGTACACAACAGCGAGTGTTAAGAAATATTTTTTCGCTCTCATAATGTCTCCTTCTTACATTTTTTTTTACTTCTCTTCTTCTTTATTCCTGTTCATCTGCTTCTTCGCCCTTATCTTTGTTCATCATGACCTGGGAGATGACCAGAGCCACCAGCAGAGCAAGAAGAACCAGGGAGAAGGGACTTGTGAAGATGTCGACGAACATTCCTCCCACCGAGCCTGCACTCATAATAGCCCGGCGGAAATAAAGCTCTAAGTTTGGTCCTAAGATAAGACCAAGTACCAATGGACCTACCGGGTAGTCATAACACTTCATAAAGTATCCGATGATACCGAAGATTATGGTCCACATGATATCGATCACGTTTCCGCCGATGGAATAGGATCCGATGACGGAAATGACCATGATCAGAGGCATGAGGATCTCACGGGGCAGTTCCACGAGCTTTGTAAATATCTTGATTCCTGTCAGTCCGAAGATCAGCAGGAAGATGTTGGCCGCAAGCAGCAGCCATGCAAGGTTGGTAAAGATCTCCGGCTGGGTATCCATCAGGGTGGGGCCGGCCTTGATATTGTGGATCGATAAGGCACCGATCATGATGGCCGTAACCGAGTCACCGGGGATACCGAGAGTCAGCATGGGGATCAGGGCGCCGCCGACAGCGGCGTTATTGGCGGACTCCGGCGCCACGATACCTTCGTAGGTACCGGTACCGAACTTCCTCATGGGCTTCCTTACTGTCCGCTTCGCGAAGTCGTAGGACATGAGGGCCGCCAGGTCACCGCCCGCTCCGGGAAGAGCGCCGACGATAACACCTACCAATGAGCTCCGGATGCTTAGAGGAAGCATACGGAGAAGGATGGATCCCGGAGGTCTGATGGAAGACACATCCTGCTTGACCACGGGCTTGTCCTTGTGCAGAAGCTGGAACAGTGCCTCTCCGATACCGAACACACCGATCATGACGGACACGTAGGAAAGACCGGTCCTCATATCAGAGATACCGAAGGTAAACCTTCCCAGTCCGGTGATGCCATCAGTACCGATGACGCCCAGCATAAGGCCGAACAAGGCTGCCAGGATACCCTTCATGACGGATTTTCCGCCGAGGGATCCCACAAGCATAAGACCCATCAACAACAGCAGCAGATAGTCTTTCGGGCTGAACTTCACAGCCACGGAAGCGATGGACGGTGCATCTACGAGCATGACAACCAGTCCCAGCATACCGCCGAATACCGACATAATGGTACTTACGGCGATGGCTTTTCCGGCTTCCCCCCTCTGTGCCAGAGGGTATCCGTCGAAGGTTGTGGCAACCGCTGCAGGTGCTCCGGGGATATTCAGCAGGATCGCTGCACGGGAACCTCCGTACACACCTCCTACCCATACGCCCATCATCAGGGCCAGGGCATTGTCCACCTGCCAGCTGTAGGTCATGGAGATCAGAAGTGATGCTGCCATGGTAACGGACAATCCGGGGATCGCCCCTACATAGATACCGGCAAATGTGCCGGCAGCAACATATAGTAAATTAATCAAAACCGCACTCATACTTCTACCCCCTCTTCTATGGCATGATCACGCTGAAGATGTACTTGAAGACAAGGAGGATCATAAATGTGCTGATGTAGGACACCAGGATCGCTCTTCTCCAGTTGCGTCTCTCCAGGTAGAACATGGCTGCAAACAAAAAGATCAGAGTGGCAAAAGTATAATGTATGAAAATGATCATCACGAAATAAAGGATCAGCATGATGATGAAGGCGATGATGGTAGGATCGAAAACGCTCCTTGCATCTTCCGGCTCCTTGTAATCCTTATTCTCGATGAATACACCATAGAGTGCGCAAAGCACGCATAATACTGAAATGAATATCGGATAGCCTCCGGGGGACGTGATCGTCAGATCCTTGAAATCAACGATGAAAAACGACCCGATCAGGAACAGAACAGATATACATAACAGCAATACAGAGAATTTCTTCGCACCTTTCATAGCCATTATTCCTCCGTTTCCGTTCCGAGTCTCGGAATACCACAGTCCTCAGGCGAGTACACGGTCTGACCTGCGTCATACAGGAACCAGGTGGTCACCTGCTGCCATTTGGTGATATATTCAGAGGCTTCATCCCCACAGATTCCCAGGGGAGTGATATAGTTCTCAGCGAGGAACTTCTGGAAACCTTCCGATTCCCATCCTTTGCGGAATGCCTTGGAAAGTGTCTCCTTCACATCGTCGGAACTTTCTTTGTCCACGAATACTCCCACGAAAGTACCCCAGGGGAAATAATCGCCGTACTCCGGATAGCTCTCCGTGATACAGGGGGTCTTGGGGGAGGAAGGAAGCCGCTCGGAGGAGAAGGAAGTCAGGACCTTGATGGAACCGTCCGCAATGTAATCCACCGCGGAGGAGTAGTTGACGATGGTCACGTCGGCATTGCCGCCGATGATGGCTGTCAGTACTCCGGAGTCACCGTCATAGGGTACCTGATTGAATTCCACCTTGCTTCTGGCCAGCATCATGGCGGCAACGTTCTGCGTCAGGCCGCCGGCACCGGTCGTAGCCAGGGTGATCTTGCCCGGGCTTGCCCAGGCATCCTCAAAGAGTTCTTCCACAGTATTGTACTTGGAATCCTTGGAAACGACCATCACCGCGATCTGCTGTCCTACGACGATGACCGGGTAATAATCGTTATAATCCACGTTGGAGATATCCATAACCTTATACAGAGGCGGATTCTCCGAATTAAACAGAATGGAATAACCGTTGTGATCCTGACGGTGAACGAACTCCGTCGCCACACTTCCGGAGGCACCGGTCTTATTCTGAATAATGATATTTGTGCCGAGTTCCTTTGCCGCATAGACGGAAAGAGCACGGCTCACCGTATCTGTAGGACCGCCGGCACCCCAGGCTACGTACCCGTTGATGTTATTGTCCGGATACTCCGCGGTGAAGGAATGGACCACCTTGTAGATCTCATTCCCTGCGACGGCAGTACTGATCAGAAACAGTACAACAATCAAAATTTTATGTATGTTCTTCATGCTTATCCCACTTTTCTCTCAGTATTCAGCCCATACATTGAAGCTGACACCATAAAATGTTTCGTTAATAATTTAACGATTTGAAAGATAATACCATACTCTTCCTGATCTGTCAAAAAAAGAAAAAGCCGGCATTCTTACATAAAATTTATCTGACGGAACATATCACCGGGATGATCACATCCCGATGACATGTTCGTTATAGGTCAATGAATGGTGATCAGGCACCGAGAGATTTCTTGCCTGTAACAGCGCCTTCAGCGATATACTCTTCGATCTGGTCTTCTGTATATCCAAGCTCTGCCATGATCTCCTTGGTATCGGAACCCTGAGCTCTTGTCTTTTTGAATTCAGGCTGGAAGCTGCCGAATTTCACCGGGTTGGTAGGGATATTTCTCTTACCGGTGGGGCAGTCAAGCTTGGTCATAACTTCGTTTGCCCAAACCTGCTCATCCTCGTATACATCCAGCGGAGTCATACAGGTCTCACAAGGAACATCATTGTCCTTGAAGATCTTGCGGATCTCTTCCAGAGTAAACTTGCCGATAGCATCGTCAAATACTTTGACCACTTCCGCGTTCTTGCCAAGCTGGTTCATCCTGTCGCAGTTGCAGTATTCGTAATTATCAACAAGATCTTCCCTGCCGATCAGCTTCATGATCTTATTGAAATCGCGGTCATACTCAGGAGCGCACATAGCCAGGAGCTTGTCATCCTTGGTACGGTAAACGTTGTTGGTCGGAGCAATAACTTCGAAACGGCTCTTCGGATAGGGGTTGCCGTACTGGGCGGAAACCATACCTGTGCTCAGGAAGAATACTGCTGCATGGTGGAGGGATACGGTAACCTTGTCGCCGAGGCCTGTACGTGTACGGTTGTAGAGAGCCGCACAGATACCGGAAGCCAGGGAAAGGGATACCTGGAAATCACCGAAACCGTTGGTGGGGATCATGGGGGCGCTGCCCTTGTTAACGGTTGTACCGTAAACACCACCACGGGCCATGTAACAGGTTACATCGAATCCTGCGCTGTCCTTTTCCGGACCTTTTTCACCATAACCGAGGCACTGTGTCCAGATTACGGAAGGATATTTCTCCTTGAAGGCATCATAGTCAAGACCGAGTCTTGCCAGAGATTTGGAACGGATGTTGGTAATGAATACGTCGGCTTCCTTGAGAAGCTTGTCCATTACTTCCATACCCTTGGGACTCTTTAAGTTGATGGTCATGAATCTCTTGTTCATGTTGGACATATCGAATCCGAGATTCTCATCGTCTGTGTAAGGCATATTGAAAACAGCACCCTGGGTACGTCCCGGATCGCCTTTTCCGGCCTCTACCTTGATGACATCAGCACCCCACTCGCCCAGAACACGCGCACATGTGGGAGCAGCAAGGAAAGTTGTAAGGTCAACTACCTTTACGCCTTCTAATGGTTTCATTCTAATGCTCATCCTTTCACAAAAACAAATACGTCCATTCAAAGTTTTGGTTCAAATGGACGTATTAGGTTATCAAATCACTGCACAGGGAACTCCCTGCATGTCACAGAGATTATTTTACTTCGTAAGCGCTGTACGGAATACGTCCGCCGCATGCATCCAGGCCACGGAAAGCAGTAAGTCTCTGAACTGTACGAGGACCTTCCTCAAGCCACATAGCACGGCAGTCACGATACAGACGCTCTACAGGGCCGTAATCGCTTCCGTCAGGTCTTGTCACGAGGTTGTTCTTCTCGAAGTAGCCGATTCCGCCGAAGATCTCGAGCATGCAGTCGGAAACTTCACGAACAACGTCGATGGACATAAGTTTACACATAGCAGCTTTCATATCGATGTTCTTGCCTGCTTCGTAGTCTTCTGCGAAATCCCAGATAGCAAGACGAAGAGCATTGATCTTTGTACCGCAGTCAGCGATATCCTGCTGGATCTTCTGTCTCTTGCAGAGCGGTTTGCCGAATGTTACACGGTCATGTGTACGTTTGATGGTCATCTCAAGCATTCTCTGAGCCATACCAAGGTTGGAAACAGCGATATGAGCACGGGAAACTGCCAGGGAGGACATAGCAACTTCAAGTCCCTGTCCCTCTTTACCAAGTAAGAATCTCTTATGAACTCTCATGTTGGTGAAGTGAAGATCAGCATGACCTGCACCACGGCAGCCCATCATATGGGTCATGGGGATGGTCTCAAATCCGGGTGTGTTGATATCAACAAGGAATGCGGAAAGAGAGTCATCTTTGCTGGATGTAGGATCTGTCTTAACAATAAGGTATGTGTAATCGCAGCAGTCTGTATGGGAGATGAGAGTCTTCTCACCATTGATGATGTAGTAATCCGGATCATCGGGGTCTTTCTGAGCGATCGTGTGAAGGTCGGCACCTGTACCACCGGTTCTCTCGGTTAATGCGAAGTTGATGTAAACGCTCTTATCCTGGAATTTCGGCATAAGTTCTGCTTTTAATTCGTCGCTGCCGTAATCATCAAGGATTCTCCAGTTAAGGTCTGCTGCATGATGCAGATGCATACGCATTCCGCCCGGTCCACGGGAGAACTCTTCCTGAACCATGAGGATCTGTTTTTCTGTCAGTCCCCAGCCGCCGTACTGTTCCGGAAGATAGAAACGATAAAGGTCGTTCTTGATTGCAAGATCATAGAATTCCTGTGGGAATACGTTCGTTACTTCGATCTCTTCCTGCATTGCGTCGAACGGGCCTTCTGCCAATTCACGGATCTGAACTAAATAATCCTGGAATTGCTGTTCTGTTAATTTCATAATAGTTGGTCCTCCTTATTTTTTATCAAGTTGTATAAAGTGTCGCCTGATATCCTTATTATAATGTACAAATTTATCAACTTCCAATCGTTTCTCTTTAAGTAATGCCTATCAATATATAACAATTTCTTATACTTATATAGCAAAAAAATAACGATTCAGAATAACTGAATCGTTACTTTAAAGTGATAATTTGTTTTCCCCTAGTAAATGGAGTAATGATCAGCCACATAATTGACAAACAGTTTGGTCACATGCGTCTGATATTTTTTCTCGTTATAGACCATATAGACGATCCGGAAATCGGACGGAACATCCCTGATCCTCAGGATGGAGATCCCCGGGAAATTCTCAAGATAAGGCGCCATGGCGATACATCCCACCGGATCCTTGTAGAAGGTCTCCTCATTCTTTCCCTGCATCAGGGTGCCGGCCAGGAAGAGTTCATTGGGATACTCACAGTGGATATCCTCCCTCCTGAAGCCCAGGCCTGATTCCAGCATCATGTTGACATACTGTTTCCCGATCAGCTGAAGCTCGGAATAGGTGAGGATCGGATAACCCGCGATATCCGCGAGGAGCACGTCCTCCTTGTCCGCCAGGGGATGGTCGGAACGGACAATGGCCACGGTATCCTGGGTAAGTACGGGGATGGCCTTCATCCCGGGAATGGGATAATTGTAGGTACAGAAGCCGATATCGTATACCTCGTTTTTCAGATTATTGATGATATTCTCCGTCTGCCCCTGATGAATGCGGAATTCGATGCTGGGGAAATTCTTCCGGAATTCATTGATGATGGAGGGAAGAAAATTGCTGTGGATCGTGGTGATGGCGGCGATATCGATATTGCCGCTGAGTTTGCCGGAATGTTCATGCATGATGGAGATCCCGTTGTCCAGAATCTTCAGGGAGTCGCTGACATAACCGTAGAACTCCTTCCCGTACTTGGTCAGTTTGATGTTTCTTCCTGATTTTTCAAAAAGCTTAAGCCCCAGCTCCTGCTCCAGAGCAGAGATGGCCCCGCTCAGTCCCGGCTGTGAGATATACAGCTCTGAGGAAGCCACTGTATAATTCTCTGTTTCTGCCAGTTTGCAGAAATATCTCAAATGCATCAGATTCACTAGTATCTCCTTCTCTCCCTGTGGGGGACGTAATTCAAATCGACATCTACATTGGTTACCTTGCCTGTGATCTTACTCACATAATCACTGTCCTTGGGTTTTTTCATGGAACTTCTCTCCAGGGGCAGCGAGATCAGTCCCCTGCCCTCAAAGAAGAAATAGGCCACAAACCCTTTCTTACAGCGGAATCTGCACTCTTCACAGGGATCCTTGTCACAGTAGGCGTAGGCATCATCCCCGGAAAGACCGAACACTACCGGGGGATAAGGCTGCCTGATAAAACGGAGGATGCCTCCGCTGTAGGTTCCCAGCCAGATCCAGACCGGTTTTTCTTTCATATCCTTCCCGGACCAGGTAAACTTTACCGCGTTCTCGTTAAAACTTCCGATGATCTGGTAATCCAGGGTCAGATCATCAAACTCGTCCGGGGAATGGGGGATGATCTCCTCCATCTGCACATCGCAGCAGACGGGAGCTTTCGTGGTAAATGACATGGCCTGCAGCAGATTGCCGCATTTACTGCAGTGGTAAAAATGCACCGGTGGTGCGTATACCGATGGTTTATTCCCCATCTTGGCCCTCAGATGGCCAAATCTGTTTTTCTCTGAATTTGCCATAGATTTCTCTCTCCCGTCCTCTTTTATGCTTCCTTCTCAGGCGACTCTGCCGCCAGTCTTCTGTCCAGCTCCTTAACCAGGAGGTTCCTGCGGATCTTACCTGAATCCGTCATGGGGATCTCATCGATGAACTCGATCCTCTCCGGGCAGAACCATTTGCTGACGTCGTTGGCTCTTAAGAAAGCATGCATGGATTCCAGGGTGGGCAGGTCATCCCAGTTTTCCGGGACGATAAAACCGCATGCCCGCTCGCCGAATCTCTCATCCTTCATGGCGCAGATGCCGATCTGTTTGATCTGGGGACATCCCATAAAAGCTGCCTCCATCTCACAGAGATTGAAGTTCTCGCCGCCCCGGATAATGATATCCTTGATACGGCCGGAGATCTTGATGTGCCCCTCGCCGTCCCCGTAACACAGGTCACCGCTGTAGAACCAGCCGTCGTCATCCAGGGCCTCCGCCGTATCCTCGGGATTCTCCAGGTAACCGACAAAGACGTTGGGGCCTCTGGAGATCTCCTGACCTTCCTCACCGGGTTTCACGTCATTGCCCTCTTTGTCAATGATACGTACCTCGATATTATCCATGGCGATACCGGACCATTTTCCTTCCATCTCCATAGCTTTCTCCGGCGGGACGATCACATGGGGAACGCTCTCCGTCGACCCGTAGCACTCACAGACGATCAGCTGGTGCTTCTCCCAGGCATGCTTGGTCATCTTGTAAGGTACCGGGGCACCGCCACAGACATAGAACTTGAGGGAGGAGGGCTTCTTGTAGCCCTGATCCATCAGTTTCAGGTAGTCGTAGATAAAGGGGGTGGCTCCCATGGAGTAGGTACATTTCTCCTCCTCCATCATATCAAGGGCCACATCGGGCCTGTAGGGTTCCAGAAGGACCAGGGTGCCGCCGTAAAGCATGTTGGCCACGATCCCATGGTGGAAACCGATGGCATGACTCAGGGGACAGGGCATGAACATCTTGTCCTCCTCCGGAGTCAGACCCAGCATCTTATTGTAGACCAGCTCGCTGGAAATGATGTTATTGTGGGTTAAGAGAACACCTTTCGATCCCTTGGTGGTTCCGGAGGTAAAGATGATGGCAGCCACATCGTTGGAGGTGCAGTCCGGTCTGGGCAGCCTGTCATACTTCTTTTCCTCAAGGATCCGGTCAATATAGAAATTGGTGTCGTCCATGGGGGGACCGATATAGACCGTGTCCGCATCGTGATCAAGGAGAGCTGAATTATGCTCCATGAAAACACGCATATCATCGCCCCGGTAATCGGCGATACAGAAATTCATCTTTGCCTTCATCCGGTTGACAAGTTCAACCCACTCGTCCCCGCCGATCCTCATCTTGAAGCCGCCCATGACCACACCGAGTTTGAAGCAGGCCATGACGATCACGGCATACTCATTCCTGGGAGGACAAAGAAGGGAGACCCGATCTCCTGCCTTCAGTCCTCTCTCCGCCATAAAACCGGCAATGATATCCGCCTGGCGGTCAACTTCTTTGTAAGTATACCTTCTGCCGAGATTATCAATGAGGTATTCCTTGTCCCCAAATTTTTCCACGGCTTCATTCCAGTAGTCAAGAAGGGTCTTCTCGGTCCATAAACCCTTCTCCTCATAGATCTTCTGTTGGGCTTTGTTGATCTTCAATTCCATAGGTTTTACCTCATATATATCTAAAACTTATAATTAAGTGGTAAATCTATAGTTACTTACTATAATTTTAACGCATTTGATTTTATAAATCAAGGCAATAATATGATTATTTTAGTTTTTTTGTAAACTATATTTATAATGAAAAAAAAGCAAAAACAATAAAAGCGAAAAAAAAAGGATACAGATTCCAGATGGAATCTGTATCCTATATATCACTTTATCCTATTAATTGTTCAGAAAAGTGCATATATGATCAGTTCATATATTTTTCGTACTCTCTGTCAAGAGCTTTTGCGATGGTCTCACGCTGGATCTCGTTGGTTCCTTCAAAGATGGTGAAGATCCTTGCATCACGGTAAAGCTTCTCTACCGGATATTCACGGGAGTAGCCGTATCCGCCGAATACCTGGATGGCTTTAGCGGTAACTTCCTGCATAGCCTCTGTTACGAATGCCTTAACGATGGAACCTTCTTTACGAACATTCATGCCTGCATCGATCATCTTCATGGTGTTGTTTACCAGGCAGCGGGATGTCTCGGTCAGGATGGCCATGTCAGCCAGGAGAGCCTGAACAAGCTGCTGTTTGATGATCGGTTTGCCGAACTGTACACGAACCTTGGCATATTTGACTGCTTCGTCAAGTGCACGCTGCATAAGGCCTACACCCATGGTAGCGATAAAAGCACGGGATACGTTAAGACCGTTCAAAGCAACCTTGAGGCCCTGGCCTTTAACGCCGACGATCCTGCTTTCCGGAACAACAACGTCCTCAAAGATGAGGTCTGTTGTGTTGGACATACGGAAGCCCATCTTATCCTCATGAGCACCGATGGAGAATCCGGGTGTATCCCTGTCGATCAGGAATGCGGTGATTCCTTCTTCAGGAGTCTTGAAGAATGCTACATAAAGGGATGCGCACTCGCCGTTTGTTGCGAAACATTTTGTTCCGTTAAGAATATAGTTGCCTTTGCCATCCGGAACAGCTGTGCCACGAAGAGCACCTGCGTCGGAACCTGCACCCGGCTCTGTGATAGCGAAGCAGGCAAACTTACCTTCTGCGATAACGTCTGCGAAATACTGAGCCTGCTCCGGTGTACCGGACTGGATTACGTTACGAAGGGCAACGAATGTAGTAACGATGGTATCTGCGAAACCTACATCGTATTTACCGATCTCTTCAAAGATCATGGCTGTGGTCTCATAGTCCATTCCTGCTCCGCCGTACTCTTCCGGAATCTCAAGCATATGAAGGCCCATCTCAAAGAAGGGGTCAAAAAGCTCTACAGGAGTGATACCGGTCTTGTCGCATTCTGCAACATGGGGTTTTAATTCTCTTTCGCAAAGGTCATGGACCATATCGATCAGGGATTTCTGGTCTTCTGTGTAAAGTAATGCCATAGTTACAACTCCTTTTCCTTAAATAGCTTTGTTTTACGTACCATACTAAGTACTTTAAATCTAACATAGGGATATTGGAAAAACAAATTGAAAAAACTTTGTCATTCAAATGCAATCCATCGACTGAAGTTATCATTCGGCCCCGGATTTATCTGAAACCGTGTTTTTCCAGCACATCCAGGATGCCCCTGCCTTCTTCCGTACCTTCGATGATCCTGCGGGCTCTCTTGCTGTCACCTATGTTCATGACCGCAACGGGAGTGTTCTCATATTTTTCGTTGATGGCCTCGAGCAGCGGATTGTAGGCTTTCATGCCCAGGCAGACGAAGCCGTAATCGAAGAAGAGGTCTTCCGGTCCTTCCGGAGTCTCCACATGGAAATGGTCTGCAGCGACTTCCATGAGTTTTGTGTTGATGTACTGTTTTACCTCATGGTCTTTCATCATGGTGGTAGTGTCTGCCTTGGTAACCGGATCCAGGCCGTTGCCGATGATGGGCATCATCTCAACGATGCTGCAGGCGGCCCCGCGTTTTGCGAAGAATTCCACAACGTCAAGACCTACGGCACCTCCGCCGATGACAACCACTTTCTTACCCTTGAGGTCATCGCCGTACTCGTTGACCTTCTCGATCATGCCGAGGATGGAAGCCACTTTGGAATCGGGCTGATCCACGTTCTCCTTGATTCCCTTGATCGGAGGAAGAAGGGGATCGGATCCTGTGGCATTGACGACGATATCCGGTTTGAAGCTGTCGATCAGTTCAAGATCCGCAGCGGTATTCTTCAGAATGAAAAGGTTGTGAAGCTTGGATGCCCTGTGGATCAGGTATTTGGGGAAGTCCCCCAGACGTTTCTTGTCCGGGATCTTGGAGATCTCTGCGGAAAGTCCGCCCAGGTAGGCCTTCTTCTCAATGAGGACGACCGTACATCCCACTTCCGCGGCGGTACATGCTGCTTCGAGACCGGCGGTACCTCCGCCTACCACAACCACGTTGCATGGACGTTTGATCTTCTTGTCCGCATAATCCTCACCGCAGGTGACCGCCGGGTTGACGGTACATCTCATAGGTCTGTTGATACCGATACGGTGGCCTGCGCAGCCGATGTTGCAGGAGATACATTTTCTGAGATCATCCTCACGGCCGTATTCCACTTTGTTTACCCATTCGGGTTCCGCGATCAGTCCGCGGCCCATGCCGATGAAATCAGCGTCACCGCAGGCAAGCTTCTCTTCCACCACCTTGGGATCACGGTAGTTGCCCATGGAGATACATGGTTTGCCGAATTTATCCCTGACGGCACGTGCCATGAAGGAACGCCATCCGTCCGGAAGGTAGTTCGCGTCGATCTGGAACTGGATGGATCCGTTCAGACCTGCGGAACAGTCA
>JAEIGA010008504.1_pt1 | contig 15567 bp, 11 predicted proteins | sample 9270691 | NCBI WGS metagenome assembly JAEIGA01 (sample SAMN17057246, study PRJNA624740) | gut metagenome | biome: biome; isolation source: fecal sample | host: Bos grunniens | place: China: Xizang | collected 2019
AGTTTGGATTACTACTTGATTAGACACTCTTTGAAAACAAATTAAACCGCCGTATGCCGAACGGCATGTACGGTGGTGTGAGAGGGAAGGAAACGAAAATAGGTAGGAAAACCTTCGTTTCCCTACCTACTCGATTGAAAAATAAAGGTTAAGCATTATCGGCAGAATGCTTAACCTTTATTGCAATAATGCTTAACCATTATTGGCAGAATGCTTAACCTTTCCGGACGGAAGGCTGTAGGGCGTTGCAGAAGGGGGTAGGCGAGGGGATGGCTGAGGTCAGAACATCTGGCTGACACGGCGTATGCCTTCGACCAGTGCGTCCACCTCTTCTCTTGTGTTGTAAAGGGCGAAACTTGCCCGGCAGGTACCCTCTATGCCCAAGCGGCGCATAAGAGGCTCGGCACAATGGTGGCCGGTGCGTACGGCAATGCCGAGGCGGTCGAGCAGCGTACCCATGTCCAGATGGTGGATGTTGCCCACCTGGAAACTGATGACGGCGTCGTGCTCCTCTATGCCCGGTCCATAGATGTGCATGCCTTCTACCTCCATCAGCCTCTGCATGGCGTATGCCGTCAGGTCACGCTCGTGGGCTTCGATGGCGTCCAGGCCAATGGCAGTCACGTAATCGAGAGCCCTGGCCAGACCGGTGGTCGCTACGTAGTCGGGCGTTCCAGCTTCGAACTTGTAGGGCAAAGCATTGAAGGTGGTGCGCTCGAAACTGACGTTCTTTATCATTTCGCCACCGCCCATGTAGGGAGGAATACGGTCGAGCCACTCCTCCTTGCCATAGAGAACTCCAATGCCGGTGGGGCCATAAATCTTATGACCACTGAAGGCATAGAAGTCGCAGTCCAGTTCCTGCACATCAACCCTCATGTGCGGCGAACTCTGAGCCCCGTCGATGAGGACAGGGACATTGTGCTCGTGTGCAATCCGGACGATGTCCTTCACCGGATTGACAGTGCCCAGCACATTGCTGACGTGTGTGATGCTGACAATCCTGGTACGTTCGTTGAAGAGTTTTACATACTCGTCCATCACGAGGCGGCCGTCGTCAGTAATGGGGACAACACGCAGCCTGATGCCCAACCTCTCTTGCATAAGTTGCCACGAGACAATGTTGCTGTGGTGTTCCATCTCGCTGACAATCACCTCGTCGCCAGCCTTCATGAAAGCCTGGCCAAAGCAAGATGCCACAAGATTTATGCTCTCCGTTGTGCCGCGGGTAAAGATAATCTCCGATGTGCTGCGGGCATTCAGAAAAGAACGCACCGTTTCGCGTGAAGCCTCGTGCAGTTCCGTAGCCTGTTGAGAAAGGAAATGAACACCACGATGCACGTTGGCATTGACATTATAGTACTCCTCCGTCATTGCCTCAACCACCTGGCGCGGCTTTTGTGTAGTTGCAGCATTGTCCAGATAGACAAGAGGATACTTCCCGTAAATAACTCTTTGCAGGATGGGAAAGTCGTCCCTTTTCTGTATTATTGGCATAGTTTGCATCCTTCACATTTGCTTAATTCGCCTCTCAAACGCTTGTCCACCAACACATGCAAACGGTCGCGGAGCGACTCGAGGGGAATGGTTTCGATGACTTCGGTGATGAATGCAGCCTTGAGCAGCAGACGAGCCTCCTTTTCGTCGATGCCTCGTTGGCGCATATAGAAAAGCGCAGCATCGTCCATCTGACCAACAGTACTGCCGTGAGAACACTTCACATCGTCGGCATATATCTCAAGCATCGGCTGAGTAAACATTCGTGCAGAACGTGTGGCACAAAGGTTTGCATTAGTCTCCTTGCTGATTGTCTTCTGCGCACCCTCACGAACCAATATCTTTCCGGCAAAGGCGCCCACGGCATTGTCGTCAAGAACATACTTATAAAGTTCATTGCTCCGGCAGTTGGGCACTTGATGGTCAATAAGCGTATTGTTGTCCACACGCTGCATCTTATCGGCAATAACACAACCGTTGGCAGTCACTTCGCTGCCTTCGCCCTGCAGTTGTACATCAAGGCGATTGCGGGTGTGTCCGTTGAAGAGCGTCAGGTTAGTATGATGGAAAGTGCTGTTTCTGCCTTGTTGAACAAAGACACTGCTGTAGCGCGTGCAGAGCAGGTGTGTCTCTTCTGTCTCATAGAGGCTGAGGTGTGAATCGTCGTGCATCACGACTTCAATGACTTGGTTTGTCAGGAAACGGCTTTGTGAGGTTGCCCGGTCAGTGATGATGACATCAGCCTGTGCCAACTCCTCCATTATGATTAGGATGCGCCGGCAGACCATCGTGTCCTGTTCGCCCTTGAGGGTGTTGCTTATCTGTATGGGATGTTCAACGCGAGCGCCTTTAGGTACGTGTACGACGAGAGTGTCGACACAGAGCATTGTGTTGAGTGCTACGATGCTGTCGGCTCTGTCTGCTACCTTATTATATAATGTGCGTGCATGGGGAACAGCATCTGCAATGCGGAAGCAATGGGGAGGGAGTGGCCCTTTGATTGGTGTGAGAGCGATGCCGTAGTTGGGAGAAAAGTCTGTTTCGACTTTTGCATAGCGGTAGCGTTCCACTTTGGGCGAAGGGAAGCCTTGTGTGGCAAAGGTGTGCAGGGCTGCTTCGCGGCAGGTGTTCATCTCCTGGCTGCTGCGTGCAGCGATGGTGTCTTTTACTTCGTTGTAGAAGTCGATGTATTGCTTTTCAGCATTCACAGTCCTACCTCCTCTTTTATCCAGTCGAAGCCTCGGTTTTCTATCTCTGTGGCGAGCTCGGGTCCTGCTGTCTTGACGATGCGTCCGTCGATGAGGACGTGTACGATGTCTGGTTTGATGTAGTCGAGCAGTCGTTGGTAGTGTGTGATGACGATGGCACTTGTTTCCGGTTGTCTCAGTTTGTTGAATCCTTCTGCCACTACGCGGAGTGCGTCGACATCGAGTCCGCTGTCTGTTTCGTCGAGTATGCAGAGTGTGGGCTCGAGCATTGCCATTTGGAATATTTCGTTGCGTTTCTTTTCGCCTCCTGAGAAGCCTTCGTTCACGCTTCGGCTTGTGAGTTTGCTGTCGAGTTCTACGATTTGTCTTTTTTCGCGCATGAGTTTGAGGAAGTCGCCTGCGGGCATGGGTTCTTGTCCTTTGTATTTGCGTTTGGCATTGAGTGCTGCACGCATGAAGTTGACCATTGAGACGCCTGGGATTTCTGTGGGTTGTTGGAAGCTTAGGAAGATTCCTTCGTGTGCGCGTTCTTCGGGTTTGAGTGTGAGGATGTTTTTCCCGTTGAAGTTTATGGTTCCTTGTGTGACTTCGTAGGCTGGGTGTCCGACGATGACGTTGGAGAGTGTGCTTTTGCCTGCTCCGTTGAGTCCCATTACGGCGTGTATTTCGCCGTCTTGGACGTTGAGGTTGATGCCTTTGAGTATTTCTTTGCCGTTGATGCTGGCGTGTAGGTCTTTTATCTGTAACATGGTGTTTTTTTATCCGACGCTGCCTTCGAGACTGACGCCGAGGAGTTTTTGTGCTTCTACGGCGAACTCCATTGGCAGCTTGTTGATGACTTCTTTTGCGTAGCCATTGACGATGAGGCTGACTGCTTCTTCGGTGTTGATGCCTCGTTGGTTGCAGTAGAAGAGTTGGTCTTCGCTGATTTTGCTTGTTGTGGCTTCGTGTTCTACGACTGCGGTGTCGTTGTGTATGTCCATGTATGGGAAGGTGTGTGCTCCGCATTGGCTTCCCAGCAGGAGTGAGTCGCAACTGCTGTAGTTGCGTGCGCCTTCGGCGTCTTTTGCTACTCGGACGAGTCCTCGGTATGTGTTTTGGCTTTTGCCTGCGCTGATGCCTTTTGAGATGATGGTGCTTCGGGTGTTTTTGCCGAGGTGTATCATCTTGGTTCCGGTGTCGGCTTGTTGGTGGTTGTTGGTGACGGCCACGCTGTAGAATTCTGCTTGGCTATTGTCTCCTGCGAGTATGCAGCTGGGGTATTTCCAGGTGATGGCGCTTCCGGTTTCTACTTGTGTCCAGGAGAGTTTGCTGTTTGCGCCTCTGAGGTGTCCGCGTTTGGTGACGAGGTTGAGTACTCCGCCTTTTCCTTCGCTGTCGCCTGGGTACCAGTTTTGTACGGTGCTGTATTTGACTTCTGCGCGTTCGTTTACGATGATTTCTACGATGGCTGCGTGGAGTTGGTTTTCGTCGCGCATGGGTGCGGTGCATCCTTCGAGGTAGGAGACGTAGGCGTCGTCGTCGCAGACGATGAGTGTGCGTTCGAATTGTCCTGTGCCGCGTGCGTTGATGCGGAAGTATGTGCTGAGTTCCATGGGGCAGCGCACGCCTTTTGGTATGTAGACGAAGGAGCCGTCGCTGAAGACGGCGGAGTTGAGTGCGGCGAAGTAGTTGTCTTTGTATGGGACTACGCTGCCGAGGTATTGGCGGACGAGGTCGGGGTGTTCGCGTACGGCTTCGCTGAAGGAGCAGAAGATGATGCCTTTTTCCTGTAGTTTTTCGCGGAAGGTTGTTTTGACGCTTACGGAGTCCATGACGGCGTCGACGGCGGTGCCTGCCAGTGCCATGCGTTCTTCGAGGGGGATGCCGAGTTTGTCGAAGGTTTTCATGAGTTCGGGGTCTATTTCTCCGGGCTCTTTGTTTTTCGATTTTGTGGGGTCGGCGTAGTATGAGATGTCCTGGTAGTCGATGTGGGGCATCTTGAGGTGTCCCCATGTGGGTTGCTCTATGGTGAGCCAGTAGCGGAACGCTTTCAGGCGAAATTCCAGGAGCCACTCGGGTTCTCCCTTCTTTTGGGAGATGAGGCGCACGATGTCCTCGGTGAGTCCTTTTTCGATGATGTCTGTCTGTACGTCGGTGGTGAAGCCGTATTCGTACTTCTTCTCCGCCACTTCGCGTACAAAGCTATTGTCGTCTGTCATTCAGCTATTTGTGTTTTACGTGGACGTGCCTTGCCAAAAGGGTTAAGCATTATGTGGATAATGGTTAACCTTTTTGGCCCGAATGGTTAAGCATTATTGTTCATTAGGCATACCTTTTTTTCGGGTGAGGCACGTGCTTATTTCTTGGCCCGCTTGTGGGGCGTGTTTTTTTATTACGTTATATGTGTATTCGGGCATTGCTTTGAGCGGACGGCAGAGTTGCGATGTCTGCATTGTCTCCTGGCTTATCAGGTTGGTTGTGGAGAGGAGCCAGATGAGTGTTCCCAGCACGAGTGCGAATTTTGCTGTGCCGAGGATGCCGCCCAGCAGGCGGTTGAGCATTCCTATGGCCAGCACTTTGTCGAGCAGCGACGTGAGCAGTGCTCCGGCCAGGCGTGCCACGAGAATCACGATGACCCACAGCAGCACGAAGGCCACTATGCGGCAGACGTCGGGCATTGGCAGTGCGTCGGCCAGCACATTGCTCAGCTCTTGGCTGTAGAGGCTGGCAACGGCGAAGCCTAACACGAGGGCTGCAAGCGAGACAATCTGCTTGACGGCCCCTGACATGAGCCCCAGCACGAAGCCGACGGCCAGGAGTGCGAGCAACAGGATGTCCACCTTAGAGCGTAGCCTTTATCTCAATTTCCTGGAATGTCTCGAGCATGTCGCCTTCCTTCAAGTCGTTGTAGCCCACCAGGGAGATACCGCACTCGAAGTTTGTGCTGACTTCCTTGACGTCGTCCTTGAAGCGTTTCAGCGCATTGATGGCGCCGGTGAAGACCACAATGCCGTCGCGGATGACGCGTGCCTTGTTCGAGCGGCTCACCTTGCCGTCGATGACATACGCACCTGCCACGGTGCCCACCTTCGTGATGTGGTAAACCTGGCGTACTTCCACCTGAGCCGTTACCTCCTCCTTTATCTCGGGAGAAAGCATGCCCTCCATGGCGTCCTTCACCTCCTCGATGGCATCGTAGATGACACTGTAGAGGCGGATGTCCACATCCATCTGCTCCGCCAGACGGCGGGCAGCAGCTGAGGGACGAACCTGGAAGCCGACAATGAAGCAGTTCTCGGCAGCAGCGGCCATGTTCACGTCGCTTTCGCTGATCTGACCAACGGCCTTGTAGATGACATTCACCTGAATCTTCTCCGTAGAAAGCTTGATGAGCGAGTCGCTCAAAGCCTCGATAGAGCCGTCCACGTCGCCCTTGACGATGAGGTTCAACTCCTGAACACCGCCCAAAGCAATGTTGTGAGCCAACTCTTCCAGGCCGCGACGCTTCATGGTGCGCAAGCCCTGCTCGCGAGCCAGCTGCTCACGCTTGGTGGCAATCTCACGCGCCTCCTGGTCGGAATCCATAACGTGGAACGTGTCGCCTGCCTGCGGAGCGCCGTTCAGGCCAAGCACCGTAGCCGCCTGAGCCGGACCAATCTCCTGCACACGCTGGCCACGTTCGTTCAGCATCGCCTTCACACGGCCATAGTTAGTGCCGGCAAGCAAAATGTCGCCCACACGCAAAGTGCCGTTGCTCACAAGCAGCGTAGCCACATAGCCACGGCCCTTGTCCAGACTCGATTCGATGATGGAACCCGTAGCCTTGCGGTTGGGGTTGGCCTTGAGGTCGAGCATCTCAGCCTCCAGCAGAACCTTCTCCAAAAGTTCGTCCACACCAATACCCTTCTTGGCACTGATGTCCTGGCTCTGATACTTGCCGCCCCAGTCCTCAACAAGGAAGTTCATGGCAGCCAAACCCTCCTTAATCTTGTCGGGGTTAGCACTCTGCTTGTCAATCTTGTTGATGGCAAAAACAATAGGCACATTCGCAGCCGTAGCATGCGCAATGGCCTCCTTCGTCTGAGGCATGATGTCGTCGTCGGCAGCCACAATGATGATGGCAATGTCCGTCACCTGAGCACCACGGGCACGCATGGCAGTAAAGGCCTCGTGACCCGGCGTGTCGAGGAACGTAACGTGGCGTCCGTCCTCGAGCGTCACATTGTAAGCACCAATGTGCTGCGTAATACCACCGGCCTCACCGGCAATAACGTTCGTCTGGCGTATGTAGTCCAGCAAAGAAGTCTTACCATGGTCAACGTGACCCATGACGGTCACAATCGGAGCACGTGGCACGAGATCCTGCTCGTCGTCCTCCTCCTCGCTCACAGCAGCACTGACTTCAGCACTGACATATTCTGTAGTAAAGCCGAATTCCTCGGCAACAAGGTTGATAGTCTCGGCGTCCATGCGCTGATTGATGCTGACCATGATGCCGATACTCATGCAAGTGGCAATAATCTTCGTCACAGGAACATCCATCATCGTAGCAAGCTCGTTGGCAGTAACAAACTCTGTCAACTTGAGCACCTTGCTCTCGGCTGCAACATTTGCCATTTCCTCCTCCATACCCTGGCGGATGGCTTCGCGCTTCTCACGGCGATACTTCGCACCCTTGCCCATCTTGCTGCCCTTGTTCGTAAGGCGAGCCAAAGTCTCGCGAACCTGCTTGGCAACTTCTTCGTCGCTAACTTCTGGCTGAACAGGAGCCTGCTTGGGGTGATTCTTCTGCTTCTTGTTCTTACCGTTGCCGCCCTGATTCTGCTGTTGCTGCTGGCCACCATTGTTCTTCTTCTGCTGGCCGTGAGGCTGATTGGCTACAGCATTGACATCTACACGCTCCTTACCAATGCGGACACGCTTCTTGCGGTCACCGCCCTGGCCATCCTGTCCGGCACGTTCACGACGACGCTCTTCGGCAGATTTCTTCTTCGGACGCGTAGTCTGGTTCAGGCTCGACAAGTCAATCTTACCCTTGATGGTCAGACTGGGAGCAGCATTCGCGGCCGGAGTGAGGCGGAAAACTTCATCTTCGGCCTTCTTCTCGGCAGCAGGTGCCACAACTTCTTCTTTCTGTACAACAGGCTTTTCTGCTTCCTTAGGCATAGCAACCGGAGCCTCTTTCTGCACCTTCGCAGCAGCAACCACCTTCTCCTCAGGAGCAGGAGCCGCCTTCTTCACCTCAGGCTTAACGTCCTCAGCTTTTTTTGGCTTAGCCTCCATGGTCTCCTCGGCAGACACAACCTTCGGCTTCTTCTCCTCGTTGTCAGCCTTTGCTTTTGGCATTTCTGCAGGAGTAGCCTCGGCCTTAGCCTTCTCAGCCTTGGGCTTTTCAGCTTTAGCCTTCTCGGGCGTCTCTGCCTTAGAAGCATCAGCGCGGCCATCACCCAAATCAATACGGCCAAGAATCTTGGGGCCGGAAACCTTTGGAGCCTCAATCTGAACCTCTTCCACTGGCTTAGCCTTACCGGTGTCCTTGCGCTCTTTCGTATGGCCGATGTGTTGCTGAATGAGTTGTGTTGCTTCGTGTCGCAGACCTTTGTCAGAACTGAATTCGTTTTGCAACAGAGAATACTGTTCTTCTGTTATCTTATAATTAGGATTGGCTTGTACTTCGTCAAAGCCTTTCTTCTGTAGAAACTCAACAGCGGTTTGCAGTCCAATGTTGAATTCTTTTGTTACTTTATTTAATCTGATGCTCATATATGAACAATGAAGGGTGAAGAATTAAGAATGAAAGGTGAAAAGGTATATTATTCAAACTCTGCTTGCAGAATACGGAGCACTTCGTCGACGGTCTCTTCCTCAAGGTCGGCATTCTGAATGATCATTTCACGCTGTGCACCGAGCACATCTTTTGCTGTCTCGAAACCAATCTTTTTGAGTTCGTCGATAACCCATGGCTCGATAGCATCGGTGAATTCGTCAAGGCTTACGTCATCGTTGTCTTCGTCGTTGAGTTCGCGGAAGACGTCGATTGTGTATCCGACAAGCATGCTTGCGAGCTTGACATTAAGACCGCCCTTGCCGATGGCGAGGGAAACCTGGTCGGGATCGAGGTATACCTCTGCGGTATGTTCTTCTTCGTGAAGGACAACGCTATTGACGCGAGCAGGATTGAGTGCACGGGTAATCATGAGTTGTGTGTTGGATGTCCATGTCACTACGTCGATGTTTTCGCCTTTCAACTCGTGAACGATGCCGCGCAGACGACTTCCTTTGACACCGACGCATGCTCCTACTGGGTCGATGCGGTCGTCATAGCTTTCTACTGCTATTTTTGCACGTTCGCCGGGGATGCGTGCTATCTTGTGGATGGTGATAAGTCCGTCTTGTATTTCTGGCACTTCTGCTTCGAGCATGTGTTGCAAGAAGGCTGGATCGGTGCGGCTGAGGATGATGCGTGGCTTGCCACCTGTGTTTTCTACACGTGAGATGACTGCTCGTGTGCTTTCTCCTTTTCGGAAGAAGTCTCCGGGGATTTGCTCCTGACGTGGGAGAAGGAGTTCGTTTCCGTCTTCGTCCATGAGGAGTGTTTCGCGTTTCCAGGTTTGATATACTTCGGCGGTGATGATTTCGCCTTCGCGTTCTTTGTATTGGTTGTAGAGTGAATCGTATTCAAGTTCCATGATGCGGCTGGCCAATGTTTGGCGCAGTTGCAGGATTGCGCGACGTCCGAAGTCTGCTACTTCTACGCGTTGGCTGACTTCTTCGTCTATTTCGTAGTCGTCTTCGATTTTCTGTGCTTCGCTGAGGGCGATTTCTTTATTTGGGTCTTTTACTTCGCCGTCGGGTACAACGACGCGGTTATGGTAGATTTCGAAGTCGCCTTTGTCGGGGTTGACGATGATGTCGTAGTTTTCGTCGGAGCCGTACATCTTGGAGATGACGCTGCGAAAGCATTCTTCGAGGACGCTGACGAGTGTGGCTCTGTCGATGTTGTTTTTCTCTTTGAAGTCGGCAAATACTTCTATCATGTCTGCCGCATCTTTTTGTTTTGTTGTCTTTGCCATTGTGTGTGTATGTGTTATGTTTTATTTCACTTTGATGAGGTATTTTGTGTAGGCGATGTCTTCGAAGCGGAAGTCTGTGGGTACTTCTTTGACTACGGGACGTTTTTTGCCTTCTTCTTTGACTTTTTGTTGTATGTTCAGCTGGAAGCTTTCTTCGTTTACGCTGAGGAGTGTGCCTCGGTATTTGTGTCCGTCGCGCAGTTGTGTTTCGACTTCTTGTCCGATGTGTATTTCGTACTGTCGGCGAACGCGGAAGGGTTGTCCAAGTCCGGCACTGCCTACTTCGAGTTCGTAGTCTTCTTCGTCTCGGCTGAGGCACGATTCTATGTGGCGGCTCAGGTCGGCACAGTCTTCTATCCAGACGCCGTCGGCGTGGTCTATTTCTACGACGATGCGGTCATCGGGTGTGATGTTGATGTCAACCAGGAAATACTCTTTGCCTTCGAGCCATTGTTCTACGGCTTGCTGTACTGCGCTTTTGCTGATCATGTGTTGAAGTGTTTTTTGGTTTATTAAAGAAAAGTGAGGAACTTTTATAGCCCCTCACTTTCATCTTTCTGTGTGCAAAGATATGTTATTTCTGCCAAACGTGCAAATAATCAGGCGGAAAAATGGTTTAATGTGTGTGTTTCTTTGTCTGCTGGCCTTAGTTTATGGTGATGCCTTGGTAGTTGTGTTGTACTTGTTCGTAGCTTTGCAGGTTGCCGATGTCGTAGCGTTTTCCGGGCATTTCCATGGCGTGTACGGGTGTTTGGGTGCATAGCCATGCGATGTAGCTGCCTGGTGCGTCGGTGCCGCAGCCGTTTTCGATGCCTTTTTTGACGAGGCGTGCGTCTTGGCGTGTATAGTAGTAGAAGGGTGGGCAGCACCAGTGTGTTTCGGGTGTGGGTGACTTTTCGGTCATGCGCAGTATGCGGTCTTGTTCGTCGATGGTGACGACGCCGCATTTAAGGAGTCGTTGTTCGTCTGTTTCCCAAAAGCGCATGATGCAGGATGTTTGTTTCTTGTGGGCGTAGTGGACGAAGCGTTGCAGGCTGAAGTCGAGCAGGTTGTCGCCGGCGATGACGAGCATGTCGTCGTCGAGGTTGAGTTGCTCGATGGCGAATTGTATGTCGCAGACGGCTCCGAGTCGTGTTTCGTTGGTGGATGTGCCGTCGTCCACGATGGTTATTTTCTGTGGTTTTGTGTTTGCCCAGTCTTGGAAGTGGCGGGCGAACTTGTGGTTGGAGATGACGATATATTCGTCGACGAGTCCGGCTCCGTCTATGTCGTCGATGAGCCAGTCGAGGATTGTTTTGTTGCCTACTGTGAGGAGTGGTTTGGGTTGGTTTTCGGTGAGTGGGTATAGGCGTGTGGCATAGCCGGCGGCCAGTATGAGGCATTTCATGTTGTGTGCTGTTGTTTTGTGTGTTTTCAGAGTACTCCGTCGGCGCTTTGGCAGATGTGGTAGCTGTATTTGTCTTTGAGTTGTGGGAATATTTTGAGGTATTCTGTGGTGACTTGTCGGGTGATGTTTTCTTCGTATGCTGGGTCGATGAGTGCCATGCAGCAGCCTTTGAATCCTGCTCCGCTGAATCGTCCGCCGTAGATGCCGTCGGTGTGTCGCATGATGTCGTAGAGTGCTTTGAGTTCGGGTGAGCCTGTTTCCCAGTTGACGATGCTGCTGTGTCCGCTTTCGAAGCTGAGTTGGCCGTAGGTTTGCAGGTCTCCTTTGCGCCATGCTTCGGCTCCTTGTTCTACGCGGTCGTATTCGGTGTACCAGTGTTCTGCTCTTCTGCGCCAGGTTTCGGGCAGTTGGAGTTTGTATTGTTCGTAGATTTGTCGTGGCACGGCTCTGAGGTTGGCTTCGTGGAACTTGCCGTATTCGATGCCGGCGTATGCCATGAGTGCGTAGGCGGCGCTTCGTGCTTCGTCTATGCGCATGTTGAATTTGCTGCCGGCCAGTGTGCGTTCGATGCCGCTGAAGAAGATGGCTATGCGGTAGGGCTTCATCTGCGGGTGGGTGGGTATGAGTTCGTACTGGTCGGTCTTGGTGTCGAGGTAGAGGAGGTGGTCTTTTTTGGAGTAGACTTCGCAGCTTTGGTCGAGTTTGCCGCTGTTGACGCCGACGTAGTCGTTTTCGGATGCGACGGAGATGCGTATCAGTTCTTGTGGTTCGGGCTGTATGTTGTTGACGTGGCAGAGTGCTTTGAGGAAGACGAGGGCTACGGCTGCCGACGATGAGAGGCCGCCGATGGGGAGGCTGCCTTCGATGATGCCGCTCAGTCCGGACGTGAGGGGATAGCGTTCGCCGAGTTTGAGTGTGACGCCCCGCAGGTAGTCTGCCCAGTCGTTTTCTTTGTGTCGTGGCACGTCGCGGACGTGGAACTGTGCGCGTTTGTCGAACTGCAGGGAACTGAGTTCCACTACGCCGTTGTGCTTGGGGCTGTAGGCGATGTGTATGCCCTTGTCGATGGCGAGGCCGGTTATCTTGCCGAGGTTGGCGTCGCTGTGTGCGCCGATGGGGCAGACGCGGTAGGGGCAGAAGGCGATGGCTTCTGGTTCGCGCTTGTATTTCTCAAAGAATTTTTCTTGGCATTTCATGGTTTTCGGGTATTGTCTTATGGGTTGGTTCGATGTGCCTTGTTGCTTGTCTCCGGGAATGGTTAACCATTATTGCCAAATAGGTTAACCATTATGACCGGAATGCTTAACCATTATTGGAGGAAAGGTTAACCATTCCGGAGCATAAGGCCAGTGGATGTTTTTCTATTTGATGTTTACGTTGCGCACAGTGCCCATGTTTTCGCAGAAACGCAGGCGGTAGTCTGTACCGTCGTGCTTGGGTGTGCGGATGTTGATGACTTGCTTCTGTCCGGGCAGCAGCGTCAGGAAGTTGTCGCTGTAGAAGGTGCCGTGTACGGCTTTGTCGTTGGCGTCGGTGAGGAGCAGCTGGCAGAAGAAGGCGATGCGCCGGCTGCTGTTCTTCACCGTCACCTGCCAGTGGCAGTATCCATCCTTGTCGGCAAGGCGGCGAGCCACTACCGAGGGCTTGGCCTCGGGCATGGTGCCGAGTGCTTCGAAACCGCCTGTGCAGGGGCCGGTCACCGTGTTCTTGCCCTCATACTTGCTGCTGGAGCGCCAGTAGAAATTGCGGCTCACCACATTGCCCTTGGCGTCGGTCAGTTCCAGGGCGATGAAGTGGACGGGCGTAATATCGTCGGGGAAGCCGACAGTGAGAATGTCGTTCGCCACACCGTCGGCAGGAACGTCCACCTTTGCCGTGAAGGTGTTCCGCTTGCGGCTCTGCAGGTCGTAAACCTCAGCCTTGGCAAGGAGACCCTTCTGCGGTTCGATGTAGTCGTTGCTCACACTCACGGTGTTCGTCAGGTAGTCGTATTGTATGTGGACAGGCTCCAGGGCATGCATCGTGTGGTACAGCGAAGCCGTCGGCTCAAGGAACCAGTCCCACATGCGGGCACATACCTGCCAGTTGGGGCAGTTGTGATACCAGAACAACAGGCCAGAACACCAGCGGTCGCCATACTGCAGTTTGTGCTCGTTCCACACCTCCCAGATGCTCTTGCTGTTCATGGCTCCCACCATCTGTCCACGGCGTGCAAACTCGTCGATGTTGTGGCTTTCGCCATACTGGTTCACCATATCCTTGTAGAGGGTACTCATCAAGTGGAAACCGTTGCCGTCCATGTAGTCCCACGTTGCCTTGTTGATGGGCCAGAGGTCCTCGGCAGGCATCATCTCGCGAAGGCTCTCCACGATGGGCAAGGTGGGCGCGCCGTACTCGGGATTAAAGCCATCCACACGACTGCCACGGTCGGAAGCCGTGTTCTCGTAGTGGCGCATCGGGTTCACCTGCTTGTAGGGACTGCCGTCGTGCACACCGTCGCATTCGCTCTGCATCTGGTAAGGCACATCGGGAGCAAGGCTCTGGATGAGTTCCTTCGCACCCGTAACAGCCGTACTCTCGTTGCTCGACACATATATAATAATGGAAGGATGGTTGCGGATGCGCTTCATGGTGTTCTCCACGTTAGCCAAATATAGCGACTCGTCCATAGGATGGCGCGTGTCGCCCGTCATCCAAAACTCCTGCCAGACCATAATGCCATACTCGTCACACAGTTCATAGAAGCGGTCGCTCTCAGCGATGCCGCCACCCCACAAACGCAACAAGTTCAGACCCGACTGGTCGGTATATGCCAACTCCGTCTCCATTCGCCTGTCATCGGTACGCAGCATCGCCTCAGGAATCCAGTTGTTGCCACGGACAAAGGTCTTGTGGCCGTTCACAATGAAGACCTTCGACTTGTCGGGCGTCTCGCGGCTGGCAACAATTTCGCGTATGCCGAAACGCGTAGAAAGACTGTCCATCACACCACCCTTGCTGTCGGTAAGGGTAAGACGAAGCGTATAAAGATTCTGAGGGCCCTTGTTCTTCGGCCACCACAAACGGGGATTCTCAATGACAAGCTGCGGAAAATCCTTCGGCGAGAAAGTAACCGTCGTGTGTTCGCCACGCTGCAACTTAATCTTTTCCGACTTGAAAGTGATGTCCGTACCATCAATACTTCCGCTCACATAGCACTCGCCGCCTCTCGTATTGGGGTTCCAAACCTCCACACTCACCGTTTCGCTCGCCTTGTCGTAGTTCGGCTTCGACAGTTCCGAGCAGACATAAGGACTGCGCAATTGTTGGGCTCCTGTGGCATAGAGACGCACCGAACGCCAGATGCCGGTGTTGCGGTCGCGCACACCATCCTCGAAGGTAAAGTCCCAACCCACAGTCATGAGTTGCGTCACGTTCTGCCCAATCCAGCCATCACCACCATTGTGCCACTCGCCGGCCGCACCCCAACTCTTGGGCATCGTAGTGCCCGGCACATCGACAGGCTTTACGCGAATGGCAAGAACCGCAGTCTGTCCGGGCTTCACGCGGTCGGTAATGTCGAAAGGTTGGCTGTTAAACATGCCCGCCATCTGTCCTATCATGTGTCCGTTGACCCACACTTCTGCCCGATAGTTAATGCCCATCGGCTCGAGCCAAATGTGCTTTCCTTTATATTCGGCAGGCACTTGGAACTCGGTTCTAAACCAATAAGTATAGAATTCGTGTCCCACTTTTGCCAAATCGGGGATGATGTTGTTGGCAAGTTTATTGGTTTGTCCGTAATAAGGCTCTGGGTAAACTTTCTGCTCCACGAGGTTCGTCAGCACAGTTGCAGGTACAATTGCCTCTGTCCAACCTTTCGTGTCGAATCCAATGGTAGATATTTCCGATGCTGTTGCCTGGGCATCTCCGGCACGAAGCATGTGCCATGTCTGGTTACCGCCATGTTTGAGGCGTGAATCAAGGCTGATAAAATTGTTTCTACTGTTGGCTCTGACGGGAAGAATGGCCGTGAGTGTCACCATCAGAAGAGAAAGAATCGTACGTTTCATGTCTTGTTTGTGTGGTTATATGTAATTCCGTGCAAAGTTAACTAAAAGTTTGCATATTGTAAAGTGCCACAGGATAAATCTTGTATTATTTTGCGCTTCCTTCCTCTTTCGTGGTCTTTTGTAATGAAAAGTTTACTATCTTTGCACTATAGAAAAGCAGATTATCGACAATGGAGAAGCATTTTTGTCTGGACGATTCGCCGGTGTTTCGTATGATTGAGCTCGATGAGGTGGATTCTACGAACAACTTTCTCCGGCGTTTTGGTGCGCCGGGCGACCGTCGTATGACGCTCGTTACGACCGAGTTCCAGTCGGCCGGTCGCGGAGCAGCCACAAACAAATGGGAGTCGGCACGAGGCGAAAACCTG
>JAEIGA010008505.1_pt1 | contig 15566 bp, 12 predicted proteins | sample 9270691 | NCBI WGS metagenome assembly JAEIGA01 (sample SAMN17057246, study PRJNA624740) | gut metagenome | biome: biome; isolation source: fecal sample | host: Bos grunniens | place: China: Xizang | collected 2019
ACTTTGCTCCCGTTTTTACGGGTTTCTACTTGCGGGGCATAGTGGTGCGTGGTAACATGGTGCTGCGATGAAGTGGTGGGGGATGATGAATCGCTGGCTGCTGGCATTCGGTCTTTCGGGCTGGATGTTTGTGGTGGTGTGGAACCAGTGCGGCGGCGACACGATTAACGACTGGCTGCCGGTGCTGGGCTGGTGTGTTATGGGTGCCACCGGGCTTCTGCTGCTCAGCTATGCGGGGCTGCTGCTGCGGTGCTTGTGCCGCTGGCATCCCGCGGTGCGGGAGTCTCTGCTGTGCTTGTTTTCCGTGCTGTTGATGATATGGGGCTACCGCGGCTTCGAACGCGTGACCTGGTATGAGCTGCATCTGGCCGATTGTTCCGGCGTACGCACCTCACCCACCTGGCATGTATCGCCACTGCAGAAGGCATATATGGCTGCCATCGATGATTGGTCGGTGGGGCGGTTCGGCCTCAGCCTCGTTGCCAATATGACCGAGTTTCATAACAACTACCACCCCATCGTCGGCCACGGCCCGTGCAGGGTGGAGTATTCCGTATGTGAACATATCCACAACTGTCCCGTTAAGGATGCGTTCAGTCTGGAGCTGCCCCTGCACGCGGAATCTGTGTTGCGGCTACAGATGGCGGAAGAGTCCACCGCGCTGGGGCTCATCATTGTCTCCCATCCCGGGCAGGTGGAATCCTGGCCCGAAAGCAACCAGACCCCGCAGCAATGGGCCGCCGCCCAGGGCCACCTCTGGTTCCCCCTCACTCCCGGAAAGTCCCTCAATTTGCCCGATTTCATGGGTCAGGTGCATTTCTTCATCGCCTACCGCCCCGGCCCCGCCACCAATGCTCCTGCCAATCACACCCCCTACGACCTGGTACACTTCGCCGTGCGAGAGGTGGAAAGATAAAAGGAGAATGCTTCCGCTGCTTGGCGGTGTCCAGATTCATTTCCTGTCACAGGTCTGGTTCGGATAGACGTATTCTGCGAGAATGCAAAGAAGCCGTGCCTTGAATGTCGCATAAGTGCCGATCATTTTGCATAAACCGGTGAAAAAGAAAGAGCGGCAGTCGTTAAACTGCCTCTCTTTTCAACGGGATTCTTAATACCGGCTGGGGGACTCGAACCCACACTCTTTGGGGAACTCGATTTTGAGTCGAGCGCGTCTACCATTCCGCCAAGCCGGCGTGGAAGTGGTGATGTGCGCTAATTAAATCGTGAAATGCGCGCCGAGTCAAGTGAAAAGCGGAATTATGCCAGTATTTCGGGATTTATTCCTCTTCAGCCTTGAAATTGGGGCGGGAGGTGATAAAGAGGAAGATGAAGCCGACGCAGAGGGACATGACACCGTAGAGGATGAATGCCTGAGCACTGGTGGGGTCGTCCACGAGGGTGGTAAGGAAGACAACGAGGAGGTTACCCAGTGTGCTGGTGAGCAGCCAGAAGCTGGAAACGATGCTCTTGAGGTTCTTGCCGGCTGCGGTGTAGGCGTACTCCAGTCCAGTGGTGCTGACCAGAATTTCGGAGAGGGTGAGCAGGAAGTACGGAATGCCCTGCCAGAGGATGCTGAGGTGGTTGCCGGCATCAATGTAGTGCTGCAGGATGGCCACTGCTCCATAGGCGATACCAGCCATGAGGATACCCAGCCCCATTCGCTTGAGCGGGGCTCCCCAGCGCCCGATGCAGGGGTAGACAAAGAGTGTGACCAGCGGCACAAATATCATGATGAGCAGCGGGTTGAAGCTCTGCATTTCCTCTGCGCCGAAGCTGAACTTGATGCTGCCCCAGCTCAGGTCGATGCTTTGCATTTCCTTGCCCTGGAGCACCCAGGTGGAGGCGGTCTGGTCATACAGGCTCCAGAAGGGGATAATCATGAGGAACACGATGAGCACACGCACCAGGTTGCGCACGCCGCGTTGTTCGCTTTCGGTGAAGCGCAGTCTGGTTTCTTCCTTGCTGTTGAAAATCATGCTGCCTGCGAGTCCCAGGAAGCCTTTCATGCCAGTGGCAGCGGCGAGCTTGAGCCCGGAAAGGGCAAGCGCGACGATGTAGAGGATCAGGGCAATGAGTCCGCAGAGGGCGGCGGCGGTTTCACCGGCTCCGCTCAGGGTGGCCAGTTGCGCGGCTCCACCGTGTGTCCATTTGCCAAGCAGGATGACAATGGGGGCGATGACCACGAACGCTGCTATGCCGATGGCGGTGCTGGTGGCTCGGGCTACGGAATCACCGCCGAAGCGTTCGCAGGCGCGTCCTGCACCGCAGCAGATTCGCGTGCAGAGGGTTTTGAGAAACTCCGGCTGGGTGGGGGGTACGTGGTTGTATTTCTTGCGCCCCAGCCAGAAAATAAGGGTGGCGATTGCCATGAAGATGCCGGGAATGCCGAATGCCCAGCTGTAGCCCCAGTTCTGGCGCACCCAGGGGATGACCAGGAAGGAGAAGAACGAGCCCAGGTTGACGGACCAGTAAAAGGCTGCATAGAGGCGGGTCATGGTAGTGCCGTCTTTTTCGCTGGCGGGTACCTGGTCCCCCACGAAGGCGGAAACGCAGGGCTTGATGCCGCCGGCACCCACGGCGATGATGGCCAGACCGGCAAAGAGCACCCATTTGCGGGTCTCAGTATCGCCGGCAAAATCTGCCATGGCCAGCACGGCGTTGCCTGCGCAGTAGAGCAGGGAGATGTAGAAGATGGTGCGGTAGCGCCCCAGGAAACGGTCTGCCAGCCACGCGCCCACCAGGGGCATCAGGTAGGTGCAGGCGATGAAGAGGTGGACTACTTCTGTGGCTTCGTTCTTAGACATGAGAAGCATCCCCGTCATGTACGCGACGAGGATGCTCCGCATTCCATAGAAGCTGAATCGTTCGCAGGCCTCATTGCCTACGATGTATTTGGTCTGAGCAGGCAGGGCCATGATGAATCGTCAGCTTGATTTGGTTTATTGCTGGTTGGCAAGCTTGATGTGTTCGGAGAGACGCACGTTGTAGCGGGTGTAGGCATCGTGCAGCCAGTCGAGCAGAACTTTGCCGCGCAGCTGGGCATTCTGGGAGGGAATGTACATGAATGACTTCATGGCGGCATACTGGGCGCTGGTCTCCACGGTACGTCCCGTTACACCGGAGATGCGGGCACCGCTGTTCATGGTGACCATGGGGGCAAGTTTGCCGCTGGGCACACTGATGAGAGCCTGGCTTTCCAGTCCGGGAGGCAGAGCCTTGTGGGAAATGCCCAACCCGACCGGTCCGAAGTCTTCCACGATGGCGCCATGTTCTGCAGCCTTGGCAAAAGCAGCATCAATGCCGCTTTCATCACAGGCTTTGGTCATTTCTTCGTAAAGCTTGTTGGCTGCATCCGTCAGGGCGTTTGCAACGCGCTCGGCGCGCAAGTCTGCGGCGGCTGCTTCTCTGGCAGCGTCGAACTCGAGCACGCTGGGTTGTTCAATGGCTTCTACGCGGATGAACGCAAGCTTGTTGTCGGCCGTGGGGAAGTAGCCGCGCACCTGGCGGATGGTGGGCAGCTCATCATCTGTTCCGGCGGCTTTGGCTGCTTCAAACTCAGCAACTGCAGGAGCTGTGTCGATTTCGTTGAAGGCAATCTCTGCCAGTGTAGAGGTGTTGCCGTTGTGTTCCACTTGTGTTTTGAGCACCTCGGGGGCGTCTTCCAGTGTGCACAGGGCAGAGGTGGTGTGGCTCTTGCCTTCTGCATTCAGATAGGTGAATGCTTCGTTTTCCGGGTTTTCGGCAGCCGCAGCCAGTTTCTGGTCAAAGCCCTTGCCGTTTGCCTGGGAGAGATCCTGCATCAGGATATCAGCTGTAGCCATGAGTGCTTCAAGGCTGGAACCTTCGCCCGGGGTCAGGGTGTAAATGGAAACAATGCGGCGCTCCTTGCTCTTGTAGTTTTCTTTGTTCTTTTCCCAGAAGGCCTTGAGCTCTTCATCCGTGGCATCTGCCGGGGCGGGAAGCCTGTCCTTTGCAAGCCATGCGGTTTTGCCGCGCATCTGCTGGTTCATGACATCCACAAGGTCGCTGGTGCTCTTGTTCTGCAGCTGCAGACCTTCGGTCATGAGATTGCCGATGGCTTCCCATACCATCATGTCTGCAATGACGCTGCGGAATGCTTTTTCCTGCTGGTTGTTTGCTGCGCCATTGCGGAACCCGGTCATGCGCTGGTAGAGTTCCTGGTCAAAGCTGCCGTCTGCTTTCTTGAACACGGGCATAGCCTGCAGGTAGGTATCAATCTGTTCCTTGGAGGGCTCAATACCCAGCTCTTTACCCTGGGCCTGAAGCACGGCGCGGTTCACAGCCACGTTGACGCCGGCGTCATCTGCAAAACCATAGCACCAGCTCTGGTACATGTTGCTCATGAACTGCAGGAAGGCATCGTACTCCGGGTGCTGGGTTAACCATGCCTGCATGGCTGCCATCTCGGTGTCGTCGAGCTCCTCGTTCTCGTTTTTGTCGAACATGCTGCGCAGCTTGGTGGAGGCGGTGCTGCTGAGGGACTGCATGTAGCTCTGCCCGTTTTCGCCCAGATTGGCGGTTTCGGGGTAGGAGTAACTGGTGCCGTTTACCTGAATGTAGTAATCCTTGACAAACATGTTGCCGCGGTCACCGTAGTCCATCATCAGAAGCCCGAGACCTACGCCGGCCACTACGATGAGTACGAGAAGTGAGTTTTTGCGGATGAATTCGAGTGCGCTCATGATAAATTCGTGCTAATGCGGTTATTCTACGCTTTTCGCCCACTGTTGCAAGCCAGAAAACTGCCCCGCTGTGTCAGTATGCGATATCGCGGAACTTCCCGTGCCGTGGCTTTGTGGCGCGTAAATCTTGACATAAGGTGGCGCATAAGGTATTTTATGTGGCGTTATGGCAGGTCTTATCATTGCGCCGAAGGCACGAATTTTTCATGGTCACGACTGGGTGTACGGCACGGAAGTGCGCACCGTCTTTGGAAACCCGCAACCCGGTGATGTGGTGCTGCTCAAGGACCAGCGCGACCATTATCTCGGCTCTGCCATGTATAATTCTCATTCGCAGATTGTGGCCCGCCGTTTTTCGCGCCGCAAGCAGGATCTGGACCGCGATTTCTTTGCCCGCCGTATCTCACAGGCTGCCATGTTGCGTGAGCGCTGGTTGCCGGGTGAGGAAATGATGCGCCTTGTATGGAGCGAAAGTGATGGTTTGCCCGGGCTTATCGTGGACCGCTACGCCGATGTGCTGGTGGTGCAGACGCTGACCATGGCCATGTACCAGCGCCTCGGGCTCATCAAGGATATACTGGGTGATTTGTTCCAGCCGCGCAGTATTATCGTGCGCAATGATTCGCCCATGCTCGTGGCGGAGGGCATCGAGCAGGAAACCTATGTTGCGCACGGGGAACAGCCTGAGCCCTTTGTCGCAACCGGGCGTGGTATAAAGTTCATGGTAGACCTTGCCACAGGTCAGAAAACGGGGCTGTATCTGGACCAGCTTCAGAATTATCAGGAGGTTGCCCGCCTGGCTAAGGGACGCCGCGTTCTGGATTGCTTCTGTAACCAGGGTGGTTTCGCCCTTGCCTGTGCCAAGGCTGGTGCTGCCAGTGTCACAGCGGTGGATATTTCGGAAGATGCCATTGCCTCTGTGCGTAAGAATGCAGAGCTCAATGGGGTCCAGATTGAGGCTGTGGCAGAGAATGCCTTTGATTTCCTGAAACACGAGAGCGATAAGGTGCGCAACGGCGCCGACCCGAAGTGGGACCTCATCATCCTTGACCCGCCCAGTTTCACCCGCAACAAAAAGAGCCTGAACGGGGCTTTGCGCGGCTATAAGGAAATTCACCTGCGTGCCATGCAGATGCTGCCCGTAGGCGGCGTGCTTTCTACCTTCAGCTGCTCACACCACATCAGCGCAAATCTTTTCAAACAGACAATATGCGATGCCGCGGTGGATGGTCATTGCACGCTGCGCCAGACGCATGTGCATGGCCAGAGCCCGGATCATCCCATTCTGCTCAATATCCCGGAAACCGAATACCTCAAGGGCTTCAGCTTTGAATTAGTGCCGGGCCGCTGACGAAAAATCCTTGCAATCTCTGCGCGTTGTGCTAACCTAAGTGTTGCATGAGAATGTATGGGTCATGTCTCGCTGTCTTGTGCAGTGCCCTGCTGCCGCTGACCTTGTCTGCGCAGGATTCTGCGCCCACGGCGCAGGTGGAACAGTCAGCCGTTGAGGAACCAACACGGGTTGCCGTGCTGGGCTACGCTTCTTTTGCGGATTCGGTTGGCATGAGCGGCATTACACGCACCGCTTTCGCCGCCCAGATGACATACCTGAAAGAGCAGGGTATCACCCCCATATCGCTCAAGCAGTTCATTGATTGGCATAAAGGCAGGATTACGCTCCCGCCCCAGGCTGTCCTGATTACTATTGAGGAGGCCGATATGGCGGCTTATTCTGTGGCCATGCCAGTGCTCAAGGAGATGGGGTTCCCCTTTGTTGTGTTTGCTGACGGTCGCTGCTTCCAGGATTCCGCAACGTATCTTTCCGTGGCGGAACTGCAGAATATGCGCCGTGCCGGGGCCACTATCGGCAGCCGGAGTATGACCCGCCCGTTGTCCTGCGACTGGGTCTATGCGGCAGAATGCGGCCCGGAAGCGTCCATGAAAATGGCCGAGCGGGAATTGGGGCTATCGGCTCAACGCATTACCTCAACCTTCGGCAGCTGTGACGCATTTGCGTATCCCCGGGGATATGCAGATGCCAATATGGTGGAAAACCTGGCCATATATGGCTACAAGGCAGCATTTGGCAGGGTGCCGGGCAAGGTGGGGCGTGAGACCCCCTCCTACATGCTCAACCGTTACATGATTCGCGAAATGAAGGATTTTGCAACGGCTGTTAATTTTGGTGCCCCGGAGGATGATTCCCGCGTGCTGCAGCAGATTCGTGAAGCTGTTGCTAAAAATGAGCCTCTTATCCAGCCGATTACGGTGAAATCGTCGGAAAATGCATCTGCCTGTTTCCCCTCGTTTGTGGAGAATGCCGCAGCGGGGGATGCTATTCAACCGCCGATGCCGCCGGTTGTGTCTGTCTTGAATGAAGAGAGCAGTGCTTTTACCACAGATGGCGTAGCTCCCATACCCGCACCTGTGGTGGAAGAAACTCCGGTAGCCGGATTGGTTGACCCCGTGCTGCAGCCCCGCCCGGTGAGTGACATGCCGGCTGCGGGTACCCTGATGCACCGCACCGTGGGTGGCGACTGGGTAACCCGCGAGTTTCCCCGCCCTGCCGTTCCGCGTGAACAGACTCGCGTGGCTGTCCTCTGTTACCATGATTTCAGCAACACTCGCCCCGTGACTGAAATGTGTATGCGCACGGCGGAGTTCTGCCAGCAGATGCAGTATATCAAGGATGCCGGGTTGACTGTTATCACCATGCAGGATTTCAGGGAATGGCTGCTGGGTGACCGCCGCCTGCCTGAACGCTGTGTCCTCATCACCATCGATGACGGCTGGCGCAGCGTATATACAGAGGCATTCCCCGTGCTGAAAGCGTACGGATATCCCTTTACCCTGTATCTTTACACCGATTTTATCGGCAGTAAGGGAAAAGCCATGAGCCCGGAAATGATTCGGGAGATGATGGCCTGTGGCGCGACCATTGGCAGCCATTCTGCCTCGCACCTGTACCCGAGCAAGTGGAAAGCCCTGCAGCCGGAATCTCCCGAATATGCGGAGCAGCTGCAGCGGGAATTGCCGGATTCTGTGACGGCTCTGCAGCAGATGTTCGGTAACTGTTCGACGTATTGCTACCCTGGCGGCTACCATACCCAGCCTATGCTGGATTGCCTCAAGGCAAACGGCATTGATATGGCCTTTACCGTGGTGGAGCGAAAGGTCTCCATGCTGGAAAACCCGATGCTGGTGCACCGCTACGTAGTGTTTGGAACTGACCCGCGCATTTTCCGCCGCGCTGTGAACTTTGACGATGTGGCGGGTGTGAAACCCACGGCTCAGGGAATTACCGAAGCGCGCGAGCGAGCAATGGCATTTTTCCCGAAAGCTTTTGAGAATGTGGGCAATCTGGAAGAACCCGAGCCTGAGCCGGAACCCGCATCCGAGCCTGTGCCTGCCCCCGTGCAGGAGCATGTCCCCGCCTCTGAACCCCGGCCTGCAACACCCACTCCTGTTCTGGATGATATCCCGGAACCGGAGTATACAACGCTGCCGGCTTGTAACTGACATATTTTCTGTTGCGGCGCTCCACCTGCACGTGTTTTTGAGTGGACATTCGTGCGCCCTGTGGGTATAATGCCTTGGCTTTATGTTGAAACGCTGTTACAGAGCTCAGGAAAGTCTGGTGCGCTATTGGGCGCAACAGTCTGTTGAGCTGTGTGCAGATATTGATGATGAATCACTTATAGAGCCAAAAATGGCTGTTGAAGCCGCCATTGAGCGCATGGGGCAGGACCGGCGTGTGGTGCTGATCGGGGCATCCGGATGCGGTAAGTCCGAATTGCTTGCCGGCATGGTTGGCTGCCCTGTACTTGCGCGGGTGCATCCTGTGCATCACTATTTGCGCTGGCGGTATCTCAACAACGATGGCAACGCAGAACACTGCCGCTTTCTGCCGGAAGCCTGCTTGTCCGGCATGGAACTGGTTAATACTCGCGGCTGTGAACAGCCCTCTGTTGCAGAGGCTGTGGCTCCGTTGTTGCCGGGGGCAGATGTTGTCATCGCTGTGGTGGATGCCAGAGAAGTGCAGGCGTCTCCCGTGTGGGCCATGATGGAGCCTTTACCTGAAGAAGGTGGCCCTGCCTGCCTGGTGGCCCTGACACATACGGATGCGCTGGATGCCGAGCACACCGTGATGCTCAGCGAGACGGTGCGTAACTTATGCCGCGAGCGCCTTGGCCGTTCTCTGCCAGTGTATCAGATAAACCCGACTCATGCCGCGCTGGCAGAGGATTTCGGTAACAAAGTGGTAGCAGCCATGGAGTCGTCCTCCGGTGGCTTGCGTGCTGCAATTCGTGAAACCATGAAATGTGGTTCGGATTTGCTTTACAAGCAGGGCAGCGTGCTCAAAGCTCGCGATGCTGTAGCCCGAACAGACAGTGGTTTCCTGCAGGGCATTGAGCAGGAAATTGATAATTTCCTGGTGCGCCAGATGCAAGGCGTCAAGAACTGCGTGCTCAATTATTCCGCAGCAGCTCAGCGCAGTATGCCCCGGCTCATTCAGCATCTCAAGCGCAGCCTCGGCTGGTTCCTTTCTCCTGTGGTACTGATGCGCCTGGAACATTACGGCCCGGCTTCCGAAAATCTGTATTATCGCCTTGTGCTGGATGATGTTTCCAACCAGCAGGAAGAACTCGATAAGCAGTTTGTGGTTTCCTGTGGCGGGCATTGGCGCAGCGTTCGTCCGCGCATGAAACAGACTCTGCAGTGCGAAATCGGCGACTTCCCGGCAGCTGATCTGGAAGCAGAACTGCAGCAGCTGCGTAACCGCTTGCAGAGCTCTCTCTATGAACCCTTCCGCGGGTTGAAGCTTCGCAGTGCCTTTACTTCCCTTTTCAAGAGCCAGGTGGACTGGATGCACTTTCTGGTGGTCTGCTTCTGTATTGCGTTGATTGTAGCTGGGTTGCTGGGGTTCCTGGCATTCGATGAACTGGCACAGATGATGCTGGTGGCTGCCGGTGCCTGCTGGTTGCTGGGCTCGCTGATTCATTTTCTGGTGGTGCGCAAAATATGCCTGCTGATGCGCACCAGTGCTGAACCTTTGCGCGAGAGCCTCACCGAGCAGCTCGATGAACTGGTGCAGGATATGATTGTCTCCCGGGTGGCGGCATACCGCCGCTTATATACCGAGCCCCGCCAGCGCGTGGCAGCGTACGAAACTTCCCTGGCTCCGTTGCAGCAGCGGCAGAGCGAGATATTCCGTCAGCTCCGCTCGGCGGCACCAAGAGTCTGATAGCCCATGCAGTACGACCTTTTCACTCCGCATGGCGAAACGCCCCATCCCCCGGTATCTGAAACGCAGCAGATGCCCCTGGCTGCCCGCATGCGCCCTGAGTCTCTGGCAGAAGTGGCTGGGCAGAAACACCTCCTGGCAGAGGGTAAATTGCTCCGCCGGGCTATTGAGACTGACCGGTTTTCCTCGCTCATTTTCTATGGCCCCCCTGGTGTGGGGAAAACGACCCTGGCTTATGTCATTGCCCGTAGCACGAGTGCCTTCTTTGTGATGCTCAACGGCGTGGAATCCAACGTGAGCGAAATTCGCGCCAAGATTGAGGAAGCCCGCACCCGCATGGCTATTCACGGTCAGAAAACCATCCTCTTTGTGGATGAGCTGCACCGCTTCAATAAGGCGCAGCAGGATGTGCTGCTGCCGCATCTTGAAAAAGGAACGGTACGTTTTATCGGCGCGACCACGGAAAATCCCTACTTCGCCATCAATTCGGCTATGTTGAGCCGGTCTCAGATTTTTCCGCTGGAATCAGTGCCTGATGCGGAGATTGTGGCGCTGCTGCGCCGCGCTGCGGCAGATGAGGAACGTGGTCTGGGCAAGCTGCCCCTGCAGTTGGACGATACCGCCCTGCAACATATAGCACTTAAGGCAGATGGCGATGCGCGAAAAGCACTTACGGCTCTGGAGGTGGCGGCTCTCTCCACTGCTCCAGCGGAGGATGGCTGCATTCATGTCACGCTCGAAGTGGCAGAGGAATCCATCCAGAAAAAAGCGGTGAAGTATGACCGTATGGGCGATGGCCATTACGATACCATCTCAGCCTTCATCAAATCCATGCGCGGCAGCGACCCGGATGCCGCTCTGTACTGGCTGGCGTTCATGCTGAATGCCGGGGAGGATATCCGCTTCATTGCCCGCCGCCTGGTCATCTGCGCCAGCGAGGATGTGGGGCTGGCGGATTCCAATGCGCTGCGCGTGGCGCTGGATGCTGCGCGGGCTGCTGAAATGCTCGGCATGCCCGAAGCCCGAATCCCCCTGGCTCATGCCACGGTTTATATTGCCACAGCCCCCAAGAGCAACTCTGCCTATGCTGGCGTGAATGCCGCCCTGCAGGATGTGAAGGAAGGACGCACCCTCGCGGTGCCCGACCACCTGGCCACCCCCACGCGCAAGAAACTGGCGAAGCTGCGCGGCGTGGCAGAGGAAGCTACGCAGTATAAATACGCGCATGATTTTGATGACCATTTTGTGCCCCAGGCGTACCTGCCTGAAGGTCGTGTCTACTACCACCCCACTACAAACGGGTTGGAATTGCGCATTTCCGAGCGCATGGAATACCTCCGCCAGCGCCGCGAGCAGGGTAAATAAAAAAGCCCGCATCCTTTTGAACGCGGGCTTTGAGTTAAATGGAAGCAGGGGCTTTAATAGTGACCACCGCGGGGGCCGTTGTGCCACTTCCAGGCGGTTTCCACAATATCCTTCACGTTCTGGTACTTGGGAATCCAGCCCAGGATTTCGGCAGCCTTGCGGGAGTCTGCAATGAGGCGGGCAGGGTCGCCTTCGCGGCGGGGACCGTAGGTTACCGGGGCTTTCAGGCCGGTCACTTCCTCTGCGGCTTCGATAATCTGCTTCACGGAGAAGCCGTTGCCGGTGCCGAGGTTGAACCAGTTGGTCTCGCCACCCTTCATGAGGTAGTCCAGCGCGCGCAGGTGGGCATCTGCGAGGTCATCCACATGGATGTAGTCGCGGATGCAGGTGCCGTCCGGGGTGTCGTAGTCTGTACCGAATACAGTGATGCCGGGGCGTTCGCCCTTGATGGCCTGCAGAATGACCGGGATGAGGTGGGATTCCGGCTCGTGGTCTTCGCCGATGGCGCCGTCCACAGAAGAACCGGAGGCGTTGAAGTAGCGCAGGAACACGCTCTTGAGGCCATAGGCGCGGTCGCAGTCCTTGCAGACTTTCTCCAGCATGTACTTGGAACCGCCGTAGGGGTTGATGGGGTCCTGCTTCTCGGTCTCGGGAATCGGTACCTGGGTGGGCACACCGTAGGTGGCGCAGGTGGAGGAGAAGACGAAACGCTTGCAGCCGGCCAGAATCATGGCGCGGAGGAGCACCAGGGGTTTGGCGATGTTGTTTTCGTAATACTTCAGCGGGTCGGTCACGGATTCACCCACCTGGATGAAGGCGGCGAAGTGCACGACGGCATCGAACTTGCCGTTCACAAGCAGGGGATATACAACAGAGGGGTCGCCCAGGTCGCCTTTGACCAGGGTTACTTCCTTGTCTACAATGGCGGCCTGGTGGCCGTACACCATGCTGTCGAGCACGGTTACTTCTGCGCCGCTCTTCACGAGCTGGCGTACGGTGTGGGAACCGATGTAGCCAGCGCCGCCGGTAACGAGTACTTTCATGATATTGTGTATAGGTTATGATTAGAGCATGGAGGCAAGCAGTGATTCGAGCTTGCGGATGTCTGCGGAGAACTTGCGGATGCCTTCGGCCGTCTTTTCTGTAGCCATGGCATCTTCGTTGAAGAGGAATCGGAAGTTCTTCTCGTCTGCAGGAATGCGCTCAATGTCGCTGGCGGCTGCAGCTTCAGGTGAGAGCAGGGGCTTCACTTCATCCTCGTTCCCGGCCAGTTCTGCCAGCAGGTTCGGGGAGATGGTGAGCAGGTCGCAGCCGGCAAGTGCCAGAATTTCTCCCGTGTTGCGGAAGCTTGCACCCATAATCTGCACCGGGTAGCCGAATTTCTTGTAGTAGTTATAGATGGTGCGCACCGAGATGACGCCCGGGTCGGTTTCGGCGGTGTAGCTCTCGCCGGTGGCGGCTTTGTACCAGTCCAGAATGCGCCCCACGAACGGGGAGATGAGACGTACGCCGGCTTCTGCGCAGGCAACTGCCTGCACCAGGCTGAACAGCAGGGTCAGATTGCAATGGATTCCTTCCTGCTCCAGCTGGCGGGCTGCCTGGATGCCTTCCCAGGTGGCGGCAATCTTGATGAGTACGCGCTCGCGGGGAATGCCGGCGGCTTCGTACAATGCCATGATTTCACGGGCTTTCTGCACGGTGGCTTCGGTGTCAAAGGAAAGGCGGGCATCCACCTCGCTGGATACACGGCCGGGCACGCGCTTCAGGATTTCCAGACCAAATGCTACGATGACGCGGTCCATCAACTCTCCGATTTTTTCGGCAGGGTTGGCTACGCTTGCCTTGAAGTCTGCCACAACGGCATCCAGAATAGGACGATACTCCGGCTTGGCGGCTGCGGCGAGGATGAGGGAGGGATTCGTGGTGGCATCCTGCGGGGCGAATTCTTCCATCTGGCGGAAGTCGCCTGTGTCTGCCACTACGGTCGTATACTTTTTGAGTTGTTCAAGCTGTGTTGCCATAGTTTTGTGCGCATATTCTAGCACATTATATCCGCTAATTCAAGCTGACATCATCAAAAACGCTCATCCGCGGCCCACTTTTCAGTTACAATTGTGTTTCACGAGGAAGAATTGATTGAAAAAGCAGGCGGCGGTTGTTATGATGTCGGGCATGGGAAAAATGTTGAGGTCCCTGGGATGGCTGATGCTTGCACCGCTTGCCTGGTTGCTGGGCGAGTTTATCGTTTGTGTCGGGTCGCCCTTGGCGTATTCTGTTGAGCGTACTGCGGTTGTCGGTTTGCCCGAGCGTCCTGTAACCGTAGCCGAGGTTGCAGCCCTCAATCGTGCGCTGGGTGACGAGCGCAGCAATTCCTTTTACCTGACCTTAAGTGTTATCTGTTATACGTATGAGTATGTACACGCTGTGCCCACAGCCGATGGTGGTCTGGAGTTGGTGCATGTACGTCCCGCTTTGTGCTTACGTCGTGAAAAATCGAGCCCGGATGTTCAGGAAGCACTTCAGCAATGGCTGGCAGAAATCAACCAGAAAGGAGTGATGCCTCAATGAAACTGGCGAAGAGAATCTATCTGGGCTTGCTGGGACTGTGGTTGTTGGCGTGTAGCATTCGCGCCTTGATCCCCTGGCTGGGAAATTACCAGACCGAGCAGTTTATCAGTGGCCCTTTCTATATCAGCGGGGTGGAGAGCAATGCTGTGACGGGAGCTCAGCCTGCCAGTGTTTTTGCAGAGCTGAACAAGCGTCTGGAAGCCGCGCAGCCTGATACCCGCTTCTTTTGCTCCCCTTGGGAGGAATCTGGGGAATACTATTGCCAGGCGCTTATTCTGAAATCTGTGCGCGCAGAAGCGCCTGAGCTTTCCCCCGCAGCCAGAAAGGTGTTGCAGGAATGGGTGGCTGAAACCGGCATCCGTTTCTGGGTGGGTGGGCTGGACTAATCGGCTTTGGCCCCGATAATCCGACATTAACAATGAACTCCCGGTTCAGCAAATTGGCCGCCTCATGGGTGGACGGCAACCTCGCTCAGAGGGGTAGTATGATTCAATGAGTGCAGGACGCAAAACCGTTCTCGCGGAAGATGCTGCGCACCTGGTTGGTGAGTTCGGGAGCGGGCGGCTCTACATCCATGAGGGGGTAGGTAAGCCCCAGCTCTCCCCATTTGAACTTGCCCATCTGGTGGAAGGGGAGAACATCCACCCGCTGCACATTGCCCAGCCCGGCGGCATAGCGCGCCAGGGCGGTGATGTCATCCAGCTGGTCCGTGAGCCCCGGCACCAGCACATAGCGCAGCCACATGGGGATGCCGCGTGTGGCGAGCTTCTCCGCGAAATCGAGCGTGGGCTGCAGGTTCTGCCCGGTCACCAGCTTGTACTGCTCCGGGTTCCAGGCTTTGATATCCAGCAGAACCAGGTCGGTATCTGCCAGCAGCGCATCATCGGCATTGCAGCCGAGGTGGCCGGAGGTATCGATGCAGGTGTGCAGCCCCATTTCCTTGCAGCCGCGCAGCAGGGCGCGCGTGAAATCCGGCTGGAAAAGCGGGTCTCCGCCGCTGATGGTCACGCCGCCCTTGGCGTTTTTAAGGAAGGTTGCATAGCGGCCGATTTCCTCCAGCACATCCTCCACCGTGCGTTCCTTACCCTGGCGCTTGAATGAGGTGTCCGGGTTATGGCAATACTGGCAGCGCAGACTGCAGCCCGCCAGGAACACAATGAAACGGATGCCCGGCCCATCGACCGTGCCGCAGGATTCTACTGAATGAACAAGACCAGATACAGAGGCTGCTGTCATGCCTGTATGTTAGCACAGATTGGAACAATTATCAATCCTATTAGACGTACAAGGGACGATGAACAATGGACAATTTGAAAGTTTCACGAGCCTGTGGCTCGCTTGCGTTAATATAGAGTAAGCTCTTTTCTTTCGCGGCGTTCTTTCAGAATCTGGTTGGTCAGGCTGATGGCTGCGGAGCAGTAGTGTCGTCTGCTCCACACCTCGCGACATAAGGCTCGGATTTCATCGTCGCTCTGCACGCTCCATGCCCGCTGCCGGATGCTATCCAGGTAGGCCGCTATGGTTGCTTCTTTCCGCCGCGCCCCCAATTGATAAATTCTGGTAGTATACGTGCGAGGAGTGATATAATCACCTCGCCGGAGCAGGAGCTCAGTGTTAGCTGCAATGAGCTCCTGGCTTGGATGAGTTCGTTGACGCCCCAGTACTGCACAAATAGTAAGTACGGC
>JAEIGA010008506.1_pt1 | contig 15565 bp, 15 predicted proteins | sample 9270691 | NCBI WGS metagenome assembly JAEIGA01 (sample SAMN17057246, study PRJNA624740) | gut metagenome | biome: biome; isolation source: fecal sample | host: Bos grunniens | place: China: Xizang | collected 2019
AGAATTAACGATTAAAGATATTGAATTATGAATAAGAAGTTCAGATGCATGGTATGTGGTTACATCCACGAAGGTCCGGAGGCTCCACAGGAGTGCCCAGTATGTCACGTAGGCGCACAGAAGTTTGAGGAAATCGTCCAGACAGGTGACGCTCTCACTTGGGCTGATGAGCACAAGCTCGGAGTAGCACAGGGAGTTGACCCAGAGATCCTCAAGGGACTCAGAGATCATTTCAACGGCGAGTGCGGTGAAGTAGGAATGTACCTTGCGATGAGCCGCCAGGCTGACAGAGAGGGTTATCCTGAGATTGCAGAGGCCTTCAAGAGATATGCATGGGAAGAGGCTGAGCATGCAGCTAAGTTCGCAGAGCTTCTCGGTGAGTGCGTATGGGATACAAAGACCAACGTAGAGAAGAGTATGCTTGCAGAGCAGGGCGCTTGCGAGGACAAGAAGAGAATCGCTACTCTCGCAAAGCAGCAGAACCTCGATGCAATCCACGACACCGTTCACGAGATGTGCAAGGATGAGGCTCGCCACGGCGCTGGATTCCAGGGACTTTATAACAGATACTTCAAGAAGTAATTTCTTGAATATATAAAACCGGTCGGTAAAATACCGGTGACCCCCGCCTCCCATCCGGGAGGCACCCCCTAGCCGGGGGTGGCATGTCACCTATATTTTACCGACCGGTTTTTATTTTATATATCTGGACTAAACAATGTGCTAGTCCTCATCGTCGGAATCAAAATCGAAATCTAAGCCGAAATCAGAGGCAAAGCGCTCCGCTATGTCGTCCGGCAAATCGAAGCTGAGATTGCCCCATAGCGAATCCATCTGACGACGATCCTTCTTTGTAGGGCGTCCTGCTCCCCTGTCGCGCTTGAGGAAGAAAGTTTCCACAGGAGCACGAAGTTTGTCAAGTTCCTCCTGTGGGGTAAGGTTCTCCGCATAGAGCGGGACGAGTTTTGCGCCCTGACGCTTGTCTATGAGCTGAAGCACCCTGTATGTGTACGTCACAGCACCCTTTCTTGCGACCAGCGTATCACCTACCTTGACTGTCTTTGATGGCTTCACATCACAGCCGTTCAGGCGGATCTTTCCTCCCTTGCAGGCATCTGTGGCTTCACTTCTGGTCTTATAAACTCTTATTGACCAGAGATATTTGTCTATTCTGACTTCTTCCATGCTACGACATCACGTTACGACCTCCGAAAAATCCGAGCGGACTAGCTCCTGACGGACCTGAAGGCTCGTCGATTTCGTCATCATCGTCCTCGAGAAGTCCATCCTCCAGTCCCTCGTAATCCTCGTCATCGAGGAAAGCCTCTGTAAACGGATCGATATATCCGTCGACTTCATCAACAGGGCGTGTCACAGCCTCAAGCAGCACTGTCTCCCTGTCGCGCGGAACAAGATAGAAGTCTCCCATCTGAGCCGGGATCATAATTGTTTCACCGGCCTTGAGCACATGATTGTCCATGCTCTTATGACCGTCAGCCGATTCAACCGGCACCTGTATCGAGGCCTCACCTTCGACGCACATATAAATGATGAATGAAGCGAACTGCTCGGTGTAAATATGAAGCGGATCCGTGAGATTAAGCTTGGTTACGTTGAACTGCGGGCTCTCTACGATGGTTTCCGATATCTTGTCGTCGTGGTGGTGATGCGCTTCGTGATGATGATGCTCTCCGCAGTGGCACTCGTGGCCTTCCTCATGGCAATGACATTCATGTCCCTCTTCGTGACAACCGCAGGTACAATCGTCGCCACAGGTGCAATGCTCATCGCCGCAGCCGCATGAGCATGAATCAGCCCAGAACGGCTCCGGAACCTTGCATGGCTCAGCAGAAGCCTCCTCGCCCCAAAGCGGTCCTTTGCGGTAGAGTCCCTCGTCGAACCTGCGATAGTCGATAAGGTCGATGGCCTCCTCCAGATGCATCTGACGCGCGGTGGCCGGATTGAACTCGCGTCCCCAATCATAAAGGCGGAATGTAAGATCCGACGACTCCTGGATTTCGGCAATAAGAAGCCCACCTTCGGCCGCATGGACCGTACCCGGAGCAACATATATCGCATCTCCCTTCTTAGGATATAGGACATTAAGTACCTCTTCTACGGTTCCATTATGGCATCTGTCATAGAATTCCTGCGCAGAGACCTCTCTATTGAAGCCCATATAGACCTTTGCTCCTGGCTCAGCGTCCATCACATACCACACCTCAGCCTTTCCTAGAGAATCATATCTTTCCGCAGCCATCTCATCATCAGGATGGACCTGGACCGAAAGTTTATCATGTATATCAAGGAACTTTATCAGAAGCGGGAACTGACGGCCATAATACTTATACACGTCCTCTCCCACAATCTTCTCAAGATAAGTCTCCATCACATCGCTGAGAGTATTGCCGGCAAGCCATCCTTCGCTTACGACAGAATCCTCGATGCCCATATCTGCAATCTCCCAGCTCTCACCTATCAGTTCATCAGGCGAAACTGGAATCTCTTTATCATCCTCATCCAGCTCGACGAACTCCTTACCGAGCTTCTTCATCAGATCATGACCGCCCCATGGCCTCTTCGAAGCCACAGGAATAAATCTCAAAGGGTATAATTTCTTTTCCATATCTACTGTTTATCTTCTTTTCCCATCATGCGTGCCACCATACCGGTAACACCTTTTCCTAACGCTGCAGCCGAACCTGCAACTATGCCCGGAAGGGCCTTGAAAGCTGACTTTATCGCCTCCCTCTTGACAGCTCTCTTATTCCTTACACCGGAAAGAGCCTGTGGGCCTTCCTGCAGATAAGCCTTGGTCACATAACCTATCCTGAGCGTAAGCAGAGCATTGACAGCACCCTGCAAAGCCGATTCCGCCACGACACCCGGAATCTTGAACCTTGCCAGCCAGCCTGAAAGCGAATCTTCTCCGTCCAGTTCAGGCGCCGTTCCCGTGAGGTCCTCCGGATTCACATCCGTAACATCCATATCTGAGGCATCAGCCGCATCAGAGGCGATATCGAAAGGAGCGACACCGTCCATGTCTGTAAATACCTGCGAAGTACAGTATGAGATCAGAGCTGTAGTCAGCACCCTGACATAAAGTCTGAACATCTGCGGACGCGTAGGTCTGAATCCCGAAGCGACGACCAGATCCTCGATGAGCTTATAGTTCATGACCATCACAGCCGCTGAATCGAAAATGCCGTTCTGCGAGATTGCAGTCACCATGAACACGGTCTTTCCCCATTCCTTTATACGCGTATTGATGCCAAGAACATCCAGCTCATTGTCGCCGTCGAAGCGAAGGGAGATCTCGCGCGATAGTACAGCCTTGAGCTGCTGATAATCAGCACTATATAGCTGGAGTTCCCTACGCAGAAGCATCTGATGTTCGGATCTTTTCTGTTCATCGGCGATGTACGCGCAGTTAGAAGCAAGACGCTTCCCGAATTTCTGCAGGTCCTTTATCTTAGCCTCATCATCTACTGCAAGCACAGGGAATTCCGGCGCATTGTGGACACGGATTATAGGTCTGACAATGAAAATCAAGGCCAGCAGAAGTATAAGGCCATAGAAGGCATACTCCACATATACCGTATGGCATACCTCACCCAGTTTCTCTGCGATGGTAATGACATTGCCCATCAGCATCATAGTAAGAATCGCCAGAGCGATTCCGATTATCAGGACAAGATTACGTTTCATAATTTCATTGCATTTTCTGTAGTTGCATAGATGCGTTTCAGGTCGGCATAGAGCTTACCCAGAGCATCTGTTTCCCTTTCTGCGGATTTTGGATCCGGAAGCACCGCTGCCAGCACCTCCTTGCGTTTGCGCGCGAGAAAGGCATCATATGCTTCCTTTATACGTTCATGAAGAAGCGTCACATGCTCCTGCGCCTCTTCCTCCAGCATTTCTGGCAGCATGAAGCTGATATATCCCACATCCGCCGCATCATCCTGACCTACGAGATAGTAATACACATGCGCCAGGAAGGCATTCACCTTCGTGACCTTGTACCCGAAAGGATTCCATTTCACTATCTTATCGACATCAAGAGCCGAGAGGTCGGGCTGTACTGGTGGGAAACCGGAAAGCAGCACCTGAGGAAGGGGCTCATCCGCTCCGCTGTTTCTCAGAACGTCAGCCACAGCACTCTTGAAAGCTATCATATCATCTCCATTCACCTGGGCATCAACCATTCTCAAGGCATCGGTAAGCTTCCTCGATATCGCCTTGGAACAATCGCATATAAAGCGGCTGAGAATATCCCTTGTCTCCCTTGTCTTATACTTGCCCGAAAGCGATTTCTTGGTCAGTGAATATATTCCGGCCAGCTCATTCCTCAGAGCGAGCCAATCTACATTCACATCCTTCTTCAGTTCTATCCTATGCTGTCCCAGAGCATCAAATGCAGACTTAAGAGCCTCATACTTACCCATAGCGAGCTTCTTCGCAGACAGCTTTTCGTCAACATCTGCCATAAGATGCTCCATCTGCTGAAGCGTCCTGCCTATCACATTACGGACGCGGATGGAATCACGCTGGGTAAGAAGCACGTCGTACATCTCCTGCTCGACAGCGGCAAAAACCTCGACCGCCTTTTCAAGAACATGGGGATCAGTCACATACTGTCTGTCACGCCAGTCCCATACCATTCCGAGATTCACAGCATAGGCATTCCTGGCATCCAGATTGAAGCCCATCTCCTTTATACGCGCTACCGCATACTCCATCTGCTCATCCACCATAGCCTTCTTCTGCATGTCGCCACGCCAATACGCTGCGTCAAATACATTATGCAGCAAGCAGACAGGCACGTTCCTGTTATTCTCCTTCAGCAGGGCAAAGAATTCGTCAGAAACCTTTGTAATGGCCGAGTTCGAACTCTGGACAAGAACAATAAGATCGGCACGGGATGCTATCGTACGATAAAGCGGGCTGTCGAGATTGGCCTTCGATCCGTCGAAACCAGGCATATCTATCAGATACACACCGCCGGTCAGCAGCTTGCCTCCCGGAGTCTTTATGGTGGTCATGAGAGTTCCGTCCGAATTTATGTCAGACATATCCAGGGCCACATGTTCGTCGATATTAGCTGGAGTCAGAGGCCAGTCCTGACGGCTTACCTGCGGAATGGCATCCTGTGGAATAAGGCCGCGCAGATGGTCCACGATTGCATCCACCTGCTCCACGACCCTTGCACTGTTCTCTGATTTATATACAGTTATCGTATGTTCCTCATCCCCTTCGGCAGCCGATATTATAGAAGGTCGCACCGTACACTCAAGGAAATGCGTAGGGCTGACAAAAGCATTCGAGACGAGATTCACAAAAGTTGATTTACCGGACTTTACCGGCCCTGCAACAAGAATCACGAATGACCTGTCCGCATGCTCGCGCGCCCTGTTGGCTATGACTTGCAATCTGGACATGACATCATCCTGGCCAAAGGGATACTTCCCTACCAGAGTCTCAAGTTCCTGCTGAAGCAGCTCAGCCTGCCTTATTATCAGTTTCTCGTCTTTCATAGGAACAAAGTTAACACAATCTTTTCATTTACATGAAGAAAGGCTTTGAAATCAGCCTTTCCTGTTGATTTCAAAGCCCAGCTTCAAGATAAGCTTCAATGTCTCCTGAGATGTATTGCGGTCATACTCCTTTTCAGACTCCGGCAATTCGTCATATGGGACCAGACATGGATGCTTTTTCTGCGCATCGTTTCTTTCCGGGCCATATGTCCATCCGTCGTTTATCCTGGTCTGTGACCAGACTTCATGGACGTTTCTTGCCATTTCTTCTGTAAGTTCCTGAAGTTCAGGAGTAAGCGAGATTTCCGACGTATCAATCGGCTTAGGAATGTAAGTCATAATCTTAATCTGTTTTAATGTTCATCTGCAGTATAGAGCAGAGTCCGTACCGAAATCTAACACTAAATTGATTATTTTTTCATAAAAATTCCGTTCGACAACTTGTGACCGCACTGAGAGCAATATACATGAGCCTTGGACACAGGCGCCCCGCACTCAGGACAGAAGTATTCGGGCTTGTTCTGCGGCACTATGTCGAAGCCCAGCTTCTTCACAAGCTTTATGGTATTTATCGCCATATCCCTGTCATACTGTTTCTCGGAATCAGTAAGGTCAGCATATGCTATCATGTCAGGATGGAGTTTCTTCTGGTCATCCCTTTCGGGACCATAAGACCAGCCCTCCTTCTTGCGGCCGGCGGCCCAGACCTCATGTGCGTTTTCAGCGATTGACTCCCGCAGGTCAAGTAGCTCGGCCTCTATCATCACGTCATCCAGTTTCAATGGACGAGGCTCATATTCGAATGTTCCTCTTTTGACTCTGACCATGTAATTTCCAGCTTCCTTCCACGCCTTCGCGAAGATCACTACCGGATATGCAGACTCATGTTCATCCGTCGCCGGATTATATATGATCACGGATCCGTCATTGACGGCGCGACATACGACAGCATGGTAATCACAGCGCCGCTCGTCCGTAAATTCGCTCTTACCGTCAAGTATCTCCCCGTCAACAACCGCAATGATGCTCTCGCCTGCCCTTAGAGCCGTCTCGAGTTCATCAATGGTAGAATCGTACTGTCTCTTCACAGCCAAGCCCTTATCCTCCAGCATATTGCCTATCGCAAATAAAGGCGTTCCAGACTCCCTGAGCCATCTGTTCCCGCGCGCATTTTCAGCCAGCGTACCCTCTTCGAATTCGATACCATATGCATTCAGTATCATCGTTTCACACTGAAAATCACATAGATTCGACTCGCCCAATGCAGCACATTCCGCCATAGGGATATACGGTCGCTCATGTATATACACCTCCATCGCCGCATCCACCCTCTCGGAAATGGCAAGCAGCTCCCTCAGCTGAGGATCATCCTGGATTTGCCCTGTAACAAGATCAGCCTCCTCAAGGCTTACGTTTCCGTCAAGGAAAGCAGCCAGCAGTTCATCTGAAATGTGGTTCTTATTCTTTTCCATAAGCTTCCAAATCATTATTGATCTCCTCGGTGAAAGAGGCTATCGCTCGTTTCTTGATATTGTAGAGATTATCAACAGTAACCCCCATCCTGTCTGCCAGTTTCTGAGGCTCCATATCCTCAGCTATCAGGAATTGCAGTACCTCAGCATACCTCTTGTTACTCATATCAGACAGAACGCCCATGAAGTCACGCCTTGCTTCACCACGGGATACAGTATCGACAGGCACGTCATTCTTACCCTCATAAAGAGCATCCTTGGACCTGTCATCTATCATTCTGTCCCTCTTATCGATGAAATACCTGATAGCCACAACTTTGAGCCACTGATAAATAGAACTTTCGCCCTTGAATGACCTAAGTTTGGCAGCATCGTTCTTCATCAGGTAGAGATACAGTTCATTGACGAACTCATCGAGATCGACCGGGTATGAGAAGACAAACCTGATGATGCTGAGGAACAGCGGCCTGCACCGTCTGAAGAAAAAATCAGCGGTGACAGCTTCATCCCTATCGATGAGGCGATCGACTATTTCCTTATCAGTCATCATACATCTCTGATTACATCAAGTATGTTAGTTACTATGGCCGTGTCGTACTGCTTCGAGCTGGCCGGAATTTCTGAGTTAGGGGCGATATCTTTGTGGTAGAAATTCTTCTGAAGATTCTTCTTTATGGCCTTTGCGTACTCGACTTCGGACGGTATCGAACTGCCTAACATAGAATTGATATTATCCCTCTTCACTTTTGTCAACGGCTGGGTACCCAACAGGAGACGTTCCATGTTCCACCTATTGTGTTCAATACTCGAAAGTATTTCTATCTGCCTGTGTGTCAACTTGGTATCCGCATCTATTTCATCAGGATTGATGCCTACGCTACGCAACTTGACCGGAATCGAATTTGCAGCATACAGATTCGACAGCTTGTAGATATATTCCCTCCTTTTATTCCAGTTATCCTCAAGTACATCAGGATCCGCCATTCCCTCATACGGCTTCGAATTATCCTGCAGATGATACAGGTAGTTGATTTTCTTAGCCTTGACTATTCTCTTACGGAACAGAGGATCATAGCACTCATCCTTCATGCCGAAAGGATAAATGTTATCGTATCTTCTGGTTCCGTGGGCAAATTTCAGGACCTCTCCGCTAAGAGGCTGATATACGAATACAGGAACCTTCTCTTTATAGATTATCTCAGGAAGATACAGCGAGGCAGCGATACTGATATCTGACTCACCCTCGCAGATGGCCATGGACAGATACTCCTTCTCATCCGATGCCCACTCATGTATAAGCGTACGTACATTATCGGATTCTATAGACCCGTCGATGAATTCCCACTCCACATCGAGGAAATCACCATAATTCGGGTCAGGATGCCTTATCACAGTATCGATTTTACCTGAAATCCTGTCCCAACAGGTATATGTAACATAAGACAGACGGAAGATATTATCATAATGTCCGAGAAAATAGTCCATCTCCTGTCTAATATCAGGAGCGATGAAGCATATCTTTGTCCTGTTCTTTCCCTCCTTGAAATTAGGGAAATGAGCGATATGAGCGACTGTCGAAGCCATGGCATAGCTCATCTGATTCATGCCGACGATTACAAAACGGACAGTCTTATCCGAATCCTCAGTAATGCCTTTCCTGTCTATTGCCGGGAAACGGCAGGCTTCCTTATCGCTTCCATGTTCGCAGTCCTCAAGATACTCCCTGGAAACAAGTACTCGCTGCGCCCAGTTTTCAAGAGAGTTGATGATATTGAGATTGAGACTCGTATCCATAGCCTGTTCTCCGTACTGGAGTACATGGTATGTAGAGACCCTGTCCACAACAAGATAACACTGTACCTGTCGCCTGATATCCTTACAGATCTCCTTGGTCAGACGCCAGCATTCCAGGTTTATGGAGTCATGGTCAAGTTCATTGTCTTCGCCCAGGATATAGATGCTGTACGCCTCATCAATCTGCACATTTCTCAATGTCTGCTCTATGACACGCGATCCGTTAAGCCAGGTGACATCCAGCTTATCCTCCAGTTCAGGTACATCTGACATTATCCTGCCGTGAAGTTCTTCCGTATCCTGCGATGTCAGTACAACAATGCGCCTGTTGTCATGCACTCCCGTCTGGATGAATTCCTTGAGCATATTGACAAGCATGGAATTGGCACCGAGCACAAGCACATGATCATCAAAGTTGTACCTTACGCGGCCTTTCTTATAGTTCTCGATTCTGTTACCGACGATATTTCCAAGGACAGTGATAAGCATGGCTGTGAAGACCACAGCTCCTGTCAGAGTAACAAGCAACTGGAGCCAGACAGAAAAGCCCTCTTCATTACTTCCACCGAAGGATCCCGGATCGAGTATAAGTTCCAAGGTCCTTACAAAAGATGTCGATACGTCTTTCCCTCCGTTACCATTGGCATACATCACGGCTGTCCAAAAGACGATAAAGACCAGAAGAAGAGCACCTAGGAACATCACCTGACGTCCCCAGCCGCTCGAAAATGAACGGTCGAACCACCTGATGAACTTATTCAGCGTTTTCTTGGAACGTCTTATCATATCCTTTTCTCAAATGCTGCTACCGTATCCTTTACCACCTGGTCAAGAACAGCTTCCTGGACCTTCTCTGTAAAGATTTCCTTATAAGTCTTCGGCGCATTTACCTTCTTCTCCTCTTTCTTGCCGGCTTCTTTTGCTGCCTCAAGGCACTGCGCATTCAATCGCAAGAAATATACGGCTGAAAGGATGAGGACTAGAGTTGCAAGGATCAAAGCGGTCACGATTATGATGCACTGGTTGGCACCCACATATGTAGCTGAAAACACATACCTGAGTATGACTGCCAGCATGCAAACATATAAAACGAAAGGAACAGCGACAAGCCATTTAATGCAGCAGCATGGCTCACACTTATCTTTCGTCTTATCAGCCTCATTACCATTATCTGACGTTGACTGAGAAGCTACAGGCTCTCCAGTGACCTTATTCTTCACATCGGCAAGAACACTCTCGAGGATTTCATCTACTGTTTTCTTTATTGGAGAATCCATAATATCAAGTTTTAAAAGTTATTCATTTACAATCACACCATCCCTCACAAGATGCTCGCGTATCCTTGCGCTTGCGGATTTGCGGAGTTTATTGCAGAGCCAAAGGAAGACGACCATAAGTATGAGACTGAGACCAGGAGCAACATCCAGCACGAAGAGTACGGAATTATAGGCTCCATGCGCCAGTACAGGAGCCAGAATCACCAGCCACCTTGTATTCTTCGACGCCGCAGGATCGAATCTGACGAGCGAGTAGTAATATCCCATCAGCACTCCGAAAAAGAAATGGCCGGGAACAGAGAAGAGAGCGCGTGTAATACCGACCGAAACCCATGACTCATAATTACTTACGAGATACATGACATTCTCGAGGGCTGCAAAGCCGAGAGCGACGCTTGAGGCATAGACGATACCGTCCATATGTTCATCGAAATAACGGCTCGAACGGACTATGAGCCAGAACATTATGAACTTCGCGATTTCCTCCGGTATGGCAGCACCGAAAAACGAGGTTGCGACAGCACCGACAAAGGTCTGTGGATCATTGACATAAAGCCCCATTGAACCGAGAGGGCTGGAAATCGTCAGCGAGACGAAAATGGAAAGTACACCGAAGAAGAAAGCCTTCAGGACTTCCTTTACAGGCTCCTTCCGGAAGGAATCCTTGCGGTAGATATAATACAGCAGCATCACAGCAGGTGCCAGCGCCGCTATGATCACCATTGTCAGCTCCATACTGTCTCGAGTTTAATACATGCTTCGTTCAGGACAGTTTCTGGGTCAGAAGAACCAGCACGGGTGAATATTCTGAACTCACCGTCAAAGAAATCCTCAGGAAGTTCCACATCGCCGCATTCGACAGGCTCGACTCCCTTGCTCTTCAAGAGGTCCACAATAGCTGAAAGCCTGTTCTGGACATCAGTTATCACGTTTGAGGACGAGAGGATGGAGAAGAAACGCTCGAAGAAGGCATACATCCTTGCCTCACATCTCAGCTCGAGATATTCGATCAGATCCTGTCTATAAATCAGAATGTCTTCATGATTCCTGCCTGAAAGTCTTTCCATCAGAGTCTGTCGCGCCGCATCCTCGTATGACTTCAGGAGCAGGGAATCATCCGCGGTGACACAAAAATTGCCATATTGCCCGGCACATCGTGTCAGGCTGACAAGCGAGATCCTTATAGCATCCGGGAGCCCCGCCAGTCCATGAGTCCAGGCATGCATCTCGACTCGCTTGAGGAAGCTTTCTTCGGCGGAAAGTATAATGGAATCCATATCCAGGCTATCGAGATATGCCTGATATTCCGCCTCTATTACATCTGTGACCTGAGGATCGAATTTCTCAGGAAGTTCATTCACGAATTCTCCGTCTTTCTTGAAGGCCGCAAAGTCAAGATGGCGATAAATCACTTCATGCGCCACCCTCTTGCAGCTTTCGTAAACATCTGCAGCTTCATCCACGGGACCTACAGCGTAGGTGTCGTAAAGACGGGAAGCGACCTGTTGCGGAGCATATGCAGGAGACTGCAGAAAGTATGAATATAGCTTTTCCATAGTTATCAGTCGGTTATCCTGACAAATATACTAAAAATTATCTTTCAGCCCAAGCACTGTCAATATAGTCCTTGAATTCCTGCAGCGAGCCGTCGAATACATTAATGTCTGCAGGGCCTGAGATGCCTCTTGGGCGGCCGTTCTGCGTAAACTGCCAGAGCAGCCATCTGCCGGATTCAGGCCCCTTCTTCGAATATCGCGCGAGCCAGAAATCATAGTCCTTGAATTCCGGAGTACTCAGATACTCCTTTCGGAAAAGATCATTAGTATAGATCACAGGCCTTACGCCATAATGAGCTTCGACTTCCTGGAGCCACTTCAAAGCCATCTTCCGTATGTTCTCCACCCCAAGTTCCTTCACACGATCATGCGGAGTCTCTATATCAAGCACGGGCGGGAAATCACCTTTCTCGACGACGGCATTCCTGATGAAGTTATCTATCTGTGTTTCAATATCGGAGAGCGTCGTCATGAAATGATATGAGCCCTTGATGATACGACCTTCGCGCGCCTGGGCGACGTTCCCGGCATACTTAGGATCGACCATGTCCGAGCCTTCCGTAGCCTTCATGATAAGGAAGAAAGAAGGCTGAAGTTCATAGCCCATTTTCGCTCCGGCCGTATAGACCTCCCCCTTCTTATCCGCGTAAAGCGCGAGATCTTCCCAGTTCCACGAGCCCTGATGGCGGGAAATGTCGAGCCCGTACACCTTGCTGCCAGTGCGGAAGTCCTTCTTTCCCGAACGCATGAGGCTGCCCTGGTCCCAGAAACCGAAATCCACCTTTCCGCCCGGATATTCCATACGTCCAAGCCCCTGCTTGAAGCCCTTGTACCAATGGCCCGCATACATGCGTCCGTCGTTGTAGGTGGTCACGCCTACGCCTGAGGGCGACATGTCCTCAAACTCTCCTTCATACGTCCAGTCCTTGTTCGTGAGCCTTCCCTGCGGGAGACTGCCATAGCTCCATCCGCCCTCGTAAACATTGCCCTTGGGCGAGACATAACGGCCTTGACCATGATAACGGTCATCCTGCCAAAGCCCTTCATACTCAGAGCCATCCGCGCGTACAAGCTTACCGTTACCGCACCTTCTTCCCTCGACGAAAGCGCCCTCATACACATCACCGTCCGCAAAAGCCAGCACGCCCTGGCCATGCATCCTGCCGGCAAGCCACTCCCCCTTATACGAAGAGCCGTCCACAAAGGTCTTCTCGACCTCGCGGACGACTTCATTATGGACATACCACCACGTTCCGAGTCCCAGAGCCACAGCCAGCAGCAGCGACTCGACGATTATAACTATATGATATTTATTCAAAGCCATCTTCCTACCATAAACAAATCAAGAGCCTAAAGGTAGGAAGAATCGGGGAAGATTTCAACCGCTATGCCTATTTTACTTTCCTTCCATCGGTGGTGTAGATAACCTTTTCTATGCCTCTGGAGATGTCGGCGCCGATCAGATCGCGGGAAATCATTGATATGCAGTCATATATAGCTGGAACGATTATCTCTCCCGTGCGGGAATCCATGACGCCTTGGTTATAGTCGTCTATGGAGAATTCCACTATCGTCGGATGCTGTTCATAAAGGGTAGCGCCCTCGCTGTCCTGGCCTACCGGATACATGAGCGGCTCTGTCCTGTCGATCACGAATGGCTCGAGAACATCGCCGTTGAAGGCAACATGCTGCTTCACCGCTCCCTTGCGCAGGTAGGCAGTGCCATCTATGGAAGAGAGCTCCACATTATCATAGACAGGCTCGAAGATATAGTTCATTTCTAGGTCCAGCAGACCCTCGAAAGCACCTTTCTCCACAATCCAGCAGCCGTCGCCGCTGTACGAGCGGTAGATTCCGTCGAGTTCCGGACGATGTTTCCATTCCCCTTCCCTATCGATCACGCCCCAAAGGCGGCTCTCCTTATCCTGTATCAGACAGTAGCCGTTACGGAAAATGTACTCATTGCCGAAGACGTAGTCTATCTCCATCGGTATCACAAGCTCGTTCTCATGATTGATGAAGCCTATCCTGCCGTCTTTGCCCTGGACCGCCGCCAATCCCTCAGAGAAATGCCACGCGCGCTCATACTGGCCTTCTATCATGATCTTACCTGTATTGGCATTAAGGAAGCCGCGCCTGCCTTTCTTGTCACAGAAGACGGTCAGAGAATCACGCTCGGGCATGGTCGAGACCCACCTGAGCCTCGGAGACATCCGCTCGTCATTGACATAGTCATATGTATAGCAGGTACCGTTGGCAAAGCTCTTGACCTTTATATGTTTACCCAGGTAATTCTGATAGGAGTAAACCTCACGGAAACTCCTACCTACCTTCCACTTGATTTCACTATATACAAAACAAAGGGCAGAGAAGACAAAGAGAAAAAGAGCAGTTCTCCAAGAGAGACTGTAAAGTTTTACTAACAGCGAGCTTATCCAATCCCAGACACTGCCGAGACGGATGCTGCGGACCTTGGTCACGCAGGATTTTAGAGTTGTTCTGATGTTCATGATTCCTGAATTTTCTCATATAGAGAGGCATTGACTCAGGAATCTATCATGAACATAAAGTAATTTTATCCCTTTATTTCAGGCGGACGTCAACGTAGATAGGGATGTGATCAGAAGCTTCGGCTACGCTGCCCGTATCGAAGGCTTGAGGAACATCTGAATCCAGGACTTCATATCGAGCCTTGTTTTTCAGGGCGAATATGAAGTCTATGCACTTTTTCGGATATTTGCCCGGACCTGTAGGATATGTGCTCTTGATTACAGAAAGACGTTTCCAGTCCTCATTCAATTTAAGGATAGGGGCATCATTCGGTTCACAATTCATATCTCCGCAGAGGAAGACCGGTATATCGGAATCGCCATAATGCTTCCGAGCCCACTCAGTAATGATTCTTACGCCTTCGAGGCGTGCAGTCTCACCTGTATCACCTCCGGTATGTTCAAGATGTGTGGCCATGAACACAAACTTATCCGTCTTGAATACAGCACAGACCCTCGGTTCCGATCCCGTTCCCTTAGGGATATTGATTGCATGTACTCCGTTATTCTTGTACTTCGGAGACACTACCATTCCTTCTCCATAGGCGCCGTTATTATGCCACATGGCACGGGCGAAATATTGATGCCAGTTGCCCATCTTCTCTGCCAGCACCTTGGTCTGATAGACATAGCCGGTCCTTGTCGTACATGAGTCCAACTCATTCAGGCAGACGGCATCAGCCTTCAACTCGATCATCATATCGGCCACCATGTCAATACTGTTAATGTATTTGCTGAATATGCCGACATTATATGAAACCAATCGGATAGCTCCCTCCTCTTTCTTATATAGCTTTTCATCCTTATCAGGATCCTGCACATGTGGCGGTTCAATAAAATCCGAGTCCCCTGCCCCGCATGAAACTGCAGCGAAAGCAAGCATAAATATCAAAAAATATCTCATCATCACCTTACTTTCTTATAAACATATAGTTCATGTATCTCCCTGTCATATCCCTCCTCGACGATAGGGCCCTGGGACATGCCGAGGACAATCTGCGTACCTCTGTTGTTAAGCACAACAAGGTCATTGCTTACCGGATCGATGGAGAGGCCTTCGATCTCACCGGCGCGCTTGAAGTCGCTCATTTCGCGCAGAAGCTCGAGACGGCCGGCCTTGGCACCGCCCGCAACCTTGCCTCGCCTGAGCACAGGCTTTCCAGCCTCATCCAGCTTCACGCTGAACGGCGTGTCCTTTACGACCTCCTCACCGTCTACGAGGCCCGTATATGGCACGTCAGACACGTCAGCGACGTATATGTTGTCGGGAATGTTCCACATCGCCTCGCCGTCGTCCGCCGCGAAAAGCATCTTGCCGTCCGCGATGAAGATACCCTGGGTCCAATATGGCATAGGGCGGCACTGCATCTTGCCGTGGTATGC
>JAEIGA010008507.1_pt1 | contig 15562 bp, 13 predicted proteins | sample 9270691 | NCBI WGS metagenome assembly JAEIGA01 (sample SAMN17057246, study PRJNA624740) | gut metagenome | biome: biome; isolation source: fecal sample | host: Bos grunniens | place: China: Xizang | collected 2019
ACAATATCGGCGGATTCAACGAATGGAAGAATATCGATTTGATTAAGGTGATTATTAAGACTGTTGATATTGCTTTAGGTCGGGTTGCTTTGAGCGATGAGCAACGAGCGATGAGCTGCTCACAACTCACTGCTCAAAGTTCACTGCCTGATAGCGCATTCCCGGATTTAGACCTTATCACTTACGTTACAGATAGATTGGGACACGATGCACGTTATGCGATAGACTCGACAAAACTTCAAAAAGAGCTTGGCTGGGAACCAAGTCTGCAATTTGAAGAAGGAATAGAAAAAACCGTTCGTTGGTACTTGGATAATCAACAATGGCTGGATAACATCACAAGTGGAGACTACGAAAAGTACTACGAAGAGATGTATAAGTGATACCGAGGTGTGGAATAGTGGGATAGTGAATTTTACTTACAGATAATACTGAATAATAATCTAATTGTATTGACTTAAAAAATGACAGAAATTTCATCAAATAATAAGCGAATAGCGAAGAATACCTTGATGCTGTATATCAGGATGCTCATCTCAATGGTGGTAGGATTGTTTACTTCTAGAGTGGTTTTGCAGACTCTTGGGGTTGAGAATTATGGTATTTATGCAGTTGTTGGTGGTATCGTTTCTATGTTTACATTCCTTAATGGAGGAATGATTTCTGCTACACAACGTTATTTGAATTTTGAATTGGGGAGAGGAAATCAGGAACAATTATCAAAGGTTTTCAGAACTTCCATCCAAATTCATGCATTGATTTCGTTAATTGTATTGCTGTTGAGTGAGACGGTAGGATTGTGGTTCTTATATGAAAAGTTGGTTATTCCAGAAGAACGATTAGATGCTGCTTTTTGGGTGTTTCAGTTTTCTATTGTTGCATGTGTTGTAAACATTATATCGGTGCCTTACAATGCTGTTATTGTAGCTCATGAGAAAATGTCTGCATTCGCCTATCTGTCGATATTAGGTATCGTTTTGAAGTTGCTGATCGTATATCTGCTTTATGTATTGCCGTGGGATAAATTGGTGGTGTATGCAGCCCTTGGACTTTGTGTGGGGTTATTAATGCGTTTTATTTATGTAAGCTATTGTCATAAGCATTTTTTAGAATCGCATTATCGACATGGTTTTGATAAATTGTTGTTTAAAGAGATGTTCTTTTTCTCTGGCTGGAGTCTTTGGGGAAATCTTGCGGCGATGCTTTACTCCCAAGGTTTGAATATGATGCTGAACATATTTTTTGGTCCTGTTGTGAATGCAGCTCGAGGAATTGCATTGCAGGTACAAGGTGTGATTCAAGGTTTTGTGGGTAATTTTCAGATGGCATTAAATCCGCAGATTACAAAAAGTTATGCCAATGATGATTTGCCACAGATGCATAATTTGATGTTTAGAAGTGCAAGGTTTTCTTTTTTCTTGCTCTTTTTTTTGGCGTTGCCTATCTTGTTAGAAACTGACTACATCCTTCAATTGTGGTTGGGAAAATTCCCCGATGAAACAGTCGTATTTATGAGATGGATAATAGGGACATCCTTGATTTATACGATAGCAAATCCTTGTGTGATAGCAAATCAAGCAACAGGTAAAGTTAAGGTTTATCAAGCGGTTGTTGGAGGGATACTATTGCTTATTTTGCCAGTGTCATATGTGGCATTGATTTTGGGAGCTCCAGCATATAGCGTTTTTATTGTGCATTTCTGTGTAGAGAGTATTGCACAGTTCGCGAGAATGTATATGTTGCGTAAGTTAATTAATTTACCCCTTCGTGCGTATTTAAAGAATATTTATTTGCCTGTAATATCAGTGGTTTTGATTTCAATAATTTTACCATTGTATGTACAATCTTTATTTCCTGAAGGATTCTTACGTTTGATTTATGTTGGTTTCGTCAGTGTAATATCTGTTGGTATCACGGTTTTTATTATAGGATTAACCAATGGAGAAAGAAGTTTCTTTGTAGATAAAGTGTTTAGTATTCTAAAAATAAGAAAATGATAGATATCCAAGATAAAAAGGATTGTTGCGGATGCTCTGCGTGTGTGCAGTGTTGTCCAAAGCAGTGTATTAAACTTTATGAAGATGAAGAAGGTTTTCTTTATCCTAAAGTTGATAATTCTATTTGTATTGATTGTGGATTATGCGAACGGGTGTGTCCTGTTCTCAACCAAGCTGAAGAGCGTAAACCGATAGAAGTCTTTGCTGCAAAGAATCCTAACGAAGAAATACGCAAGGAAAGTAGTTCTGGCGGTATCTTTACATTATTGGCAGAACAAACAATAGATTCTGGTGGTGTTGTATTTGGTGTAAAATGGAATGAGCATTTTGAGGCTGTTCATGACTATACGGAAACGAAAGAAGGACTTGTCGCCTTTCGTGGTAGTAAATATGTGCAAAGTCAAGTTGGTGATACCTTTAAGCAGACTGAGCAATTCTTAAGACAGGGGCGTCAAGTACTTTATTCCGGTACTCCATGTCAAATTGCAGCATTGAAATTGTATCTTCGCAAGGATTATGAGAACTTGTTAGCTGTTGATATTATTTGTCATGGAGCCCCATCTCCCGGGGTATTCCGTTGGTATTTAGCTGAGGAATTACAGAAAGCGGTTGCTCAACAGAATGGTGATAAAATTCAGTTTCGTTCTCTTTTACCTATTTCTTCTATTGCGAAAGCAGATGTCCTTGCTCGTGAGCAGGGATTTGAGATTAAGGATATACGCTTTCGTGATAAACGATTCGGTTGGAAAAAATACAGTTTCGTTCTCTTCTTAGAAAGTCTTTCTTCAATCAAAAACAAGGAAATTTCCATTTCTTCTTCTATAAGTGAGAATACATTTCTTCGTGGATTCTTAAGAGACATTTATCTTCGTCCGAGTTGTTATGCGTGTTCTGCAAAAGCAGGTAAAAGTGGGAGTGATATTACTCTTGCAGACTATTGGGGAATTCAGCACCTTATGCCTGAGTTAGATGATGATCGCGGGGTATCTGCCATCATTGTTAATACTGAGAAAGGACAAAATGCACTTCATCCTACGGATGCTGAATTATATACTGCTCCTTATGAAGATATTTGTAAAAAAAATCCGTCACTATTACATTCATGTAAGATTCCAGAATGTCGCAAAACATTCTTCTCATCAAAACAAAAAAAAGGATTTCACGACAGAATAATACAAGTATTTTATGTTCCAATACACCAACGCATAAAATGGAAAGTATATGCTTGCTTAGGTAAGTTGAAAATATTATTTTGCAAATAGAAATAAATAAATTATGAAAATAGGCATCTTAACTCTTCGTTTACACAATAACTACGGGGGCATCCTTCAAGCTTATGCCTTGCAGAAGGTGTTACAGCAAATGGGACATGACGTCACACTTATCGACAAGTCTCGCTTTATTAAACTACCTTTTTTTAATTTTAGCAGATATTATTTATATTTCAAACGTCTAATTCTAAAAATTCTATCTGACAGAAGTTTACCCGTCAGATGGGATAAAAAACGTAATGATGATATGGCTATTATGAGTACTAATACATATCCATTCATACTAAAATATATAAAAAGAATTGAGGCGAATAATAATTACTCGAATATCAAGCAAGATGATTTTGATGCTTTTGTAGTAGGAAGCGACCAAGTCTGGCGTCCGATGTATTTCGGACAGGCAATAATACCTTGTGCTTACCTATCCTTTGCAAAGGAATGGAATGTAAAACGAATCTCTTATGCTGCATCATTTGGTACTGAAGATTGGGAATATACTGAAGAACAGACTGCAGAATGTAAAGAGTTAATACGGTTGTTTGACGCTGTTTCCGTACGCGAAAGTTCAGCCGTAGAATTGTGCAAAAAACATTTTGACACTTCTGTTATGCATGTACTTGACCCAACTATGCTACTTGACGCATCTGATTATATCAGACTATTTGAAGAAGCAAACACACCACAAAGTCCCGGTTCGCTGATGTGTTATATCTTGGATGAAAATAAAGAAAAACAAGAAGTAATATCTTGTATTGAACAAACATTACATCTCAAATCATTTTCTGTAAATTCCAAATATGAGGTCGCTGATGCGCCATTAAAAGAACGCATACAACCACCAGTTGAGGCTTGGCTACGAGGTTTCAATGATGCAGAATTTGTGATAACTGATTCATTTCATGCATGTGTGTTCTCAATTTTATTTGAAAAACCATTTATAGTTTATGGTAACAAAAATCGTGGTATGGCTCGTTTCCATTCATTATTAAGCATCTTTGGATTGGAAAATCGACTTATAACAAATAGTGAAGATGCGTTACGAGTAATCAACGAACCTATAAATTGGGAAGCAGTAAACGTAAAGAAAAAAGAATGGCAAGAAAAATCCTTAAATTTCCTTAAAACAAACTTGTAATTTTATGACAACACCTAAAATCTCCGTAATAGTTCCTGTCTACAAAGTAGAGCAATATATCCATCGTTGTGTAGATAGTATATTATCTCAATCATTTACTGATTTTGAATTGATATTAGTAGATGATGGCAGTCCTGATAATTGTGGAAAAATCTGCGACGAATATGTACAAAAAGACAGCAGGGTTAGAGTTTTTCATAAGCCCAATGGCGGGGTTAGTTCTGCAAGAAATTTAGGTTTGGATAATGCTCGTGGAGAGTGGATAGCATTTATTGATTCAGATGATTATGTGGAAAATGGGTATTTGGAAGAGTTATTGTCATATGAAACAAATACAAGTGCAGATATTATAACTAGTATAAAAATCTTGGATTCTACAAATAATAGTGTAACATTACAAAGAAAAGAATTCGGTTTGCTATTTTCAGTCTATGGATTTGAGAAGAATTGCCCTCCTTGGGGAAAGTTGTTGAAAAAAGATATTATAAGTCGTAATAAATTAAAATTCAACACACGAGTTCATCTAGGAGAAGATGCAATGTTTGTATTATCTTATTTATTAAATGCTGATAAAATAACTTTGATTTCAAGCAATAAATACAACTATGAAAAAGGTCGCACAGATTCGTTAACAAAGAAAATAAATTCTTATGAATCTGAGCTTGCTGGCAAAGAAGAGTTTGAAGGAATTGTAAGGCAACTTATCAATGAATTAAATTTAGATGATTTAAGTATAAAAGAGTTAGAGAAATCACAAAGATTATATATTGAACGTACTCTTGTCTCTATAATGAGACTTCCTAATCAAAAAGATAGATTAAATAAATTGCAAGGATTAGATTTATCTTTATATAACAAATATACAAAACCTTATAATTGGAAAGAAAAAGTATTGTTATTTTTATTAAGGAAGAAGTTTTTCTACATATATGATATGATTTTACATTTATAAATAATATTCAAAAACATGAAAAAATCCATCTTATTTATGATTATCAATATGAATGTGGGAGGTACAGAAAAGGCTTTGCTTACCATGTTGTCGGAAATTGATAAAGAAAAATATGATGTAACCTTATTGATGCTAGAGAAGTATGGTGGATTCTTGAATGATATTCCAGAGTGGGTTAATATAAAATATATCAACTGTTATAGTGATATAAAGAGCGTTTTAAATAAACCATTACACACAACAGCGCTAGAACAAATAAAGTCTGGTAGAATAGGTGAGTTTATTAAATATTCATATTTTTATTTACTATCCAAAATAAAAAAAGATAGGATATTTTTATTCAAGCACATACTTAAAAACTATCCATACTTAGAGAAAGAATATGATTTGGCTGTAGCATACGCCGGGCCTATGGATTTGATAAGTTATTTTGTTGTCAATAAAATAAAGGCTAAAAAGAAAATACAGTGGGTTCATTTTGATATAACTAAGATAGGATTCAATATAAATTTTGCAAGAAAAATATATAGTAAATTTGATAAGATATTTGTTGTATCAGAACAAGCTAAGGATAAAGTTGTAGAGAACGTACCATCACTAAAAGATAAAGTTGATGTTTTTTATAATATAGTTTCTCGAAATTTGATCAGAGGAATGGCAAAAGAAGAGGGCTTTATGGATGAATTTGATGGTGTTAGAATATTAACTGTTGGTAGGATTTATCAAGAAAAAAACCAAGCTATGACAATACTGATATTAGCAAGGCTCAAATCAGAAGGGTATAATGTGAGATGGTATTGTATAGGAGATGGTAGTAAATATAGAGAAGAATGTGAACGATTAATAAAATCTCATCATCTAGAGGATTCATATATAATACTAGGAACAAAAACAAATCCTTATCCTTATATGAAAGATTGCGATATATACGTACAGCCGTCATTACACGAAGGGTATTGTATAACTTTAGCAGAAGCAAGGTGTTTTGAAAATCCAATAATAGCGACTAATTTCACTGGAGCAAAAGAGCAACTTATAGAAACAGGATGTGGATTAGTATCAGAAATAAACGAAAACGACTTATATATAAAAATCAAGGAAATTCTTGATAACGATAAGTTAAGAGAAGAAATTAAATCAAATTTAAGAAATCACACTTTTAACACAAGCAAAGAAATTGATAAATTGTATAAAGTAATTAACGATTGATAGCATGCAACCTAAAGTTAGTATTATAGTACCTATTTATAATGTTGAAAAATCTATACATAAATCTATAGATTCAATATTATCACAAACTTTTACTGATTTTGAGTTAATACTTGTAGATGATGGCTCTCCTGATAAAAGTGGAGAAATTTGTGAACAATATGCACTTAAATATGGAAGAATAAAAGTTGTTCATAAGGAAAACGGAGGATTATCTGATGCCAGAAATGCAGGGATGGAATACGCGAATGGAATATATACTATATTCGTTGATAGTGATGATTGGATAGAGTCAACTATGATTGAAGTAATGGTTAAGATGTAGAACCCTATACAGTAGTTGGGGGAGTCCCAGCAAAAATTATTAAAGAAAAATGTACTAGGGAAGAGCCTCAACAAATGCAAAAAATTGCAGGTGGGATTGGAAACAAGAAACCATTGAGAATAGAGTAAAGGATTTTAAACTATCCTATAAAGACTTTATCAGTAAATATGCAAAATGAAAAAGATTCTTTTTGTTATAGATTCTCTTAATTGCGGAGGAGCAGAAAAAAGTTTAGTATCTTTATTATCTTTATTAAACAAAGATAAATACAATATTTCATTATGGATGTTATCTCCAGTAGGAGCATTTCTTTCTTTGGTTCCTGATTATATATCTATAGTATCACAACCGAAGTATAATGTAATTGAAAAAATTAAGTACTATATTGGTCGTATACTTTTCTCTATAATGATTCGCCTAAAGAAAGTTTTTTATAAAAAAGAGCATGGAGCGGAAACTTTATGGAAAAATATGGGTTGGACAATGAAAGTCCCACAAGGCGAATGGGATATTGCTTTTGCTTATCAACAAGGTGTACCGACATATCTTGTTGCAGAAAAAATAATTGCAAAAAAGAAATTTGCATGGGTTAATGCAGATATATTTAAAGCTGGTTATAACATTAAATTTAACTCAAAATTTTATCGTGGATTTGATACAATAGTACCTGTGTCTAGCATTTTAGAAAAATTAATGATTGATAAGATGCCTGAATTTAGTAATAAGTATCAAGTGGTATATGATGTGCTTAATCCGAATGTCATTCACGAATTATCAATAGAACCTGTTAAAAATCTACGTACATTTAATGATGAATGGATTATTGTTACAACAGGGCGTTTGGTTCCACCTAAAGGATATGATATTGTTGTCAAGGCTGCTAGTTTGTTAAAAAGATCTGGTCTAAACTTTAAGTGGTACATTATCGGAGATGGTCCAGAACGTATAAACATTGAAAAATGGAAACAAGAAATGGATGTTGATAGTGAAGTTATACTTTTAGGCGAACAGAAGAATCCTTATGCTTTTATGTCACAGTCTGATATATATGTTCAAACATCTAAATTTGAAGGATTCGGAATGACAATTGGCGAAGCAAAAATATTAGGGAAACCTATAGTAAGTACAAACTTTGATGTCGTTTATAATCAACTAACACATGAAGTAAATGGACTTATATCTAATATGAATGGAGAAAGTGTTGCCGAGAATATATTAAGAATAATACAAGACTCATCTCTAAGAGAATCTATAATAGAGAACATAAAAACAGAAAAAAACGAAACAAGTATTAGTGAACTTGCGAAAGTAGAAAAACTAATAGATTTACAATAATGAAAATTAAAACAATAACCTGCCATGATGTATATAATTTAGGAGCGTCTCTTCAGGCTTACGCTCTTCAAAGTTATTTATTAAGTCTTGGACATGATGTAGAAATAATTCATTACAAACCAGATTATCTTAGTAATCATCATAAATTATGGCTTGTAGCCAATCCTAAATTTAACATACCTTTTATAAAACAACTATATTTACTTGCAAAACTTCCTGGTCGATTGATTGCATTAAAACGCAAAAAAGTTTTTGACAAATTCACATTAAAATATCTCAGACTTACACGCCGATATAATTCTTACGAAGAATTAAAGAAAGATGCTCCTAAAGCAGATTGTTATATAGCTGGCAGTGATCAAATATGGAATACTTTATTTAGAAATGGACGCGATGCTGCATTCTATCTTGATTTTGGTAATCAAAATACAAAAAGAATCAGTTATGCTGCAAGTTTTGCGACCCCAGAAATTGTTCCTGAATATAGAAAATTTGTAGAAGAAAAGTTAAAAAGAATAAATCATATATCTATTCGCGAGAGAATATCTCTTCCTATTTTAGAATCACTAAATCGTAAAGATGGTGTTGCAGTCTGTGACCCGGTATTCTTATTAAACAAAAAAGAATGGGAAAGTCATATTGACACTTCTATAATCAAACAAAAATATATTTTAGTCTATTTGACAAATACTAGCGATAGCATTAAAAACATAACAAAAGCAATAGCAGAAAAAACTGGTTGGAAAATTTATACAGTTGGAGCTATTAGTGCAAGTTATGCAGATAAGAATTATACTAACGCTAGTCCTTTTGATTTTATACACCTTATCCGTGATGCTCAGTTCATAATTAGCAATTCTTTCCACGCAACTGCATTTTCCATTATCTTCGATAAAAACTTCTGCGTTGTAAATCGTGAAGACAATATCAATGAACGAATGCTTAGCATCTTGAAAGATTTTGGATTAACAGACAGATTAGTAACAAAATATGATAATGATATCTTAAATGACATCAACTACTCATTAATCGTCACAAAAAAAGAATCAATTATCAATTTCTCTAAAGAATGGCTTAATAATTCTATAAACCAATAATCATCATGAAACCTCGTGTTTTTATAGCTATTCATTATATGCACCTCGGAGGTGCTGAGATTTCTCTTATAGGACTGCTTCAGGCATTGGACCCAAAGAAAGTGGACGTTGATCTTTTCGTTTATAGCCACGAAGGTGAGTTGATGAAATTCATTCCAAAGTATGTTAATCTTTTGCCAGAGATTCCTGCATATAAGATGTTTGAGCGTCCAATGAAAGAGGTGCTGAAAAAAGGACATTTCTCGGTTTTCCTCGCTCGAATGAAAGCCAAGATGAGAATGAGATCTTATCTTAGAAAGAAACAAACTATAGATGGAAGTGCTATAATGGGATTTCTTGGAGAAGAAATGAGTAAGGTTGTACCTGACATAAATCCTTCCGTTGAATATGACCTTGCAATATCTTTCCTTACTCCTCATAATTTTGTTCGTGACCACGTTCGTGCAAAGAAGAAGATATGTTGGATTCATACTGATTACACGCGCATTGATGTCAATGCAGAATTAGAATTACCTATATGGGATAGTTTTGATTATATTGCAAGTATATCATCTGAGGCTGCAAAGACATTTTTGCAAGTTTTCCCAGCACTTGCACCAAAAATCATAGAGATAGAAAATATACTTTCATTATCTTTTGTACGTCATCGTGCAGAGGAATTTAAGGCAACAGAACTTTTAACTGATAAAAAATATTTAAACTTACTTTCAGTGGGACGTTTCTGTGAAGCAAAAAATTATGATAACGTTCCAGATATTTGTAATAAGGCTTTGGAACTTCTTAAAGATGAAAATATTGATATCAAGTGGTATATAATCGGTTTCGGTGCAGACGAAAATCTAATCCGTCAAAAGATTGCAGAAGCAGGAATGCAAGAACACGTTATAATTCTTGGCAAAAAGGAAAATCCATATCCATATATCAAAGCATGTGATATTTATGTGCAACCTTCTCGTTATGAGGGTAAGAGCGTCACTGTTCGTGAAGCTCAAATGCTATATAAGCCTGTTGTGGTAACCCATTATCCAACAGCGAGCAGTCAGATTAAAGATGGCGAGGATGGTGTAATTGTTCCTTTGGATAATGAAGGATGTGCTAGGGGTTTGGCTGAGTTTATACTTGACAAGCAAAAACAAAATCATATTATTGAGTATTTGAAGACTCATGATTATGGCAATGTGGAAGAGGTGGAGAAAATATATAGTATTATATAAATGTAAATATAGAAAATGATTCCTAAGATAATTCATTACTGTTGGTTTGGCGGTAATCCTTTGCCTAAATCAGCTATTGAATGTATTGAAAGTTGGAAAAGATTCTTTCCAGATTATGAAATAAAGGAATGGAATGAATCTAATTACGATGTACATAAAATACAGTATATACACGAAGCATACGAAGCAAAAAAATATGCCTTTGTAAGCGATTATGCCCGCTTCGATATATTGTACCACGAAGGTGGTCTGTATTTTGACACTGATGTTAAGGTTATTAAGTCTTTTGAAGAGATAATAGCACGAGGTCCTTTTATGGGACGTGAAGCAGGGGCATATTTGCGGAATATTTGTGATACAGAAGGTGATGGCTTGGCAGTAGCTCCAGGTTTAGGGTTAGGAGTGAATCCAGGTTTAGGGTTATACAAGGAGTTTCTTGATGCGTATAAGGATTTATCTTTCTTAAATCCGGATGGCAGCCTTAACACAAAAACTATAGTTTGTTACACTAGTGAAATTCTTGTCAAACATGGTCTGTCTCACAATAATGATGAGGCAGAAGAAGTTGCTGGCGTGTGGATTTATCCTGCAGATGTATTCTGCCCAATGGATCACACAAATGGTAATAAGGTTACAATTACCGATCGCTCAGTAAGCATACATTTGTATGATTGTTCGTGGCTTGATCATAATACAATGAAATGGCGTTTGCACTTATTGAAAAATTGGATGATAAGAACATTTGGTGCGGAGAAGGTTGGTAAATTAATTAAACTTATAAAGAAAAAATAGACTAAATAATATGAGTGGAATATTGCCTGTCGAATTATATTATCCTATTTATTATTTTATATCGGTCTTTTTAACTATTTATTACTATCTTCAACTGAGTAAGGGGAATGGACTTGGGAATAAGAAGAATGGATATGGTATAGTTCTATGTTATGCAGTAATATTTATCATTATTGTTGGACTAAGACCAATATCTGGATATTATTTTGGAGATACTAGTAATTATGCAGTTGCGTTTGAACAGTTACAAGGAACACCTTTTGAGGATGTAGAAGATGAAAGGATATTTCATTATCTAACATGGTTTTGCGCTCAAACGGTGGATGTGCACGTGTATTTCTTAATTATTGAAATATTGTATATAGTTCCTGTATTGATTGCTTGTAAGAAAATATGTCCAACAAATCCAGGGGTTATGATGCTGTTTTTTATGACAGCTTTTTCATTTTTTACTTACGGAACAAATGGTATTCGAAATGGGATGGCTTGCTCTTTGGTGATTCTTGCAATAGCTTATGCATCAGACAAGAGATTTATCGGTAAAATAATAGCAGTAGTATTGGCATTTATTGCGTATGGATGTCATAAATCAACTGCACTGCCAATTCTCTGTATAATAGTATGTTCGTTTTACAAAAACTCTAAAGTTCTCACATACTTCTGGATATTGTCAATTGGCATTTCTCTTGTTGCAGGAGGAAGCGTAGAGGCATTCTTTACAAGTTTGGGTTTTGATGATAGAATGAGTGAGTATAGTAGTTCTAATGTAGATGAAAGTCTATTCTCATCAACGGGATTTCGATGGGACTTTTTATTATATAGTGCAATGCCTATTGTATTGGGGTGGTACGCCATATTTAAAAGAGGAATTGTTAGTGAAAAGTATTCGTATCTTTTAAATATATATATATTGTGTAATTCTTTTTGGGTTATGATGATTCGAGCATCGTATAGTAACAGATTTGCTTATTTATCATGGTTTATATATCCAATAGTTTTGGCTTATCCACTCTTAAACTTTAAGGTCTTCAAGAAGGGAAATAATCAAAAAGTAGCTTTGATTTTGATGGCACATACCGCGTTTACAATAATTATGTCATTTATGTAAAAAATAATTTAGTGATGAAAACTTTAACGATATTTACTCCAGCGTTTAATCGAGCACATACTATTGTTAGGACATACGATAGCTTGTGTAGACAAACAAGCGATGATTTTGAGTGGTTGATAGTTAATGATGGAAGTTCTGATGAAACTGCAGAATTAATTGAAAGTTGGCTACAAGAAGGTTTTAAAGAATATAGGACCGAACATAATCAAAGAATCTATGACCATAAGGATGGTTTTTCTAAAGATAAAGGATTTAGAATTCACTATATATACCAGAAGAATCAAGGTATGCATGGTGCGCATAATACAGCATATCGTTACATAACAACTGAGTTAAATACATGTATTGATTCAGATGATTATATGCCTGTTGATGCGGTCGAAAATATTGTTTCTTTTTGGAATAAAAACAAAGATGATAAATATGCGGGATTTATGGGGCTAGATCAACGTGAAGATGGCTCTATAATAGGAACAACCTTCCCAATAGATATGAAAGAAACAACGTTAATGGGATTTTATTCTAATGGAGGAAGGGGTGATAAGAAGCTTGTTTATCGAACAGATATTATTACTAAATATCCAGAGTATCCACTATTTGAAGGAGAACGTTATGTGGGCTTGTCGTATAAATGTATGTTGATAGATCAGGATTTTAAGATGCTAACGCTGAATAAGCCTTTGGCAATTATTGATTATCAAATTGATGGTTCTAGTCATATAATGTGGAAACAATATTGGACAAATCCTAAAGGTTTTGCTTTTTTTCGTAAAACAGAGATGGTAGTTGCACCAACACTTAAGAGAAGGTTTGTTTCTTGTGTACACTATGTAAGCAGTAGTATTATTTCTAGAAATAGGAAATTTTTACAAGAATCACCTCAAAAGTTATTAACTATAGCGGCAATAATTCCTGGAATATTGTTATTCAATATTATTAAATCAAAAGTTAAAAGTAACAAAATCTTTTCTGTAAAATAATGAAAATCATTCATGTTATAACATCTTTAAGTACAGGTGGCGCTGAAAAATTGATGGTTGATTTATTACCTAGATTACGTGATTTAGGCAATGAAGTAGAACTATTAGTGTTTAATGGAACCAGAACTTCATTCTATAATGAATTAGAACAAAACGGCATTAAAATACATCATCTTTCGATAGGTGGAAATGTATATAATCCGCTTAATATATTTAAACTTATAAAATATATAAAACATTACGACATAATTCATACTCACAACACTGCATGTCAATATTTTGTTCCGTTAGCAAAAATAATTTCATTTGCGAAATGCAAACTTGTTACAACAGAGCATAATACTTCAAATCGTCGCAGAAAGTATAATTTATTTCGTCTGATAGATAGTTGGATGTATAGTAGGTATGAAAAAATAATATGCATAAGTGATCAGGCAGAAATCAATCTTAGGGAATTTATAAAAATAAATAACTCAAATATATGTACTATTTACAATGGTGTGAATATATCTCGTTTTGCAAATGCTGAGCCATCGGAAGAAATAAAATCTAATTTTGTAGGACTAAATCTTGCCATTATGGTAGCAGGATTTAGAAATCAAAAGGATCAACCAACTCTTATCAAAGCTTATAGACATTTGCCTGAAAATTATCATCTTATTTTAGTAGGAGATGGTGAGAGAAGAAGTGAATTTGAAACATTAGTAAAAGAATTAAAATTAAAAGATAGAGTACACTTATTAGGATTGAGAACTGATGTACCTGAATTATTAAAAGCAGTAGAAGTTGTTGTGATGTCTTCTCATTATGAGGGGTTATCTTTGTCAAATATTGAAGGAATGGCATCAGGAAATCCTTTCGTTGCGAGCGATGTAGATGGATTAAGGGAAATAACAGATGGTTATGGAGTGCTTTTCCCGCATGAAGATGATAAGGCTTTGGCAGATATTATTCTTAAATTAAGTACAGATAAAGAATATAGGCAATCTGTAATAGAGAAATGTAATAAACGAGCAGAACAATACGATATTAGTAAAATGGCTCAAAATTATAATAATGTGTATATGAATTTGATTAATGAATAATTCAAATTATATATGAATAAGAAAAAAATTATTCGAGCGGTAACCGCATCTGTTTCAGTTGGCCTTTTTGAACCAATAGTGAAAGATTTACAAGAGAGAGGATACGAGATTGTATCTGTAAGTTCCCCAGGCGAAAGTTTGATTCGTTTGCGTGAAAAGGGGGTTAGAACTATTGAAGTGCCGATAGAAAGACGTATCTCTGTGTTTAGGGATTTAAAGTCTTTGATGCGAATGATATCTGTTTTTAGAAAAGAAAAACCATTTATGGTTCATTCAATGACACCAAAAGCGGGTATGCTTTGTATGTTGGCAGCATGGATTACAAGAGTGCCTCGTAGAGTGCATACTTTTACGGGTTTGGTTTGGCCGACTTCAACAGGGTTGAAACGCAGAATATTAATGGCAACAGATTGGCTAACTTGTGCTTGTGCAACTCATATTATTCCAGAGGGTAGGGGGGTTATGAATGACTTGCAAAGTCATATTACTAAAAAGCCTATGAAAGTTTTAGGATATGGAAATGTGCGAGGAGTTGATATGGAGAAGTTCAGCAGACGTACGGAAGTGGAAGAAATGGCCAAAGGAATAAAGACAGAAGGAATATTTACGTTTATATTTGTAGGAAGAATTGTTGGTGATAAAGGTATCAATGAATTAGTGTCGGCATTTGCTGAATTGCATAAGAAATATGAAAAGACAAGATTGCTTTTAATAGGTAATTTTGAACAACACTTAGACCCTTTGCAAGCAGAAACTTTAAATGTTATTGATAAACATACTTCCATAGAATCACTTGGCCCTAAATATGGAGATGAATTATTAGCATATTATGCTGCTAGTGATTGCTTTGTTTTTCCAAGTTATAGAGAAGGATTTCCAAATACAGTGATGGAAGCTGGAGCTATGGGATTACCTTCAATTGTAACAGACATCAATGGCTCAAGAGAAATTATCATAGATGGTAAAAATGGAGTCATTATTCCTTCAAAAGATGTTGAAGCATTGTATCATGCAATGGAAGAAATGATTACAAACTCCGATAAAACAAAAGAATATGCC
>JAEIGA010008508.1_pt1 | contig 15562 bp, 13 predicted proteins | sample 9270691 | NCBI WGS metagenome assembly JAEIGA01 (sample SAMN17057246, study PRJNA624740) | gut metagenome | biome: biome; isolation source: fecal sample | host: Bos grunniens | place: China: Xizang | collected 2019
TCTAAATTTAAAGGCGAAGAACTTAAAATCGCGTTAGCGCTTGACAAGGCTGCAAAGCAAATCGGCGTTGATTTTATAGGTGGTTATTCTGCGCTTGTACATAAGTCGATGACCGATGCCGAAAAGAGTTTTATTTTAAGCATACCCGAAGTTTTATCTAAAACGGATAGGCTTTGCTCGTCGGTAAACGTAGGTTCTACCCGCGCGGGTATTAATATGGACGCGGTTAAATTACTTGGCGAAGTTATTAAGCAAACGGCGGGTATGACGGTTGACGGGTTTGGCGCAGCCAAGTTCGTAGCCTTTTGTAACGCCGTTGAAGATAATCCCTTTATGGCGGGCGCTTTCCACGGAGTTGGCGAGGGCGACTGCGTTATTAACGTTGGCGTTTCAGGCCCGGGCGTAGTTCAACACGCAATTCAAGCAATTCCTAACGCGTCTATTACCGACCTTGCCGAAATGATTAAAAGAACGGCTTTCAAAATCACTAGAGTTGGCAATTTAGTATTGTCAGAGGCTAGCAAGCGCTTAAACGCAGAAAGGGGCATAGTTGACTTATCGCTTGCGCCTACCCCCGTTATTGGCGATAGCGTTGCTCATATTTTAGAAGAAATGGGGCTTGAAGAAGTTGGTTGCCACGGCACTACCGCATGCCTTGCTCTTCTTAACGACGCCGTTAAAAAAGGCGGTGTAATGGCTTGTTCTAACGTGGGCGGACTCTCTGGCGCGTTTATTCCCGTAAGCGAAGATATAGGTATGATAAACTCTGCAAAAAGCGGAACGTTAACGCTATCTAAACTCGAGGCGATGACTGCCGTTTGTTCAGTTGGTATCGATATGGTTGCAATCCCTGGCGATACCTCGGCGTCAACTATATCAGCCCTTATTGCAGACGAAATGGCAATAGGTATGGTAAACAACAAAACAACGGCTGTTAGAATTATTCCCGTCCCGGGTAAAACGGTTGGCGAATACGTTGAATTTGGCGGTCTTTTAGGTCGCGCACCCATTATGCCCGTTATGAATAAATCAGCCGAAAAGTTTATTAATAGGGGTGGGCGTATACCTGCGCCTATACATGGCAACAAAAACTAATTTAATCCGTTATTTACGGCATTATGCGTCGTTTCTACTTAGTCGATAGACTTCGTTGACCAACATAGGTCTAACTCAGCCTATCGCCAAAGTGAGCCTAGCCTAATACCGCAACTAACGTCTTAAATACAAGTTGTAATAAGCAACCAAAAAGGTTAGTGCTGTCCGCAATCCCTTGCGAGCCTCGTCTTGCTTGTTTCTAACGTCTTAAAATATCGCTTTGCATATACTTGCAACTAACGTCTTAAATGCAAGTTGTAATAAGCGACCAATAAGGTTGCTCCCTTCCACAAAAAACTGCAAACGCCTTGCCTAACTTGTTTCTAACGTCTTAAAATATCGCGTTGAATAAACCTAGTCTTAAATTAATATGTAAAACTAAGCAAAATTAAAGCACGGTTTAATCCGTGCTTATTTTATATAATCAAACTTTACTCTAAACGACACCCAAACGCGCATAAATCCATAAACGTAAAAAACGTAAATTGATATTACTACAATAACGCTTAAAATTGAAAGAATAAATGCAATTACCGTAGAAAATTTCTTTTCCTTACTAAAACTTTTTATAACGAGAATTAGCGTTTTTATAATTTTACATAACAGTAATATTTCAATGAAGTGTGAAAATAAAATCGTAATAATATTATGAAAATTATACGATGAATAAACAATTATATTATACAAACCATTGTCAAGATAAATGTTGGCAAATACAGGAATTATCAATATAATAGAGCAAATCACGGCTAAAATAGCGCTTAAAACAACGTTTTTAGTTTTTATGAGTTTACCAGCTTTATTAAACTTGTATTCTATAATATAGACGTTTTTTTTCATAAATCCTCCTTAATTAAATTATATAGCATAGCCTAAAGTGTTGTCAATAGTCATTATTTTTAACCGCTTATCATACCTTATTGTTAGGGGGAATAAGCGGTGTTTAAAAAAACTCAAAATAGAGTTATATTAGAGGCGGAATACATTATTAAATACGGCGCAACCGTTAGAAAGACGGCAAGCGTTTTCGGTGTAGGTAAATCCACCGTTCATAAAGACGTAACCGAAAGGTTACAGCCAATTTCTAACTATCTTTACGAAAAGGTACAAAAGGTTTTAGAACTAAACCTAAAAGAGCGTCACCTAAGGGGTGGAATAGCAACCAAAAACAAATACAAACAGTTAAAAGAACAAAAAGCGCAGTAAAAAGCGCTTTTTTTGTTGAAAATTTTTATATATTTTAATATATACCTAAAAAATCGTTGACAACTTTTTAATTGTAAAGTATACTTGTATACAAATATACAATAGGAGATTTTGATATGCTTATACTTAATAAAAAGACCAACCTATTAGAGCAAGAAACTTACAAATACTCACTTCAAGACGTTGCTGAGCCCAATTTATTTAGGGACGTTTATAATTATGAAGAAGTTCCTAAAATCGTGTTCAACCACCGCCGTTCGCCTATCGATATGCCCGAAAACATTTGGATAACCGATACCACGATGCGTGACGGTCAACAATCGGTTGAGCCGTACACCGTTGAACAAATCGTTCATCTTTATAAACTTATGTCAAAACTTGGTGGACCTAAGGGTATAATTCGCCAAACTGAGTTCTTTATTTATAGTAAAAAGGACCGTGAGGCGCTTGACAGGTGTAGAGATTTAGGGCTTGAATTCCCCGAAATTACTTCGTGGATTAGAGCGACTAAAGAAGACTTTAAACTCGTTAAAGAAATGAATATTAAAGAAACGGGTATCTTGGTAAGTTGTTCGGACTATCACATCTTTAAAAAACTTAAAATGACTAGACGTGAGGCGCTTGAACACTATTTATCGATAGTAAAATCAGCCTTTGACGCAGGCATTAGACCAAGATGCCATTTTGAAGATATTACAAGAGCCGATTTCTACGGTTTCGTAGTTCCTTTTATCAACGCCCTTCACGAACTTTCAGTTGAGGCTAATATCCCCGTTAAAATTCGCGCTTGCGATACTATGGGTTATGGTATACCGTTCTCTGAAACGGCACTTCCTAGAAGCGTTCCAGGTATTATCTACGGTATTAAAAAATACTCGGATATTCCTAGTGAGCAAATCGAGTGGCACGGTCATAACGACTTTTATAAAGCGGTATCTAACGCTACGGCTGCTTGGCTTTACGGCGCAAGTGCGGTTAACTGTTCGCTTCTTGGTATCGGCGAAAGAACGGGTAATATTCCGCTTGAGGCGATGGTTATGGAATACGCGTCGTTAAGAGGCACGTTCGACGGTATGGACCCCACCGTTATTACTGAAATAAGAGATTATTTTAGAAAAGATATGGGATACAATATACCCCCGATGACGCCGTTCGTTGGCGATTATTTCAACCAAACTAGAGCGGGTATTCACGCTGACGGATTGCTAAAAGACGAAGAAATTTACAATATTTTCGACACGGGTAAAATTCTTAACCGCCCAGCGACGGTAACTATATCTAAAACGTCAGGCTTAGCAGGCATTGCTTTCTGGATAAATAGTTATTATAAACTTATAGGAACTAGTAAAGAAGTTGACAAAAAGAGTGAAGTTGTAGTAAAAATAAAAGAGTGGGTTGACAACGAATACGAAAACGAAAGACAAACGTCAATCTCAACGGGTGAGATTATCGAACTCGTAGAAAAATTTTCTGATATAAGAGAGATGTAATTATGACTGAACCTAAATTCACTTCACGCGCGGACGAGGTTTTTGAAAGGCTTGAAAGCGACATATTAACGGGCGTTTATAAGCGTGGCGACGTTATTACCGAGAACGAACTTTCATCGGCGCTTAACGTTTCAAGAACGCCTATTCGTGAGGCTATAAGGCGATTAGAACAAGAAAACCTTATTAAAGAAATATCTAAAGGTCACGAAGTAGTGGGTATCACTTTCGACGATATTATGGATATTTACGACCTAAGGCTTTTAATAGAAGGAAAGGCTGTTAGACTTTGCGTTGAGAGAATAACGGAGGAAGAACTTAACGAAATGCGCGAGGTTATAGATTTACAAGAGTTCTACACCATAAAAAGCGTGGCGGACAAGATTAAAACTACCGATTCGCGTTTTCACGAACTCATTTATAAATGCACGGGTAGTTCGATATATAACTCAATACTTTCAAGTTTACATAGAAAAATTCAACTTTGCAGAAAGGTATCCGTTTCAGATAGCGGTAGAGCCGAACTTGCGGTAAAAGAACACCGTGAAATTTTTACGGCGATTGAAAACCGTAACGCCGACCTTGCTGAAAAACTTATGACTAATCACGTAATAAACGCTAAAAATAACATCAAGAGGTTAAAATAATGGGACTTACTATTGCCGAAAAAATAATTAAGAGCCACCTTGTTAGTGGCGAGATGATAAAAGGGCAAGAAATTGCACTTAAAATAGACCAAACCTTAACTCAAGACGCAACGGGAACGATGGCGTATTTAGAGTTTGAAACTATGGGGCTTAAACGAGTTAAAACCGAGCGTTCGGTGGCGTATATAGACCACAACACCTTGCAATGCGGTTTTGAAAATGCAGACGATCATCGCTATATTCAATCGGTTGCTAAAAAGCACGGCATTTACTTTTCGCGCCCTGGTAACGGCATTTGCCACCAAGTTCACCTTGAAAGATTTTCGCGCCCTGGTAAAACTTTAATCGGTTCTGACAGCCACACACCTACGGGCGGTGGTATAGGTATGCTTTCGTTCGGCGCAGGCGGACTTGACGTAGCCGTTGCAATGGGCGGTGGCGCTTACTATATAACTATGCCTAAAATGTATAAGGTAAACCTTACGGGTAAACTTAATCCTATGGTTACCGCTAAAGACGTTAGCCTTGAAATTTTAAGAATTTTATCGGTAAAAGGCGGTGTAGGCGCAATTATCGAGTGGGGTGGCGAGGGCGTTAAAACGCTTTCAGTTCCAGAGCGCGCAACCATAACCAATATGGGTACGGAACTTGGCGCTACTACTTCAATATTCCCAAGTGACGAAATCACTAAAGAGTTTTTAAAAGCGCAAGGTAGAGTTGAAGATTATATTCCGCTTACCGCTGACGAAGACGCAGTTTACGATAAAATTATCGACATTAACTTATCTGCGCTTGAACCGTTAATCGCTTGCCCACACAGCCCCGACAACGTTAAAAAAGTTAGCGAACTTAAAGGCGTTAAGGTAAACCAAGTTTGCATAGGTTCGTGCACCAACTCGTCTTATCAAGATTTAGTTAAGGTTGCAACCTTGCTTAAAGGCAAAAAGATTAGTGAAGACGTTAGTTTGTCGGTATCGCCAGGCTCAAAGCAAGTTTTAACTATGCTATCTAGTTCAGGTGCGCTTAACGATATAATTTCGGCGGGTGCAAGAATACTTGAGTGCGCTTGCGGTCCTTGTATCGGTATGGGTTTTTCGCCTAACTCTGAGGGCGTAAGTTTAAGAACGTTTAACCGCAACTTTTTAGGAAGAAGTGGAACTAAAGACGCGGGCGTTTATCTAGTTTCGCCCGAAACGGCGGTTGCCGCTGCACATACCGGTGAGATTACCGACCCAAGGCTTATATCAAGCGGTGTTACCGTTGTTATGCCAAGCGCGTTTAATATTGACGATAGCGCGGTTATCCCCCCTGCAAGTGAAGACGAGGCTGAAAAATTAGAGGTTTTAAGAGGTCCTAACATTAAACCTTTCCCTCAAACTTATCCGCTTGAAAATGAAATTAAAGTTGCCGTTGGCTTAAAAGTTGGCGACAATATTACTACCGACCACATTATGCCGGCAGGTGCGAAAATACTTCCGTATCGCTCAAATATTCCGTATCTATCAAAGTTCTGTTTCTCGGTTGTTGACGAGGGTTACGCAGAGCGCGCGTTATCGCTTAAATCAAGCGTTATAGTAGGTGGCGAAAATTACGGACAAGGCTCGTCGAGAGAGCACGCCGCACTCGTTCCCCTTTATCTTGGCGTTAAAGCGGTTATTGCAAAAAGTTTTGCGCGTATTCATATCGCAAACTTAATAAACGCGGGTATTATTCCTTTAACGTTTGAAAATTCTAGCGATTACGACTTGATTAAAGAAGGCGATAATTTAGTTCTTGAAGATTTGTTTGAAGGCATTAAAAATGGGGCTATAAGCCTAAAAAACGCCGAAAACGGCAAAGTTATAACTTTAAAATGCTCGTTTACAGAACGTCAAATTGACATAATTAAAGCAGGCGGATTACTCGCTTATACTAAAAACCAAAAATAAGGATATATTATGGAAAAGATTAAAATGACCACCCCTCTCGTAGAGATGGATGGCGACGAAATGACTAGAATTTTATGGAAGGAAATTAAAGACGAACTTATTCTTCCTTTCGTTGACTTAAAAACTGAATACTACGACTTAGGTCTTTTAAAAAGAGATGAAACTAACGACGAAATTACCGTTTTATCGGCAGAGGCTACTAAAAAATACGGCGTTGCGGTTAAGTGCGCAACAATAACCCCTAACTCTCAACGTATGACGGAGTATAACCTTAAACAAATGTGGAAAAGCCCTAACGGTACGATACGCGCGATACTCGACGGAACGGTGTTTAGAGCGCCCATTACTTTACCTATTATAAAACCCGTTGTTAAAACGTGGGAAGCGCCTATCACTATTGCCCGCCACGCTTACGGCGACGTTTATAAAGCAACTGAAATGCGCGTTGGCAAGGGTAAAGCCGAACTTGTGTTTACCGACGAAAATGGCGTAGAAACCCGTCAAGAAGTTTATAATTTTGAGTGTGAAGGCGTTTTGCAAGGTCAGTTCAATAAAGATAGTTCAATTAAGTCGTTTGCTCGCTCGTGCTTTAATTACGCTTTAAGCGTTAAGCAAGATTTATGGTTCTCTACTAAAGACACTATTTCTAAAAAATACGACCACACTTTTAAAAATATTTTTGAAGAAATTTATGAAACGGAGTTCAAAGCGCAGTTTGAAAATGCGGGGCTTGAATATTTCTATACTCTAATTGACGATGCCGTTGCAAGAGTAATAAGGTCAAAAGGCGGTTTCATTTGGGCGCTTAAAAACTACGACGGTGACGTTATGAGTGATATGGTGTCAACCGCGTTTGGCTCGCTTGCGATGATGACTTCAGTTCTCGTATCGCCCGACGGTAAGTACGAATACGAAGCGGCGCACGGAACGGTTACTCGCCACTACTACAAATATCTTAAAGGCGAAAAGACGTCAACTAACCCTATGGCAACCATTTACGCGTGGACGGGTGCGCTTAAAAAACGCGGTGAACTTGATAATTTACAAGACCTTGTTGACTTTGCAACTAAACTTGAAAAGGCTTGTATCGATACGCTACTTAGTGGCGTAATGACTAAAGACTTAGTTAATTTAACCGACGGTTCGGTTGAAATCAAATCGGTTAACACTTCTGAGTTTATTAAAGAAATAAGAAACAACCTTGAAAAAGCGTTATAAAATAAAAAAATACGATTGCGAAATAGCAATCGTATTTTTATTTAACTAAACTAACTTATTAATATAATTCATAGTTGCCTTGATATAAATTCGTGTAACGTTTGTTGTGTTTGTGTGCATAAAGCAACGTTTTATAAGCACCGCCATAATGCGTTTTAACGTAACTAAAAAGGTAATCAGCTTGGTCTACCATCCATTCGTTTCTTTTTAGTATTGCAAATTTTAGCGGTACGTGTTCAATTTCGGGGTAAATTATTTGGTCGTATTGTTCTTCAATAATAAATTTTCTTTCATTTAACCATTTGCCTAAATAGGGTGTAATAAAAATTAGGTTTGCGTTTTTGTGGTATTGCTTATATTTTCTTGCACATTTAAGCGCAAAATTATCAAACCCACCGTATCCACCAAAATAAAAATCAACTTGATTGGCGCAAATGACAACTTCTAAAAGATTAATTAGCCTTTTTTCATCTTCTAAATTACCCGAATAATTTGAATGCCCACAAAACGTAATAATCATTATTTACAACCTTTATGTAAGAATACATTCGTATTATAGCAAATTATAAAGCAAAAGGCAATCTATAGGGAAGTATTCATTCTTATATTTTTTTAGAATAATAATATAATAAATATGGAAGTGTTCTTTCGTATGTATTCTTTCTAGGGGGTATAAGGTGACTGTTAATGATGCTGTAGTAAAAAGAATAGTAAGTTTGCTTGCTGAAAAGAAAATGACTCAGTATCGTTTAGAGCAACTTTCAGGAATACAACACGGTCATATGCAATGGATTATGAGCGGTAAAAGTAAAACGGTAACGCTATCAACCGTTTTGCGTTTGGCTAATGGTTTTGGTATGACTGTTCTTGAATTTTTAGATAGCGATATTTTTCTATTTGAAAATCTTGACGTGGAATAATTTGTTAGAATAAAAAAAGAACTTGCGATTGCAAGTTCTTTTTAATTGTTCTTTATTCTTAGTCGGTGGTGTAGTTATCAAAGTAGCCTTGGATAAATACGATAGGCGTACCCTTGTCACCAGAACCCGAAGTTAAGTCGCAAAGTGAACCGATAAGGTCGGTAAGTCTACGTGGGGTAGTACCTTCACTAGCCATTGTGCCGAATAAGTCAGCGTCCTTTTCTTGAATTTTTTGGTTGATTGCCGATTTAAGTTCATCGCCCGAAAGGTTAGAAAATTCGTTATCGGCAAGGTATTTAAGTTTAAGTTCGTTAGGCGTACCTTCTAAGCCTTTAGTGTAAGCAGGCGATACAACGGGGTCTGCAAGTTCCCAAATTTTACCAACGGGGTCTTTAAACGCACCGTCGCCATATACCATAACTTCTACCTTTTTACCCGTTTTTTCAAACATAAGTTTTTGAATATCGTCAACTAAAGGTTGGCAATCTCTTGGGAAGAGTTTAATTTGATCGTCAGTTGCCTTATTTGAACCGAGTAAGCCGTAGTCTTTATTGTAACCGCTACCGTTAACGCTTTCATTTAAAATCTCGTCCATACCGAAAACTTTTTCAGCGCCAGATTGAAGTAAAAGGCGTTTAGTTCTAAAACGAGTGTGAATATCGCAGTTAAGAACGTTTTTGGTGTATTTTAAGATTGCGCGAGCGTCGTTAGCGAAGATAATTTCGCACTCTGCGCCTGCTTCTTGAACAAGGCTAGTATAATAATCAACGTAGTCAACGCCGGTAAAACGGTGTTTGTTATAACCGAAAAGTTCACGATATTTTTCAACCGATAACACGTCGGTAAACGGGTTAACGCCCTTTTCTTCAAGCATATCAAGTGAAATTAAGTGGTTACCAACTTCGTCAGCAGGGTAGGAAAGCATTATGTATACTTTTTTAACGCCTTTAGCAATACCCCTTAAACATACTGAAAAACGGTTACGGCTAAGAATTGGGAAAATAACGCCAACCGTTTCGCCACCGAATTTTGCTTTAACGTCATTAGCAATATCTTCAACGGTTGCGTAGTTGCCTTGCGCTCTTGCTACGATAGATTCCGTCATAGCGATAATATCTTTATCACGGATAGAAAAACCGTCTTCTCTCGCCGCATCTAAAATAGAATTTGTTACGATTTGAACTAAATCGTCACCACTGCGGATAATAGGCGCGCGTACGCCTCTTGAAATAGTGCCAACCATACGACTCATAAGTGTATCTCCTTCGTTTTTATTAATATCTAATAAAAACACTTAATTATTATACTAAATCAACGTTTTTATTGTAAAGTATTTTTATATAAAAAATTCAATTTTTTTTTAAAAAAAATAAAAGCCACTATGTAATAGTGACTTTAATTTAATTAAATAACTCTTACCTTGATAACGCCTTCTATTTTATTAAGTTCGTTAACTATTTGGTCGTTTACGGTAGCAACGTCTAAAATAGAATAAGCGTAGTCGCCTTTACTTGAGTTTACAAAGTTTTCAATGTTGATTGAATTTTCGCCCATAATGGTAGAGAATTTTGCAATCATACCGTGTACGTTTTTGTGGAAGATAGTAATTCTCTTTTCAGTCATTCTTGGTGCGGAACATCTTGGATAATTTACGCTGTTTACGATGTTGCCGTTCTCAATAAAGTCTTTAATTTGCTTAGCAGCCATTACCGCGCAGTTGTCTTCCGCCTCTGGGGTAGACGCGCCAAGGTGCGGTGTTAAAACTACGCCTTCTTCACCGATAAGTTCTTCACATGGGAAGTCGCAGAAATATCTAGAAACTTTGCCAAGTTTAATATTTTCAAGAATTGCTTGATTGTCAACGAGTTCACCGCGAGCGCAGTTGATAATAACAACGCCGTCTTTCATCTTAGAAAGTTTAGCGGAATTAATCATTTTATCGTTGTCCTTAGTATAAGGAACGTGAATAGTTATGTAGTCGCAAGACTTATAAAGTTCGTCTAAATCGTTAGTGATTTCAACGTGGCGAGAAAGGTGTAATGCGCTAGTTACCGATAAATAAGGGTCGTAACCTAAAACTTCCATATTAAGGGATACTGCAGAGTTTGCAACCCTTGCACCGATTGCACCAAGACCGATAACGCCGAGTTTTTTGCCGGCGATTTCTCTACCAACGAAGGCTTTTTTGCCCTTTTCTACTTGCTTGCCGATTTCAGCCGTGCCTTTTAAGGTCGACACCCACTCAATAGCGGGAACGATTTTTCTAGAACCTAATAAAAGCGCGGTAATAACGAGTTCGTTAACGGCGTTTGCGTTTGCGCCCGGGGTGTTAAATACTACTACGCCTTTTTCAGCGTATTCGTCACAAGGAATATTGTTAACGCCTGCGCCCGCCCTTGCGATTGCTAAAACGCTATCGGGTAAATCGTAGCCGTGCATATCGAAACTGCGAAGTATTATGCCCGTGGGTTTTTTGCTTTCGCTAAGTAACGTATAGTTGTCGCCTAAAACTTCAGCAACGAGATTGCTTACTGGATTGAGTTTTAAAATTTCCATAATTATATCCTTTACTTGTTTTCAAGTTCAAATTTCTTCATAAATTCTATAAGCGCTTTTACGCCTTCAACGGGCATTGCGTTATAGATACTTGCTCTCATACCACCTGCTAAGCGGTGACCTTTAAGCGAAACGAGTCCGTTTGCGGTTGCTTCTTTAATAAACTTAGCGTCAAGTTCTTCACTAGCCGTTACGAAAGGCACGTTCATAATAGAACGGTCTTTTTTGTTAACGTTGTTTTTATAGAAAGAAGAACTGTCGATAAAATCGTATAAAAGACCTGCTTTATACTCGTTGATTTGTTGTATTGCTTTAACACCGCCTAAGTTTTTAAGCCATCTAAACACGAGCATTGAAATATATATGGGGAAGCACGGCGGAGTGTTATACAAACTGTCGTTCTTTGCTTGGATTTGGTAGTTGAGCATAGTGGGGCAAATATCACGTTGCTTACCCAAAAGGTCTTTTCTAACTATAACGATAGTTACGCCTGCAGGGGCAATGTTTTTTTGCGCGCCAGCGTAAATTAAGCCAAAGTCACTAACGTTTACTTCTTCACTTAAAATGTTAGAACTCATATCCGCAACGAGCGGTGCTTTGGTCTTAGGAAATTTTGTGTATCTTGAACCAAATATCGTGTTGTTTGAAGTGATGTGAACGTAGTCGGCGTCATTAGAAAATTCAATTTTATCAACGTCTGGAATATAGGTAAAGTTTTTGTCTTTACTCGACGCTACGATTTTTGCTTCGCCGTATTTTTGCGCTTCTTCTTGCGCTTTCCCTGCGAAGTTACCGGTAACGATATAGTCTGCCTTACCGCTAGTCATAAGGTTAAGTGGAACTGCCGCAAATTGTTGCGACGCACCGCCTTGAACGAACAATACCGCGTAATCTTCGGGAATAGACATAAGTTCGCGAAGAAGGGCGTTCGCCTCGTCGTTAACCGCCATAAAAGTTTTACTTCGATGGCTCATTTCGGATATACTCATACCCGAATTTTGGTAATCTAAAAATTCGGATTGCGCTTGCTTAAGTACGTCAAGCGGTAAAGTGGATGGGCCTGCTGCAAAGTTAAAAACTCTCATAATTTTCTCCTTATTAAAACGTTTCTTAATAAATTGTAACTATTATACAACTTTGATAGAATTTTAACAAGTAAATCGCACGTGTATTTAGATATTTATATAAAAAAATTCGGGAGTAAACTCCCGAAAGTTTCATTTTATTATTTTACGCTGAAAAGTAATTTTGCGTAAGATGGATACGGCCAATATTTTTCATCCGTCAACGTTTCAGCCTCGTCGGCAGATTTTCTTAATTCTTCCATACACGGTAAAACTTCGTCTTTAATAACGAGCGACGCCGTTTTGTAGTCTTCAGTAATGCCGTTTACCTTTTCGATTAAAATTCTAAGTTTTTGCGTTTCGCGGTATACGTTAGAATTAAGGTCGCTAAGTTTATTTGCAAGTTCAAGATCGGTGCTAGAGTTTATGCCGTTTGACTTTTTAAGTTCAATAACTTCTAAAAGTTTTGAAACGTAGTTGTTGATGGCAGGATATATTTCTTTACTTGCCATATCAAGCATAGTAAGCGCTTCAATTTTTACTATACGCGTATAGTTTTCAAGCATAACCCTTTCAATCGCAACGAGTTCGCCTTTAGTTAAAACTTTATGCTTTTCAAATAATTCAACGTTCTTTTCAGCCGTATAAGATACTACTGCTTCAGGCGTGGTTCTAAGATTTTTAAGCCCGCGCTTTTCAGCCTCTTTCACCCACTCGTCAGAGTAGTTGTTGCCGTTAAAGATTATTCTTTCGTGTTCGTTGAACGTTCTTTCAACGATGTCGTGTACGGTCTTAGTAACGTCTTTAGAAACTTCAAGTTCTTTAGCAAACGCGTCAAGGCTTTCAGCAACCGCAGTATTAAGTACGACGTTGCAGTCGGCAATCGAGTCGTTCGAACCTACCATACGGAATTCAAACTTGTTACCGGTAAAGGCAAGTGGCGAAGTTCTATTTCTATCGGTAGTGTCTTTAGGAAGGGGCGGAAGTATCTTCGCGCCAAGTCGCATAGTGGTTTTACCGGTTTTGTAGGTTGAGTTGTTGATAAACGCTTTAAGCGCGTTAAGTAAATCTTCGCCTAAGAAAGTTGAGATAATAGCAGGTGGAGCTTCGTGCGCGCCTAAGCGGTGGTCGTTGCCCGCGCTTGCGGCTGACGCCCTTAAAACGTCTTGATAATCGTCAACCGCTTTTAAGGTTGCGGATAAGAAGATTAAGAACATTAAGTTTTCAGCAGGCGTTTCACCCGGGTCTAAAAGGTTGATGCCCGTATCCGTTACTAGCGACCAGTTGTTGTGTTTGCCCGATCCGTTTACGCCCTTGAAAGGCTTTTCGGCAAGAAGGCACACAAGCCCGTGGCGTTCGGCAACCTTTTTCATAAGTTCCATAGTGAGTTGGTTGTGGTCGGTAGCCGTATTAACTAGCGTAAACACAGGCGCAAGTTCGTGTTGAGCGGGCGCCGCTTCGTTATGCTCGGTCTTTGCTAAAATGCCAACCTTCCAAAGTTCTCTATCCAAACTTTCCATAAACGATTTAACGCGCGGTTTAATCGCGCCGAAGTAGTGGTCGCCAAGTTCTTGACCTTTCGGGGGTTTTGCGCCGAAAAGCGTTCTACCAGTAAACACTAAATCTTCACGTTTTTGAGCGGTTTCTTTATCAATTAAAAAATACTCTTGTTCAGCGCCTACGGTTACGTGTACTTTAGAAACGTCCGTCTTGCCCATAAGGTGTAAAACCTTAAGCGCTTTTTTATTGAGCGCCTCAAGCGAGCGAATAAGCGGAGTTTTTTTATCGAGCGCCTCACCGCTAAAAGAACAGAAAGCCGTGGGAATACACAAAGTATTATCTTTAATAAAAGCGTAAGACGACGGGTCCCAAGCCGTGTAACCTCTCGCCTCGAAAGTGGCTCTTATACCGCCGTTTGGGAAAGAAGACGCGTCCGGTTCGCCTTTGATAAGCGCCTTACCGCTAAATTCCATAATTACGCCACCGCCTTTAACGGGCGAAATAAAACTGTCGTGCTTTTCGGCGGTGATACCCGTCATCGGTTGAAACCAATGGGTGTAGTGGGTTGCGCCTTTAGAAATAGCCCAGTCCTTCATAGCGTCGGCCACTTCTTGAGCAACGGCAAAGTCGAGCGGTTCGTTTTCATTAACCGCCTTTTTAAGTGAACGATACACGTCTGGCGAAAGCGCCGACTTCATTGCCTTTTCGTTAAATACGTTTTCCGCAAAAATTTCGGGAATATTCATAAGTAAAACCTCTAAAAAACTATACGTTTTATTATAAATAAACTTAAAGGGTTTGTCAACTGAAATAAGCAGTATAAATTCGCCTATAATAAACTAATTTAAAACTATAACGTAAATAGACCGCTTTGTTATTAATAAGCAACCCCCAGCATATAGTTTAGTATGCAAATTTTTAAAACTATTACTTATAAAACGCTAGTCCTTATCCTTTTAATTGGGTTAATTTTTACCTTTATAGGCGGGTTTTTAATCGTTAGAACTTCGTCGTCAAGTAGAAAGTTTACCGTGGTAATCGACGCTGGCCACGGCGGTATCGACGGCGGGGCATTAGGCGTAACCACCAAGGTTAGAGAAAGCGATTTAAATTTATTGATTGCAAAGAATTTAAAAAGGCTTTTTCTAGATAGCGGTTTTATCGTCGTTATGACAAGAGAAAATGGCGATGGGCTTTACGGCACTACCGACCCCGGCTTTAAAAAACGAGATTTAAAAAAGCGCGAAGAAATTATCAACGGTTCGCTTGCCGATTTATGTATATCAATTCATTTAAACGTATACACGTCGCCTAGTAGAAGGGGAGCGCAAACCTTCTTTACAAAGGGGTATAAAGAAAGTGAAAACCTAGCGAAAATTATACAGTCAAGAATTAACGGTATGAGTATGTCGCCAAGGTTATATAACGCCCTATGGGGCGATTATTACCTACTTAACGCAAGTAAAATTCCAACGGTAATAGTAGAGTGTGGGTTTTTGTCAAACCCCGACGACGAAAGGCTGCTGATAAGTGAAGAATACCGCCTACAAATAAGCGACGCTATCTTCAAAGGGGCAGTTGATTATCTTTCCGCTTAAATAGCGGAATTTTTTTTGCTATAAAGTTGTAATAAAATAAAAGTTATGTTATAATAAAGCCGTATATGTTTAAATTGAGTGATAAATTGACAAAAGCATCCGCTAGGCAGTTAAGCCCTATAACGTTAGCGTTCGTGGGGGACGCCGTTTACACCCTTTACGTTAGGGAGAAAATAGTTTTTGAAAACGACCTTAAAGGTTCGGAACTAAACAAGCGAACTTCCCAAGTAGTAAAGGCGACGGCGCAAGCGGAATTTATTAAAAAAATTATGCCGTTACTAACCGAAGAAGAGATAGACGTTTTTAAGCGAGCAAGAAACGCTAAAAAGGGAACGCGAGCAAA
>JAEIGA010008509.1_pt1 | contig 15560 bp, 10 predicted proteins | sample 9270691 | NCBI WGS metagenome assembly JAEIGA01 (sample SAMN17057246, study PRJNA624740) | gut metagenome | biome: biome; isolation source: fecal sample | host: Bos grunniens | place: China: Xizang | collected 2019
AAGACGCTGGTCTCTCAAGCCGGAGGCAGGAGTTCGAATCTCCTACCGAGTACCATATGCGCGGTTAGTTTAATGGATAGAACGCGTGGCTACGGACCAGAGGATATGGGTTCGATTCCTGTACTGCGTGCCATAAGCACCTTTAACTCAGCTGGATAGAGTAACTGCCTTCTAAGCAGTAAGTCATTGGTTCGAATCCAATAAGGTGTGCCACTTAAATTAAAATTTTAAAATAAATATCGTATAATATAGTATAATAAAATTATTAGGAGATATTTAAAATGACACAATTTCAGTTTGATTTAATTTGTAAAATTATTGAGGGCGGTGCACCCGCTCTTGCTGGCGAACTTATTACTGCTCTCCATGGTATGGTACAGACTTGTAACGCAACTGCAGAAGAGAATACTCAGCTTAAGGCTCGCATTGAAGAGCTTACAGCTGATTGCAAGTGTTCTGCAGATTGTGAATGCGAGCACGGTTGCAAGTGCTCTGTTGAAAATTAATTTGCTAAAATAAATATAGAGCTTGTACTTATTTCTATTTTTTAACCTCAAATATTTAAAAAGTTTAGTCAAGCCATTTACATAAAAGAACCCGTACTTATTTCTACTGGAAGATTATGAATTATAATAGTGTATTAGTCGGGTCATAAAACAAAAACTTAGAGCCTATACTTATTTCTTTGATATTTTGGGAATAATACATAACAGTTAGGCCAGTTTAATTTGCTAAAATATTTAGAGCTCATACTTATTTCTTTACATAATATTATGCCTGGACGTAAGAGCCAGGAACCAAAAAATAGTTGAGCCATATTTTTTAATAGAACCTATGCTTATTTCTTAATGATTTAATTAGAAAGTGTATAAAGTCAGCTAGGTCAAATATATCGCACTGGTGGAGCAATGGTAGCTCACTTGGCTCATAACCAAGAGACGTGGTTCGAATCCAACGCGTGCATCCAAATAAATACTCAGAAGGTTCAGTTCGCTCCCTGTTGCACATGAATCTGAGTAAAGTGCTAACAAATAACAGGTTGAGTAGCACAATATGCTGGTGTAGCACAATGGTGGTGCTCCTGACTTGTAATCAGGAGGTTGGGGGTTCGAGTCCCTTCACCAGCTCCAAATTTTGAGAGGAAAGTTATTCATTTTTGATAACTTTCCTATTTTTATAAAGCTAAATTATATACAATAATAAAGAAAAATGAGGTATTATTAAGTGAAAATCAAGAAACTTAATGAGTCAGAGCTTAATCCGGGTAAGGTTCTCGCTGAAAAAGAAGCATGTTTTGCTGATCAGCTTAGTACATTAATTATAGATGAGTGGGAAGCTATTAGCGGTTACCAAAATGTTATTCAGAGTATGAAGGCTATGAAGATGTCTAAAGAAGCTATTGATATCTTACAGACTATTATGGCTGAAGAGCATGCTCATGTTGGGGAGCTCCATAAGGTATTAGCATTAATCAATCCGGATTCTGAACATCAAATCGAGCACGGTAAAGAAGAAGCAGAAGAAATTATTAATTAAATTAACAAAGACTGTATAATATTATGCAGTCTTTTTATTTTTATTAAATCTATTTGCTAAATTATACTGTAGATAGCTTTTGAAAGGGGCATATTTGATGTTAACTAAAGCGATAATTCAAAATATTGATTACACAAAAAATATATGTAGGGTACGTATACCTCTATTTGAAAATGCCTCTAGAAATGTAAATATTATAGAGGCTGATGCTCAGTTTAGCGTAGTACCTGGTATATACAATAGTTACAAAACAGGGGACATTGTTTTTATAGGTTTTGAAGAAAATAGAATGGAACTTCCTATAATCTTAGGAAAACTATTTGTTTCCACCTCTGCTGAAGCCAGCACTCCTATTGGTAATTTAAGCGGAAATTCGCTATCAATTACAGAAACAGCTCAACTTCCTTATTCTACGATTTTTAATTTTGATAAAATTACTAAAAATGACCAGCTCTATAAAAATTTAAACACACCAAAAAAGCTGGCAGATAGTATTATAGACTTACAACGCTCGCAAGACCAACCAAAAAAGTACCAGACAGTTATAAAAGTACTGGCAACCAAGTTGAATAAAGATATACAAGAGTCTAAATTTGAGTATGAGCTATATTTAAAAACATCTAATGATTTTTCGTACTCACTAAATAGTTCTGATGAGGCTTTAAATCGGCTATGTACTGCACTAAAACGTAGCCAAATTTATACAGATCAAAGTAGCATATTTATACCATTAGATCTTGCTGTAGCCAAAGATGGCACTATTAGTCAAGCTTTGATGCAGGTTCAAGAGATTACTGTTACGGAGCTTCAGTTTAAAGTGTTTATTGGTGAAGAGTGCTATTTAATTAAGAAGTCTGATATTGTTGAAGTACACAGCACTGCTATTTATTATTAATAAATTTAATAAATTTATTAATCATTTGCTAAATTATTGAGAGGTGAGACTAATGCGTTCAATAAAATTTCCAAATATGCTTAGGTCTAATAGTACTGAGGTGTGGAAATCCTCAGAGTATCTTGAGGCTACAAAGCAAAATACATTTCTTATTTTACAAACTGAACGTGGCGAGCTAGAGTGTGATCCTTATTTTGGTTTGATGCTTAAACATTACATGTTCAGTCAGAATAACTATATACTAAAAGACATGCTTATCGATACTATTTATACACAACTTGCATTATTTTTGCCACAAGTAAAGATTAATCGTAATTCTATTGAGATAATTCAAGATAAAGAGCGCGGAAAAGCTTATTGCAGATTTTCGGGTATTAATCAAATTGATTATACTCATAATACTTTCAATCTTCTATTATTTGAAGATTCTGATTTTTAAAGGAGATACTAAATGATTACTAAAAATGAAATATCATCATTGAATTTATCCCCAACTAAAAAAGACTTTGTTCAAATTTGGAATGAACTTATAGAAGTTGCATCTAAAATAACTGAGCGCTGGGATCCTACGAGTACTAATGAGAGTGACCCTGGTATTGTTTTGCTTAAAGTGCTTGCTGGTATAGCAGATAAACTAAATTATAACATCGATAAAAATATTCTTGAAGCTTATATGCCTACTGCAGCTCAGCTGGATTCTATGCAGAAACTTTGTGAATTGGTTGGCTACAACATTAAGTATTACCAATCTGCAGCAACTACAGTAAGAATTAGCTATACTGGGGATACCTCAGCTGGTAGTGAAGAACGTTTGCCTGAACCTGGCGGCCTTGCTATACCCAAATTTACTACTATAACGAATGCAGATAAGGATATTACCTTTGTAACAACTAACACTATACCACTACTTATCACGAATAGTACTCCGTGGGTAGAAGTACCTTGTATTGAAGGACAGCTTAGCCAATGTGAAAGCATTAATGAGAATAATTTAATAACACTAACTCAGCTGTCTAATAATAGATATTATCTACCTGAAATCCAGATTGCAGAAAACGGTATCTTTGTATACAATGCTGCTACTGACCTGGACGGCACTATGGTCGATGGTGAAGCTTGGGATAAGGTTTCAAATTTAAATACGCAGTCTTCTGGTAAACGTGTATTTAAATTTGGTTATGACTCCTTTGAAGGACGCCCTTACCTTGTTTTCCCAGACGATGTAGGCAACCTTATTGGAGACGGTCTATTTATTTATTTTGTCAGAACTAGTGGCTTGAGTGGAAATATCTCCTATAGAACGTTAGATACTTTAGAAATTCCAACTAATAGCGCTTGGGATGACTATTCTGCTGAGCAGTTTGAAGTTATAAATACTGAATCTACTTCAAATGGCGCTAACATTGAAAGCATTTCAGCTGCCTATGGCAACTTTAAGAAAACAGTTGGTACTTTTGATACGCTTGTAACTTGCCGTGACTACATGAATAAAATATATACATTAATGGATGCAAGTAACTTACCTTATGTATCAAATATTTTAGTTACTGATATAAGAAATGATATCAACCACGCGATAACTCTTTGCAGCTGTAATGAGTTTGGTATTTTGTACAAAGAAACTCCTTTAACAAAAACAGAAGCACGGTCATCAGTAATTAATACTCCTAGTACTAATAGACAAGTAATAGAACAAACAATAAATAATGAGCCAGTAAATAAACTTGTTATTACTAATCGTAAAGATACTGAAATTATTACATCTATAGAAGTACCTGAAATAGACCATTTTGATCTGATTTTATATCCATTTAAAACATTTAGTCAGGTATCAGTCGGCACCAAAGACCTAGTTACTCCATACAATAGATCATTTACTTACTCTGAACAGATGAATAAAGAAATTGACGGTGCGATATCAGATAATAAAATGTGTGCGCATAGATTGGTTACTCCTGATGAGGGTGACATAGTTGCAATAAATAACTATCTACGACTTAATGCCCTTATTGCAACCTCTTCTAAAGTTTCAGACGTAGAAGCAAATGATATTTTAACTAATATCAAAGTTGCTTTAGTTAACGAATTTAACTTAAGAAACTTAGACTTTGGTGAAGAAATTCCTTTTGACAGTATTCTTTCGGTAATTGAAAATGCAGATGCTAGAATTAGAGTAGTTTCTTTGCAAGAACCAACTGTTTTAACAACTTATTCTGTCAAAACTCAAAAAGATGGTGAGGTCACTTCTCAAGAGTACGGGATTGTTGCAGCTGAAACAGACACTACCGGTGTTGATCTTATTGCCGGTGTAGATTATGGATATAATAAAGATGCCGCTTTATATGACTGCACAAAAGCAAAAGAAATTTATAATAAGCTAGTGCTTAGAAACATTTTAGCTGGAAGAGCTTCTTTGTTTAATTATGACGATACTTTTGAAGCTAATAATGCTGAGAAGCCTTATACAGTAACAAAAAATATTACAGAAGAATATAAGACAGCTCTTGATAGTGATGAGAGAGATGAAAACATTGTAAAGATCAACGAGGCTATTAATAATGTATTAAGTAAGCAACAGGCCGGTGACTATATTCTTTATGATAATGATAGTACTACAGCTCTACGAGGCTTTAATAACGGTATTTTAACAGTAAGAGTTCTTGAACATACTCACATCCCTGAGCTTTCCTCTTGGGAAAGTGATGTAAATAAACATTGGCACAAATGTACTAATAAGTGGTGTGATGTGTTGCTTGATGAAGGCACGCATGATGATAGTACGTGTAGCACCTGCGGCTATACCTCGCAAGTTGATGATGGCACAGTTGAGTACCATGACAACCCTGAGCAGACACCTGATTATCCAGAAGAAGCTCTAGATACTCAAGAAACACCAGCAGCTTATTCAAGACTTACTAGACAAGTAATATATGAGGCACAAGAAGATGATGGACCTGATGGACTAGAAGTGCCAGAAACACTTGAGGATCCTGAAGGTAGTAGTGATGTAGTAGTAGATACACCAACAAAAGCCTTTATTTTCTTGTTATATGAAACTTATGAGTACGTATTTAATAAGCCAACACAGTCTGTTGCTACTTTTAAACGTACTAGAAATACCCCAGCAACAAGTAATGGAATTTTTAGTGACATAAAGCGTGTTGAAGCTGTATGTGAAATTCATAATTCTAAAGAACCTACGTTTAATAATATTGAGTTAAAACAGAATGAGGTTATTAAATTTAGAGCTCCTAACTTAATAACTACTAAAACATTTCCGGCCTATGTATACTACAGATTTGAAAAAGGTGCAACAACTAAAACTAATAGCACTGCTAGTGGTAGCAAAACAAGTGGTAGTTATGCTCAAATCAGTAGGCTAACAACTTTTATTAGCAGCTTAAAAACTAATAGAGAAGAAGGCTATGAGCGATTCTTTAAAAAACTATGGGAATTGGCTGGTAGTAACCTAAAAACCTTTAATGCTCGCGTTATGCAAACAACTGGTAATATATCTCAGGCAAACGAAGTAAATACTATTTTTAATACTGCCATTGTTGTTGGCGCTGATGGCAAATTCTTCGCAAATCCTGGTGATGTTAATAACTACTTAGCTGAACTTGTTGGTTCCTCTACAACGGAAGTTACATTTACTTATTATCCTTTAAATAACGGAACAATTAATACATGGAGTGAATGTATTAGATCTTTTAACCCAAGACTACCGAAGGGCACAACCCTTTGGAGATTATCTTCTAGCACTACCTATCCAAAAGGAAAATACGTTATCGAAACAGGCCAGCGTATTTTTGCACAAAGTGGAGAATTCTTAACAAATGGCAAAGTAGGTGATATTACTTATATTTGCACAGATCTTGGAACAGACCCCACATATCGTACTATACCAGAAAATAGTGACATTGAATTGGGTAGTATAGATAAATTATATATACATTACACTCCTTCTAGCACAAATGAAGACGGTGAAACAGTTAATGCCGAGCCAATTTCGGTTGTATACACTGGTAGTGCTGAAAATCCTATAATTCTAAAGCCTACTGGCTTTTCACTAATGAATACTGAAGATGTCCTTACTAGCCAAGGCATATCACCGAAGAAGACAGTAGAGTTTACAGGTTACGGTAAGAAAGACTTGTTAGCTTTAGCTCCGAATGAACAAATTGAGATGAGAAGCATATCTAGAGTTGTATTAAACAAACCTGCAAGATTCTATAAGAATTTTACTAATGAGAAACTTGAAAGAGGCAGTAGTAGCGAACCATACTCTTATGAGCTTAAAGACGGTGAGTATGTATTCTATACTGACCAAAATACTCAAGAAGCTGCTTATTATGGAAGTGGCTCCGTAATTACACTTGCACCAGGTGCTTATATTCCAAAAGCATCTGAACAAGTAGAAGTTTCTCAAATTTTGGAACAAGGATTACATATTATTCCATGGGGCAGTGTTGTGCTTTTAACCGACTCAAAAACAGTTACAGTAACAGAGTATCAATATGTAACTCTTACTGCCGGCGACACTTTAAAAACTTTAACTGTTGAAGCTAATGGCGCTTCCGATAACGGCGGCTATACAATTTCAAATAACTGGGTAAAGTGCTTAAGCACTGAAGAAAAACCAATTGCGTATCAGCTGGCGGGCGAGGAGTCTCCAACTGAGCTTCCAAAGCTTGAACTTGCTTCTGGCGCTGGCTGGGAGGTTTGTAGCTTGCTAGAACTTTCTACAGCTCCTGGGTATGCGCAGCCCCTAAGAGCAACTACAATAGAGTTAGAAGACACAGGAGAATCCGGTACTAATATCATTACTAGAGAAAAAGTATTAGCGACAGACCTTGAAGTTACTACTGTAGGTACAAGCCTTGCTCAAGAAAAACTTGAAAAAACTATTGATTATAATTTAATAATAAAGACTCCTACCGGTGAAGAGCTATCATTAACAAGTACACTTACTGATTTGTTAGATATAGGTAAAGTTGGTTTTGACCTGTCAGAACAAGGCATTAAAATTCTTTATGATGCAGCTACTAATAGTATTGCTTTTATCGCGGAAGAAGACTCTGATTTTTCAGTAACGGAAAGCATTGTACTTTCTATTAGTACTATTGAAGAAGTTGTGCAGGAGGACGACTTAGTGCCAAGCACATTAGCTGTAACGAATAAAGTTAATGTTTACTTCGATACCGGCACTAGTATAACTCAACCAATGGTGATCGCTCCACAAAAAACAATAATTCCAGTAGATGCAGAAAGCGATACTGATGAAGAAGTTTTTGAAACAGTTTCAATTAAATTAGACACAATAGCACAAACTGCTTCAGGTGGTTTTGAAAAACCTAGCACTGCTAAAGATACTAAGATACAGCTTAAAGTATTTAAAGAAGAGCCACCTACAATCATAGAGCTTGATGATATTGATATGGTACTTACACCAATATCCGAGGCGACTGTCGCTCCAGCCGAGACGACATCTGCAAAATTAAATAACTATTGGTCTAAAATAGACATTAGTAGTGCTCTTTTTAGCTCTCCTGTATTAAGTGAGCAAGATCCGGAAGCTAAAAAACCGCGTGCGCTAAATCTTAATTTTATGATTCCTGAGAATTCTGATATCTTTGGTATTTTTAGTATCTATTTAGATGTACCTGAGGATAGACGAGATCCTGGAAGTGTCCAAGGTATACCTAAGAGTGACAAGGAAATACAAAGTAGAGTATTTATAGACGTACCTACTGAATTTGATGATGCTATTTCTATCTATAACTACACAGAAGTTACCAAAGAAAAGACTTATCATTGGTGGTCAGAAGGTGTTGATGCTAATACACCTAATAGACTTTATCTAAGAACTGGCTTAAACTGTATTAAAGTTACAAAGTCCTGTAATATTCTTATTAAAGCACAGCAAGATGCCGCAGGAAGTCTCCTTTATGACAATTTACGCCTTGTTAAAGGTATTAACACCAATGGTGTAAATCTAGAATTGCTTGACGTTAATGCTGCTTCTATTAATGGTTATACTTATGCCGCGGCTGATACAGAACTCGCTAGTTTGGTGCTTGATAAAATTAATGAGCTAGACAAAAATCATGACTTTTATTACAATGTTCCTATTGAAAATGGCTTAGCGATCGAATTTGATGATGGCAGTGTAAGTTCATTCTCTAGTCCGTATACTTTATATGATATAAATAATATAAATAATAGCTTTGTAGTGTCAAAACTTGATATTGACTATTTGGATACGGGTCTTAGAATTGCAAAGTCGTCCAGATATTAAGGAGTTGTTAATGCATGATTAATATAAAAAATCAAGTACCTAGTATTTATTATGATGCTTCACGTGACTTCCAAATTTTTGGTCATTTATATGAGGTTGTACTTAATTACGTAAAAACTAACGCAGATATGTTGTATCTACTTCCTAGTAATATAGAAGTAGATACACGTGCAACCGAACTTTTATCAATGACATTAGGCTTTAAGCTTAAACGAAATTATGATAAAGCACAGCTAGCAGCTCTTGTAAGTATTTTCCCACAGTTACTAAAAAGTAAAGGTACAATAAAAGCAGTAGATTTGGCTGGAAACGCACTAGTTAAAGCTTCTGGAGTGCCTGGAACGTTCTCAAGTACGATAGAAAATCATACTTTAACAGTTAAAATTCCAATAGAGCTTTCAGATATTACGCTATTCATTGATCTACTACCTTATATTTTACCTTTTGGTATTACAGTATCAATCATAAGAACTACGGTAGAAACAAAAAAGCTTTCTTTGGATCTTGGTACCACTTCTGTCGTACGAAAAGCCCTTCCAGGTTTTGGCGAACTTGCTACACAGCCTCTTGGTTTAGTTAATATTTCTGATGATGGTACCGCTGTTGACTATTCAAATACTAATTTCATTGATCCTAATACTAATGAAGCTAATGCCGGTCTTTTTGGGGCTTCACCAGTTATTACTTTTGAACCAAGTCCGGAAGATGACTTATAAGATAAGGAGGAAATACATAAATGTCACAAAATGCTTTTACAGACGGCTTAGGATATGAGGGTAAGGTAACACTTACCCTCAAGAGTAATAACCGTGTGTTATCATCTAAAACATACAAGAATAGTGGAACTGCTCAGCTATTCAAATTTTTAGGGTATTGTTTAATTGATTCCTATGAAGAGGCAAAAAAATTATTACCATCGAAGATTTTATTACTTTATAATAGTACTAGCCCATACCCAGAGAATGCTAGAAACGTAGACGCAAGAACAACCTGGCAAGGGCTCGCGCAAACACCAACAATTATTAGTGATAGTGGTAGTTCACAGGTTAAAGTTATTTATAGTTTTGAAATATCAAAAGCAGCAATAGCTGGTCCGTTTAACCAAGTAGCCCTTTATGGAGCTGGCGCGACTGACGATGAAGTATCAAATTTTTCTGCTTATTATTATTTAGTTGATGACGATAATAACTTTGATCTACAAGATGTAACTAACTGGTCTGCAACAACTATTTTGCTTATTGAATGGGAGCTAACTATTTCAAATAAAAACATAGAAACAGTGAGCAGTTGAGAGGAGTAAATATAAAAATGGCATACGAAATCAAACAAATTAATGAAGCTAACTTCTTAATAAAAAATAGTAGAGTTTTTCTTCCTAGTAAAAATGTTAATATATTTCCTTGCTCTCGTAGAGGTGCTTATAACATTGAAAAAAATAATTTAAAATATTATGATCCAGAAGCCCGCCTAAATACTGAACGTACTAATAGGCTAGCTACTGCTACAAATGGCTTTAAAGATAAATATATTGTTTCTTTTACGGAAAATATCGATAATGACGGCCTAAGTACTGGGTCATATTCTTTAACATTTGTTTTAGCTGGTTATCACATTGAAATTAAAGATTTTAATCCTACAGATATCTCAGAAGCACTTGGTTCCACTAATGGTAAAATTTATGCCTATTTGGGCGTGCATAAAAATATTTCTTTAAATGTAGATGACTATAGTACAGAAATTCTATATCGACAAGACACAACTGCTACACAAAAGAATTACTTAGATGTTGCTTACGAAAAGACTAATAAAAAAATTATAGATTTTTTCGTTGGTGTCTCTTTTGCTAACACACCCTCTAATACAGATACTCTTGCTGGTGGTAATCTAATTAACCATACTATACTATTAGTTAACGGTAACTATGATGAAGACAATCAAGTATGGGCTTGGGCTGTAGAACAAACTTCGCTAATTCCTAATATTGACCATGATAGTACAGTAGACTCCATTAGAATACTAGGTAATACTAGAATTGGTAGCTTAACTGCTGGTGCCGCCCCAGCTAATCTAGTTGTAACTGGTGATACTTCTATTGGCGGTGATGCTTTCATTGGTGGTAACACAAATATTGAAGGAGATACTAATATTAGTAAAAACCTTACTATTGGTGATACTACATTAAATGAGGGTAACCATACTGTGCTTGATGATGGTGCTTTAACAGTAAAACAAATTTTAATACCTTATGATACTACAACGAACAGTATAGAAGGTTTTCCTAATACAGAGCTTAATGACGATGGCATAGTTACTGCGTATGTCCGTGCAGGCAGTATTAAAGCAGACGGACTTGCTGTAGGAAATACGATTACTATCGTTGACGACAAAGACCGCGACGATAATGATAATATTGACGAAGCTTTAACAACCATTGGCAAAGGTTATATATCTGCCGTTGATAAAATAACGGTACCTGGTGTATTTGAAGCTGAAGCAAATAAATATACTCTAGATGATGCTACAGGTAAAATAATTAAAACGACAAAAATAGATAAAGTTACTATTACAGCAGCTAATGGCTTAGAGGTAGCAGGTAAAACAACTTTAAATAACGACTTAGTAGTAACAGACGGAGCAGTTGAGAACCCCACTACATTTTTAAACCTTGATACAGCCACTAAGGATTTGACTATAAATGTGCCGGTTCAGCTAAATACATCTTTAAATGTAAAAAACGGTGCCGCGATTATAGACACAGAAGCAAAGTTTACAGTACCGGTTGCTGTTGATGCGGATGTTACCATTGCTACTGATTATACCCTTAAAACACCAACTCTTGATGTTATAACAATAAAGAATGAAGATACTGATGCTGTTACTGTAGATGATAGCTTAACAGTTACCGGCGATCTAACTCTTAACTCTGACAAGGCTGTAACGACTGACGTTGTAAAAGTTAATACAATTAATAGTAGAGCTATTGATGGTACAGTCACAGCAAATTCACAATTCAAAGTAGATAATACTTTAGAAGTCACAGGAGCCACTACTATCCAAAGTAATCTTACGGTAGCGGATAATATTAATGTTGGTGTGCTAACCGATGAAGAAAAAATAATTGCTGAAAACGGCGGCTATATTGTAGCTAAGCGAGATATTATTGCTAAACAAGATCTTAACGCTGGTAATAACATAGTTGCAGGTGGTAGCGCTACTGTAGCTAAAGATTTAACTGTTGGTAATGGCAACGATGAAAATACTGGTACAATTACTGCTACGAAGCTCGTGACGGCACCTACATTAGCCGCGGATAGCACAGTTACAACGCCAAAATTAGAGGTTGATACTGTAACCACAAGTGGCGATACTGTTACTGTAGACAAATCTTTACAAATTGATAAAGGCCTAACCGTAACAGGAACAACTACCTTAAATAATACGTTAACGGTAGCTAACGGTACTAAGACTACTCTAACAGGTGAGCTCGAAGTAGATAATAAAGCTACCCTAGACAATGGGTTAGAAGTGACTAATGGAGATACTAAGCTTTGTGACCTAGAAGCAGATACTACGACACTAAAAAAGTTAGTTGTTAGAGGAGAGTCAGTCGGGACCGACGAGAATGTTTTAGAAGTAACAGGTAAAACAGTACTAAAAGGAGATTTTACTGTTCAACATGAAGTTGATGGAACGAAGACCTCTTTTAAAGTAACAGATAAGGCAACACTTCTGGGTCCAACAGGAATGACTAGCTTAATTGTTGGCGATGTAACTGAAACGGATGAATTTACTGAAGGTACCATTAAAACACCTAATTTAACCGCAACTGAAAGCATAGAAACACCGTTGCTTAACGTAGTCAATTCCGGCGCCGGCCAGGCGAATATTGATAATGCTACTATTACAGGTGCGCTTAACGTTAAAAATGGTGAAAACGATACAGTCTTAATTACGGGTGATACTACTACTATTACTGGTACTTTAACGGTAAATACTGGTAAGACCACTTTAAATAAAGGGCTAGATGTAGCAGATGGTCTTACTGTTAATTCTGGTGATATCACAGTCAGCACAGGGGCTTTAACAGTTTCTGCAGGAGATACATCTTTGAAAAAGACAACTGTTGAGCACCTAACTGATACAGGCCTTACTAATTTAAAGAGTTTGTCTGTATCTAGCACTCAAGCTACTGAAGGCACTGAAGGGCAAATAGTATCAGATACATTAGTAACTGGCGATGCAGAAGCTAACAGTCTGACTCTTACTAATAAAGGTCAAGTACCTGCTTTAGAGCTTTATCACCTTAAGACCGGATCATACCAGCTTCGATTTAATTTTAATGTAGCACCAACCATCACTGAAGAAAAATGATAAAAATTGGGCTAACCTACATGGTTAGCCCAATTTTTTTAAAAGTGTAAACTCTTTATTAAAATAATAATTTAATAATTCGCTAAATTAAATGACAGAGTTGTGCTGGTTGATTGCACGTCTGGAAATAAAATAACTATGAAAAAGGAGCGTATAAGCCAGTGCAGAATGTAGGAGGAACAATATTAGCTACCGTACTTTCGGTACTAGTAACTTTGATAATTACTTTTTTATTTAACAAACTTATTGCGTTGCCTAAGGCAATACAAGCACAAAGAGCACAGGAGCAAGCAGAAATGGAAAGAAAAGCAGAAGCTGAGCGCCTGTATAAAGAAGGAATTGAGTGTAGAATTCAAAGAGTAGAGGCAGCAGTAGACGCATTACCGGTATATCGTCAGCAAAGTCTACAAATTCAGCAAGAGCTTAGACAAGGACAGCAGGAAGTTAAAGCTGAGCTCAAAGCAGAGCAAAGTGAAATTGTTAAACTTTGTAAAAATATGAATGCGTCTTTAACTAGTCTTGCAGCAGAATTTAAAGAGGCACAGGCGCAAACAAATGAACGTGAAAAGAACGACTTAAGACAAAAGTTAATTAGAGAATATAATCTATTTACAGATCCTCGTAGAAATCCTACAAAGGCCTGGTCAGATATGGAACAAAAAGCATTTATGTCTCAAGTTAGAGACTATGAGGCCTTAGGTGGAAATGACTATATACATAAAACAGTTTTACCTGCAATGTATGTGTTAGAAATTGTACCAATGGAAGATATGGCTAGATTAGAGGAAGTAATGTCTAGTCGTCAACAGTAATCATTTTTGAAAGGTAAGAAAAATGATGGAAATTATTTCAAATATTAATGAGTGGTCTATCTTTTTAGGCGGTTTATTAGGGTTAATTAGCACAGCAACTGCAGCATTTTTTGCAGTTAAAAATTGGTTTGCTGCGCTTAAAACAAAACAAAGTACAGAAATTTGGTCCTTGATTATGGAAATTGCTGATAATGCGATGAAAGAAGCAGAAGCTTCAAAAGCATCTGGAGAAGATAAGAAAAGTATGGTTATTAATGCAGTAAAAGCTGGAGCAGAAGCTTCTGGTTTAGACATTTCTGCATTTTTAACACAGCTTGATTTGTATATTGACCAAACGATAGATTTTGTAAATAAAATGAAAGATGCCGAAAAATAAGATATTGCAAAAGCTCGTCTAATTACCGGCGAGCTTTTGTTTTTAATATTCTGGGGCTCGCCAATAGGCGGGTCCTATTTTTATAGAATTTTTACTGTATAATATAAAGTATAATACTAAAAAGGAGTAAATGATGTCAAAACAATACACTTCTGATAATATTAAAGTTTTAAATGATATCGAGCATATTCAGCTTAGAAGCGGAATGTATATTGGTGAAGCAAATGATCCTCGTTCTTTGTTTTCTGAAATGTTTGATAATGCTATGGATGAAGTCTCAGCAGGGCACTCTACAGAGTTGGTTGTAGACGTAGATACCAAAGAAAATAGATATACTGTACACGATTTTGGCAGGGGTATTCCTCACGGTAAAAAGCGACTGGAAAATGGCGAAGAAAAAGAAGTTATTGAAGTTCTTATGACTGTAGCTAATTCTGGCGGTAAGTTTGATAACAATTCTTATAACTATTCTGCAGGCCTTAATGGCGTAGGTATGACTGTTACAAACGCCTTGTCTGAAACTTTCGTAGTTAGATCTAGACGTAATGGTAAGTTTGTTGAGGTAACTACTCACGGCTCTGCGGAAACTGAACTTAAGAAAGGCAAGACAGAAGAGCTTCATGGTACCTCGGCTTCTTTTATCCCCAATAAGAAATATTTTCATTCTGTAAAAATTCCTAAAGATTTTATTCTTAGCCGTTGTAAAATTGCTAGCGCACTCGGATTTAGGGCCCGTTGTATTATCGACGGCGAAGAGCTAGATACTAATTGTACAATTTTTGATTTAATTAAAGAAGAAGATAATAAGATCGCTACTTATGTAGATATTCCAACCATCGAGGTACAAAACGAAGCAGGTGAATCAATGAAGGTAGCTCTTAGATATACTTCTGATACAAAAGATAGATACTTTGGCTATACTAACCTTCTTGCAAACTATCTAGGAGGTACTCATGTTCAGTGCCTTTCTAAGACAATCACAAGTGCGTGGGAGACCTTGATTAATAAGTATAAAAGCCTTAGACCGGCGGTTGAACTTAAGCCTTCTGATTATCTTGTAGGTCTCAGAGGCATTTGCGCGGTATTTATTTCACATCCTGAGTTTTCGTCACAGACGAAGGAAAAGTTAGTAGTCAATAAGGCTTACTTTGACGGCCTTATGGAAGCTTTTAGCAAGAGCCTAGTAAAATATCTCACTGATAACATTGAGGTCGCACAACAGCTTATAAAGCGCTTTGAGGAGTACAGATTGTCTCAGAATGCTCTTCTTAA
>JAEIGA010008510.1_pt1 | contig 15560 bp, 12 predicted proteins | sample 9270691 | NCBI WGS metagenome assembly JAEIGA01 (sample SAMN17057246, study PRJNA624740) | gut metagenome | biome: biome; isolation source: fecal sample | host: Bos grunniens | place: China: Xizang | collected 2019
ACCCCGACAAGGACATATATCTTTATATCAACAGCCCCGGCGGCTCTATCACCGCGGGTATGGCTATCTATGACACTATGAATTACATCAAGTGCGACGTGTCTACGATATGCATAGGCATGGCTGCGTCCATGGGCGCGTTCCTGCTTTCGAGCGGTGCGAAGGGCAAAAGATTTGCTCTGCCCAACGCTGAGGTTATGATACATCAGCCTCTCGGCGGTATGCAGGGTCAGGCTACGGATATCAAAATACACGCGGACCGCATTATAGCCATTCGCGCAAAGCTCAACAAGATACTTTCGGAGCAGACCGGAAAGCCCCTCAAAACTATCGAAAAGGACACCGAAAGAGATAACTTTATGACAGCAGACGAGGCGTGCGCATACGGTCTGGTTGACAAGGTTATCACCAAAAAGGAAATATAATTCATGGCTGAAAGAAACGAGAGAATTCTACGCAAATGCGCCTTTTGCGACAGAAGCGAAAGGGAGGTTAGCTTTCTGATACCCGCAAGGGACGGAGCTACCTATATATGTGACAGCTGTATCTCTCTGTGCGCTGATTTGATAGACGAGCAGCTGACACCCGAGAGCGATACCGATGCCCTCTCCTTTGAAACCCTGCCCCGCCCTATGGACATCAAGGCGATCCTCGACGAGCACGTTATCGGTCAGGACGAGGCAAAGGTGGCTTTGGCTGTTGCTGTTTATAATCACTATAAGAGAATACTGACGCTCGAAAATAAGAAAGGTCCTAAAAGACGCAGAAACAAAAAGGCCGGCAACGAGGGCGAGGGAGACGGAGTTGAGATACAGAAATCTAACGTTCTGCTTCTCGGTCCCACCGGTGTAGGAAAAACCTATATTGCTCAAACCCTCGCGAAAAGCTTTAAGGTGCCGTTTGCTATAGCCGACGCGACCACTCTCACCGAGGCGGGCTACGTAGGCGAGGACGTGGAGAATATTCTGCTACGTCTTATTCAAGCGGCGGATTACGACGTAGAGCGTGCCGAAAACGGTATTATCTACATCGACGAAATAGATAAAATAGCGAGAAAGGGCGAAAACCGCTCTATCACCCGCGACGTTTCGGGCGAGGGCGTACAGCAGGCACTTCTTAAAATTCTCGAGGGCACGACGGCCAACGTTCCCCCTCAGGGCGGCAGAAAGCACCCGAACCAGGAGTTTATACAGATAAACACAAAGAATATACTCTTTATCTGCGGCGGTGCGTTCGACGGAATTGAGGATATTATCGAAAAACGCAAGGGAAATCAGCAGATAGGCTTCAACACCGAAAAAAAGAACACGAAGGAGCGCGAGCGTGACGGCATATACAAGGACGTCACACCTCACGACGTAGTCAAGTACGGCATTATTCCCGAGCTTGTCGGCAGACTCCCGATTGTAGTAGCGCTCGACAATCTCGACGCTGAGGCTTTGGTGAGAATTATTAAAGAGCCGAAGAACGCGATATATAAGCAGTATCAGAAGCTCTTCTCGCTTGACGGTATTGAGCTGGAATTCGAGGACGAGGCTTTCCGCGCTATCGCTGAGCTTGCGATTGAGAGAAACACGGGTGCCAGAGGTCTGCGCTCGATAATTGAGGGCATCATGATGCGCCCGATGTTCACTCTTCCCTCTGAAAAGGACGTGAAGCGCGTTATAGTTACCGCCGATTACGTCCGCGGCACAGCTCCGCTTACGATTATCAGAAACGAAACCAAATCAGAATCCACCGATTTATAAAACGAAATCCCTACATTTATATTCAAATTAAATATTTATTTTTGCCGAGCAGCATAAAAAAGAGTGTTGCTCGGCTTTTTCTAATCAAATGTTAGATAATTTAGTTAAAATGCATAGCGCGGTTGTCTTTTTTTGTGCATTTTGCATATGTCAAAAAAGTTTTTTGAAAAAATCTTATATTTTTTTCACAAAACCTATTGACAAGCGAGAAATTATGTGATATATTTAAGGTGCAGAAACCGAAAGGGCAAATCGAAATAAAGATATTTCGAAAAAATGAATGAAGTTACATAAAAGCAAATGCTCTCAACCTTCACTTAACTGATTTCAAAGTAAAGTTTTATGGAAGAATTTAAGAAAAATTCAAGAGAATTTTTTAAGGTAAAATTCTGAGGTGAGTTTTCGTAGCGAAAATTCAAAGAACAAATCAGATGTGAAAATTTGAGTCACGGTTTCGAGCTTTAAGAACAGGAGGACGCGCCAATGCAGAATAACGAAGAACCTTTCCATTTATATACCTGCCGTCATGAGCGGTGTGAAATAGCGAGAATTTTGCAGATGGCGGCGGGTATTGCATAAAGCAATACAGGTCCTTTTTAAATCCACAGAATTTATCTGTAATACATTATTTATTAAATACAGGACGTAGGTGTTGCTCTTAAACTTGGAGGTTTGGATTTAACGCGCGAAAACCACTTCTCTACGATAGGTTATAGTATGTTAAACGAAGCTTCCGACACAAGATTTATTATATAGAGGGCACGAATATGAAAAGACAAAGAGGCTTTGACGCCGAAAAATGATGTAGTATAGGATTTAAGCCGGATATACTTTGATTCTGTTGCTTAATTCCGTTCAGTAACATATAAGGCTCTATGTAAGTGAAAATCAGCCATATATAAATACAAAAAGCATACAAACGGAGGATACTCCAATGCAGAGCTAGGCTAAAGGCTTTGGTTCAGATGCTCGCGCCAACACTTCCTTTCACAACTTTCGGCGTGAAGATTTAAACTAAATCAAAGATTTATCTTATCGGTATATAACAGCTCACAGAGTGGATACTCGCACCACACCGTGCTGTTATACCGCCGAGTTTACAACTGAATATTTCAGCTTTCCGCCACTTCTCCTTGTGTGGCGACAAAGCATAGGGGGCTGCTTCATTTAGGCATAACCCAAAAAGAGCGAAGATTCCGCTAAAAAATACGGTTTCTTCGCTCTAATTTTATGTTTTTTGTTTTAAGGTTTAATTTTGCTATCTTATTTATATTTTTATAGTCAATTCTCTGAAGTGATTATACGGTCCGCCGTATCGTCGGATTCTACGTCCTCTTTTTTAATTATGGAGAGAAATGCTTTGATTTTCTCTTTTTTAGGATTGACGAGAACCTCCTCCGGAGTTCCCTGCTCCTCAATAATACCGTCCGCAACAAAGATAACCTTATCCGCAACGTTCCTTGCGAATTCCATCTCGTGCGTTACTATGATCATCGTTCTGTCAGAATCTCTGAGTCCTCTGATGACCTTAAGCACCTCGCCCGTGAGCTCCGGATCAAGCGCCGAGGTGGGCTCGTCGAAGCACAGAATATCCGGAGAAAGCATAAGGGCTCTGGCGATAGCAACTCGCTGCTGCTGTCCGCCCGAAAGCTGACAGGGATATGCATCTGCCTTCTCGGTAAGTCCTACGGTTTTGAGAAGCTTCTCTGCTCTCTTTTTGATTTCCTCCTGAGACTCAACAGGAGCGCCAGCCTTTTGTCTCTTTGCCCTAAGCGTGGGCGCGAGCATAAGATTTTCCATTACGCTATACTGCGGAAAAAGATTGAACTGCTGAAAGACCAGACCAAACGACAGCTGCGCCTCGGGTGTGACCTCGGGTTTCTCTCCCGGTACTGCGTGATAAACGCTTTTTCCTTTTACGATAATCTCTCCCTCGTCCGCCCTCTCGAGAAAGTTAAGGCAGCGAAGAAGTGTGGTTTTTCCTCCGCCGGATGCGCCGATAATAGCCAAAACCTCGCCCTTGTTGAGTGAAGGATCTATACCCTTCAGAACCTCGTTATCACCAAAGCGTTTTCTTAAATTTTTAACTTCAAGCATTTTCATACGTTAAAACTCCTTTACGCCTTGAAATAATCGAGCTTTTTCTCGAGCCATCTGAAAAGAAGCGTAAGAATGGCGGTAAATACCAGATAGTAAACCGCGGTATAGAACAACGGCCACAACAGACCTCCGTCCTTTATATAACGCTGTGCGAAATAAATCAGCTCGTAATAGGTAATGATACGGGCAAGAGATGTGTCCTTTACCAAGGTTATTATTTCATTGGACATCGGAGCAAGTATGCGCTTGACCACCTGTAAAAGCACTACCTTAAAGAACGTTTCGCTCTTCGTCATTCCAAGAACCTGTCCGGCTTCATACTGTCCCCCCGAAATCGACTGTATACCGCCGCGATAGATTTCCGAGAAATAACAAGCGTAGTTTATAGAAAAAGTAATATAAACCGCAGAATGTGAATCAAAAAGCATCTGACCGAAAACCAATCCGGGTCCGTAATAAACTACGATAAGCTGGAGCATAAGCGGCGTTCCTCGCACTACCCACACAGCGGCGCGCGTGAGGGCCGAGAGAGGCTTCCACTTTGCCATAGAGCCAAAGGATATTAAAAGACCGAGCGGCAAAGCTATGGCTAGCGTTACAAAAAATATTTTCAGCGTTTCGCCAAAGCCAACCAAAAGGTCTAAGGATATTGCCAAGAACTGTTCCATATTACCTCACAAATAAGCAGAAACACTCGGGGCGTTTTCCGCCCCGAGTAGAATATTTATTATTTTATAAGAGCCTTTGCAAGAGTCATATCAACTATTGCCGCCTCAGAAGCGCCCGAGAGAACCTCAAGAAGCGCATCGGTCTGCGCGGTTACGCTCTTAAGTCCGCCTGCAAGATCCGCATTGTCCTTGATTACCTTCTCGCCTGCGGAGCCGCCCTCTGCCGCAATCGCAAGTCCCTTGAGAGAATCAAGGCTTGTGTACTTGTCAGCGTTCTTTTTGTGAACTACCGCAACCTGAGTGTTATACATATAAGGAATAGTGCAATCAGCTGCCTCCTCGATAGCGGGAGTGATAGTCATGCCGTTCCAGATACAGTCGATTTCCTTTGCCGCAAGAGAGATAAGCTTGTTGTCCCAGTCGATTTCCTTGAACTCTGCGGTTACACCAAGCGCTGCACAAACCGCGCGCGCGTAATCAGCGTCAAAGCCAATCCACTCGCCGTTCTCACCCTTGTAGTCCATAGGCTTGTAGTCGGTGATACCGATTACGAGAGTTCCCTTCTGCTGTATGTAAGCCCAGTCGCCGCTGCCTTCGTTTGCAGCCGCTGTAGGAACGTACTCGCTCTCGCCAAGCGCTCCAACCTCATACTTGGTCGAATACTCGTCAAGCTTACCGTCCTTGATAAGCTGAAGGGTTATGTCCTCAACCTTTCTGGTCATATCAGAGCCCTCGCGGAATGCGATGCCGAAGTACTCGCGCTCGAGACCGAGGTCAACAATCTTGAGATTTGAGTAGTTGTTGCCGCCGCAGGATATGAGAGATACGCAAAGCGAAGCAACAACGAGAAGCATTGCTAAAAACTTTTTCATTTTATTTTCCTTTCTTTATGCACTTTACTTCACTAAAGTGATGTTGATATATATATTATACACTATAAATTTAGTTTTGTAAAGTGGTTTTGTAAAAATTTTTATTTTATGAGTATTTGGGTTTTAACTTGCTAAAGCGGTATTTTTACCGGAAAGCTATCCCATCGACTAAAAAACAGCACGTATCAAAGCTGAATACCCGATCCCTCGGATATTGCCCTGTGATGTGCTGCTTTTTTGATTTTTGATTCTATTTTCCGCTCTTACAATGCGTGTTTTAGCCTGCGCATCATTTTCCGCTCTTGCGGTACGCGAGAGGGCTTGTCACCATATACTGCTTAAAGATTTTGTGGAAATAGTTGGGTCCTGAAAATCCGACAGCGTCTGAAATCTCGTTTATCGGTGTATCGGTGGTTAAAAGGAGCTTTAAGGCGTGATTTATACGCAAGGCGTTGATGTAATCTATCGGTGTTTTACCAATGCTGTCCTTAAACATTTTGGTGAAATAGTCGGGAGAAACTGTAATCATATCCGATAGCGACTCTATGTAGATTTTCTCCGCGTAATGCTCTGCTATGTACTCTATGACGGGTCTGAGGCGCATAACGTTGTGGTATATCATGCGGTCGAGCTCATCGCGCGTGCCGCAGTAGTAGCGCAAAAGCGCCGTCATAATAAGATAGATATTTGCTCTGATAGGCAGCTTATAGCAAACGTCCTTTGAAACGTACTCGTCGTATGCTACGCCTATACACTCACGAAGCGCGGAATATACCGGGTGTCCCTCGCGGAAAACGCTGATTTTATTTTTTGACTGAACGTAGAACATATATAGGATTTCGGTATCGAAATTCTCCATATTTTCCTCTACGATAGAGGTATCAAAAACGAGAGCGCGTACTGCCGCCTCTCCGTCCTGTGAGGTGATGCGAAAAACAAAGCCTGACGGTATATAAATAAAGTCACCGCGCGCAGCTTCGAGAGTATCGGTACCTATCTGTACGCTGACAGAGCCGGAAGCTATCTCTATAATTTCCACCGACTCTCCGTGATAACCCTCGCTGATTATCCCAGCGCCTCTCGCGCTGTACATTCTGAAGGGCGTTTTGTTTTCCTCTGCCATAATTTCCTCCGAAAAAATACCTTTATACAAGTATACCACTTTTTTGGTGTTTTGTAAATAGAATTTTGCGGAATAATATAAATTTTTTGAGAAAAATCCCGAAAAAGGCAATTCTTTTTCGGGATTTGTTTATTTTTTTGATATTTCTGTCGCTTTCAATTGCTGTTTTTTTGAGATTTCTTTCGCAAAAGCTCTGTGAGCGGCGATAACGACAAGCCACAGAACGCGAACGATGCGTCTGATACAGATACTCAATAAAAGGTAGCTACCTCGTTCTCGGGCTTCTCCGCTCTCTCTATCTTTTTTACGGTCAAAACAGGTCCTCTGCCGCGGTAGATACGGGACTCCTCCTCGGAAAGCCTGCCCTCTACTACAACCCAGTCGCGCGTTTTGAGAGAAAGCTGTCCCATTCCCTTGGCTACCACTCCTCGGTAAGCAATATCGTCGGCGCAGCAGGTCATAATATGTCTGCCAATAGCGAACTGCGAGCTTGGAAGCGCCGAGTCAAGAGCTACGATACCCTTAAATCTTACGGTTTTGCCATTATATTTTGGAAACTCCTCTGTCATATCGCGGTAGAAAATCGCAAAATCCTCGTCGCGTATATCTATAACGGAAGCTTCTATATCGTAGGGTAACGGGTCCTCAATATTGTCGAACTCTATCTCGCCCTCGAGGTTTTCGTAGCAGATATTTGCCCTGCGGCTGACACCTCTGACGAGCTTGTGAAGCGCCATTTTGTCGGTGTTTTCGGTCACTCTGTTAAAGACTGCCATCTCACAGCCCGTAAGCTTATCAACCATAAGCTGACGCATGTTCTGATTGTAGGCGAGAGCTGTGGTTGAGTCAACTATTGCTATCTCCTGATATACCATCCATTCGGCAGGAAGCGCGTTATAGAGACTGTCGAGATTCCACATTCCGTTGTACTCTATTATCACTATATCTGCCTTCGCCCTTTTTTGCATAGCTGAAAGGCGGTCGGGTGTAAGTCTGTCCTCAGAGTCAAAGAAATTTAAAGAAACGTTATCGCCAAGGTCCTCGGGATAAATTTCCTCCTCTCCCTCCTCACATAGTATGATAAGGTATCTGCGCGCACCGTCATTAAAATTCGGATCACGCATGGTTTCTGCTATAAATCGAGTTTTACCCGCTTCAAGAAAGCCGGTAAACAAATATACTGGAATTTCCATTTATTTTCCTTTCGCAAAGCGTTTAGTGGTTTTGGCAACGAATGAAACGCCTTTTCTGCCTTGCTTTATATCTGTGTTCTTGCGTTTTCGTTCATTTTTATCAACACTTAAAGCTTTATATTCCAAACAGTGCCTTGATTTTTTCCGCGTCGATACCTGCGCCGATAACGCATATTCTGCCGATGATACCGGCAGCGCCCTCTCTTACATCAGCCTCACCGGGAACGTAGTCGAAATGAAGCCATCTGCCGCACTTGCACTCTACAATTCCCTTTGCGCGCAAAACCATACCGTACGCGCTATCCTCGGTAAAGGTGTCGAGAATCTCGTGTATTTCTTCCTTTGAAAATTTCTTTGTAGTTTCTGCCCCAACGCTGGTGAATACCTCGTCGGCATGGTGGTGATGAGCGCCGTGTCCGTGACAGCCGCAGCTGCACTCATCGTCGTGCTCATGATGATGCTCGTGGCAGTGACACTCCTCACCGTGCTCGTGGTGATGCTCGTGGCAATGGCGCTCCTCGTCATGCTCGTGGTGATGCTCGTGGCAATGGCACTCCTCGTCATGCTCATGGTGATGCTCGTGGCAATGGCACTCCTCGTCATGCTCGTGGTGATGCTCGTGGCAGTGACACTCCTCACCGTGCTCGTGGTGATGCTCGTGAGCCTTATGCTCCGCTTCCAGAGCCTTAACCGCGTCCTCAAGTGTATCGCGCTTCTCTATCGCCGCGAGGATATCCTTGCCGCTCAGCGCATCCCACGGTGTGGTAACTATTACAGCGTCGGGATTTTTCTCACGCAAAAGCGAGATACAGTCAGAAATCTTATGCTCGGGGGCTGTGCCTGTGTGCGATAGAACTATAGCGGATGCTGAGGAAATCTGGTCGTTATAAAACTCACCGAAATTCTTCATATACATTTTACATTTATTGACGTCTGCCACCGCAGTATAAGAGTTGAGAGTGGCATCTGCAAGGCCGGCGTTCTCTACCGCGCGGATAACGTCGGAGAGCTTGCCTACGCCCGACGGCTCTATAATGATGCGCTCGGGAGAAAAGTCCTCAACAACCTTTAGAAGCGCCTTTGAAAAGTCACCGACAAGCGAGCAGCAGATACAGCCCGAGTTCATTTCGGTAATCTCAATACCCGCATCGGCTAAAAATCCACCGTCGATGCCTATCTCACCAAACTCGTTCTCGATAAGCACTACCTTCTCGCCGGCGTAGGCTTCCTTTATAAGCTTCTTAATAAGAGTGGTCTTTCCCGCTCCGAGAAAGCCGGAAAAAATGTCTATTTTAGTCATATCAACAACCGCGCCGTGCCGTGGCGCTGTCTCCTTAAAATATTTCACATTTTATTATAATATAATTTAAAGAAAAAGTCAATACACGGCTGTCTCTAATTTATGGAAAATAATTTTATAAAAGGGGTTGACACGGGAGCGCCTATATGGTAAAATTAGTGTATAAAAATCAGATAGAGGCGCACTGCACGAAGATTATCACAGGAAAAAGCCGCCAAGGCGATGTGAGAAAGGCGTGGGTGCCGAAGCGGACACTGTGGCGAGTGTCTTTAGCTGGCAGCTCGGAGATTATCCGTTCTGCTGTCGCAGAAATGCGGGGAGCTATCGAAAATTCGGGTTATTTAGGTACTGTATATTGTATAATTATAGTCCTTTTCCCGCGTATTTTGAGGTAGCCCTATGGCTATCTTTTTTGTTTTAATAACGCCAAAGGGAATTATAATTTTAAGGAGATAAAAAATGAAAAACACTATTTTCGAAGGCGCTGCTACCGCCATCGTCACCCCTCTCACAAAGGACGGAATTGATTACGAGGCGTTCGGCAAGCTTATAGACTGGCAGATTGACGAGGGCATTGACGCTATCGTTGCCGTAGGTACTACCGGTGAGGGCTCTACCCTCTCGGACGCAGAGCATAAAGAAGCCATAAAGTTTTGTGTGGAAAGAGTCGGCGGCAGAGTGCCGGTAATCGCGGGAACAGGCTCAAACGATACCGCATATGCTATTGATCTGACAAAATACGCATGTGAAGTAGGAGCTGACGCGATGCTTCTCGTTACTCCTTATTATAACAAGGCGACACAGAAGGGCCTTTATGAGTCGTTTGTAGCGGTTGCTGATATTTCGACTAAGCCCTGCATACTCTACAACGTACCGAGCCGTACAGGCTGTAATCTCTTGCCCGCAACTATGGCGCGCCTTGCCGAGCATCCCAATATCGTGGCTATCAAGGAAGCGTCGGGAAATCTGTCGCAAATTGCCGAGCTCATAAATCTGTGCGGTGACAAGGTAGATATTTATTCCGGAAATGACGACCAGATTATCCCTATTATGTCGCTCGGCGGCAAGGGTGTTATCTCGGTGCTCTCTAACCTTATGCCAAAGGAGACGAGCAAAATATGCAAGGATTATCTTAACGGCAATATAAAGACCGCGCGCGACGAGCAGATACGCCTGATACCCCTTATCAACGCTCTGTTCTCGGAGGTTAACCCGATACCTGTAAAGGCGGCTATGGCGGCTATGGGATACTGCGAAAACTACCTTCGCCTGCCACTTACTCCTATGGAACCGGATAACGAGAAAAAGCTTCTCTCCCTTATGAAGGCAGAGGGACTTATTTAATAACTAATGAAAAGGATTTCCTATGAGAATACTTATTAACGGAATTTTAGGACATATGGGCCGTGAGGTTAAAAGATTTTCGGAGGAGGGATACCGCGGCGCCTCTCTCGCCTGCGGCGTGGATATCGGAGCCGACGGCTCCGTGCCTTACGTATACTCTCGCTTTGAGGATATAAATGACGGAGCGGGTATTGACTGTATAGTCGATTTCTCCCATCACTCGGCAGTAGGTGCTATGCTCGATTTCGCGGTAAAGAATTCCATACCTACCGTTGTGGCTACGACAGGCCATACAGACACAGAAAAGGCGGCTATCGTCAGCGCATCCGAGAAAATCCCTGTATTTTATTCAGGTAATATGTCGCTCGGCATAGCGCTGCTCATAGAGCTGGCAAAAATCACTGCTCTGGCTATGCCCGAGGCTGAAATAGAGATAATCGAAAGCCATCACAACAGAAAGCTTGATGCGCCTAGCGGAACGGCGCTGATGATAGCCGACGCAATACACGAGGTTAAGCCCTCGTCGTATAACAACGTAGGCAGAGGCGGACACGGAAAGCGTACCCCGGACGAAATAGGCATACATTCCGTGAGAATGGGTAATATCGTAGGTATTCACGAGGTTATAGTAGGAACTACAAATCAGACTATTACCTTAAAGCACGAGGCGCACGACCGAGCGCTGTTTGCCGAGGGGGCTCTCGCTGCCGCAGCGTTTATCGCAAAACGGAGCGCGGGACTCTACGATATGTCGAGTCTTGTTGACGACAGCTCGCGCTCGTCGATTGAGGATTGATAATGTTTTCAATTCAAGCAGATATCAATTCTGCCGGAATTTTTATACCAATATCAATAATAATGATGTGTTTGATAAACACTAATATAAACAGCGGATTGCAGCGCTAGCACGGTGTGCTTCTCTTGCATTTTGCTGTACATTTCACATTTTTCACTTAATTTAAAGGATTAGAATATGAAGATTGCAATTTATGGCTACGGAAATCTCGGCCGAGGCATTGAGGCCGCTATAAAGTATAATCCCGATATGGAGCTCGTCGGCGTTTTCACAAGAAGATGCCCCGAGACAGTAAAAACACTGACGGGCGCGCCTGTCTTCTCTGCCGACTCCGTTTTGGAATTCAAGGACAAAATAGACGCGCTTATCATCTGCGGCGGCAGCGCAACAGACCTGCCCGAGATGACACCTAGCCTTGCAAAAAGCTTTAACGTTATAGACAGCTTTGACACTCACGCTAAAATTCCGGAGCACATCGCGAGAGTGGATAAGGCGGCGCGTGAGGGAGGTAAGGTAGCTCTTATCTCGTGCGGCTGGGACCCCGGACTTTTCTCGATTGCCAGGCTTTATGCTACGGCAGTGCTCCCCTCGGGCAAGGATTATACCTTCTGGGGCAGAGGCGTAAGCCAGGGACACTCCGATGCAATAAGGCGCATCGCGGGAGTTGTTGACGCGAGGCAGTATACTGTGCCGATAGACGCCGCTATCTCAAAGGTCAGAGGTGGCGAGTGTCCCGAGCTCACTACGGCGCAAAAGCATAAAAGAGAGTGCTACGTTGTGGCAGAGGACGGCGCGGACAAGGCTCTTATTGAAAAGACAATAAAGGAAATGCCAAACTACTTTGCGGATTACGACACCTCGGTCGAGTTTGTCACGCTTGATGATCTCAGACAAAATCACGGCGGTATGCCCCACGGTGGCTCTGTGATAAGAAACGGAGCAACAGGACTCTCGGGCGAAAATACTCATACTATAGAGTTTTCGCTGAAGCTTGACTCAAATCCCGAGTTTACGGCTAGTGTGCTCATCGCCTATGCAAGAGCGCTCACAAGGCTCTATGCAAGAGGAGAAGTGGGTGTGAAAACGGTATTTGATATCGCGCCCGTAGATCTTTCGCCAATGTCTGCCGAGGAACTCAGAGCCCATCTGCTCTGATTTATATATCCAAAATAAATTTTTGTGGCGTTTCCTGCGCCAAAGGACGTAAAAGTGGCTACTATTTTAAATGATACAAAAGAAAAAATGATATGTGACAATATTGCAAGAGGCGACGACGGTGTTTTGACCCTCGCCGGTGTGCCGCTTCCCTCTCTTGCAAAAAAATACGGCACCCCTCTATATCTTTACGACGAGGGCAAAATACGTGAAAAGTGCCGTACTTATATTTCGGCTGTCCGTGACTTTTTCGATGGCAGAGCGCGCGTGATGTATGCTTCAAAGGCCGCATCGTTTAAAAGGCTCTATGAGATTATGAATGAAGAGGGTGTGGGAATCGACGTTGTTTCGGTCGGTGAAATTTACACGGCAAGTCTTGCAGACTTCCCTCTTGAGAACGCTTATTTTCACTCTAATAATAAAACAGATTACGATATTGAGTACGCTATAAAGCGCGGTGTCGGATACTTCGTTGTGGACAACGTTGAGGAGCTGTATTCTATTGACAAAATTGCCGAAGGAATGGGCAAAAGGCAGAAGGTTCTTTTGCGTATAACGCCCGGCATTGACCCACACACCTATGCGGCGGTAGCAACCGGCAAGGTTGATTCAAAGTTCGGCTCTGCTATCGAAACCGGCCAGGCTATGGAGATTACCTCTATCGCGCTCTCTCTCGGTGCTGTCGAGCTGTGCGGATTCCACTGTCACGTCGGCTCTCAGATATTTGACTCAGAGGTGTATATTGCCGCATCACGCGTTATGCTGGACTTCGTGGCCGAGGTAAAGCGCACTCTCGGGTTTGAAGCTTCACTTCTCGACATAGGCGGAGGACTTGGGGTCAGATACACGAGAGATGACCCTGTTCTTGATATCAGAGTGACACTCTCTGAGGTTGCAAATACTATGAAATCATACGCCCGTGAGCTCGGTATAAATCTGCCCGAGATAGGCTTCGAGCCCGGCAGAAGCATCGTTGCCGATGCGGGACTCACTCTCTACACCGTTGGCACTGTTAAGAGAATACCCGGATACAAAACCTACGTTTCGGTAGACGGAAGCATGGCAGACAATCCCCGTCACGCTCTCTACGGCTCGTCCTATACTCTCCTACCCGTCTCGCGCGAGCTTCCCTCCGATACAGAGATATGCTCTGTCGTCGGCAGATGCTGTGAGAGCGGAGATATTCTCGCAGAGGGTGTGCCGATGCCGAGCGATATTCGCCGCGGCGAGCTGCTCGCCTGCCTTACGACAGGCGCGTATCACTACTCTATGGCGTCAAACTACAACAGACTAACAAAGCCCGCTGTAGTTATGCTGAAGGACGGCGAGGACTACGTTGCGGTTAAGCGCGAGAGTCTTGAGGACCTCACACGGCTTGACGTGTAGCCGACCTTAATACACTAAAGGCGCGGACATCGCTTGTGTTCGCGCTTTTTTCTTGTTTATTACAACGAAATTATTTTTACTTTAAGTAATTGACAAATAATACTAAAGATGCTATAATATATCCACCACGCAATTTGTATACTCTCTTACAAAAACGGGAAAATACTTTGGTAAAAAGTGTTTTCTCTCTTTTCTAATTCCGTTTTTGGAGCAGAGTTTGTGTGGTAACATTCGAGGGAGACATTTTTTCGGTGCGTCCCACGCGGTCGCACCTTTTTATTTTATAGGAGTCGGAATATGTATGCGTATAGCAGATATATTCGCTCGCTGACCTAAGAGGGTGTAAACAAATACATTTTTTGAGGATGTCGAATTTAGAGAAAAGCATAAATAAAATGACAGGTAGAGGCACCGAAATCAGTGTCTCTACCTTGTTTTTTGAATTTTTTAAAGAAGCCGGAGGTTAAAAAGCTTATGCTTTTCTCCTTTTTATTTATAATTTGGTATTTTTTGCTAAGCTTTAGCGCCTTAGCGGTTTATTTATGATAGCTTGCCGTTTCAACGAAATCGGAGTATGCCTCGTCTGTTACGCCCTTGTTCTGAATGATGCTCGAATACAGCTTGCCGCTACTTTTTACGGTGCGTTTTTGCGTTTCGTAGTCGATATGCACGATGCCAAAGCGCGCCGACTCTCCCTCTCGCCACTCAAAGTTATCTATAAAGCTCCAGTGGTAATAGCGCTCGATGCGGTTGTCAGTTTCGCTGACAAGCTTCAGCTGGTCGTAAATAAAGCGCGAGCGGAAGCTGTCGCTATTATCACAGGTTCCGTTCTCGGTAACAAAGACGGGATATTCCCTGCCGTATTTATCCGAGAGTCTGTTTGAAAGGCGGATAAGTCCCTCGTGGTAAATCTCCCAGCCAAGGTCGTTTATATCCGAGCCCTCTCTCACGCCGTCGGCAATGCCCTCGCATGTGCTGCGGGTATAGTAGTTTATGCCTATGAAATCGTAGTATTTGCCGCAAGCTATGCCCCGTCTTTTAAGCACGGGAAAACGGCACTTGCCTGTCATCATAGCCTCGGTGATAGCCGATTGAAAAAGATACTCCGATAGGCGTGCGGCAAATCTATGCCATAGATTCTTTTTGTTCTTTGGCTCGAATACGCGCAGATGGTTTGCAAAGGAAACGAGAGTTTCCTCTCTTTTTTTGCCAAGGGCGGCGCGTTTTTTGTGAATAAGCTCGTAGGCTCTGATATGCGCCTCGGTCATATTTGAGAAAGCCTGAACCAGAGCTTTCATAGACTTCTTTTCGGGCGGCCAGATGCCGTAAAAGAGGCTGTTTGTCGCATAGACGTTCGGCTCGTTTATGGTGATGTAATCTCCGATAAGGTCACCAACCGCGTCAAGCACCTTATCCGCGAAGGCGAGAAATATATCCACCGAATCTCTGTTGCACCACGCGCCCATATCCTCAAACCAAAGTGGGTTTGTGAAATGATGAAGGGTTAGCATCGGGCGAATGCCCTTTGAGAGAATATATTCTATCTCCTCGCGATAATGGGCAAGAGCTTCGGCTGAGTAGCTGCCCCTCTCAGGCTCAATTCTGCTCCACTCAATGCCAAAGCGGTATATCTCAAGCCCCATTTCTGCCATCAGGTCGATGTCCTCGCGGAAGCGGTTATAGTGGTCATTTGCTCTCGTGGGACTCGTGCCGTCATCTACCTTGCCCTCAGCGGCAAATCGCGCCCAGTTGTTATTTTCGTCTCCGCCCTCTATCTGAGTTGCGGCGGTTGCCGTGCCTAAAAGCAGGTTTTCTCTAAGCTTAAACTTCATCTTTTGCCTCCACATCGGCAAAAGCGGTGATTTCCGCTATATC
>JAEIGA010008511.1_pt1 | contig 15558 bp, 12 predicted proteins | sample 9270691 | NCBI WGS metagenome assembly JAEIGA01 (sample SAMN17057246, study PRJNA624740) | gut metagenome | biome: biome; isolation source: fecal sample | host: Bos grunniens | place: China: Xizang | collected 2019
CAATCTGCAAGAGCTTCCGAACAACGGTTCATAATGGTCAGACCGTGCTCGGGATGAGCCATTTCTCGACCTCTGAAACGAATGGAAACCTTAACTTTATCGCCTGAACCGATAAACTTACGGGCGTGGTTGATTTTTGTTTCAAAATCGTGGGTATCGATGTTGAGGGAAAGACGAACCTCTTTGATATCAATAACTTTCTGGTTCTTTCTTGCTTCCTTCTCTTTCTTTGCCTTTTCAAATCTGAACTTGCCGTAGTCCATGATTTTGCATACGGGCGGCTTTGCCATGGGAGCAATCTTAACAAGGTCAAGGTTGCTGTTTTCCGCAAGCTTGAGAGCTTCTGATGCGGACATGATACCAAGCTGTTCGCCGTCGTTTGAAATTACACGGATTTCCTTATCACGGATTTCTTCATTGATCTGGATTTGCTGTTCCTTGCTGCTGATGTTAAAGCACCTCCTGAAAACTGATAAAAAAAGCGAGGGCAGAGAGTTCTGTCCTCGCATTAAATCAACGCTCAATACAGCCGCAAAAAGGGCTGTTATAAAGAAGCTATTGACCAACACGGGACGTTACCCGGAAGGTGAGAGCTGAATCTGCTCTGCTTTATTGTGCAAGTTATTCTAATATATATTTTTGCGTTTGTCAAGAGTTTTTTCGGATTTTCACTTTATTTTTCCCAAAAAAGTTATTCCTATATAAATTCCAAGCTCAATAACGAGCAACGCAAGCACCGAAAGACCCGTAACAACAGAGCCGAGCGAGGTGCAGTAAAGTGCCGTGCAAAGAATAAATCCGAGCACGCTCAAAATTATCTGAACTATGGAGCCGAGCTTTGCTGCGGTTGAAATACTGCATGCTGCGGCAACCGCACGGAGCATCGAAAACGCTGTTCCGTCATGAATAATGCCTGCGGGAAGCTTATCGCAAACAGCATCTCTTCTTCTCTTGAAAAGTCTGCCCGCTACGGAAGAAAGCACCTTAAAGGTTTCCTGCGGCAAACCGAAGCTCTTTGAAATAAGCTCTTCGGTAACATTAACATCGTTTGTTCTTACAAGCACCTGAATTCCGTTCGCCTCAAGCTGTCTGAAATAGGGTGCAAGGTTTTTATCAACTGCATAGCTTACAACAAAAAGAGCCGCAATCTTACCCGCTACGGCAAGGTACATAACCTTTCTGCCGCTGTGAGAATATCTTTCTTCAAGCGATTTTTCGGGTACTTCTATGTTGTGGTGAACAAGCAGATTTCTGTTGCCCAGAAGAACGGGCTGATTATGAATTCTTGCCGCAATACCCAGCTTATCCTCATAAACAAGCTCTTTAACGGGCGGAAGAATATCCTGTCTGCCGTCAACAACCTGCTCAAAGCATTCGCGCAAAGGTCCGCCCGACTTGATAACAAGTGCAGTAGCGTAAAGAAGAACATCGTCAATTCTGATGTTTTCAAAATTCTTCATGCCGTGCATGGTGCACTGCGAACGGTCAAATATATCGGCGGAATCCATAACAACGGCATTTGCACCCGCTGTTTTTTCAACCGTTTCCATATTTGCAAGCATTGTGCCTGTAGCGTTGAGGTCACGGTTTGTTATTCTTTCAATGAAAGCGGGCACGAACGAGGTAAATACGGGTGAGGTTACGCAGAAGGTTGCGGTGAATGCCGCAAAAGCTGTCATAACGCTCTTATTCATTATGCCTGCAAGAATTCCCGCAACTGCCGATGCGCCGAATGCAACGGGAATAAGAATATTGAGAAGCTTTTTATTTTCTGTATTCTTCTCCGAATTCTTTACAAAATCTGTGGAGAAGGCAAGCTTTGACGAATAAAGCAAATCCGCATTACCCATCATAAGACCTCTGCCAAGCTCAAAAATTTCGGATTCATTCTCAAACGGATGAACCGCATACATATTATGTTCGTATTTATATGCACAAACCTCGAAGTTGCCAAGAATACGCTGTGCATTGATTTTTTCGGTTATTTTCTGAACGAGAACACCGAATACCGCCGCCATTGAGAAAACTGCGGTTTCAAGTCCGCTGCCGCCGATAACGGCTGCAAGAGTATTCTGCAAAAGTGCCACAACCATTGCAAGGCTGACTGCGCTGTCACTTGTAAAATTACGTTTTATTACAGATGTTATGCCGTCAACAAATCTTACGTTGTTTATTGCGGCAACCGCAATCAGAAGCACTGCGTTTGCAATATTAAGACTCACCGAACCTGCAACAAAAAATGTGCTTTCAATATCAAGCTTTGTAACTATTGAAGGCAGTATGTTGAGCAGCACCATAATCAGCTCGATTGCACCCACAACCGCAATACCCACGGTTGCTTTTGAAGCGATATCGCCCAGACGGGTATGGATTCTTGCTCTTTCGGAAGGTGCGGTATATTCTTCCGCAACAAATCTTTCTTCCTCTTCCTGCTGCTCCTCAAGCTTTTTCTGCTTTTTCTTGAGAGCCTTCTCTTCCTTTGCAATTTCTTCGGGCGGAGCTTCAAACTCTCCCTCAAAATCATTATCTATTTCGGATGTATCAACAATTCTGAACGCCTTTGCCTTCTGCTTTCGTTTTTCCCAAAGAGTTGTTTCAACATCGGTTTCGCTTGTCTGGTCAGGTTCGGATTCATCAACGATATCGTCAAAACCCGTAAGCATAATCTGACCGTCAACATCATCGCTGTAAGCATTTGACGGATTGCTTATCTTGCTTCCCGGTTTAACAATTCTTGTTTTTCCGTCTTCCTGTTCCTTTACCTGTTCAGCCGCAAGCACTCTGGGCAAAAGGTCAAGACCTGTTTCTGTGCTTTCGCCCTCAGGCTTTTCAAGAACAATGCCCGATTTATCAACAGGTCCGTCAGGCTCAACCTCTACCTCTGCGGTTTTTTCAAGCTTGAGCTTGCTGAAAAATCTTGTTCTGTAATCAGCTTCGGTGATTTTTTCGTTTTCTTCAGGCTTTTCTTCCTTTTTCTCAAAGAATTCGGAAGCAGGCTTTTCGCCCTCATAGAAAGGCTTTATTTTGTGGATTTCCTTTTCTTTTTCTTTTGCCTCTGCAATTTCGGCGGCTCTCTGCCACTCAAACTTTGAAGTTGACGGCTCGGGAATATCCTCAGGAACAATAACCGTTTCTATTTCAAAAATAGATTCATCAATTTCTTCTTCGCCGAAAAAGGTTTCCTGCCCCTCAACCTCATGCTCACCCGAATCGGAAGAAATATCCTGCATTTCTTCCCTTTCAATGCTTTCCATAGGCTTTATGGTGAAAAGACCCGTATCAAACTCCCTGTTGAGAATTCTTTCAAAATCCTTTGCGGGGGTCGGCTCTTTTTTCACTTCAGGAATATAATCCTCACCGCTTGCGCCCGCAATGAGCCTGTCAATATCTTCAAGCGACCAGGTTTTTGAAGGCTCTTGAAATTCTTCTTCAATTTCCTGCTGCTGTTTTGCTTTTTTCACTTCTTCAAGTATCGCATCAAGCTCGCTCATATCCGAAATTCTGTTATAATCGCTCAAAGCATTCACCTACCTGTGTTTAGCAATTTCATACATAAGTATTCCCGCCGCTACGGAAGCGTTGAGAGAATTTATTTTGCCCTTCATCGGAAGGGAAACTATAAAGTCGCATTTTTCTTTGACAAGACGGCTTATGCCCTTGCCCTCGGACCCTACAACAAGAGCCACGCTGCCCGAATAATCCTGTTTATCCCATGAAGTGCCGTCCATATCCGCACCGTAAACCCAGAAGCCTTTTTCTTTAAGCTCCTCGATAACCGAAGGCAGGTTTGCAACTCTTGCAACGGGCACATATTCAACCGCACCCGCCGAAACCTTGCCAACCGCATAGGTGAGGGCAACTCCCCTTCTTTTAGGAATGATTATTCCGTGAGCACCGCAGGCATCCGCCGTACGGATTATTGCGCCGAGATTATGCGGATCCTCAATTTCATCGCAGATAATAACAAACGGCTGTTCATTTTTATCCTCTGCATTTTTAAGAATATCTTCAACGGATGAATATTCATGTACAGCTGCCCATGCGGCAACACCCTGATGATTTTCACCCTCGCAGATTTTATCAAGCTTTCTGCGGTCCGTTTCTTTAACAACAATTCCTTTATCGCGGCACTGTGCGATTATCTTGCCTACCGAGCCGCCTCTTTCGCCTTTTGCTACCATAAGGCTGTCGATTGCTCTGCCGCTTTTAAGAGCTTCCGCAACGGCATTTCTGCCTATGATAAGTCCCTGACGCTCATTTTGTGTATCCATAAACCGCAGCAACCTCCTGTTTTTGACCAAATTTGACTATATTCAATTTATTATATCATAAAAGATTAAAAATAAACAGTATAATTAATATTTTTTTGCAATTTTTATCAGGAAATTTTTTCTGCCGTTTAAATTGTGACAGTTTTTTCCGTTATGCAAGTTTACATTAGAAATGTATCGCTTCCAAAAGAAAGGAATTTTAAAATTATGGAAAAAACAAGAGTTTCCGAAAAGCGGGATATCACCGATATTTTATGGGACAGGGGTGTTATGATATTCACCTGTTCTTTATATTTTCTCTGCGGCTTCATTCTGTCGGGTGCGGGTCTGCTTTCGGTGAGTGTGCCGTTAAGTATAGGTCTTGTTGCCGCCTGTTCGGGTATGGAAATGCTTTTTGCCGCCGCAGGTGCGGTGCTTGGCAGCATTTTCAGACTTTCTGACGGCGCTCTGCTCAACTCACTCATCCCCCTTTGCGGAATTGCGGGAATAAAATTTGCACTTGAAAAATTCAGGGCGAAAAGGCCAAAAACATGGCTTTCGGTTTCGGTTTTTCTGATGTATTTTGCCTGCTCAAGTGCAGTTATGTTTTCATATGAGCCTTCGCTCAACTCTCTTTTGCTCAACCTTTGCTCGGCACTTCTGTGTGCGGGGTCGGTGGTTTTTTATTCGGGCACAAACGAATGCATAAGAAAAAAGCGAAGTCCTTATATGCTTGATAACCATAGCCTTATCTGCATTATTATAAGCCTCTGCACCCTTCTCCTGGGCACGGGCGAAATAAGCATTATGGGTTTTCGGCCCGCACGGTTTTTCGGCTGCTTTGTTATTCTCACCGCCGCCTATCTTTTCAGCCAGTCGGGCGGAAGTATCGCAGGCATTTCAATAGGGGTCAGCGTTGCCGCATCCGGCACAAGCGTTGCACTGAGCCTTTGCTACAGCATCTGCGGACTTCTTTCGGGTATTTTTTCAAAATTCGGCAGACTTATCTGCTCTGTTGTTTTTTCTGCAGCAGCGGGCATCGCCGCACTAATCGACGGCACTCCCGAGGGTATTTCCGTTTTTGCCGAAGCTGCGACGGCAAGCATTCTTTTTAATGCTGTGCCCGGTAAACAGCTTGCAAAAATAAGGTCAAACATTCTTAATCCCAGAAACCGACGTATCGAAACGGAATTTCACAGAGCAAGCGAGCGGCTTATGGAAACCTCAAAGGCTGTAGGCTCGGTTTCAAGCTGCGTTGCAAAGGTTTCTCAAGGCATTGAGGCACTTGCACCCGCAAAAGATATCATGGTTTGCATGAGGGTGCGTGAAAGAGTGTGTGCAGATTGCCCTCTCAAGAGCACCTTCTGCCCCGAAAACGGCGAATTTTCCGATATAACCGCAAAGCTTGCAAACGGCGAAACCGTCACCGCAGAGGATTTTTCGGTTAACTTCAATTCAAAATGTCCGAGCGTGCCGAGGCTTGCGGACAGCTTCAACAAAATCTATGCGGGGCAATCGGCAATCAACGCTCTTCAGGCAAACTCGGCAAGAAACCGTGAGCTTGCCTGCGGGCAGTTTGAATGGATATCCGACCTTCTTTCGGAGCTTTCACAGGAGCTTGAAAAAGGGGCAAGCATTCTTTTCAACCATGAAAAAGCTGCAGCAAGAGTTCTTGGCGATTTTGATTTTGATGTTAAAAAAGTTTCGTGCATAAGCCCTTCATCGGGGGCAATCCGCCTGACCTGCACCGTTGCAGATATTCCCGCAGGCACAAGCCTTACACAGCTTACTGCCGCTGTTTCGGCGGAACTTGATGCGGAATTCATGCCGCCCAGAATAAGGCAGAATAAAGACAGCAAGGATTTGCTTTTTGTAAGAAAAGAGCTTTTTAAAATAAGACTCGGCTCTGCTTCGGCAAGCTGTTCAAACCAGAAGCTCTGCGGCGATTATTTTGAATGCTTTCAGACCGACTCAAAAGCCTATATAATTTTGAGCGACGGCATGGGCACGGGCGGAAGAGCCGCAATTGACTCGGCAATGACGGTTGAGCTTTTTTCACGGCTTATCAGGGCGGGCGTAAGCTGCGACACTGCGTTGAGCATAACCAACACCGCTCTTTCCGTTAAGTCCGAGGACGAATCTCTTTCAACGCTCGATATTGCCGAAATTGATTTGTTTGACGGAAGTACAGTTCTTTTAAAAGCGGGTGCCGCACCCTCATTTTACTGCTGTTCGGGCAGGGTAAAAACCGCCGAAGTGCCATCAACACCGCTCGGAATACTCAACAAGGTTAAATTCAGCAAATATGCGCTGAAGCTTCGCGGCGGAGATATTGTTGTTCTGGCAAGCGACGGCATTCTCGGCTGCGGAAACCGCTGGATTACAGATGAAATAAAAGGTTTTTCGGGGTCTTCTTCAGCAAGCGATTTTGCCGAGCTTCTGCTGAACACCGCAAGACTCAAATGCGGTGAAAAGTATGATGATATGACGGTTATTTGTGCGGTAATAGAAGAGGTGTAAATAAAAAGGACTGCCCGAAGGCAGTCCTTAATTTTTTATCAATATCCGAATCCGAACTGATTATTGAAATACTCAAACGGGTCAAGATACTGAACGGTTGTTGTTACAGGCTCCGAACCGCCCTTATCCTCAACAAGTGAAATTTCAACATCGAATTCATTGATTGTATAGTTGCTGTTTACTCTGCAGAGAGTGAGCGTGAAGGTATCGCCGACCTTGCCGTTATCAATCTTTTCAAGAAGAACATCGGCAGTTGTAAGAGGCTCGCCGTCAACAGCAATAATCATATCATACTGTCTTGCTTCGGTGTTTGCAAGTGAGCTTTCGGAGCTGATTTCGTTGATAATCAGAGTGCCTGCGGGCAGACCCTTAATCTGGGCAATCATGCTGTACTGCTGGCTTGCACTTACGGGATAATAAGTTATACCGAGCATGGGTCTGTTGGGAACATAGCCATGGCTGATAAGGTTTTCGATAACCTCTTTTGCCGAAGTGATGGGAATTGCAAATCCCATGCCTTCATATTCGGTTGCGGCAATCTTCTGCGAATTGATGCCGATTACCTGACCGTATGCATTAACGAGTGCACCGCCCGAGTTACCGGGATTGATGGCAGCATCGTGCTGGATACATTTCATGGTGTAGCCGATTTCACTGCTTACGGGTCTGTCAATAGCGGAAACAAATCCGCCTGTGAAAGAGCCGAAGAATTCTACACCGCCGGGATTACCGATGGCATAAACGGGGTCGCCTACACGCAGAGAATCGGAGTTGCCGAATTCAGCTGCCTTAAGACCCGCTGCCTTGATGCGGAGAACACCGAGGTCTGTTCTTGTATCAAAACCGACGATTTCGGCATCATAGGTTGTGCCGTCTTCAGTCTGAACTCTTACCTGAACACCCGCATCGCTGATAACATGGGCACAGGTTATGATATAGGTATAGGTTCTTGAATCATCCTCACCCATGATAACGCCTGTTCCTTCGCCTGCGGAGGAATTTGAACGGTTTGTGTATACAACGATGCCTACAATGCTGGATTTTACCTTTGCGGCAACCTGCGAAGTGGTGAGTGCACCGTCAAGAGCAACATTTGTGGGCGAAACGGGTGACTCCTGGATATCAACATCGGGAGCGCCGTTTTCAACCTGTTCGTTTGTTATTTCGTCGGTCTGCTTGTTATTGGTATATTTTACTACGGTTGCAACGCCCGCACCGAGAGAAAAAACAACAACAAACGCAATAAGCGCCGCAAAAATCTTTATGCCTTTTTTGGCTGCGGGCTTCTGTACGGGAGCCTGAGGCTGCTGATAGCTGTAGTTTGAATAGCTGCTGTTATATCCCTGATACGGCTGACTGCTGTAAATCGGGTTAACGGGAGGCTGCTCATTCTCTTCATTTTTTTCTTCCTGCTCAAAAACAGGCTTTTCCTGCGCGGTAAAAGAAACCTCTTCAACATCCTTCTGAGGAGCTTCGGTTTCTTCCTCTGCGGGAGTGAACTCAACCTGCTCTGCATTTTCCGCATCAAATCTGTTATCAAATCCGTTGTTAAAATTTTCGTCCATAAAAATTACCTCCGCTGTGTCTATGGATATATAGTAAATTATGAATATTAATTACATTTGAACATTAATTTAATTATTCTTCAATAATTATTCTGCGGGAAGCTGGAAAATAAATTCCGTATATTCATCGGGCATGCTTCTTGCGATAATCTGACCCGAATGAAGCTCTATAATTGTTTTGACAATATAAAGTCCCATTCCCGCACCCTTGACATCATAGCTTCGGGATTTATCAACTTTATAAAATCTCTCAAATATTTTGTCTGTTTCTTCGCTCGGTATGCCTTTTCCGCTGTTACGGATTTTAACAATTATTTTTTCGCTGTCGGATTTTGAGCTGACTTCTATATATCCGCCCTCGGGCGTGAATTTAACCGCATTGTCAATCAGATTATATACAACCTGATTAATCATATCCTTATCGGCGTTGACGGGATTGCTCTGCATTGTTTCAAGACCGCGGATTTCAATATGCTTGCCGTCAATAATTCTCTCAAATGCAAGCAGGGTTCTGAATATCATTTCGGAAATATCAAATCTCTGCGGTTTTATATCAAGCTCACCCGCTTCAATCTTGCTCATATTAAGCATTCCCGTAACAAGACGCGAAAGACGCTTGACCTCATCGGAAACCGTTCGCAGATACTGCGATTCTTTTTCCTTTTCTATTGTGCCGTCAAGAATTCCGTCTATGAATCCGCCTATGGTTGTCATGGGCGTTTTAAGCTCATGCGAAACATTTGCAACAAAGCTTCTTCTTGACTGCTCCAGCGTTGCCAGAGCCTGCGCCATGGAGTTGAACGCCTGAACAAGCTCGTCTATTTCATTGCTTTTGAAAAGCTTTGATTTTTTAATTGAAATTCTGTTTGAAAAATCTCCGCTTGCATACTGCTTTGCTGCCGCCGACATTTCACGAAGCGGTTTTGTTAGTCTGTAGGTTACAACATAAACAAGAATAAATGCCATCGCAAGGGCAAAAAGCACCGCAAGAAAAAACATTCTGAAAATTCCCGCAACATACGGTGTAAGACCCTCTACAACCGGCTGCGTAACAAAAACCGCACCAATCGTTTTGCCCGAAACCGTAACAGGTGAGCCTACTATGAAATGCAGACCCTTAAGCAGACCGCCGAGGTCACCGGTTGAGTTATGAAGTCCGCTTAATGTCGGACTCATAATATCTTCGGGTATCACATATTTATCATGCACAATACAGTTGCCCGTAAACAGATTCATGTTTGACTGAAGGGTTTCTTTGCAGTAAACAACCTCACCCTTCGTATTAACCATAAACATATCGGCATCAACCGCATTAGAAATCTGCAGAAGAGTGTTGCATATAACTATAACCGAGCCTGTGCCGTTGCTGCCCAGAAATTCCGATTCAACTATATCGCTGATATTCTGCGAAACTCTTGCAGTATTTTCCTTAAGCAGCTCTGCTTTTTCATTCATCCACAGCGAAGTTACCAAAAGCAAGAGAGCTCCGCCTATAAAGACGAAGCTTGCAAGTATGATTGAGATTGTAACAATAAAATATTTCCGGAAAAGACCGGAGCTTCTTTTAACTGCCACAGGAAGCACCACCAAAATCAGTCTTTTGTTTCAAATTTATAGCCAACGCTCCAGACGGTTTTAAGCTCCCATTTTTCCGATACGCCTTCAAGCTTTTCGCGGAGTCGCTTAACATGAACGTCAACCGTTCTTGAATCGCCGTAATAATCGAAGCCCCATACCTCATCAAGAAGCTGGTCTCTGGTGAAAACTCTGTTGGGGTTGCTTGCAAGGTGATAGATAAGCTCAAGCTCTTTGGGCGGTGTATCAACCTTTTTGCCGTCAACCCGAAGCTCATAGTTTGTTAAATTGATAACAAGCTTATCAAAGCTTACTTCTTTTATACCTGTTGCTGCGCCTGCTCCGCTTCTGCGAAGCACCGCCTTGACTCTTGCGATAACCTCTTTTGCATCAAAGGGTTTAACAACATAGTCATCAGCACCCAGCTCAAAACCGAGCACCTTATCAAAGGTTTCACCCTTTGCGGTGAGCATAATAATGGGCTTGTCCGAAAACTTTCTCACCTCACGGCAAACCTGCCAGCCGTCAAGCACGGGAAGCATTATATCGAGCAACATAAGGCTCGGAGTCTGCTCCTGAAAAATTTTAACTGCATCTGAACCGTTGTTTGCAATAACAACATCATAGCCTTCTTTTTCAAGATAAAGTCTTAATAATTCACAAATATTATTATCGTCATCTACAACAAGAATTTTCTCGGTTGCCATAATAAAATCCCCTCCCTGGAAATTTTTCTACAACTTTTATTATACTCGTCTTTTTAAAAAAACTGTGAATTGCCGAAAAATAATTTGTTACTATTTGGCCGCAAAAATGAACAAATTATGATATTTTTCAGTTTTTCACCGAAAATCTGAATACTGTGCAGGATTTGAACTTCTCTCCCGCTTCAACAGTACACTGCGGGAATTCGGGCATATTGGGTGTGTTGGGATAAAACTGAGTTTCAAGGCAGAAGCCTGCATGCTGAATAAGAGGTTTGCCCTCTTTGCCGGGATTTGTTCCGTCAAGGAAGTTACCTGTGTAAAGCTGAACACCGCAAAGGTCTGTAAACACTTCAAGCATTCTGCCGCTTTCGGGGTCATATGCAGCCGCTGCGGGGCCGTCACCGTCATTGAGACAGAAATTATGGTCATAACCCTTACCGATAACAAGCTGGTCATCCTCCATGGCGATATCTCTGCCGATGGGCTTGAATTCCCTGAAATCGAATGCGGTTCCCTCAACAGGACGGATTTCACCTGTGGGAATGCTGTTTTCATCAATGGGCGTGTACGCATCTGCGTTTATCATAAGCTCGTGGTTGAGAATATCGCCCTTGCCCGCAAGGTTGAAATATGCATGATTTGTCATGTTGATAACCGTCTTTTTATCGCTTACTGCAAAATAATCGATTTTAAGTGAATTATCCTCAAAAAGAGTGAAGGTAACCTTAAATTCCACCTTACCGGGGAAGCCCATTGCACCGTCGGGACTTGTATAGCTCATTTCAATCGAATTATCGTCAACAATGAGTGCGTTCCATACGGCTCTTGAAAGCTCTGCGCCGCCGTGAAGGCAGGTTATGCCTTTTTCATTTTTCTCAACTTCATATTTAACGCCGTCTATTTCAAAAGCACCGTTTGCAATTCTGTTTGCATATCTGCCAACGGTCATGCCCTGATAATCAGAATATTTTTCATGACCCTCAACAGTATCAAAGCCTGAAAGAATATCAGCAAAAACGCCGTTTTTATCGGCAGTATAAATGCTGTTTATTGTTGCACCGTAGGTGATGATATCAACTGCGGTTTCGCTTGAGTTGCGAAGGGTGTAAACATCAACGTTTCTGCCGTCTGCTGTTGTTCCGAAAAGATTTTTAACTATCATATCTAAAACTCCTTATTTGGTAAATTCCCATATATTGTATCTGCCTCTTGAGGCGGTTTTTTTGCCGAACTGCAACGCTTTTACGGGACATCGGTTAATGCACGCAGTACAATGCTGACACTTGCTCTGAATCCATACGGGTTTTCCTTCACGCATTTCGATTGCCTTGTCGGGGCAGTTTCTCTCGCACATGCCGCAACCCGTGCATTTTTCATCGGCAAAGAAAAATTTTGTTGTTCGGAAAAGATTATAAAACGGATACATTGCCGCCGTAAGCAGCCATGGCTTAACACCGCTGCTGCCCTTTGTTTTGTGCTTTACAATATCCGCCGCAATCTCTTCAAGCTTTTTATCTGCTCTGCAAACCTTTTTGAACGCTCTCTCTTTAACGCATGGGTCATAGAGAATAACATAGTTATCGGGCATGATAATCGAGGTGCTGTAATCCACCCTTCTGTCAAGCGCCTTTGCAAGCATTTTATCTGCCGCCGCGGCATCTGCACCAACGGTTATTACGCAGTAAATATAGCTTCCGAGAGTTTTTCTTACTTCGGGCATGGAGGCAAATCTTTTAACCATTTCAGGCAGACCCGAAAAGAACACCGGAAAAACAAATCCCGTCATTTCTCCGTCACCGATTTCAGGCAGACCGCTACGGATAACCTTTGCGATATCATAGGCTTTATCGCCCAGAGTTGCCGCCAGCTTTTCGGCAGTATAGCGGGAATTGCCTGTTCCGGAAAAATAATAAATCATATTTATCTCCTCAATTTCAGCATCCTTGTTTTTTCAAAAACTTCCTTATTTTAATTGTATCATTGCCCCTGTTTTTTGTCAATCATATCCATATTCCAACCAAGGGTTTTCAGATATAAAAAAGACCTCCTGACTTACAGGAGGCCTTTATTGTTTAAAACTTATGCAAGCTTATCAAAGCCAAGGTGGATACCCTTCTCAAGATATTCGAAAACAGTGCCGAATACTTTGTTGTAGGGAAGATCTGCAAGAAGACCGAAGAGACCGCCGATGATCTTTTCATAAAGATCGGTTTCTTCAAGGAACTTCATAATCTTATGAACGGGAATGCTGAAATACTTTACCTTGCATACTTTAACATGCTCATCAAAAGCGTTCTTTGTGATAACGATTTTGCCGCAGTAGTCGCATTCGCCTTCAAACTCAAGGCAAACACCTTCGTGAATTTTAAGCTCTTCTTCTGTTGCGAAGTCTGCATCGCAGCCATAGGGGCATGCACGGAAGTAACCGTCGCAATCAGCAAGGTGCTTGTTGTACTCGGATTCGTTTGTGAAAGTCTCTTCACAGTAGGGGCAATCGTTTGAAGATGCAAATGCTACTGTTGTTGCTGAAAGAGCAAAGATTACCGAGAAAAGAATTGCTAAAAACTTTTTCATTTTGGTTTAGTCCTTTCTTTCATGCGTATTAACGCATTTTATTTTTATAAAGAATACCATTTTTTATAAAATATGTCAAGTATTATTATTCAATAATAAACATATTCCACGGAAAATTATTCATATCGGGCAAAGCCGTGAAACACATTTCTTCCCCTGTTACGGGGTGTCTGAATTCAAGTCGGTGCGCAAACAGCGCAAGGTTTCCGCCTCCGCCGCCGTATCTGCCGTCGCCTACAAGCGGCATTTTTCTGCTCGAAAACTGAACTCTTATCTGATGCGTTCTGCCTGTATGCAAAAGAATATCAAGAAGTGCCATTCCGTCACTCTCTCCGATAACCTTATATTCAAGCGAAGCCTCTTTTACTCCGCCGCGTTTTCTTTTGACAACATAGCTCTTATTTTTCTGTTTATCTCTGAAAAGCAAATCCTTGAGAATTCCCGATTTTTCTTCAGGAATTCCTTTTACAACGGCAAAATAATGCTTTTTCATTTCGTTTTTTGTAATCTGTTCCGACAGTTTTGCCGCCGCACGGCTGTTTTTTGCATAAACAATAAGACCCGACGTTTCACGGTCGAGTCTGTGCACGGGATAAGCTGTGCAAGCCTTGCCCGACTGCTCAAAATACTCATTGAGAAGAGAAATCATATTTTCTTCTTTTTCCGAGCTTTGACTCAGCACTCCCACAGGCTTGACGCACACTATTATATTTTCATCCTCAAACTTAAACATGGCCTCTTCTTTTCATTGCTCTGTATTTCTTTTCGCTTCTCTGAAGAGCAAGCTTGATACCGCTGATAACAAGCCAGAAATTCTGGGCAAGCTCATCGGGTGTTTCACGCATACCCGTTCTGAACCACTCACTTATTATGCCGAAAAATGCATGCTCATAAAATGAAGAAATAAACTCGATATCCGAGGCGGGAACATTCATTCCTTCCGCCATCTTATTGACAAGATCAACAATAACAAAGCTGCATGCCTTGAACATATAGTTTTCAAGATAATCATAGCTTCGTGAAGAACAGATATTGTTGATTATTTTCTTGTTGCTGTAAGCAACCTCGCCGACTCTTGTAAATCCTTTTATCCAGGAAGCTCCCGACTCATGAACCGTTACAAGCTCGGTAAGCTCCTTTTTGAAAACCTCTTCAAGAAGGTCATAAATATCACTGTAATAATAATAGAAAGTGTTGCGGTTTATTCCGCAGGTTTCAACAACATCGCGAACCGTTATTTTATCAAACGGTTTTGTTCTGAGAAGATCAATAAAGGTATCTTTGATTGCCTTTTTTGTATCCTTCTGCATTCATATCCCTCCGATTTTATACAAAATCTTCTGCCTTTTTTTATTTTACCACAAAAAGCACTTTTTTTCAATTGGTCATTTCTCTAAAATTAACCGTATAATTTTATACAAAAAGCCGTCTGAATGTTTTGTTAATTATAACTATTACATGAAATTTCGAAAAATGATATAATTTTATGCAACGGGCATTCCCGTTTTTTATTTTTAAGAAGGAAGGTGCGTAAAGTGTTTAATATTTCAGACACCGTAATTTACGGCGGCGGTCAGCTTTGCGTTATAGCCGATATCAGAGAAGAGTGCTTTACGGGCACAAAAATGCTCTATTATATTCTGAAACCCGTTTATGATAAAAATTCAACCGTATATCATCCCGTTGAAGGCGGTGAAGCAAAAATCCGCATGCCTGTTTCCAAAGAAAAAGCCGAAAAAATTATTACAGATACGGATTTCACCGTTGAATGGAATGCCTTTGACCCTCTGCGTAAAGAATGCTTTGACGGAATTCTGAAAGAATCAGACCCCGAAAAGCTGATAGGTCTTATCAGGCTGATTAGTTCAAAACGAACCGAGCTTGCCCAAAACGGCAAACGTTTGCGTGCGGCAGATGAAAAAGCCTTCAACGAAGCCCGCAGAGCCGTAAGCGAAGAGCTTGCCTTCGCTCTGGGCACAGACAAAGAATGCGTTACAGATATGATACTCGGTGCAGATTAACTTTATGTAAACTCCTGAAAATATTAAAGGCACAGCCGAAGCTGTGCCTTATTTTTTTATTTACCTGCCTTAACTGCTTCGAAATCTTCAACAATCTCCTTTGAGGGAGCCTTTGTGAGAAGCGAAACAACAACGATGCAGATGCTTGAGAAAATGAATGCGGGAAGGAGTTCATAGATAGCAAATGCTCCGCCGAGCTGGCTGATGCCGAGCTTCCAGATGAATACCATTGCAGCACCTGAAACCATACCTGCGATCGCACCCGCACGGTTTATTCTCTTCCAGAAGAGTGAGAATATCATAAGAGGTCCGAATGTTGCGCCGAAGCCTGCCCATGCAAATGAAA
>JAEIGA010008512.1_pt1 | contig 15557 bp, 15 predicted proteins | sample 9270691 | NCBI WGS metagenome assembly JAEIGA01 (sample SAMN17057246, study PRJNA624740) | gut metagenome | biome: biome; isolation source: fecal sample | host: Bos grunniens | place: China: Xizang | collected 2019
CACCGCAACGGGTGCCCATGATAACGCCTGCAAGAGGAGTAAAGCCCATAGATGTATCCATGACCTTGCCGTCCTTGACTGCGGAAATGGAAGAACCATTACCAAGATGGCAGGTTACGATCTTGGTGCCTTCTGCCTTGCCGCCCAGCAGCTTAATCATTTCAGCAGCAACGTAGCGGTGAGAGGTACCGTGTGCACCGTAGCGACGAACGGAATGCTTCTCATACATTTCATAGGGCAGACCGTACATATATGCTTCGGGAGCCATGGTCTGATGGAAGGCAGTATCGAATACCAGAACCTGAGGCGTCTTGGGCATGACCTCAAGACAACCCTGAATGCCCTGAATATGTGCACCGGTGTGCAGAGGAGCCAGGTCGCGGCAAAGTTCGAGCTTTGCCATTACATCCTCGTTCAGAAGAACGGATTCAGAGAAGAAGGCACCGCCGTGCACGATTCTGTGACCGACAGCTTCGATCTCATCCATGCTCTTGACACAACCGTGATCGGCATCCAGCAGAGCGTCCACAACACACTTCATAGCAACGGTGTGATTGGGAATGGAAACGGAAACCTCGTAAACCTTACCGGTCAGAAGCTGCTTGTGAGTCAGCGTACCGTCAATACCAATACGATCACACAGACCTTTAGCGATAACCGTATTGTTGGTGGTATCAAACAGCTGGTATTTCAGGGAACTGGAACCGGCGTTTACAACAAGAACGTTCATTTGTATAATCCTCCAAGTCAAATAGAAAAATTTTCACATATGATATTATACCTCATTCGCAATATGATTGCAAGAGGTAATTGTTAAAAAGACAACAAAATATGAGTTTTTTTGTCAAAAGGCATCATGGACGGAAGGGATGCTTTTCCGCTTCTGCGCGCATACGGGAAATGACGAGGCGAGGACGCTTGGACTTGAAAATCGCAGATCCGGAAACAAAAACATTAGCACCCGATTCGGAAACCAACGCCGCGTTGTCTTCACTGATGCCACCGTCAACCTCAATATCAACATTTAACTTGCGTCGTATGATCTCTTTTCTCAATAAACGCACCTTGTCAAGCATTTCGGGCATGAATTTTTGCCCCCCAAAACCGGGTTCTACCGTCATTACCAGGACCATATCCACCTCATCCAAAAGAGGTAACAGAACCTGTGCCGGCGTTTTGGGAGAAATCGAAACGCCGACCTTCACCTCGTGCTTGCGGATCTCACGGATTACGGACAGGGGATCCTCGCAGCTCTCGTAATGGATTGTAATGATATCCGCGCCGGCCTTGATGAAATCCTCTAAATAACGCTGAGGGTCCTTGATCATCAAATGGACGTCGAAAATCAAGCTTGTACCGCGACGGATCGCAGCGATCACCGGCGCACCAAAGGTGATATTGGGAACGAAGGCGCCGTCCATAACGTCCAAATGCAGGAAATTGGCTCCGGCTTCTTCGACGCGGCGAACTTCCTCCCCAAGCCGGGAAAAATCAGCGGCTAAAATGGATGGAGAAATATAGATCATATACGTTACCTCGTGTTGCAACATTGCAACCAAAATAAGTTTGCAATTCGACAATTCGCGACACAAATTCTCAAATGTCACATATACTGCTTATGAGAATCCGCGTCGGTTGGGGAATCAGGGAAGTGTAGTAAGCGAGACGTGCAAGCAAATGATTCTCTGCCTGCGCTGCAATCGGGGGCATACAGCGGGACGCCGTTGTGTGCTTCCGAATTAAAGAGATTCTATGATGCATACGGCGTGCGCCGCGATACCAAGCTTCTCTCCGGTAAAGCCCAATTTCTCTTCGGTAGTTGCTTTGACGTTGATCTGTGTCGGATCAATCCGAAGCGAACGGGCAAGATTTTTTCTCATTGCATCGATATGCGGCGCTAATTTTGGCGCTTGTGCTATCACCGTTGCATCTACGTTTCCGATTTTCCAACCGGAATTGTGAAGACGGTCAACAACCGCCTCAGCCAGAAGAAGGCTGTCAGCGCCGAGATACGCAGGATCGTTATCGGGAAACATTTTCCCAATATCACCCAGTGCTGCGGCACCAAGTAATGCATCCATAATAGCATGTGTTAAAACATCCGCATCGGAATGACCTAAAAGTCCCGTCTCGTGAGAAATCTCAACACCGCCAAGGATCAATTTGCGCCCGACTACTAAGCGGTGAACGTCGTAACCATGTCCGATCCGCATCATGAAAGCTCTCCGTTTTCTGCAATCTCTTCGCGTGCGCGTAAGATCATTCTTGCACGGACCATATCTTCTGCTGTTGTAATCTTCAGGTTTTCATGCCCGCAATCAACCAATTTGATACGGCGATGGATACGCTCTACCAGGGAATTGTCATCGGTAGCTTTAAATCCCTTATCCTGGGCAGAATAGGCGGCCGCACGATAGATCTTAAGAGAGAATATCTGCGGCGTTTGCGCCAGCCAGATCTTTTCACGATCCTCTGTTCCTTTGATAAAACCGTTGGAGTCCGCAGTTTTTACCGTATCCACAACGCGGCATGCTGCAGATGCACAACCAAAGACGTAGGCATTATGGCATACCTTTTCGATCATATCCGGCGTTGTGAGCGGGCGTGCTGCATCAGCTATGGCAACAAATCCTGCATGCTCACGAACCTTCTTCAACCCATTCATGACCGATTCTTGACGAGATGCGCCGCCGCGTACCACATGAGTGAGCTTTGTAAGGCGGTATTTGTCTCTGAATTCGTAGTAGCGTGCGATTTCATCCTCGCGAGCAACCACAATGATTTCGTCGATTTGAGGACATTGCTGGTAGGCTCTCAGGGTACGAACCACAATCGGCATGCCGTCAAGCATCGCCATCTGCTTGGAAACACCTTCGCCCATACGAGTGGACTGACCTGCCGCTACAATAATTGCACTGGTGAAGCGACTTGGCGGCTCTCCCTTAACTGCGCGAACAATATCAGCAATCTGATAGAAAATTTCTTTTTTCTTCATGAATGTTTCCTCGTGTTTCCTGAATTTTCAAGGAATCAGCGTTCATCCTCGAACGCCATAAACATATCAACGCGAGTGCCATGTTTACCGCCCATAAATTCAGCATCCAAAAAAGCATCTACAAGGTCACATGCCAGTCCGGCACCAACCACGCGCTCTCCAAAACAGAGAACGTTCGCATCGTTGTGCTCGCGAGTCAGACGAGCAGAAAAGGTATCAGAGCAACAAGCGGCGCGAATTCCGCGGTGCTTGTTAGCGGCCATGGACATGCCAACGCCGGTGCCGCATACGAGAATACCGACAGGTGCTTCTCCATTTTGTACCTTTACGCAAACTGCATGAGCAAATTCAGGGTAATGACAGCTATCTGCTGAATTTGTTCCAACATCTACAAACTCAACACCTTTTTCCTTCAAATGCTCAATGACCTGGAGTTTAAGAGAATAGCCGGCGTGGTCGCAACCGATAATAACCTTATTTGTTTTCATTGCTTTTACTCGCTTTCATATCTGATAAATTTTATTTGTTTTGTAAAGCCTCGCGTGCTAAGCGCTCATTGCGCTCGCGTTCGGCTTGTGGGAGACGAAGATAGGTGGGGGCTAATTCCGCATCGGATGTCCGCTCACCGCGTTGGTAGGCATTCAGCGCGACCATGGCCACACTGTAAGCATTTTGATAACGCAATAATTCAGGGGTGTCGGAAACGGCAAGTTGTGTCATACCTTGCTTGGTGATCTCATAACCGTCACCGGAAAGAAAGATTGGTAAGTCATAAGCGGACAACTCTTGTTCAAGAGCCGAAATGGCCAGCGCACGGTCCTCGCACAGACGCGTCATCACGCCGTCATGAACACGGAACAATGCATTATATACTTGTCCTCGTCTTGCATTCATAACAGGGCAGAGAATGGCATCCTCCGTACCGCTCAAATCCTTCAAATGGTATGCGAGTGCTTCCAATGTCGACACGCCAATGCAAGGCTTTTCGCTACCAAAGGCCAAGCCCTTAATGGTGGCGGCTCCAATCCGAACACCGGTAAATGATCCGGGTCCTTTGGAGCAAGCAAAAAGGTCAATATCGTCCATTTGCCAGCCCATCAGCGTCATCGCAGATTCTACCATAGGCAAAAGAGTTTCACTTTGTGTGCTTCCACTATTCAGTGTGTAAAGCGCAATCAGACGATCATCCTCGCACAAGGCGACGGTTGCTGTCAGTGCTGTACTGTCCAAAGATAATATTTTCATCTTTTACACTCCTTTCTCAGAATGCCGATGAATCCGGAGCGGGAAGCTCATCCGTCAGTTCTGCCGTCAGTAATCGTTGATCGGGATGAGATGGATCGTTTTTTTCAATCATTACCTTGATATACAATTCCGGAATTGCATAGGGAACGTTTTCACTCCATTCTACAAGGCAAATTCCGGGGCGGTTCAGATAATCATAATATCCGATCGAAAACAGGTCATCTTCATCCGTAATTCGATACATATCGAAATGAAATACCGAACGTGGCTTGGCGCGGTATTCATTCACCAAAGCGAACGTGGGAGAGCGTACCGCAGCAGCAGGGGAGATTTTCGAGGTAAATCCGCGAACAAATGCCGTTTTACCTACGCCGAGATCACCGTATAAGGCGATAAAAGGCGGCATGGAAGTGTCCGTGAGCATTTGTTCAGCCAATGCCGCTCCCTGAGCCTCGGTTTGCGCTACAGAATCGGTAATTTTTGAGAAAATCAATTGTTTCATCTGACTTCTGCGTTGTCCTTTCGGGAAACGATAAAATACACTATTATTTTACCACACATTGTAAAAAAAGTAAACCCCCAACGATACGATTTCTGCTTTTTCATATGCTTTTTTATATTATATGAAAAATACGAATTTATGAGAATTGTCTTGCTTTTTTACTTGAAATGTGATAGTATATTGAATGTAAAATGATGTGAAAAGGAGTCTCTCATGCATTTATCCCGTTCAAAAAAGAAGCCGCAAAATTTTGCCGAACACATCCGGGAAAGAAGAACTTTTTTTAAGAATATTCTTCTTCCTTGCTTACTTTTTTCGACGCTGACCGGCATTTTCACCGGTGCGTTGATTTTCAGCTTCAACATCATATCCACCCAGGTGATCCACCAGTCCTCAGAGATGTATCATTGGTTCAGAGAAAATCCGAAATATATTCCTTTGCTTATCTTAGGGGTTTTGCTTCTCGGACTGATTGCTGGTTGGATGCTGAAGGTATTTCCGAGTGCGCGAGGAGGCAGTCTGCCGGTAGCCGTAGCACACCTGCGCGGTCACATTGCTTTCAAATGGATCCCCAATATTATTTTTGTCTATTTCTCCTCCATGATTACATATCTGGTAGGTGTTCCCTTGGGCAATGAGGCGCCGTGCGTGCAAATGGGTGCCGCCGCAGGCAAGGGAACGGTAAGCTTGTTTGCCAAAAAGCACCGCGCTTGGGATCGTTACGTGATGACAGGTGGCGCTTGTGCAGGCTTTGCCGTCACTACAGGCGCACCGCTTTCCGGTATTTTCTTTGCGTTGGAGGAAGCACACCGTCGTTTTACGCCGATGATCATTATGGTCGCTACGATCAGCACAACGTCGGCCGTTTTAACGTCACAATGGCTTTGCAAGCTCTTCCGGACGGAATTGACCATTATAACGGTCGCCCTGAAAGACACTCTTCGCATCCAAGACGTTTGGGCAGTTATCATACTTGCCTTGATGTGTGCATTGTTTGCAGCCTTCTTCTCCAGATTCTATGAAAAAGTTCGTCATTACGTGTTGAAGATCCGCAAACGCGTCCACTTTATTTTCCGTTTGGAAGCTGTTTTTCTCATTGTTGCGATATGCGGTCTGCTCTCCTCTAATTTCATTAATGACGGACATAATCTTTTGCACGATATCGTTCACCAAGAGCATCTTTGGCAGTTCTTACTTCTGTATCTGTTTGTCCGTGCGATTCTGGTGGTCTTTTCCAACAGCGTTGGCGCGACAGGCGGTCTGTTTGTTCCTACGCTTGTTTTCGGCGCTATGTTGGGTTCGATATGCGCCCAAATTCTGATTTCCTTGGGACTTCTGTCTCCTGAATCGGCGCCGATCATGATCGTAATCGGCATGGCAGCATATAAGGGCGCCTCCATGCGTACACCGATTACGGCCATCGTATTCGCGATAGAGGTACTATCCGGATTGAGCAATGCACCGTTTATCATTCTTGCCGTAGCCATCTCCTATTTAACGGTAGAGCTTCTCGGAGCAGAGCCTGTTATGGAATTCGTATATGAATCCCGTCTGGAGCAGGAGCACGAGGGCAAGGAACGTTGCGTATATGACGTTTCGTTAACGGTACAAGCAGATTCCTTCGTCATCGGAAAGGAAACCAGAGATATCCTTTGGCCGCCCGAATGTGTGGTTTTGGCCGTTCATCATGATAGCGGTCACCGTTCCCACGGCGGACATTCCGGTATACACGCCGGAGATACCTTGGATCTGCACTTTGCCTCCTATGACAAAGAAAGAACTATGAATATGCTATATGATTTGGTAGGCGAACAGCCTCAGGAATAATCCCAAAAGAGGGTATTGCGTGTGAATATACGCAATACCCTCTAACTATTGTTAATGTTCCATCCAATTCAGCGAACGTCCAACGGCGCGATGCCATCCGTTCAATTTGATCTGACGGTCTTCCGTAGCCATATTTGGCATAAATGTCCGATCCATGCTACGGTGCTTGGTGATATCCTCGAGCGAATCAAAGCAACCGACCGCGAGTCCGGCCAAATTGGCAGCGCCGAGAGCCGTGGTTTCGATGCAAGCAGGGCGGAGAATAGGCAATCCGAGAATATCGGACTGGAACTGCAATAGCAAATTGTTTGCCGTTGCACCACCATCTACCTGCAAAGAGGACATATTGGCGCCAACTTCTTTTTGCATGATTGCAAGAACGTCATGCGTCTGGAACGCCATGGATTCCAAGACAGCACGCACCAGATGATTTCTTGTAGTCCCTCGCGTCAGACCAAGTATCGCGCCGCGTGCGTAAGGATCCCAATACGGCGCTCCCAAGCCAACGAAAGCGGGAACCATGTATACACCGCCATTATCCGGCACGGCCATTGCCATTGCTTCCGAATCTGCCGCATTGGCGAAAAGCTGCAATCCGTCACGAAGCCATTGAATTGCGGCGCCGCAAACAAAAACCGATCCCTCCAACGCATAGTTGATTTTATCACCAATTTTCCAAGCGATTGTTGTTACTAGACCGTTTTCTGAGAAAACAGGCTTATCACCGGTGTTCATCAAGAGGAAACCGCCTGTACCGTATGTGTTTTTAGCATCTCCGGCGTTAAAGCAGCATTGTCCAAACAGAGCCGCCTGCTGATCTCCTGCAACGCCTGCAATCGGGATTGGTGCGCCGAACAGCTCGGCGTTGGAATATCCCAACACACCGCTGGAGGGAACTACCTGAGGCATCATTTGCGCAGGAATATCAAACAGCTCCAAAAGCTCACGGTCCCATTCCAAAGTATTGATATTGAAAAGCATCGTACGGGCTGCGTTGGATACATCCGTCGCATGTACCTTGCCTCCGGTCAAATTCCAGGTCAGCCAGCAATCGATGGTGCCGAACAACAGCTCGCCTCGACGTGCTTTTTCGCGCGCACCATCCACGTGATCCAAAATCCATCCGAGCTTGGTAGCGGAGAAATAGGAATCTATCAGAAGACCCGTTTTTTGGCGAATGGTATCACTCAAGTCCCGAGCCTTTAATTCATCGCAGACTTCAGCGGTTCGACGGCATTGCCATACAATGGCATTCGAGATGGGTTTTCCCGTTTTCTTATCCCAAACCACAGTTGTTTCTCGCTGATTGGTAATGCCGATTGCCGCAATATCAGCTGATGTGGCGTCTATCTTTTTCATTGCCTCACGGGCAACCTCCAATTGAGTATCCCAAATGCTGCACGCATCATGCTCGACCCAACCCTCCTGGGGGAAGATCTGGGGAAATTCCTTTGCAACCATGCTGCAAATGCGACCGTTCAAATCAAACAAAATACAACGGGAGCTTGTTGTACCTTGATCCAATGCCAATAAATAACGTGCCATATGTATATAACCCTTTCCGACAAAATAGGACTACTTATATTGTATCGCAGAAATGACCGGAAATCAAGAGCGATTTCAAAAAAAGAGACAGGGAAGAGCTCTTTTTAAAACAAAAAAGAAAAAGCACGTCATGCGACGCGCTTTTTCTTTTCTTTTACTTGATTTCGACGTTGACCTTTTTGCCACAGGTACCGGCAGCGGCCTTCATCACGGTGCGAATTGCTTTTGCAATTTTACCGTGCTTACCGATAACCATACCCATATCGTCCGGAGCAACACTGAGAATGAGATTGACGGTGTCGTGATCCTCATTCTCGATTACGGTGACTTCATCGGGACTGTCAACGATCGCCTGAGCGATCTCAATCAAGGTTTCTTTCAAGTTAACCATTTGTCCTCCCGACCCGTATAGGCTTAGTCTACGGCGCCGGTCTTCTTCAGCAGTGCCTTAACGGTGTCAGTGGGCTGAGCGCCGTTGGCGATCCACTTCTTAGCGGCATCATTGTCGATCTGTACCTCATCGGACATGGGGTTGTAGTAACCGATCTCCTCGATGAAGCGACCGTTACGAGCGTAACGACCGTCAGCAACGACTACGCGATAGAAGGGGTTCTTGTGAGCACCGAGTCTCTTCAGTCTGATCTTAACCATGGTTTGAATTCCTCCAAAAATATAAATAAATTTTTTTATAAAAATCCGTATATGATAAATACTTAGAACGGAATTTTCATTTTTCCTTTTCCGAATCCGCGCATTTTTTTGGGATCGGAGAATTGCTTCATCAATTTCTTTACTTGATCGAAGCTGCGCAACAGCTTGTTAACGTCCTCAACCGAGGTGCCGCTACCGGCCGCAATGCGCTTTTTACGGGAAGCACTGATAATATCGGGATTTTCGCGCTCCGCACGAGTCATCGAGCGAATGATCGCTTCCTGATGATCGATTGCTTTTTCATCCAGCTGGGCATCCTTCAGTGCACCGGGCTTGACACCGGGCATCATACCGAGGATCTGATCCATGCTTCCCATGTTACGAAGCTGGCCAAACTGCTCCAGATAATCATCCAATGTGAAGGTTGCTTGGCGGATCTTGCGTTCAAGCTCCTCCGCTTTTTTCTCATCGAATGCTTGCTCGGCTTTTTCAATCAGGGAAAGGACGTCGCCCATTCCCAGAATTCTCGATGCCATGCGGTCGGGGTGGAAGGGCTCGATGGTATCCAGCTTTTCACCCGTACCGATAAACTTGATCGGCTTTCCCGTAACGTGACGAACGGACAGAGCCGCACCGCCTCTCGTATCGCCGTCAAGCTTGGTCAAAATCACACCGGTGATATCAAGCAACTCGTTGAATGTAGAAGCTACGTTGACCGCATCCTGACCGATCATTGCGTCAATGGTCAGCAGGATCTCGGTGGGATTCACCGAAGCCTTGATGGACTTAAGCTCATTCATCAAATCCTCGTCGATATGCAAACGACCGGCAGTATCAACGAATACCATGTCGTAGCCTTTGAGCTCAGCGTATTTAATGCCTTCCTCCGCAATCTTGACAGGGGATGTCTGATCACCCATGGTGAATACGGGAATATTTAACTGCTCACCGACAATCTGTAATTGCTTAATAGCCGCAGGACGATAAATGTCACATGCGACCAGCAGAGGATGCTTGCCTTGCTTCTTGTAGAGGCCTGCAAGCTTACCGGCGTGGGTCGTTTTACCTGCACCTTGAAGACCAACCATCATAACGACTGTGGGGGGCTTCGGGGAAATGGTCAATTTACTCTGCGTACCGCCCATCAAAGCGGTCAGCTCTTCGTTTACGATTTTAACGATCTGTTGTGCAGGAAGCAAGGACTCAAGAACCTCGCTGCCAACGGCACGTTCGGATACGACCTTAATAAAATCTTTAACAACCTTGAAGTTAACGTCTGCCTCAAGCAGTGCAAGCTTGATTTCTCGCATGCCGGCCTTTACGTCAGCCTCGGTCAGTTTACCTTTGTTTTTGAACTTTTTAAAAGCGTTGTTCAGCTTTTCACTCAAGCTTTGAAATGGCATCGGCCACTCACCTTCCTTTCGTTGGGTTGTCAGCGGATGTCCTCCAAAAGGGCGCGAATTTCGCCTTCCAACTCAGGGGACAGATTTTGCTCCTTGGGGAGCAGGGAAAGAATGCGTTCTGCCCGTCCGCGCAATTCAAGATCGCGCTTGGCAAGACCTAACTTTTCTTCCCAGAAGAAAAGTTCTTCTTCCGTTTTCTTTACAATATCTCTGACTCCTTGTCTGGAGATGCCGATCTGCTCGGCAATTTCGGACAGGGACAAATCCTCGTTGTAATACAGCTCCATCACGCTTCGTTTTTTTTGAGGAAGAATTTCCCCATAAAAATCCAACAGATAGCTGATATTCCAGTCTTTTTCAAACATATTTTCACCACAAATCAGTGTAAAGTAATTTGCTTTACATAGTATAACAGAGTAATTGCATTTTGTCAAGTGTTTTTTGAAATTTTTTCGCCGTATTTAACAATTTTTTCGATGCTTCTTTGACACTTTGGCCAAAAGCGAAATCGGGGGATCAGAAAAAGATCCCCCGATTTTATTTTGTCAGATCTCAAGATATCCCTTGAGCACCTTCAGTGTATTCCAAACGCCGTCAATGTGGCTTCTTTCGTAGCCATGGCTGGCATAGACGCCGGCACCGATCAATCCGTGACGGATATCATATCCCGCGCGAAGCGTTGCCTCTACATCAGATCCGTAATGCGGATAAATGTCCACGGCATAATCTGCCTCCTCGCGCTTGGCCGCATCGATCAGCTTGCCAACTACGGAGTAGCTGTACGGTCCTCCGGAATCCTTGGCGCAGATCGAGACCTGTCGCTCGGTGCATTGCAGACCGTTTCCGACGCACCCCATGTCAACGCTGATGGCCTCCGTTACTCCCGAAGGTACCGATGCAGATCCACCATGACCAACTTCTTCATAGCAGGTTACGTGAGCATACACGCGGCGCGAGGGGATAATAGCACGATCTTTCATGAACTTAGCAAGACCTATCAGAATACCGACAGAGAGCTTGTCATCCAGAAAGCGGCTCTTGATATAGCCGGAGGATGTGATCTTGGTGCGAGGATCAAAGGAAACGATGTCTCCAACTTCAATTCCGAGTGCTCGGGTATCGGAAGCAGAATGAACGTCTTCGTCCAAGACAATCTCAGTAGAATCAAAGGTGCGATTGGTCGAGCCGTAATTGCCGTTGACGTGTACAGACGCATTGCAAAGCTGCAGTGTTCCTTCGATCACCTTGCCGTCGCGCGTATGAACGCGGACGTTTTCAGTCTCTGCATTTTCTGCGCGCATGCCGCCCAAGGGTGCAACACGCAATCTGCCGTTGCCTTTGATCTCGGCAACCATCGCGCCCAAGGTGTCCGCGTGTGCCTCCAGCAGAAGAGCGTTTTCGGTATCCGTTCCGCCCAGATCGATCAGGACACCGCCTTTCGTCGTAATCCGTGCATCAAACCCCAACTCGGTAAAAGTATTACGTACCCAAATCGCCGCATCATCGGTATATCCTGTAGGGCTGTCTATCGCGATCAATTCACAAGCTTTATTTGCGGCATACTCCGCATATTCGCGCTTTATCATCATATATATCCTCCTTCGGGAAATCTTATCTTATATTGTAACACAAAGTATACCGATTTGTCAAACCATACTTTCTTTGAAATTTTGTGAGATACCGTTGACAGAGTAGGGCATAACGCGTTATAATAAGGTTATCAAATAATGAAAGGCAAGGTTTTGCTTATGAAGGACTTCAATTCGATCCGACAGGAAGAAAACAGCCGTATCTTGGTAGCTGCTCACCGCGGTGCCTGTGGCGGTAATATTCCGTGTAATACCATGACTGCATTTGAAACAGCCCTGCGTCAAGGTGCTGATATTTTGGAAATGGATGTGGAACGTGCCGCTGACGGCACATTGTTTATTTTCCACGAAGGCAAGGAAAAGCCTCATTTGAATGACTTTGAGCATAGCTTGAAGCGCATGACTGCCGACGAGATCCGCACACTTCGTTACGTCAATCAGGATCACGACGTTACGCAGTTCCCGATCAATACGCTGGATGAGGTTCTTGAGGCGTTCAAGGGTCGTTGCTATATCAATCTTGACCATGCATGGAATTTCTTCCCGGAAGCTGTAGCCGCTGTTCGCAGACATAATATGGCCGAGCAGATCATTCTCAAGAGTGCACCCAAGCAGAAGTTTTTTGATGTGATCGCAGAGGTCGCACCGGATATTGCCTACATGCCCATTTTGAAGAACACTGACGAATGCTTTGATATTTTGAGCAAGATGAATATTAATTACGCCGGTGCCGAGGTCGTATTTGATTCCCTGGATGCTGAAATCGCAAGCCTGGATTATATTGAAAAGATGCATAAGGCAGGCAAGAAGCTTTGGGCTAATGCAATCATCTACCGCTACACGGTCCAGCTGTCCGCGGGAATGAGCGATGATACCTCTCTGATGGATGAACCCTCCAAGGGATGGGGCGCGCTGGCCGATCGAAATTATGACATTATCCAGACTGACTGGACGGGTATGATGTGCGACTATCTTTATAAGACAGGCAAGATCTACAAAAATTAAGTTAAAAAGGCTGCCGGCCCGTTGCGGCAGCCTTTTTCGCAAAGGAAAGGAGTGAACAGGATGCAGATTTTACGGGCTCGGCCAATGGCAACGGCAACGCTGACGGCAATAGCCTCCGCTATCATTGCTTTCTTTTTGCCCGCTAACGGTAAAATACTCCTTCTTACTCTATTTTCAGCTTTTCTGTTGGTTTTTGCTTTGATCCTCGTATTGAGTGCGAAGTCGCGTGGGCAAAATGTTTTTTCATCCGTTTTGATTACGTCGATTCTTGCGATCGTTACTGTTTCCCTCACTCTTTTCTCGTCTCTTTATCATTTTCATCTGAAAACGAATATTCCCGATACCATTATAGATGATAATACAGTTCATGAGGCAGAATGTCTGATCATTGAAGAAAACGGAGCAGGGGTTGGATATTCCTATTTTACAGTTTTATTAAAAACGCTTGACGGGCAAAAGGTTCACGGAAAGGCCTTGCTGGAATGTTCATATACAGCCACTTATCATGTCGGGGACGTATTGAAATCAAATGTGCAGATTCAATCGATCGAAAGCCATTATGATGCGGATAATCTGTATTATGCCATATCTGACGGAATCGTTGTGGCTCTCACAGACGAAGTGAATGACGATATCCAAAAAATCGGGTATGATGCTATGCCGCTTCGTCGCGCTTTTGCATATGCACGCGATCAGCTTGCCGCACGTTTAATTTCCTTGGTAGGAAAGCAGAACGGCGGACTTGCTTCCGCGCTCTTTTTGGGCGAACGTGACCTGCTGGATCAACGTATTTCCACAGATTTCCGGCGTACCGGTGTTTCTCATCTACTGGCGCTCAGCGGTATGCATGTGACACTTCTGATGGGAATGATGACAACCTTAACACAAAGAATAGGAATTCCCAAGCGCGGCCGCTTGATCCTGCTTTCAGTCCTGTTGATTATATATCTTGCTCTGATCGGTTTTCGAATTTCCGCCGTCAGAGCCTCCGGAATGTTATTGCTGTTTTATATTGCCGAAATGCTTGGAAGAAGGCATGACTCATTGACCACGTTATGTATGATCGGATGGGGCATGCTGACTGTAATGCCTTCCGCCGTTGCCGACGGTGGCTTTTGGATGTCCTTCTCCGCCGTGTTCGGTCTTGTCACGGCTCTCCCGAAATTCAACGAGTGGTTGACCTTCTCGAAGATTCCTTCCAAATTTCATGCAGCAATACAGGGTATGGCAGTCTCTCTTACTGCTGTCATCTCTGTATCCTTCTGCACCTGGCTCTTTTGCGGTGAAATCGCACCGATTGGAATTCTGTTGACCGTCATTTTGACACCGATCCTGACCGTTATTCTGGTCTTGATCCCACCATTGCTTTTTCTGGATATCCTCCCGTTTTTCAGTGCGGCGCCGTTTTCTCCGTTACTTTCCTTTGCGCTTCGTTGTATGATCTTACTGACTTCGCAAATGTCAAAATTGCGAAATGTTTCTTTCACACTACAACGTCCGTATATCGGAGCGGGACTTGCACTGATGTCCGTAGTATTATTTGTTTTATTGATTATACCGCTCCGACGAAAAATATTGGTAGTGGTTCCACCGATTTTGGGCGCTGTGTTGATCGTTGCGTCAACTCTTATATGGAACAGAGTAGAGTATGACGATCATCTCGTATTGAATTATATAACACGCAGCAGTGGTAGTGTTTTGACCGTTACCGATCAAGAGGGCACGGCCATTATCGATACCTCCTCGGGAAATTACTCCATACTTCGGGATGCACAGCAGGTTCTGTATGACCAGGGGATGACCGAAATTGAACACTTGATACTTACCCATTATCATCGTGCGCACGTCTACAGTACCGAACGTCTGGCCAAGAGATGTCCGATTCGTTACCTGTGGGTCCCGACACCGGAAACCGATACGGATTATCATTGTCTTGCGGCGCTATATGAGCGCCTTACACCTTGCGGCACAGAGATTCGATGTTATCAAACCGGTGAGTCGATTGTGCTTTTTCAGGATGCCGTATTCTTTGTTTCTGATATCTCTTATATAAATCGCTCATCTCAGCCTATCGTGACGTATTTGCTCCAAACGCCCAATGAAGTTCTGACTTTTTCATCGCCTGCAGTGCAAGAATCTCTATATTATCCTACGTTCCGTTGGATATCAGACCAAACTGATATTCTGATATTGAGCGAACACGGTCCCAAAATCAAGCAACCGCTTTCCTTGAATGTCGGTAACTCTTTGCCTGCGTACGTTGTGGCAGATCGTGAAGAGATCCTCTTGTTACCCGATGCAACCAACTGCTTGATCCCCACCGGAACCAACATCAAATACCGCACCTTCAAAATTTCCAAATAGAATTCGTGTCACATTTTAACGTCATTTGCCATATTCTGTCATTGAGCGCAAAACGAATATGGGAGGTGTTTGTTATGAATCGTGACATAAAAATCGCCGTGATAGGTGGAGATGCGCGACAGATATTTGCCGCAGATCGCCTATCACAGGCAGGATATCAAGTCAGCACCTACGGACTTTGTCAGACGCCAAGATATGCGCGACCGTGTCAGACATACCGGGATGTCATGCAAGACGCTAAGCTGATTCTGCTCCCGATTCCTGTAACGCATGATCAAATGCAGATACATGGGACGGACATTTCACTATCGTGCTTTCTGTCGCACTTGTCACCTGAAACAACGGTTTTCTGCGGCATGCCGAGCAGGGAGCTGATAGCGGAAATCCAAGCTCGCGGATCAACCGTAATCGATTATACGGAAAGTGAGATC
>JAEIGA010008513.1_pt1 | contig 15556 bp, 15 predicted proteins | sample 9270691 | NCBI WGS metagenome assembly JAEIGA01 (sample SAMN17057246, study PRJNA624740) | gut metagenome | biome: biome; isolation source: fecal sample | host: Bos grunniens | place: China: Xizang | collected 2019
GATTTTGAAAAGAATACAATTATGGCTGTTGCTTTTGACACAACAATGTCTGATGTTCATGGATATGTGCGCAATGGTCAAGAAATTGAATTTGGTGCACCTGAATTGGAAGAACTTGAATTTGACAATCCATTTGCGAAAATCGATACTTTTGGGAGAGGATTCGATGATAAGCATTTCGGCTTTGGCGATAGAGAATAAATAAACACAAATAATAGGAGATAAATGAAATGGCTTTTGAAGATGTGGGAAAGAAGTGCGACCAAGATGTTAAAGAACTTGCGCGCGCTCTTGAAAAAATGATGGACCGCTTATACCAAGCGATGGTCCGTGAAATGAATTTCCAAAGACAACTGATTATTCAAGAACTAAAACGTCAAGACGAATTACATAGTCTGAAAGACCAGTCTTATAATGTATTTATCAAAGATGAAAATGGACAATATCAAGAAGCAACATTACAACAATTAAAGGGTGGAGAAGACGTTCAGTTTCAATTATTAGACCCAACAAACCCCCAAATTGTTGAGATTAATGATATTCAGGTTTTCCAAGACCCAAATTCTGGAGAAATGGTAGTTGGAGATGATAATACATTGATAACCACTGTTTCTATGGATGATATAGAACAAGCAAGGGGAGAATTGGAGCAAGAGTTAGGAGCCGAAGGTTTTACCCTTGAGCAAGCTATTGCCGCCGACCATTATCAAGACGCATCATTCTTTGATTTGATGGACCAAGAACACTCTCCATATTTAGATGTAGACATGGGAATAGAGGACCTAGGCATCGATTCTTTGGATGGAATTGACATGGATATCGATTTAGATTCTCTTGGTTTATCTGAACTTGAAATGGATGGTATCGAAATGGACAGTCTTGCTGACCAGGTCATGGGCGAGTTTGTGCAAGGCCCAGACTTCGATGCTCTGCAACCTGTTGGGATGGATGATTTCTCTCAGGACTTTGGTTTTGATGCGATGGAGCTGGGCGAAGCCATTGACTTGGATGTCGGTATGGAAATGGAGTTTTAATTTATTGATTAATAGTTTTAGAAGCAGCGTTTTTACGCTGCTTCTTTTTTATGTTTAGTTTGCTATATTATTTATAACACTGACAGGAGTGAATAAATAATGAAAGGAAAGAAGCTTATGAAAAGAATAATTGCATTGTTCATTTCTATTGTAGTAATGCTTGCTTTGTGCGCGTGTAACAGTCCTGACGTTGCACAGCCAACAGACGGCACTTCCGTTAACGATAAAACCGAATTTTCCATCCCTGAAGCTGGAGAAGCTGGTGGATATACAATCGCAACGGAAACAATAGAAATAATTGCTTACACTACAGGCAATTGCAAATATGTGGAAATGTCCACCAAAGATGGGTCCGTTTTGCAGTGCTATATTACGCCCACAAAAATGATTATTGTTGATAAAAAGAATGGTGAGACCACTTATTATCAAGAAGAATTCAATAGTGAGCAAAAATACACAAATCCGCTGACCAGAATCTTTGGTAGTATGAAAAACATGGACTTTAAAGAAACCTCAGATGGTAGTGGAATCTACAAGGCAGAGGTAAAAACCGAACAAGAAGTCTCCAAGGTTATCAAATATAATCGATACACCATGAAGATGACGTGGAAGGATGGCAATGAGTATATCTTTGAATATCTCGACTACGCCAACGGAGAGAACATTGTCTCGGCGGATGCCCCTGACGCAATAAATCCTGCTATCACCAAGGATACAACCTGGATTGTAGACGTTGAGAACTGTATTGTGAAAGATACGGCCTCTGGCGAAACTATCCCCTTTACTGTAACCCACGTTGTTTCTGAAGAGGGAGTGTCTCCTAGCGGAGCAGAAAAGGAAACGGTCACTAAGGAATTTACCGTTGAACTGTACGTTAATGAAAAATTCGACATCGAAACGGTGAGATATATTTCTACGAATCTTGATTTAACAATTGGGATTTTGTATAATTATACCATGACCGAGCCTACTATTCCCGATGGGGCACGCGAAATGACGACTGATGAAGCTCAGGATGCTATATTCAGAGTGTATGCAGCAGAGTCTATTATTTAATGTAAAAATGCGAGGTTTTCTCGCATTTTTACATGACTTTTCCAATATTTTCAATACTAATGCATAAATATTTATATACTAATGAATACTATAAATGTAGGGGTAATTGCACTTGTCATATTGACAAAATAGATAGAAAAATGCCTGTAAAAAAAGTTTATTTTTCTCTTTATTTCGCCCCTCCACATTTTCAGAAAACCGCTATAGTATGATTAGAATATAAATTCCGCGGCGCGGCAGCGCCATGTCATTATTTTTAAATTTAACGAAACAACAACTTACAGAAAGAGAGGTTCGCGTTTGCGTTAGCATTGAAAGAAGGAAGAAAAAATGAGTATTTTTAAGCTGAATTTTGGGAGAACGAAGCAGAACCATAGTAATGTTTTCCGCTTCAACGACAACAACAAGTCAAACGAGTGCGATAATAACACTTTCGCTCGTATCCATAGAAACGAATTGACCAAGTGCTTGAATGATGCCTACGTTTGCAAGCTGCTGGGTGTTGATAACATCTTCACTGCAGGCGATATCCGCATCCCCAAGCTGTCTAAGGACGAGTATGTGCATGTTATGTCCCACCTGTATACTGTGTATCTGGCTATCGGCAATGCTGAAAAGGCATACACTACTAAGTTTGACAATGAGTATCGTGAGGTACTCGACGAGTACATTTCTGCAACCGACAAGGATGAATCTGTCAAGCAGAGCATCCAGTCGTTCTTCTCTGTGAAGGAAATCACATGTCATTTTGATGATGCTATGAAGTCCACCGACAAGGTGACTGATATCGCGATGACTGAATACAATAAGGATGGCGGCAAGAAGGAAATCAAGGACTTTATCGCATTGGCAAACAGCCAGTTGGATATGTCCCTGGGTGTCATGATGCTGACCAACGCCTTCTCAGGTTTCTCATACGTTGTCTAATATTTGAATATCCCGTAAAAGGTGAAGTAGACTTGTTCTATTTCACCTTTTTTCTTTCTTCGTCTAAATTATAGCTAAACATTTGATATACCATGGAGGTATAATTATGGCTAAGAAAAATAGAAAGAATGTGACTCCTCCAACAGAGAACAAGAAGACTCCTTGGGAGCTGGCGGAAGAGGCAAGAAAAGAGCTGGAAAAGCTCACTCCTAATACTGTTGAGTATTATAACCAAAGAGCAGACTATGATGAGATGTTAACCAATTTGCATAACGCTAATCAGATTCCAGAAGATTTTGATTATAACAAGCACATGTGTGAAAGCTATGAGATGGTTCTGGCCAATGGATTTGAACGCAATGCGGGACGCCCAATGACCCCAGAGCTGCTGAAAGCTCAGCAAAACTATGCACATGACGTTCATGCTTGCCTTGATAAATTGGATAATAACACTCGCAGTGACCTTGAAGTCGCAAAGCAAAACGTTGGCGCAAAAATTGCACAAGATTGCAAGGCAATGTATGAAGCTGCTAGCCGCGGCGAAGAGATTGATATGCGTAGATTCACTGTCGGATTGGCATATGGTAACACAATTGAAGGATTTAAGGACCACCTGTCACAAGCAGATGGCTGGCAGTTGGTAGCAGACCAATACAGTGGTCTGGATGAAAAAACACAGAAATTCGTTTCTAACTTTGACCAATTCCAGGAAGCATACCACAAGGGACAAGAGTTAACCCAGGATGGCCTTGTTGACTTTATTGTTAGCAGAGATGAGTTGAGAGACCAGGTTCTGAATGACCAGGAAGTAACAACTGCTTTACACGAGGCTATGTCTAAGCAAGAACTGAGCCCCGCTGAACAAGATAAAATCATGGCTTGGGCCACATGCGAAGACCCTGCAAAATCGCAACAGATGTTTGCTGAGTTGGTCAACGGTATTAATAAAATTGAACTCAAGGGTTCTAATGAAGAGCAACTGCGTGCTCTGACCAAGATTCGCGAAGATGCTGAAAAGAAGCTTGGTGAGCTGAGAAAGGCAGAGCAGCAAGCAAGAAAGGACTTGGAGGCTAGCAAAAAGGCTGTTAGACAGCACGAGGAAAGAATTGCTAAATTGGATAAGGTTTATCCAGACATGCCAAAGGACGTTCTTGACAGAATGAAAGAGCAGATGCAGGGCAACCCTGTATATCAGCAAGCACAAGCAGAACTAGAGCAGAGATATAAAGACGCTCGTATCGCTTCTGCAAAGTTAGAAGTTCAGAGCATGGTTTGCTTGCATGCTAAGAGTGAACAGGAACAGGCAAGAGCCGCTGTTAAGCTTGAAGCTGCTGAGCAGAGACGTCAGAACCTCGAAAAGAAATTTGAAGGCATTGGCAAGGAAGCCAGAGAAATCGGCAAGTCTATTTCTAGAGAATGGAACACTGTCCGTGCTTGCCAAAAGGCAAACTGGAAGATTGACAGACACAATGCAAACTTCATCAGAGATATTAGAGACTCCTTCCGCGTTTCCAGAGTTAAGGCTGCATTTAAGCATGTACAGGAAACAAGAAGAGACATTGATAAACAGCAACAGAAGCTGCTGAAGGCTGCAAACAAGCTAGCCCAGAAAGAATATAGGCGCAATCACAGATTCGACTTCGGTAAAGCTTGGGGCAAGGGTAAGGATGAAGGTCCTCAGAAGTTCGAGAAGGGCGATTTCGAGAAGGCTATGAAGTACCTTGAAGGTCATGAGGGTCTGTACCTCAACCATCTGAGAAAGGGCCTGAACGAACTACGTGAACAAGAAACTAAGGACATGAAGTACTTCGACGAGAAGGTCGCAAAGCTCGAAAGGTCCATCTTCGAAGAAAGACAGTTTATCCAAGAAGTTGGCGACCCACTGCTGCAAATGCAGGAGGCACAAGAGCTTGGTGGCGGCTTCTTTGCTGGAATGGCAGCAAACGGCTTGAACAACGAGCTGAATCAAATGTTGGCTGATACTCAGATTTCCTTCGATGCTGACCTTGCTCAGATGTTAGAAGACACTGGCCATGGACACATCAACAAGGGTAGCGAATTCAAGTTCCAAGACGTTCGCGGCAACGACCACGATGGTCCTGGTATTGGCGATGATGGTCCAGAAATCGGTGACGATGGTCCAGAAATCGGCGGCTAATTAATCTAAAAAATGATATCATACATCCCCAGATTTACATCTGGGGATGTATTTTCTTTAGCAAAACACAGCTCTTTTCATCTATTTTATTAAAAACAAACACAGATAATTCTGCGATTAGAAAGGATGGTGCGCTATGAAAACGACAAACATGAAAAAATACGACCCCCATTTGTTGTATCATGCCATCAATATCACTGTTGAGTTGAGATATAAAGTGCCAATGCAAAAGGTTTATGAAATTATCGAAGCCGCAGAAGAGCACAATAAAAATTCTGACGATAAAATCACATCAAATGATATAATTGAGTTGTTAGAAAATTTAGGCTCTGCATTGGAATCGAGCGTGCTAACAGATGAACCATCAGAAGAAGACACTTTGCAATCAAAGATAAAAGAGCTTCTTAGGCTTTTAGGATGCGTATTGTCAGAACAAGAATTGAATAAAATTCTACGAGGCGAAATGACTATCGAAGAGGCATTGTCGACAAAAGCCCAATTGGCGTGGAAACTTATCTTTAAGAAGGATGAGAAGGGGAGAAGTCGCCCAGACCAAGATTTGGTCAATCTTCTCATGTTCTGTACACAAGAAATAGCTATTGAGAATGTTGAGCTTAAGATACAAAGAGTTCTCGAAAATTACAAGCTTGAAAACAAAAGACACATGCAAGAAGGTGTTCTGTTAAAAAGCGATAATATGAAGACATTGTACAGAGCTAACAAAATACAATACGACCCCGTTGAGTTGGATAAAAAGAGAGTGAAGTTAAAGCTTTATATTGCTCACATGCAGGGATATGACAGAGATAGAGACAGAGATGGCTCTCGTGGTATTGACATGTCCACAGGAGAAATCATCGACTTTGGAGATATATTTATAGCAGACAAAGAGCATGGCTCTTTCATTGACGACAGAATGAACGACGGAATAGATAGAGCAGATATTAAATAATCGCCCCGACATATTAATAAAAACGAGCTATAATAATGTTACAAGGGACACTGGTTGTTCAATTTTGATATAGAAAGGATTTTCTGTATGGAACATATTATTAATGCAAAAAATACCACTGTGACGCCTGCAATTAAGGCTTACGTCGAAAAGCGATTTTCTAAGTTTGCAAAGTATTCAAACGATGATATCACCGTTTATACCAAGATTGAGGTTAAGGATGGTGGACGCCGCCACAAGGTGGAAGTAACGATTCCTTTTGGTAAGCAAACTGTTAGAGCTGAGGCTAACGACACAGATATGTACGCTGCGATTGATGAGGTAGAGAAGACTGTTTCTAGAATCCTCAAGAAACGCAAGGAGAAGCTCACGCAGAGACACCAGGAAGCTGCTCCTGCCCCTGTTGCAGAAGAAGAGTCTGTGCCTATGTATGAAATCAGTCGAGTCAAAAATCATAAGCTAAGCGCCATGACCGCGCAGGAAGCTTGTGAGGCAATGGATATGGTTGGACACCCATTCTATGCATACTTTGATGTTGATGAGAACAAGCCTTGCGTAGTTTATGCGCGTGAAGATGATACATATGGTAAATTAATTTTTGATTAAGCAAGAGGCGCCCTCTTCGGGCGCCAATTGTTTTATAGAAAGGAGTGTAATAAATGGCAACTGTTTGGGTAACGGGTGATATCCATGGAGACCCGCGCAAATTGAATACAAGTATTTTTTATGAGCAAAAAGAATTTGAAGATGGACAAGATAACAATTTTGTTATTATCACTGGCGATTTTGGCTTGATTTGGGCTCAAAAAGAGTCTAAGGAAGAGAAGAATTGGTTGGATTGGTTGGAAAAGAAGCCATTTACCACTCTTTTTGTTCCTGGTAACCACGAGAATTACGACCGTTTGATGTCTGATGAGTATGATACAGTTGAATGGCACGGCGGAAAGGTTAAGAAGATTCGTGAGCATGTTTTGTGTCTTCTGCGTGGTGAAATTTTTGATATCTTGGGAAAGAAGTTTTTCGCATTTGGAGGCGCAGCTTCCCATGATATAAAAGACGGTATTCTTGAACCAGACGATAAGGCAAAAATTAAGAGCTGGAATAATGATTATACCAAAATGTTTCGGGTTAATCATGTCTCTTGGTGGAAAGAAGAGATGGCATCTGAGGAAGAAAAGCAATACGGACTGGATAACCTGGCAAAGCATAACAACGAAGTTGATTATATTATCACTCACTGCATGCCACAGGAAGTTTGTTATTGGCTTGGATGCATGGACCCAGACGACATGACGATGTATTTCAATCGCATTGCTCATGAAACGAAATTTACTCATTGGTATGGTGGACATTATCATGCAAATGCAAAAATCATGATGAAGTTTACTATCCTGTACGAGCAAATTATTCGAATTTTATAAAAACGAATCCCACGAATTCGTGGGATTCTTTCTTTGTTTTAGAAGGGCTTTTCTTCTTCTAAATTATTTAAAGAGTATTAATGATACTTAATTTAACCACAGAAAGGTAAAGAATAATTATGGCAAACAATCTGTTTTCACAGTTAATGGGAAACCTCAAAAAGGCAAATAGCAATCCTCCTGCATTCGACACAATTGCGCTTGGTTTTACAAAAGCTCAAATGCTGAAGATGGACATGAAAAAGCCTAGACTTATCTGGTATGATGCCAAGACAAAGGCTTTCTACGACCAGGGCGATTCAACAAAAATCAAGAAGAAGGATTGGACTAAGATTAACGCCACCAATTATAAAAAGGACAAGTGTCTCACTGACTTACAGTATTACATCCCTATTAGTCAGGCGATGGTTGACGAGTCTAATAAGCCTTTGGATTAATACAATAACTAATAGCCGCGAAAGGGGAGTAATATGGAAGTTAAATGCGAATCATGTGGTCAAGTTGTAGACGCAACAATGAGTAATATGTGTCCTCATTGCGGCAACAAGTTAAACAACGTACCAAAGAAAAAGAGCGTTGGCACTAGATTTAAAGATTTCTTGGCGAGATTCCGTAAGGCAAGAACTGTCGCCGAATGGAAACAAGAAGCGCAAGACGCTATGAAACACAAAGAGTTTGTTGTTGGTAGTTTGAGAGAATTACACAGATGTGAAGAGGCCGACAAGAATCAGGCGCCTCAACAGCAGCAACAAATGCAAAGGCAGCAACAGCCTGGCTATGGATATCAACAACAGCCTGGTTATAACCAGCAGCAATATCCACAGGGCTATGGTGTCCCACAACAAGGATATGGAGCCCCTGTTTATCAGCAACAACAAAGACAGATGCGTCCGCAACAGCCAATGCAAACCGCGCAGCCTAAGGAAAAGAACAGAACTTTTACTCAGGCCACGTTGAAGGATTTGCTCGATGTTGTTGCAAAAGAACAAAAGATGACCTAATTCAAGCGGGAGGGAGATTCTTCTCCCGCTTATCTTAATGTAAAGGAGATTTTGTATGTTTGGTAATAACCACATGACATTTGAAGAAGATTTGGAATTTATTGCAGATAAAGCCGCAACTGCTTTAAATATTTTCAACGAAACCGTATCAAGAGATAATAAGCTCGTAACAATGTATGGACAAGATGAGTTTATTGCATTGATTTTAACACCATATGAAGAAAACCCATTCGGACCAAATGACGATGGCCAGTGGGGAACACTAAGACTGAGAACTAAAGATATGGCTGCGACTTGGAATAATGTTCCAGCTGGCTTCTCTCAAATAAATGAGAGCCGCGGTTTGCTCGCTGATATGAGAAGAGCTGCCAAGGTAAGCTTGAAGAGGAACAGCGTTTGGTACATTGATAGACAAATGCAAGACGCTATCGGCGATAGAGTCGTATTTACAGAGTTGACAACCAACAAGGGCTATCTTTACAAGGTAGCATTCACCAATGGTTTTATCACATATATCTCAATTGTAAGAGATGACAAAGAGTATAACAAGCCCCACGATGTAGCTAAGTTATATTTTATTGCATCAAAAACAAAAGAACCCATCAGCCCTCCAATGACGGCCGATGAGTGTATTATGATGCTTATTAATGTCGCTATGCAAACAGATATGAAGATTTCAGAATTTATTAGTTTGGCAGAGCAATGCGGTGGTAGAACTACAATTTCACATTCATATAGAACCGAAGATGAGTCAGTTGATGAAGCGAAGGCTGTTTTTGCTAATGGATTTGCTATGAAACTGCGCGTTGAGAATGAAAATATTAACGCTGAAATCGTAGGTCGTTATGAGAACAAGTCCTATGTTTTAGATAGCAAAACATTTGAATCTATTGAAGATGTTTATGATGCTGTCAGACATCTGTCTCAAATGGAGGAATTTAAGCCCGATTTTGATGATGAAGATGAAGAGGACGACGAGACGTCTTTAATGTAATTTAGCCTTAAACCGCCTTCTAGGCGGTTTTTTATATATCTCCTGTCGTCTATCTTAATAATGCAAGATTGCACATTATATGTATTATACAATCAATTTTCATGTGGAGGGAATATATGAAAAGACTAAACAAAAAAGGCTTTACCCTCATTGAAATTGTGGTTGCGCTAGGTCTCTTGGTTATGCTTGGAGGCTTCGCTATCACTTCTTTGTCTGTAATCCCACAGGCTAGAATGAGAGAATCTGCTCAAACAATTAAGACAGAATTTGAAATCGCCAGAAACTTTGGTAAGACCCATGGCGGTGACGCAATGTTCGCTATTCAAAAAGTCGAAGACGGTCTGTTAATCACGCGAACTGCTGAAAATGGCCGCGATGAAGAGATTCTAATCGACGACAAAGAAATCGAATTGTTTTATCAACAACTCGGCGAGGATGATGAGTATCAGTTAGGTAAGCAAGATGCCGCAAATGTTTATGACGCTCGCTTGGAAATGAGGTTTGCTCAGACTACGGGTGAGGTTATAGGCCCAAACAAACTCAAGTACATCATTATCTCCAATGGTAGTAAGAATTTCAAATTCATTTTCCAAAATTCCAGTGGTATGATTTATTATGATTACGAAGTGGAAGAAGAGTGGGTTGCTGGTGAGAATGAGGTAGAAGGACTTACGGTTATCAAACAGCCTACATTTATTTACCGTGGAGACTTTTATGAAACGGTAACAGTCAAATATACTGGAACGTCTGTACAACCTGAAATTAATTATGACGCAAGAAATGTTAAAATCAGCGGTGAGTATAGAGCTGTTGTTCCAGGCAAGTATCAAATCGTATTTAAACTCAAAGACCCTTATAACACTTATTGGGAGGGAACAGGTGGCAGCACATCTGACATCGTCCTAGAATGGGTCATTTCGGAATAACAAGCGCAATCTAAGAAAGGAAAACCCAAATGTTAAAAAGTTTATTTCAACAAAAATCATTAAAAGAGACATTGATTGAGAAAAACCTGATAACAGCTGACGATTGGGATGTGGTTGACGCCGCTGTTAGTGAAGGCGATTCGGAAATGCTAGCAGCTTCCAAGGAGTTGGGTTCCAAACCTGGTGTTCATGCAGCGATTGCTGAATTCGCTGGTGTTCCAAGTGTTAAGCTGAGAGAAATCACCAAGGTTGCTCCTGATGTGTTAGCTGAAATCCAAAGACAAACCATTTCACAAGAACATATTTTCCCATTCGATTACGGTGAGGGAAACAATAGAAATGTTATCAAGTTAGCGATGTCCAATCCTGGCGAAGGTGATATTGTCGATAATATCGAGTTGAGAACTGGTAAAGTTATCGAAATGTATTACGCGCCATGGGACGACATCGATGCAATGTTATCTCGTTATTATGGCTCTTCCGAAGCTTTGGAAGCTGCTAATGCGTATGCAGCTGCTTATCAAGAAGTATCTAGTGGTAACACAAATATTGATATGAGCGGCGACTCCCCAGTCGTTACAGTTGTTAACTCTATTCTTGAACAGGCTGCTAAAATGAAGGCATCTGATATTCACATCGAGCCTTTCGAAAACTTTTTGAGAATCCGTTATCGAATTGACGGTGCTCTTTCTGAAAGACCATCTTTGCCTATTCAGATGCACGCCGCTATTACAGCTCGTTTAAAGGTTATGGGTGGTATGGATATCTCAGAAAAGAGAATTCCTCAGGACGGTCGTATCACATTTATGGTTAATAAAGTTGAGTACGATATCCGTGTTTCTATGCTACCTACTGTTTATGGCGAGAAATGCGTTATGCGTCTTGCCCTAAGAGCAAACCTGCAGAGAGACAAAAAAGACCTGGGTCTAACCCCTTATGACTTGAAGATTTTTGATAAAATTTTCTCCAACCCTAACGGCATTATTCTTGTTACTGGACCAACTGGTTCTGGTAAATCTACAACACTATATACGGCGCTAAGTGAGCTGAGTACAGAAGAAGTTAACGTTGTTACTGTTGAGGACCCTGTCGAAGCTAACGTTGACGGTGTCAACCAGGTCCACACAAATGCAAAAGCTGGCTTGACATTCGCTGCGGCGCTGCGTTCAATTCTACGTCAGGACCCTGATATTATAATGATAGGTGAGATTCGTGACGGTGAGACGGCCGAAATCGCTGTTCAGGCTGCTATTACTGGACACTTGGTTGTTTCAACCTTGCACACCAACTCATCGTCAGCAACAATTACACGTCTTGTTAACATGGGTCTTGAACCATACTTGGTTGCAGACTCTGTTGTTGGCATCTTAGCACAGCGTCTCGTTAGACGTCTCTGTCCTAGATGCAAAGTTGAAAGACAGGCGACAGAGGAAGAAATCAAAGAGCTTGGTTTGAAGCCTGGTGTAAAAATCAATATTTATGATAAGGGTGGTTGCACATATTGCAACAACACTGGATATGCTGGCCGTATTGCAGTCTATGAAATTATGGATGTTACTCCAGAAATCAAAGAAATGATTGTTTCAGGCGCTGGCACTGCTGATATTAAGAGAACGGCTGTTGCTTGTGGTATGCACACATTGCATAGGTCAGCAGCAGAGCTTGTTGTTAAAGGAATTACCACAATTCCAGAAATGCGCAAAGTTTCCAGCGAAACATAAGAGAGGAGTAAGAAAAAAGTATGAAAACTTTACATGATATTATCGCGACTGCAATTAAAGCAGGTTCGTCAGATATTCACATTTCAACAAAGAGACCTGCATCTTGCCGTGTCCATGGTAAAATGTTCACCATGGATAATGAAGTCCTCATGCAAGAAGATTTGGTTTCAATTACCGCACCTTTTATGAAAATTAAGGGTGTTGCACAGAAGATGGAAGACTTGGGCGAGGCTGACTTCGCGTACAGCTACGATGACGAAAACCGTTTCCGTGTTAACATGTTTAAGCAAAAAGGCGAGTATGCAGTTGTCATGCGTCGTTTGCCAACCACAATGCCAGAGCCAGAGGCTCTTGGTTTGCCAGAAGCTGTTCAAGGTTTCGTTAACTTAAAGCGTGGTCTGGTGCTTGTTACTGGTGAAACTGGTTCTGGTAAGTCAACTACACTGGCTTCTATCATCAACAGAATCAACTGCACACAGCAAAAGCACATTATTACCATTGAGGACCCTGTCGAATTTGTGCATCAGCACAAGATGTCTCTTGTCAACCAACGTGAAATTGGCATCGACACCATGTCCTTCGCAAACGCGTTGAGAGCCTCCCTTCGTGAAGACCCAGATATTATTCTTATCGGTGAGTTGCGTGACTTGGAAACAATTGAAACAGCACTAACCGCAGCTGAAACTGGTCACTTGGTTTTCGGAACATTGCACACCAACAGTGCCCCTTCCACTATTGACCGTGTTGTTGACGTCTTCCCATCTAACCAGCAGGCACAGATTCGTGTTCAGCTCGCTAACGTTATTGAGGGTATCGTCTGTCAGCAGCTGTTGCCAGTCAGAGAAGGTTCTGGCCGTGTTGCCGCATTCGAAGTCATGGTATCAAACACTGCTATTAGAAACCTAATTCGTGAAGGTAAGTCTTTCCAGCTTACATCTCAGATTCAGACTGGTAGAAGACAGGGCATGCAAACAATGGATGATTGCTTGTTTAAACTGTTCGAACAAAAGAAGATTTTCGCAGAAGATGCCGTTCGTTTTGCACACGACCAGGCAGCTATGATTAAGCTCTGCAACTTGTAATCATTAAAGGGTGAGACGACGTCTCGCCCTTATTTTAATACTTCGACGGCATTTTTCAGAATTGCTGGTCTTCTATATTAAAAAGTGAAAAATAACGCTATGTGCAGAAGGGAGTTATTCTGCCATATTTTGCAGAATTGCCTATGGATTTTATTGAATTAATATCCCAACCAGAGTTAAAAGCCCTAATTTACGTCTTTGTTACTATTTTAGGCATTCTCTTTGGTAGTTTTTTGAACGTTTTGATTTATAGAATTCCGAAGAAGGAAGAATTTGTAAAAACATCATCTCATTGCATGTCGTGTAATCACAAACTGGCTTGGTATGACAATATCCCGCTATTTTCGTGGTTAACACTTGGCGGAAAGTGCCGATACTGTAAAGCCAAAATCTCCATTCAGTACCCAATCGTAGAAGCTGTCAATGGACTTTTATGGCTAGCCATATTCCTTATCAATGGTGTTTCCATTCAGTCGGCTCTGATTTGTGCAATGACATCTGGTTTGTTAGCGCTCAGTGTTATCGACTGGCGCACATATGAAATTGCAAACGGATTTCACATCTATTTCTTAGTTTTAGCTTTTGCAAACTTAGCATTAGATTGGAATAATTGGCTTTCATATCTTATCGGTTTCTTCTGTGTTAGCATTCCGCTTTTAGCTATTTATCTGTTTAGCGGAGGAAGAGCTATCGGTGGGGGAGACGTAAAATTGATGGCTGTTTGCGGTTTGTTTTTAGGATGGCAAAAGGTGCTTTTAGCACTTGTAATTGGATGTGTTGTAGGTTCAATCATTCATATTGCCAGAATGAAAATCACTAAAACTGGCAGTCTGTTGGCAATGGGCCCATATTTGGCTATTGGCATCGTTACCGCTAGTTTATTCGGACAACAGATAATTTCCTGGTATCTGTCATTGTTCTTCTACTAACAGGAATACTTTAAAGAAAGTGAGGAGAAACAATGCTTTTTTCGTATGAGGCTATCGATAAGGATGGCCGTAAAGTAAAAGGCTCATATAACGCTGGCGATAAAAATCAAGTTGTTGCGTATCTTAGAGCGCAGCGAATGCAGCCAGTTAAGATAAGCAATGGTAAAAACACTGACTTGTCTAGTATGTTGCCACAAAGCAAAACAAAAGCAAAAGACCTTAGTATGTTCTGTGAACAGTTTTGCGCACTATTAAGAGCAGGTGTTACAATTCTCGATGGATTGAGCTTATTGCTTGAACAGACAAAGGATAAAATGCTAAGAGAAAGTATCCAAGTCACCATTCAGGGTGTTAACGAAGGTGAATCGCTCGCATCCGCAATGGGCAAAGGAAAAGCTTTTGATGATACTCTCGTGAGTTTGATAAGAGCAGGTGAGGCATCTGGTTCTCTGGACGCTTCTCTTGAAAGAATGAGTGAACAGTACAAGAAAGATGCGGAAATCGCAGCTGCAATTAAAAAGGCTATGTCCTATCCTTTGATTGTCTTGGTTGTTGCCGTTGCCGTTATCATCGTCATGTTGGTTTGGGTTGTTCCTAACTTCATGAACATGTTCGCTGATGTTGGTATTGATATGCCTGGCATCACGCTGGCTGTTATGGCGGCATCTGACTGGATGATTGCTCGATGGTACATCGTCGTAGGCGGCATTATCGCATTTGTCGCGGGATTGATGGCGTTTATGAAATCTCCGACTGGTAAAAAGGTCGTATCTAAGATAACGTTGACGCTGCCTGGCATCAACAACTTTGTTATCAAGAATAGTGCTTCTAAAATCGCACGTACACTTAGTACTCTGTTAACGGCAGGTATGTCTGTTATTGAGGCTTTGGTCATTCTTGAATCCACCCTGAGCAACTATTATTATCAGCAAGCTATTAGAGATGTACGCGAAGATGTCTTAAATGGTCAGCCAATGTCAAGAAAGTTTCTTGAAAACACAAAACTCTTCCCATCTATGCTTTCCCACATGATTGCGGTTGGTGAAGACACAGGTGATATCACCTCCATGTTGACGAGAACAGCTGACTACTACGACTTGGAAGTTAAAACTGCAACCGACTCCATGATGTCTATGATGCAACCAATGATTATCATGCTGTTGACTGGTGTTGTTGGCGTTTTGTTAGCAGCAGTTTTGGCCCCAATGCTTGCCCTATACACTCAGTTGGGCGACTCTTTGTAAGAAAAGAATTAAACGAAAAACATTGAGAAAGGAGACAGGCAATAGTTCTAATTGAATTAAAGCCTTAATATGATATGTCAAAAGTATTATGTATGGAAATAGGAACTTCTA
>JAEIGA010008515.1_pt1 | contig 15555 bp, 22 predicted proteins | sample 9270691 | NCBI WGS metagenome assembly JAEIGA01 (sample SAMN17057246, study PRJNA624740) | gut metagenome | biome: biome; isolation source: fecal sample | host: Bos grunniens | place: China: Xizang | collected 2019
GAGAGCTTCCATTCCATCTTTGTTGTAAGTACGAGATAATCGAATACCGGGAGAACTCCCGCGTCTGTCTCGACAGCGAGAGTGAGCTTCGCCATCTTGGAACCCTTCTGTGACATGGTTCTCTCAAAGCCTGAGACATAGAAGTTATACTCACCCTCGGGAGCGAGAGTGAACTCCTTCTCTTCTGCTGAAATAGGGGAATCCCAGTCAAGATTCATATCCTCGATCGTTGTCTTTGCCTTTTCTGCGTCTGTCATTCTTACTTATCCTCCTGATTTATTTTCTTGATGATCTTTTCTGCGTTATCTCTCATGAACTTGAGTGTCTTGAGACTTACTTCTTCGAGTGACACACCGTCACACTGTCCCTTTGCTTCCAGATAGGCCATGACATCATCTTCAGCGATGTTGGCTTCTTTGAAGGAAGCGCGAAGCTCCTTGATGACTTCTGCCTTGAGTGCTTCAGGATCCTTGAAGATATGAGCGATCTCTTCGAAGTCCATTTCCATAGAATCGGGGAGCCCGAAGCGGTTCTTTGCATCATAGACAGGGCTGTGCGTGGCATACATGACACGCTTGCCTCCGATGGCCTTGCGGCTCTTTGTCTTCTCGTCGGTGATGACGTTCGTCTTGTAATTACAAAAGAGCAGCATATCGGACCACTCTTTGATTAACGGTGCGGACTTCTTGGAGAGCTTCAGCTCCCAGCGGTCATAAGCCCCCATCTCGTCAGGCTGCTCAAATTTGCGCATCTGGGCGTGAGCCACAAGGACGATGTTCTTCCCGGACTCGACGATCTTGTCGAGAGCCTTGAGCACTTCGAGCCATGCTTCCGCCATGTAGGTGTAACCCTTACCATATCCAGCATCCTCGATGGAGCGGATCTGGTGCTTGCTGCACACATGAGCCGTGATGAGCTGCTCAAGCCTGTCAGCCGTGTCAATTACAACGGTCTTACAACAGTCTTCTTGTGCTATACTGTTAAGAAGATCGAGCGTGAGCGTGTAATCTTTGGGCGTGTCGAATCGTGCCACATCCATCGTGTCGGTTCCGTGCTCATAATCGATGAAAACTGCATCGGGGAACATACTGGCCAGAGTAGACTTCCCGATTCCTTCCGGTCCGTAGATCACGCAACGCAAGGCGCGCATCTGTGGACCTTTTTTAATACTTAATGCCATGTGCTTTACCTCCTTATGACATTGGTTCTCAAAAGTTTCTTCATATCCTCGTAGCTCTCCGCGATGGAGATCGTGCACACACTCCCGTTCTCAGGAACCGCGATAGTGATGACCAGATTGCCGCTGTCGCCTCTTCCGATCAATGCCACATGATCGAGATTCACCATAATGGCGTTGCGGTTCCTGAATGTGTGCAGCTCGACGAAGCGGTTGCCTACGATGTGGGGCTTCTTGGCTTCTTCTTTTTCCTGTTCTTCCAGGATCCTCAAGGCTTCGTCCATACTCATACCTCCTGCGACGGGTAGCGGATGCCGTCTGCTTCCTTCCACTCGTGCGTGATGATTACGCGGTCAGATTCGTCAGCGTCGCGCTCCTCAAGGACGCGGACTCTCTGTCTCGTGCGTGAATGTCTCTTCTTTTCTGTGCTGATGGTCTTTTCGATAGCGTTCAGCCTTCTTGTCACGTTTACATAGAGACCTAAAAGACCGACCGCGATCATGGAAGTGCCCACGATCGTCATAAGTAAAATAACCTTCATGCTTTTTTCTCCTTTGTTTAACTTTCTACTTTGAATAACTGGTCAAACTGTCCGTTGTAGGCGAGATATAAAGTCATCATGTTGATGTCTTCATCCTGCTGGATCTCCCCGACAAACATCCTCGCCATGATGTCAGCCACGAGCGCCTTCTTCTGTTGTGGTGTGAACTCTTCGTCACCCTTCAGGACTCTTCGGAACTTCTCTCTGCCCATGCAGCATGCGTTCGCACCGTCGGTCATCCTGTCGAAGAAGCGGTCAAGTGCCGGATAGATCGTCTTCTCGGGGCTCATGTTGTCGCCTCACACTTGACATTTTCAGCAAAGAAAACAGCATCGCGTTCATCCTTGCTCATGTTAAGTGAATCAGAGATCTCGAGTGCTTCAATCAAAGTGATCTGTCTCCTGCCGTTGATTTTATCCGAAACAGACTGTCGTGACAGCTTCAACCGCTTGGCAAGTTCCTCGACTTTCAGTCCTCGCTCCACCATTAACCCTCTTAGTTTTGCGTGATTCACCATGCTTGTTTTTATTCCTCCTTTCGTTTGTTGTCGTGCCATACTTGACAACTTTAGATTAGTCGTTGTCCGTATATATGTCAAGTATAAATTGACGCGTGTCTTGATTTTGTAACAATTCCCTATATAATAAGGGCAGGAGGAAGTGTCACATGAATGAGGATAGATTAAAAAGATTAGGTAATTACATCAAACTGTTGAGGGAATCGGAAGGGCTGTCCCAGGAAGAACTTGCGAAGCGTTCCGGCTTTGCTGGCAGAGCTGCGATCAGTGCGATCGAGAAGGGGAAGAATAATATCTCGATAGATAAACTCCCTGATCTGGCTCTCGCTCTCCACACTACACCAGGGAAGCTCATGGATGTTCTCATTGAGCAGACCGACAGTCTTACTGACGGCTTGAACGCAGAGAATATATCACGCTTGAAGAGTTACGCTGATTATTTGAGATCAACACAGGAGGACCACTCATGAACACACCGCGCTGGGATGGATCCAGATGGATAATTCAGGAAATGAGAGACGGAAAGCGGAAGACCTTCTCATGTTCGAAGCCCGGGCGTGCAGGCTTGAAGGAAGTGCGCCGTAAGTATGAGCTGTGGCTTCTCGGCGAAGGATCTGGAAATAAGACGGTGAACCGTGTCGCTCAAGAATATCTGGAAGACCTCAAGGCAAGGCGCGGGAAGACCTCGGAGGCAGTCATTCAATCAGAGCGTTATATCCGCTTGTATATAGCCCCTGCTTGCGGTTCCATGAAGATATGTAAAATGACACTTCGAGATTGGCAGAGCGTCATTAACGGTGCAACAGGGCGCAAAAAGGACCTATCCCACAAGACACTCGAGAATCTGCGCGGAATTATCATGGCTGTCGTCAAGTTTGGCTATGAAGATTATCAAAATGATATGCTTCGCGGTACTCTTTACATCCCGCAAGGCCATTCGAAGAAGGAAAAAGAGATCCTCCAGAAGGAAGACATCGCACGTCTCATGGAACCATCCGATAAATGGTACCATTCCCTGTTCTGCTTTCTCGCTATCACGGGCATGAGACCGGGAGAAGCTCTGGGGCTTCAAAAAGCTGACATCATCCATGACACGATCATAATCAGAAGATCCGTGAACAGCCGCGGACATATAACGGATGGAAAGAACGACAACGCCCGCCGTGTTATCCCGATCGGAAGGACCGCCCGCGAGCTCCTGACCACCACGATAGAGAGGAACGAGCGCATGAAGCTGCACACACAATGGATATTTTGTGACCGCTCCGGTGCACCGGGGAATCAGTCGACAATGCGGAACCAATGGCTTGAACTGAAAAAAGAGAGAAGTCTCCCCGGCACGGTGTACTCCCTGCGCCACACTTTTATCAGCATGATGAAAAATGTGATGCCTGAGCAGATGATCAAGGACATCGTGGGACACTCGACCAGCATGGACACATTCGGAACCTACGGTCACATTGTGGAAGGCGACTCGAAGCGTGCAGCGGAGATCATAGACCTCACCTTTAATGATGCAAAAAATGATGCAATTTTGTCTACATCGGGCGGACAAAGCAGATAAAAACGTCCGTGAAACGCGGAAAAATCGGGAATCTTGCCCACCTGTGGGCATACACAAACGAGTTCAACTCTCCTCACCTCCACCACCTCAAAGCCTTGCGCCGTAAGGGTTTCAAGGCTTTTTAATTTCTTGATGATGCAAAAATGATGCAATAATGCACAAAAAGAAAAGGATCCCGCCGGGTGGATCCTATCTTTTTGATTAAAACGGAGATACGAAAAAACAGTTAACTTGATACAGTCGCTCCCGGCGCGCTTGATCGTCAATAATCTGCTTTGAGAAGTGCAGTCCAGGTCTTACTTCCGACCACGCCGTCCTGACCTATGCCGTGGGCCTTCTGGAAGTTCTTGACGGCATAGTCCACATTCTGACCGAACTGGTGGTCCACTGTGAGCTTCTTGCCGTTCTTCCCGAGATAGCCCAGAGCGTTGAGAAGTGTCTGCACCGTGCCGACCTCGGGGCAATTAGATCCTAACTGTACTTGAATGAGTGTAACGTCCACCTGTGTGTCCTCCTTGTCTTCCATGTAGCGGAGAACATAGTCCCATCCGCCATTCTTATAAATATAGTAATTGCCGACGGCGATCTCCTTGCCTGTCTGGTCGCCGTCCTTGCCGTTGTAAATGCCGCCCTTCTCGTTCGAAGACGCTTGCACGATCTTCCCGTAGCCGATATACATGGCAGTGTGGTGCTTTTCGTTCAGAAGGACATCGCCCTCAAGGAGCACCAGAGAAGTCGAGAACGGCAGAGCCTTGAATCCGCACTTTGTAAATGAGTTCTTCATGTTGCCTGTGTAAGTCGCTCCTGCTTCCTTCACAGGAACGCCCGCCTGCTCATAGGCTGATATGACCAGTGAGCTGCAGTCATAATCAGGCCCCCAGCGTCCTATCTGGTCATAACCGTGAGAATCATCGTTCGCTATGCCGACAGCCCAGTCGACTGCTGATCTGATAACTTTTCCCATGTGATAACCTCCTTTTATGTGAATTTAGCCGTCATGCTTTCAATCTCGATCGTGACGGGTGTTGATGCGTCAGGCGAAAAGGCCGCGCTATTTGTGAGTGTGATTGTCAGTGCGTCAGCTCTCGCAACACAGTCGACCGTGATATTCGAATCTGCGATCACGTCCTTGCCGCTCGATGAATAAGTCCATATAGCGCCGTTATTGCCGAATCCGTTTATCTTGAGCACTGTAAGGCTCGCTGACCTTCCTGCAGCAGTCTTTTGAAGCGGCACGGAGAATGTGATCTGTTTTCTCGTGCTGTCTATCCAACCGGCGCAGACAACGCTCGAAAGCGAAAAAGTCTCATTCGCCACAAAGTAAAGATAGCTGCTTATCATACTGATAACTGCCGACGGAACATCCGAGACTTCATTATCAACATATGTCTTCATGGCTGCGTTCTGCTGAATAACATAGTCCTTCAAGTTTCCTGTGGAAGCTGCGACAGACTTATCGACAGTGGCAGAGACAGTCTTCATCAGCTCCGACAGCTCCGGTGTGGAAGTTCCGAACTGGATCTGCAGGTATTTGCCCAGGATTGAATCATACTCATAAGAAAGAACATGAGCGGTGATGGAGATCCCGAGCACTTCGTCCTTGACTTCGACCAGATCGCCGACATCCGTGATCTTTTCTACATTAGCCGTCAGCGTGTAATTTATCGCAGGAAACTGTGACTGATTTAGGAAGGCACGGGCTTGTTCTTCGAGATCTTCGACCAAAGCTGCTGCATAATCTTCCCAATCTTCATAATCTTCCTCGTTGATATCCTGCTCAAAAGTGACGGCCTTCGTGAATGGTATTTCATACTGCGTCGGGCCGTTCATGTAGTTTAGGATAATGTTGTCTTTGCCGATCGGGAGCACGCGCGTACAGACTGCATCCCAGTTCTCCGTGCGCTCGATACTCTGAAGATTCTTTCTGTACTGAATTGTTACACCGAGATCCTGGCCAATCGTGGAATTGATCGCCAGATTGAAGTTATCGCGGACCAGATGACCGCCATATAATTCGACCAGACTGCTTATACTGTCCGACATAGTGGCGACTTCGATGTCTATTGACTTGGATGTCAGGATGTCGGAGGTCATATTAAAAGGCGTAGGAGAATCTGCGCAGCTCTCCATAAGCTCGAGGGCTTCCTCACCTGAACAACCGGCGATGCTGCAGTCCTTAATGATATAGTTCTGCGTGTCGTAAAAGACATGAAGCGCCTTCGCTTTGACTTTCGTTCTGGTGGTCCTTATGTCCTTCGCCAGACGGAAGGCTTGAGCTCCCTGCGGTGTGTCCGCGACTATTATGTTAAGCGGCTGGAAGTAGTTGACATAATCGATCGGGGCTTCTATTTCCAGATAGAAGTCCCCGTTGTCAGCCTTATGAACGACGGCTCTGGTCGCCTTGATAACGACTTCGCCGTTGGTGGTAAAATCCGTGTCCGTTGGTGAAAATATTCGAATCATAAAGTCACCGCCTTACTTTTCTATCAAATAGTCCTCAAGGCTCTTCTCCGCCGTCTTCAGGGATTCCATATCATTTCCATTCAGTGAGTGCTTCAGGAGCGCGAGAAGAGCCGTCTGTGTGATCTTATTGCTCTTCTCGATAGCCTTGAAGCGGTTGTCATCGTTCTGGAAATACTCGCGGAATTTGGCGATCGTGCTGTCTATGTCATCAAGCCTTTTATCCAACTTGTCGAGTCTGTCGTTCTGTTCTTTTTCAGGTGCGTGTGCCCTGTCAAAGACGCGGATGATAACACCGACTGCCGCGGATATAGTTACCAGCGCAGCACAAGCCCCGAGAATGATCCCCACAAGCTCCGCGGGTGTGAATGTGATCTCTGTGTTCATCGATAATATACCGCCATTGTCGCGCCTGTGGACGAAGATCCTGTGACCTTCGTGAAGTTGGAGAGTAACGAAATAGTTTTCGCTTCTCTGTTAAGTCTCACATATACGCAGCCGTTATAGCTCGAATCGTAATTCCATCCTCCGATATAGTCATTTTTTGCCCTGGGCGCAAATGAGCTCGGCCAGTTAGGTATAATAAATTCTGCAGAAGCATCATAAGATCCCGAGTCTGAAACAGGCATATAAACGGCAACGAAGAACTCGTGTGCCGTGTCGATTACTGAAGAGATATCAACAGGCGAGAGCTGTGATCTGTCCGGATGTGTTACGGTCTGTAAATTCTTCCATGTGAGCTTCTGATCTATCCACTGGTCGACAACTTCCTGATCGGGTACGTCCTCGACATCGAAGTCCACGGTGGCACCGCTTGAAAGTGTGATCCTCATCTTCATGACTCCGCCTTCAGCTTCGATCTTCTCGATGCCTGAGATTGTGTCTCCATCCTGCCCCTTCAGCATAACACTTCTGAATGTGATGTCCTTCATACTGATACCTCCTCAAGGATGTTTGTTGATATAGCAAAATAAGTCTTTCCTTCAATTACCATCGACGAACCTGCTGCGACAGTCGAGCAAGCGATCAGACCCTTCGCAAAAGTTCCCAAAGTGCCGGAACTGGCAATCGGGTTGAAGCAATTATCAATTATCGAGATATTTCCGACGCTCTCCGTGTAATTCAGTGGCTTTACGAACGAGAAGCCGGATGCACCGTCTTCGCACTTGTAAAGACTTACGCCTCCGAAGTCATTCGAGGCAGAGATCGCTCCACAATAAGTGATGTTATTTTCATCTGCTATCATCGCCACACCGAACTTCGAGGGCAGGAGGTCAGAGATCTCGTTGTCGTGGTGGAAACCAAACCAGAGAAAAATATTATCTTCTGACAGGAACGCGCTCACTTTGAAATATCCATTTGTTACCGCCGTGCTTCCCGTACCGGATGTGTACCACATACGGGTGTTCGCTAAAACGATGTACTCCGTCTCATTCACGATAAGAGAAATAGCGAAGCCGTTTGTGTTGGAACCGTTTACTGCATTTCGAGTGAATCGCAGAACGAACTCATCGTTGATATTAAAGTCAAATGTGGCCGTGTCTGCGTCATCGGCATACTGTTCGGCCGCTGTCGTGTTGCAGGTGATACGAGAATCGATTCCCGTGATGAGGTCAACGATTCTCTGAACCCATTCCACCTGAGTTTCAGCTGATGCTGCGTGAATCTGATTAGTTACAAAACTCATATCTCTGCCTCCTCATATGTTGTTCTATTGATGTTTATCTTCCTAACATTAAGACCTCTCACGATCTGCGTGATGGCTTCGCTCATTTCTGCGATCGTCATAGGTGTGTCGCTTCCGGTCATCTGCATGATGGCTGTTGCTATATTAGAAACATATTGTTCCGTGTAGGCTTTCTTTTGTCCTTCAGGGATCCCGAGCATGGGATAATAAATATCGTCGCCGTCGGGAATAGACGGTGAAGGCGGAGCGATCTCTCCCCGGATAGTAGAATCGATCGCCATTCTGCCCTTCATAAGTGTGATCGCGTCACTGTTAAGCTTGAACGAAAGCTCATAAAAATATCTGCCGGGCTCGATATCGGTCTGTTCGGGTGTGATTCTGACTTTATAAGTCGCGATATCCGTCTCCGCGTCGTAAGCGGTCCTATCTATACCGGTGCCGAGTCCTAAATTGAAAAGCGCTTCCTCGTCGTTGATGTTTGCGCGAGCGATCAGGGAAACTGACTCGGGTACCTGTCCTTCGAGTCCCTGAATCTGGAAGCCGAACGAGCAAGTGTCACCGCGAACGATCGCGATGTCCTGACGAATGGCGTTATAAAAAAATCCGCCGCTTTCAAAATTATTCGAAAAAGGGTTGAATCCTGCCATAATTCCTCCTTATAGCCATCTTGACCAGTTTTTGAACGAGACGCTATCCACGGAACCCGTGAATAATATTTCGTTTGTTCCGCTTTGAAGCTTTACATCGTCATAGTTGCCTACAACATACCGATTCATGAAGGCTCCGTCTTCTGTCAGTGCGTTCATACCTTCCGTGTCGATGATGATCGTCTTCGTCAAAGCTCCAAAGTCAATATCAAGCACTTTGATGCCGTTGATATATACTTCGACAGTCCCGGAAGCGGTGATCGCCATCGTAGGCCTTGAAAAGTAGTTGCCCTGGTTAACAACTCTGCAGGAACCGTCATCCTCCGAGAAGGAAAAGACTTCTTCGTTTTCCAGATCGGAGAATTTGAACGGCTGCACATGAAGATTTACTTTAGCCTTCTTAAATCTTATGAGCTTTTCAAAGTCAATCTTGTCATACATGGCAAAACGATAATACTTCTCAGGCTCATTCCCGAAGACTATCCGCCCGGAGCTCGCAAAGTATGAAATTATATCGTCCACATTGTAGTCATATGTCAGCGCGATCTTGAGTTCCTTGTCATAAGCGCTGAATCCGAGCTCTGTGATGATGTCTCCGTCTCTTCCGTCTATCGTTTCGGCCTTCGTTCTCATTTTGGGAACTGTGATCGAAGGAAGATTCGTGATAAGAAGTCCCTGAACCATGCGAGAGTCGCGTCCGTTTATTATCACATACGGTCTTTTATTCGCTTGAAGTAACATTCTGCCCTCCTTTAGGTATAAATCGCGTCAGATACGGTCCTTCTGACGAATCGGCCCATCGAGACATCATCCATCTGGACATCAACACCGGTCAGAGCTTCGCGGAAAGCATTGACCAGCGTGTAATAATCAAGACCGCCGCTTCTGGATCCGACAGAACTGGTCTCAGTGTCAACATCAAACGATGTGGGAACCGCGTTCCTCATCTCCTCCGAGACATTTTCCATCTCTTCAGCAAAGCCGACTCCGATTCCCTGCGCCAGATAGCGTCCAACTTCGTTCTCAAACAGTTTTGAAGGGCTCGCGATGCCGAAAAAGTCTCTCAAGCCTCCGAGAATATCCTCACCAAAGCCTTGAATTTTAGAAATAACCCACGAGGTCATGTCATTTATACCGTTCCAGAGACCTTCGACGAGGTTCTGACCGATGGAGATCATCGCGCCGGGCAACTCGCCGATCTTATTCTTCACGATATTGAAGATCTCGATCGCCTTCGTCCTTAACTGTCCGTACATTTGGCCGAGTCCGTCCATCATGCCTTCGAGGATGCCGCGTCCAAGCTCAATAATGAGTGGGAGCTGGTTGCGCATCGCGTTTATATAAGCGCCGATAATGTCCGGTACCATTTCCACCAGTAACGGGATAGCCTGGATAAGGCCCATGATAAGAGCATCGAGTAGCTGGATTCCCGCTTCAAGGATCTGAGGTGTCATCGAGTAAAGTGTATTGATCAAAGTCTCGATAATAGTCGGCAGCATAGCCACCAGATCAGGCAAGGCAGCCACAAGGCCGTTTATCAGAGCCACGAGGAGCTCCACACCTGTCTGAAGGATCTCTGGGGCGAGTCCGATCAGTGTAGTGGCCATATCTGTGATGATAGACGGAAGCATCCTCAGAAGTGACGGAATTGCCGAACTGATTCCGCGAATCAACTCTAAAAGAAGCTGTGTTCCAACCTGAAGAAGACGGGGTGCTTGAGCCAGAAGCGTGCTGACCACCTGGGGGATAAGCGCCGCGATCGTAGGAATAACGGACGGCAAAATGTCCAGAAGTGATGTCAGGACGGAATTTAAGCCGCTGACCAGCATAGGCAGAGCCGTGTTCAGAATAGGCGGGATCTGTGCGATGAGCTGTGGGATAAGCTCTCCCATAATCGCGCTGACCTCCGAGCCTATATCCATCATGAGCTGTGTCACACCGGGAAGGACTGCGCTGATAACAGAGCCTATCTGCGACAGATCTCCATTCGTGTCAGATAACGCCTGTGAGAATGTGTTAAGCAGTTCCGTGCCGCTTGATGAAAGATTAGTCAGAGACGGCAAGAGGATCCTTCCGAGGGCGTTTCTCGCGCTTGTAGCGCCATTCTGTAAACGCTGCATATTATCGTCAAGATTCTGAAAAGCGCCGAGCGTGTCACTGTCCATGACATAGCCCGTCTCATGAGCTTCCTGCGCCAGTGCGCGGAAAGCATCGGAGCCTTGTTCGATCAGCGGGTTAAGCTGCTGTGAAGATTTTCCGAGTAATTGCATGGAAAGCGCATCACGCTCGCTCTCATTCTCGACCGCGCCCAAAGCGTCAACGAGTTCCCAGAATATCTCCTCATTGTCTCGGAGCTCACCGTTTGCATCGACTATATCAATCCCCATCTGTGTGAACGCTTCTGCAGCTTCGCCGGATCCATCGCGTGCGCTGTTCATTGTGCGCAATAGCCTGGTCATGGAAGAAGTCACCGTATCAGTGGAGACATCTATCAATTCGGAGGCATAGTTCAATTCCTGAAGCGTATCGGTGGAAAGACCGGTCTGTGCCGCCATCGTGTTGATGCTGTCGGCAAGCTCGCCCGCGTCAAGCGTGGTCTGTGCGAGTGCCTTGCCCGCGTCAATAATAGCCGCGCCCATCTCCTTCAAGCCGTCGATGGCGGCCTTGATAGCCGTGGAAGCGAGATCAGCGAGAACCGCCTTCATGACGGTGAAGCCTTCGGAGCCTTCCTCCGACTTCTTGCCTGCGGCCTCGACCTCTGTGCCGAGCTCCTTCGCTTCCTTCTCGCTCTCATCCATTTCAGTGTTCAGACCGTCAAGAGTGTTCTTCGTCTGATTCATGGACGCCTGAGCGTTATTCAGCTCAGTCCTCATCTTGGAGAGGGACTGCTCCTGTCCGTCGATAGCCGTCTGGCTCTTCTTATAATCAGCTGATAATTCGCTTACGACCTGCGCCTGCGCCTTGTACTCGTCGGAAGTCTTACCACTCTCCTGCTCAATCTTCTTGAGCTTTTCAGTCTCTTCGTTGAGAACTTCCTGCATCTCAGCATGGCGCTTGCGGTTCTCTTCCGCGACTGCGCTCATGGACTCATAATTCTTGGAGAGTGTTTCGACTTTCTGGGCCTGCAGCTCGTACTTCTTGGCAAGTGCTTCAGACTGCGCGGAAAGTGCTTCCTGTGATCTGTCGTTCTTATCATACTGGGACGCGACGACTTTAAGCTCAGAATCTACTTCCTTGAGATTCTGCGTGATCTGTCTGAGAGCTTTGCGATATTCGCTTTCCCCTGTCAGCTTAACGGCGCCGCCGAACCCTGCACTCATGCTTCTACCTCCGCATATTTCCAGTGATAGCCGCCTGCGGATACCTTCACACCTTTACAGACCTTGATGATGTCGGAATGGTCGATATTTGTCTGACGTTCCGCATCTCTTGTGCTCTTATAAGAAACTTGTGTCTCAATACATACAACGGCCTTCTTCGGCTTTCTGTCTGACATGATGCGTCTTGTTTCTTCTGTATGCGTGTGGTGATAAAAAGGATTGTTTTCGCCTTTTGACAATTCACTTAATCTCAAACGTGTCTGGGCACTAAACTCACACCCTGTCTGACCATTAACAAAATAGTTATAGCCCTTATCAGGATTCGTTAAACTGAGAGATGAAATTAACTCACTTTCAATCTTTACCGCACTATCTTTAGTAAGCCCGGTATATAAAATTTCGTGATTGAAGTTATCCCATCCATACTTAACTATGTCGGAGTAAAAGCGAGAGTGTCTGCTATATCTCTTGCCGTTTTGCCAGCGGTCATATACTGATTGGCTTGTTATTCCAACATACTTTTTATTGTTTATCTTGTTTGTATGACAATAAACAGTATATGCCATTGTCGCGACCTCCTGTTCTTATAGCCACTCTTCTTCTGTTTCCTGCCGCTTCTGGATGTCTGCGTATGTCTTACGAGCCAGAAGCAGGATCAGTTCCACATCGAATGTGTCTTTATATGCTTGATAAAGTCTCATAAACTGCCTTAGTGTTAGCCTTCCGGTCTCTTTCTTATCAAGCATCAGCTTCGCCCTTGATATGTAATAGATCCACGAGAAGTTCAAGGGTACATCTTCAAGTTCGTCATCCTCGTGAATTATGCGTTTTTTCTTTCATCCCCTGCGCTCTCGATCACGAGCTTCTCCATCTTGTCAGAGACATTCTTGAGACCAACTTCAGTGACTATTCTTGCCACCTGCTTGTGCGTGAGAAGCGGGTTGTCTGTTCCGTTATCTTCGTTATCTATCTCGATGCCTTCGTTGAGCATCTCCTGAAAGCCAAAAAGGAGAGCCTTGATGTTGACCTCTCCGTCTTTTCCATCAGTGAGTGCTCCCCACTTATCGAGCGTCTCATATTCATCCTGAATCGCTTCCATGACATTCAGGTTGAACACGAGTTTGTATTCTTTTCCCTTGTAATCGATCTTGCTTGCAACTGTATCTATCATGTATCTGTATCTCCTCGTCCTTGTCATAAGTAAGACCCCCGCCCTCGAAAGGACGTAAAGCGGGCGGGGGCCGTATTATGAAATCAGCAGATTAAGTTCATGCTGTATAAACCGCGTAAAGTGTCGTGTTTCCTGTGGGAGTAAACGAAGCTCCGGCTGTGACAGTTGCGGTCTCTGCGTCGTCTGTAAGAGCCCAGCCTGAGAAAGTCTTATCATCAGGGGCTGTGATTCCTGAACCGTCATCAGTAGTGATGGAGTCTCCTGCGTCACAAGTCTCAGGCTCGATCTCACCCTCACCACCGTTCACATCGTATGTGACTGTGAATGTGGGTGTTACGGGAGTAGCGGGACCAAAAACGCTGTCGATATAAGCGAGAGCTGCGGCCTTTGTGGTAAAGACCTTAGAATCTGACCAGTCGCCGTTCGCGAGAGTTGCTACCTGACCTTCAATCTCGGGAGTCTTGAACTCTACAGACTCGCCCTTTGTCTGGTCATCCTGAGAAGGCTCAGCGAACTTAACCTTGTAGAAAAGTTCTACCTTGTAGCTTCTTACATTGTTGACCATCTTAACGATGATTCTTGCAAGACCTACCCACGGAGCCACATCGTTCGCGTTTCTCTTAACAACTCCCTCAGCTGTAACATTATGACCGAGAACGTCAGCAAAGACTGTCTCTCTGTCATCGTCAACGCCGAGAGTGATAGTTCCGCCCTGGAATGTTGTATCAGCTTCAGCGAGAACATCATCAGCAAAAAGCTTCGCATCGTTGTTAGAGATCGAAGCGTTTGCCGAGATAGCCTTACCGAAGCTCTTCTTGCCATCATAAGAAGGAGTGCCGTCGGCTGCTTCTGTGAGATGGCTGTACCAAAGATTATTAAGACCAATTCGTGCCATGTTTTATTTACCTCCTTTTGTTTTATGTTGTTGGAAATTCTCGATAATAAAATTCGTCCGACAACAAGCCCAATAAATTAACCTTAAAAATTACTTCATAAAGCTTTGTGCCCGCTACCGCTATACCTTGATAAAAGATCCACTCGTCTGTAAACGACGACATCGAAAGGTTAGTTTTTGAGAATATCTGAAGCGTTATATTAAAAAGTTGAACGGTTACAATCGAAGGTTGTGACTGAACGGCTTGAATAAAAGAGGATCTATCGTATCCGTCGGGAAACGTCCAAGTCGAATTTTGAGCGTTATAAGACGCTTTAAGATACTCGCCGCCGCCGCCGGACGGTGTCTCAAGCGCATACTCCGCGCCGCTTTCGCCGTCGGAAACAACGGAGACGACCTTACCGATATCACCGACCGCCGGTGTAGGGAGCTCGTTCTCGGGGATAAGGCTTGCGATCTTTGAGCTTGAGTAAGTTGTCGTCTCGCTTGCGGTCTCGTCGTCGATAAGATCCTCGGCGGCTCCGCTTGCACTTGCCTTGATTGCGCTCTCGAGATCGTCGATGTAATCTGATACGGTCTGATTATCGGAAAGAGCGGATTCGTTACCGCCAAGACCGAGGAAGAGATCCTTGAGCGCCTGATTTATAGTCTTGTTTGCCATTTTTATTCCTCCTGTGTTATTTGAATTGGATAAGCAAAGCAGATTGTTTTGTGAAAGTATTCAGTGTCTTTGTCGAACATATCCGGACCATCTCTATCCGGCTGCCATGTCCAGCCAGCACCCTTCAGGAGTGCCTTGACCGAGTTGATGATCGGCTGGATGTTTCCGGTGCCATATATATCGAAGTCATAGAAAGTGACATATCCCAGAATCTCGTCATCACCGGCATATGAAGCATCGTTGTCATATTGCCTGTATGTGATATAGGGCTCGCCGTGTCCTTCGTAGAACATGAACTCGACCGGGATGTCCTGATCGTTCACTTTGAAGCCAGCAAACAGGGTCTCAATCTCATCGTTCATGTTTATTCACCTTCGATATATTTCTTCTGGACCTTCAGCATCGCAGCTTCAATAGGACCCTTCTTGAAGGAAGTCCTGAAGAATGGATGCTTCGGATAGTTCTTAAGGCTCGAGCCGTACTCGAACATATTCGCGACCAATGGAGCTGGAGTCTTCTTACCATCACGATTCTCGAAGTACCCTGTTATCATGCACTGACAGTTGATGCCGTCATCTGTCGGAGTTTTATAGACCTTCGTCAGCTTGATATTGTCTTCAGAGAGAGATTCTCTTAAGCCCTGTGGCATCTTTGCCTTGACATTCTCACGAGCGACCTCTGCTCCGGCCTGAACCATCTCGCCAAACATGGCTTCACAGTTGATCTCTAAAGACTCAAACTGCTTGATCAGGTCCTTATCAAATTCGCCCGTGAAGTTTGCCATTAGTGCGTTACCTCTTTAGCCTGGATCTCCAGAAGCGTGTCCGCTTCGTCAACGTTGTTCAGATATTCGATCGTGTAGACCTTTTCTCTGTAATTGATCCTCATGTCCCTCGTGATCTTCGTGATCGGGAA
>JAEIGA010008516.1_pt1 | contig 15555 bp, 11 predicted proteins | sample 9270691 | NCBI WGS metagenome assembly JAEIGA01 (sample SAMN17057246, study PRJNA624740) | gut metagenome | biome: biome; isolation source: fecal sample | host: Bos grunniens | place: China: Xizang | collected 2019
CTCGCACTATATGCCGCCCTCGTCGCCCTCGCTAGCGCTCAGGCAGCTCGGGCTCTATTTCATTTTTTGCTTGTTACCTAGGGCTTACGCCCTAGGCTAAGTTAGGTCACCCGCTGACGCGGGTTCTGATTTAGGCTCGCTGGCGCTCGCAATCACCCCTTCAACTCCCGATTTATCGGGCTGTCTGAACGCGGGTTCAACCCAAAATCGTGCGGAAAACGGTTGCGGTCAGTTACGGCTGCAGACGCTCAATGTCCCACGTGCCGTTCTCGTTGAGGGAGTACATGAAGCGGTCGTGCACGCGTCCGGGCCCCCCTTGCCAGAACTCCATGTGGTGGGGCACAATGCGGTAGCCACCCCAGAAATCCGGCAGCGGTACTTTGCCCTCACAGAACTTGCGCTTGAGCTCCGCTAGTTTCATCATCAGTAGCTTGCGGGTGGAAATGACTTGGCTTTGGTGAGAAACCCAAGCACCCAGCTGGCTTTCGCGCGGGCGGGTGAGGAAGTACTTGAGCGTCTCCAAACGGGAGATTTTTTCCGCCTTGCCGTACACGATGATTTGGCGCTCCAGCGTGACCCACGGCAGCATCATGCATATTTCCGGGTTGCTCTCCAGCTCCACGGCCTTGCGGCTGGTGTAGTTGGTGAAGAATACGTAACCACGGGCATCATAGTACTTGAGCAGCACCGTGCGCAGGGACGGGCGACCATCCGGCGTAGCGGTAGCAATGCTCATGGCGTTCGGCTCAGGAATGCCGCTTTCCAGCGCCTGCTTGAACCAGCGGTCAAACTGCTCAAACGGCGTATCCGCGAGGTCTTTGCGGTGCAGCGTGTCCTTCAGGTATTCTTCTCGGAATGCAGATAAATCCATGGCTCTACTATAACGCACGTCACGCCCGCTGGCAAGCGAAATCACCGCTATCCGCCACGAAAATGCACCGCCGGCAGACCGCTGCATCCCCATTTTTCGGATGCTGCGCGAAAAATCACGCGCAAACGGGCTTCATGCCGTGAAAAGGCACTTGAAAACGCCGTCCGATTTTGCTAGAATAAGCAGAGCGTATGAGTAATGACAGCACACCGATATACCTGCAGGAGAATCCGAGCAAGATACAGCGCATGTTCGGCGATTACTACCTGGAGTATGCCTCGTACGTGATTTTGGAGCGTGCCGTGCCGCATATAGTGGATGGCCTGAAGCCCGTGCAGCGCCGTATTCTGCACTCCATGGAGCGCATGGATGACGGCCGCTACAATAAGGTGGCCAACATCGTGGGTGATACCATGAAATACCACCCCCATGGTGATGCCTCCATCGGCAGTGCGCTCGTGTCTCTCGGTCAAAAGGGACTTTTGATTGATACCCAAGGTAACTGGGGTAACATTCTGACCGGTGACTCCGCAGCAGCAGCCCGTTACATTGAGGCTCGCCTCTCCGCTTTTGCAAAGGAGGTGGTGTACAGCCCGAAGGTGACGGAGTGGAAGCTCAGCTATGACGGCCGTAACAAAGAGCCCATCGCCCTGCCTGTTAAGTTCCCCCTGCTGCTGGCGCAAGGTGCCCTCGGCATTGCCGTGGGTATGAACTGCCTCATTCTGCCGCACAATTTCAATGAGCTCATCGAGGCAGCTATTCATTACCTTCGCGGTGAGGAGTTTACCTTGTACCCGGATTTCCCCACCGGTGGCTTGTTGGATGTCTCCGGCTACAACGACGGCACCGGCAACAGCCGCCTGCGCTCCCGCGCTCGCTTGGATACCTCCCAAAAACGCATCATCCGTATCACGGAAATCCCCCACGGTACCACTACGGATTCCCTCATCGAGAGCATCGAAAAAGCCATGGAGAAGGGCAAGCTCAAGGTGGCCCGCATTGAGGATAATACCGCTGCCGAGGCGGACATCCTCGTGCACCTTGCCCCCGGGGCGGATGTGGAGAAAACCTGCAACGCCCTTTACGCTTTCACGGATTGCCAGAAGAGCATTTCCCCGCGCGCTGTGGTGATTATGGATCGCAAGCCCGTCTTCATGGGCGTGAGCGAAATCCTGAAGCATAACGTGGATTTCACCCGCGAGACGCTCCGCCAAGAGCTGGAGGTGCGCCTCCATGAGCTGCAGGAAAGCTGGATGCTCGCCAGCCTTGAGAAAATCTTCATCGAGAACCGCATCTACAAGGTGCTGGAAGAGAGCGACAGCTGGGAGCAGTCCATTCAGGAAATCGGTGAGCGACTCGCTCCCTTTGTGGTGGACTTCTGGCGTCCCGTCACCCGCGATGATATCGTGCGCCTGACGGAAATCCGCATTAAGAAGATTGCCAAGTATGAGATTCATGATGCGCTGAAGCACATCGCCGGTCTTGAGGCGGAGATTGAGCAGACCCGCAAGAACCTGGCTCAGCTCACCCGCTACACCATCCGCTGGTTTGAGAACCTGCGCAAGAAATACGGTGCCGCTTGGCCCCGCAAGACGGAACTCGCTACCTTCGATACCATGACCCGCGCCGAGGCTGCGGTGGAGAACGAGACGCTCTACATTGATGAAGAAGGCTTTGCCGGTTACGGCGTGCGCAAGGGTGAGGTCGTGGAGAAGTGTTCCACCCTCAGCGATATTCTCACCATTGACAACCAAGGGGTGATGATGGTTCGCCGCGTGCAGGAGAAATTCTACGTCGGTAAGAAACTGCTGGATATCCGCGTGCTCCGACCGGGCGATGATTGGGTGTTCAATATGATTTACCGTGACGGTAAGGATGGTATCACCTATGCCAAGCGTTTCCGCCTCGGTGGCTTTACACGTGATAAGGAGTACCAGCTCACGCAGGGCACCAAGGGCAGCCGTGTGTTCTTCTTCACCGTGCATGCCTCGGAGGAGGAGAGCGCCGCTATGTCCGTGAACGTGTACCTCAAGAACCAGTTCAAGCGCCTGCGCCGTCCCATTCCCTTTGACTTTGAACGCCTGCGTGTCAAGGGTCGTCAAGTGCTCGGTAACATCGTTACCAAGAACCCCGTGGAGCGTATTGCACGCATCATGCCCACGGCTCCCGACCCCGATGCCCCGGGTGAGGGAGTGGTGGCTATCATGCCCCCGCCTCCCGTTCCCGTTGAGCCCTCTGCGGATGGTGAGACGCCCGTTTCTATCCCCCCCGCAGACCCCACTCCCATCCCGGAGGTGGACCCGAATGTCACCCAAATGGACCTCGGGCTGATTTAAGATTAGCGTTGTGGGCTCGATAAATAGGAATCGAAATCTTGTATCCATGAAATTAATCCCTCTTTCCTCTGTTTTTTATTGATTTATTCTTCTGTTTTGCTAGACTGCACGGGAACTACGAACCAACAAGAGACATTATAAAATATAGGACGTTATGAGAGAAGTTAAGAAAGCGATTGCATGTGTTGTCTCTGTTTTGGCTCTTTTTTCCATGTACGTCATGGGGGAATGCATATATGTTTGTCAAAACGAGAATAATATTGATACGAAAAGAGGAGACGTAGGACTACCACTTGATTCTACAGCCGGATTGATTGCGGAAAAATCGATTCCGCTTCCCGAATTATCGGGAACTTATGATGGTATTGCCTATTCGGATTCTGGCGAGCAACTGATGATATGGGGTCGTGACGGTAATGTCCGTATATACGATTTTGTTAATGAGAAACTCGTCCTGAAATCGGAGGCTTCATGCGCCGTCAATCAAGAGATATTTTGGCAACCTGACGGCATGTCCACTGAATTGTCAGAAAACAAATGTGTATGGTTCCCATCTCTTTCATTTTACCGCCCTCTGATAAGGACAGCATATAATCCGCCACCGTCTTTCTCGGAGTTAGGTTCATTTCTGAATAAGTGTCGCCGTATAACCCCGTACGCTTCTGAGATTGTGGAGCAATATTGCAAAGGACTCGAATACAATGATTTTTCCGGTGTATCCGCTATGGCGTATGATGACCAACGCCGGCTTACCCCGGTCATCTCGCATTACAATAAGCCGATGCCTCAAAATATGCCGGACACAGGGGTATCATCCGAGCTGCTGGGTGTGTCTTCGGATATGAATACCTTGGCATATTTTTATGAATCCTTGGCAGGTCATTCTGAAGAGCGGTGGCAAAAAATCGTTTTTTATCGTCACCTTAAACCATGGAGAGAATATTCCCTCAGTGATTTTGGTGAGAAAGATTGTAGTTATCAAATGGCCCCTTGCAGTGTATCCTCGCATGGTAATCTGGCATGCCTCGTGCTGCGTAGATTTCCGAGCTATGGCCGCCATATTGGCTCACCCGACTGGTTTAAAAGCGGCTTTCAAAGTCATCGCAAAGAGGTCGTAATCATTGTGCTGGATATGCAAAATAACAGCATCATACTGAAAGAAGAAATCTCCGGTTCCTCAGGAGTAGAAGCGCAACTTGTTTGGCGTGTCGCCTTTTGTGAAAGTAAGCGAGAATTTGCTATGTTGAATGCGAAAACCGGCATTATTAAAATATATCGATATTAAAATAGGCATTCAAACGTCAAACGAAGAATGCCCTGATGCGCTCATTTACTTATAATAGGTATAGAGTAATACATAACCTAGCGACGTATGAAAAAATTAATTGAGAATGGTAATATATTCGTTCTGGAAAAACCATACGAATGTCTTTGCTGCTTTGAAACTGGTTATTTTAGGTATGTGGGGGAATATACCATGCTCCGTAAATACGCTACAACATCTCGCTTTTATGTAGATTTCATGTCGTATTTATACAAAGAACCGGTATCCAAGATAAAATATCCAGAGGTATTAGTGAAGCATGATGAACATATTCCGGAAGGTAAAAACTATTATGTCCGCGTATGTGGAACAAGTAAAAAGGTTTTGCCTCCTTCAATGTACATGGTAAAAAACAGTTCGGATGCTATTACATTGATAAATCAAGATGTTTTCCAGTTAATAAACGCTCTATCATGGCAAAACAAACCTCAAATTAATCCTGTCCAAATTATCACTACCTCTAATACGGTTGCTTCAGCCCCCGGCGATTTTTATATGCTACGAGTACCTTGCTGGTGGTATTCAGATTTTTTAACGATTTCGCCTTATGTGGATTGGAGAACTTCTTATTTTTCCTCTGTGAGCATTCCTGGGCTCCCGATTTTTGAGACAATATATGAAAAACGAGTGTTAGATTTATTTCATGCTGATATCATATCTTATTCCGGGCAACTATATGAAACAGAGAAGCCAACGCGGCCTGTTTTGTCTCAGGCTAGTGAATTACTCTTTAGTTTGAATGCTGTTAAAAAACTAGTGTCAATAGATTCGGATTTGGTTTTTGCTCCCGTTCATGTTACAGAATTGCCAATTGAAGATTTTATACAACGCAGAGATTGTATCGATAAAGAATATGCAGCTTGGAGAGACAAAAATTTGTATAGAAGTATAGATGAAGTAGAAGTAGATATGCGAAAGCAAGAATGTTGTAAAAAGTTGAGAGAATATCTAAAAAAATGGGCAAAGGAATATGATGCGGAACGCTTTGACCGATTTCATATTAGAGTTTTGTGAAAAGCCCTATGGCACGGTTGATAATAAACTTGCGTGCCATAGGACGTTTTTTGTTAGTGATTAATTCTTACTTATTTAAGTCCCATAAATACACTCGAGGCTTATCCGTAAGAGGGATTAAAGTCCCTCGCTCCGATAGAATGAATGGTACGAATTTCCCCCTCAGCTTCCGATTTATCATACGAGTTCAAACGTAAGTCGGAACATCGCTTGCTGTTTTAATCATCCAACAGCGATCGGAGGGAGGCAATGGCATCCACACATTGCTCCTCGGACATCGGGGTTTTCATGAGTTTCTCGTAGTCGATAAACTCGTACATACGGGGTGGAATTTCCTTAATGAAACAGGAGGGGAGGCAGCGTTCCTCTGCACCGTAGCGGGTGCGCTTGGCGCAGTAGGTCATGGTCAGTCGCTCGCGGGCACGGGTAATGCCCACGTAGAAGAGTCGGCGTTCTTCATCCAGGTTGCCTTCATCCACGGAGCGGCTGTGGGGCAGCAGCCCATCTTCCACGCCCACGATGTACACCTGCGGGAACTCTAAGCCCTTGGCTGCGTGCATGGTGATGAGGCACACGCCGCTCTTGGATTCGATGTCGTCATCATCGCGGTCGTTATCCAGGTTGATTTTGGAGAGGAAATCCGTGAGCTTTGCACCGGGAGTCCAGTATTGGCGCAGGGCAGATTTGATGTCATCAATGGCGGACTGACGGCGGTTTTTCTCCTCCTCCGTTTTGCAGTTGCGGGAGATGTATTCCTCGTACTGCGTTTCCTTGAGGAAGTCGGAGAGGATGTCCACAAAGGGGCGCTCGCTTTCCGCAAACTCCGTGCCGTAGCGGGTGACGAGCTCGGTGAAAGCATTGATGCTGTTTTGGGAGCGAGTGGAGCATTCGGAAAGGAAGGAGAGGTCGAGCAGGGTTGCCCAGATGCTCTTTTTGTTGTCGCGGCTCCAGTCGATGGCAAAGGAGGCCGTGTTTGCACTGATGCCGCGGGGCGGGGTGTTGAGCACACGCAGCAGGTGCAAGTCTGCATCAGGATTGTCCATCATTTGCAGGTAGCTGATGAGGTCCTTCACCTCGCGGCGGTCGAAAAAGCTCTTGGTGCCGACCATGCGGTAGGGAATATGGTGCTCGCGCATGGCCATTTCCAGCGCACGGCTTTGGGCATTGGCGCGGAAGAGGATGGCGAAAGCCTCCCATGGCAGGCGCTCTGTGGCGCGCAGCTGCTCAATTTCGTCCGCAATGAACTCGGATTCATCCTCCGGACCGGGCATAGCCAACAGACGCACGGGGTGCTTGCCTTCTTTATTGGTGCGCAGCGTTTTGTCGCGTCGGCCGGCGTTGTTGCGGATGAGGATGTTCGCGCAATCCAGCACTTGCTTAGTGCAGCGGTAGTTCTCCTCCAGCTTGATGACGGTGGGGTTCGGGAAGAAGCTCTCGAAGTCCAGAATGTTGGAAATCTGCGCACCTCGCCAGCCGTAAATGGATTGGTCATCATCACCCACCACGCAGACGTTGTGCTCCGGGCCGACGAGCTGGCGCAGCAGGCTCATTTGCAGGGAGTTTGTGTCTTGGAACTCATCCACCGTGATGAAGGTGAAGCGCTTGTTCCATTTGTCGTGCACATCCGGGTAGCAGCGCAGCAGACGCTCCGTGAGGATGAGCAGGTCGTCAAAGTCCACCGCGTTTTGCGCCTTCAGCTCGCGCTGGTATGCTCCGGCAACGGCGGAAATGAGGGAATCCTCAATGGCTTTGTAATCTTTGCCCATGTTGCGCACACGGGAATACTCTGCAATGACTTGCGCCGGTTCCAGTTTTTCACGGCGCGCGCCGTATTCCATGATGAGCCGCTTCAATAAGCCGCTCTGGTCGCTGCCGGTGTAAATGGAGAAGTTCTCCTTGTAGCCTAATCGCCCGATGTCTTGGCGGAGAATGCGCACGCAGAGCGAGTGGAAGGTGCAAACCGTCATCTTGCGGGCAGCCTTGCGGTCCACCAATCCCGCGACACGGTCCGCCATTTCATTTGCCGCTTTGTTGGTGAAGGTGAGGGCAAGGATGCCGGCGGGGTTGGCACCCTGTTCAATCATGTTGGCAATGCGGCATGTTACCGTGCGTGTTTTGCCCGTACCGGCACCTGCCAAAATCAGCACGGGGCCATTGAGTGTTTGCACAGCCTGCTTTTGCGCAGCATTTAAGCTATTGATGTCGAACTTCTCTGCCATAATTCTTGCGTCCCCTGCGTTGCGGGGCTCGCTATGCTAGCATATTTTACCGCTGCGGACAAGTATAATTTGGTCGGAGAACGGCGTAAACGCTGATTAGCGTAGAGTCTGCCTTCAATCATCATTTTTATCATGCGCGGTGAGCATGAGCAGGCGGAAGACGGCCAGCACGGGCAGCTGCGCCCACAGGTAGTACCAAGGGGCTTCGCCGAGGTAATCCAGCAGTGTGCCTCGTATGGGCACGCCCTGTGTGTAACCGTAATTGGTGTCCAGCCAAAGGTTGATGGGGATGACGATGGGCACATATACATCCATGAGCAGCAGCGCCTTGATATCATCGTAGCCACGGGCTCGCCAGCCCATCAGCACCGGTATAGCCAGTGCCACGATGAGCAGCAAACCATGCGCGATGAAAAATACGTAAAACGCCAAGCTGGGGTAGCCATTTGCCATGGCGGGGGTGATGAGCCCCTGTATGCTGCCCACCAGCACGCCGAAGTACACCAAGGTGCATGCAGGGCGCCACCGGAACCACAGCGCGATAACGGCCAGAATGCTCATGAAGGAGCAGAAGTGCAGGGGTAGGTTATACTCCCAGCTGCCGTAGGCATCCGAAAAGGCGCGCCATACGTACTCACCGATGAATTGAATGGCGACAATGGCGCCCAGTATGATGCAGATGACTCGCCGCCCTCGCTCTTTCAGCAAGCTACCGAAAAAGAGCAGCAATACAGCCGCCACTACGGTGATGCTCAGCGCGGTGATGTGTTCTGTGGACCAGCGTATGAAGGGGTAATATGGTTCCGGGTTCATATGAAAGGTGAGTTCAGTTTGCTTTGCGTCGTACGAATAGGTACATGAGGTAGAAAAGCCCGAGTGCCGGTAACTCCAACCACAGGTAGTACCAAGGGGCAGGGGTGCCCAGTGTTTCCAATATGCTGCCGCTCGGGGCTGCCGTGGTGTATCCGTAGTTGCTGCCCAGCAGGAGGTTGATAGGGTGTATCACCACCAAATAGGCATTCATGAGCAGCACGCTGCGCAGTGGGTCTTTTGCCTTGGCTTTCCAATCCGTCAGCAGTGGCATGCTCAGGGCTGCCAGCATCAGCAGACCATGCGATATGAAAAAAATGAAGAAATCCACCCTCGGAAACCCGTATGTGATGGCCGGTGTAAGCAGCCCTTGCACACTGGCGCTCAATACTCCGAAGTATACGAGCGAGCGTGCCCAGCGAGGTTCCCACCAAAGGGCGATGAAGCACAGCAAGGCCATGATGGCGCAAAAGTGAAGCGGCAACTCGTGCTCTAAAACATGCTCCCAGGGATGGAGACTGAAACGCCACGCATATTCAAACAGGTAGAATCCCAAAATACACCACGCAATGCCTTGGCATAATCTGTGCCGTTTGTTCGGCGTGAGCCACTTGCCGAGTATTAAGATGCCCGCTGTGATGGCTGCAATAATCACCAGCGTGTAGAGATGCGTGGCGGACCACATTTGAAAGTCGCTGTATGCTAAAACTTGGCTCATGTTGCGTGCTTGTTTAATATCCGCCGTTGTCCGCTCCGTTGCGTTTCCATATGCGCGCCAGTTGGGCGCAGGTCATGAGCTGTACTTGGTGAAAGACCATGAGAGGTAACAAAAGATTGTTATCCAACGCGCCGAAGATGGCCAGCATCATCGGCGCTCCCACGGCCAAGCTCTTTTTGGAACCGCAGAAGACGATGGTGATACGGTCCTCGCGATTGAACCCCAATAATTTGCTGCTGAAGTAAGTGATGGTGTAGGTCAGGCAAAGGATGATGGTACACACCAAAATGAGCCCGCCGAGCTGCAGCGGTGCAATATGTGCCCAGTACCCACTGACGGTGGCAGCTGAAAAGGACGTGTAAATGACTAGCCAAATGGTGGTTTGGTCATTCCAGCCGATGAGAGTTTTGTGCCCCGTAACCCATGCGCGCAGCCACCGCTGGCTAAGCTGCCCGAGCACAAATGGCAGCAAGATTTGGTAGCATATTTTCAGGATGGTGTCCACCCCCACTTGTGCGCTGCTTGCCCCACTGTGGCTGAACAATAGCCCCACCAGCATGGGGGTGAGGAACACGCCTAACAGGCTGGATACGGAGGCAGAGCACACGGCCGCCGGCACATTGCCCCCTGCCACGGAGGTAAAGGCTATGCTGCTCTGCACGGTGGAGGGCAGGCATGCCACATATACCATGCCCATGTACAGAGCGGCCCCCACCATCGGCTCAAATACCGGCTGCAGCAGCGGTATGACGATGGGGAAAAACACAAAGGTGAAGAAGAACACCATGCTTTGCAAGCGCCAGTTGAGCAGGCCTGCAATCACGCTTTCGCGTGACAGCTTGACGCCGTACAGGTAGAATAATAGCACAATGGCGGCGTTCGTGATGCCGTCAAATACCGTGGCTGCCATTCCGCTGCAAGGCAACAGCAAACCCAGCACCACACTGATGATGATGCCGGTGGTGAAGCGATCCGCCTTGCTGATGATGCTGCGTATGAGGTTCATACTGTCTCACTGCTCGCGCACCGAGGTGCGCCCCGCGCGTTACTTGCGCGGGGGAAAATCATACGTCACCCTGCCGGATGCGCCGTTGAAAACGAGGTAGGCGTCGAACTTTTTGCCACTCTTGTGGCTGACAAAGCCTTGGATGAGGTCGGTCTTGCCTTTGCTGAGCAACTTGCCCACCACCTCAGCCGTGAGGGTAACGTCGCACATGACCTTGGGTATCACCACCGGCTTGCGGCTTTTGCCGACGGTGAGCCCCTCCACATGCCAAGCCTGCTCTGTCTCCAGCAATTCGTGCTCGCCTTTGCCCTTCACCTTGATGACGCCGTGGCGGGTTGCTTTGCTGAGATCCTCCACCGTGGCGTCTGCTGCGGTGAACTTACTGTCAGCTGTGGCTTTGCCGGCGTTTTTCTTGCGCGGCTCGCGCGGGGGGAACTCGAAAGCGACGTTACCTTTCTTTTCATCCAGCACGAGGAAGGCATCGAAGGGCCGGTTCGTGCGCTGGGAGATGAAGCCGGTGATGAGCTCGCTCTTACCCTCTGCCAGCACTCGGTACAGCTGCTCGATGTCGATTTCTTTGCCGAGGATGACGCGTGACATGGAGAACCCGCTCTTGCCGGTGCTTTGGCGGAACTCCGGTACGCTCCACTGCTTGTCGCTTTCTTGCAGCTCAAGCTCGCCCTGGTCTTTCACCTTCACTTTGCCGAGGGAAGCTTGTGCGGTGGGGGACTCTTTCTCCTCCTTCTTGTCGTCATCGAAGTAGAATTCTGCTTTCCACACGCCCTTTTCCTTCTCCGGAGCAACCAATCGCAGACCCGCTTTGAAAGGTTTGCCGAACTTGGAGCGGAACCCCTCCATGACCGGTAGCTCACCCTTGAGAATCAGCTGGGTAAGTTGCTCATCATTCAGTCCCAGCCCGGCGTGCACGCGGCGGATGCGGAACTTGCATTCCGTGCAGGATACGGCATCCACCCTACTGCTCAGCACGGCATTACGGCAGGCGGGGCACTGGATGTTGAGGTCGGGGTTCTTGCCGTTCTTCATGTAGTCCTGCACGCACTCCACGATGTCCGCTGTGTAGCGGCGGATGTCTTTCATGAAGGTCTCTCTCTGCAGTTTGCCGCTCTCCATCTGCTTGAGTCGGTACTCCCATTCACCCGTCAACTCCGGACTGGAGAGGGTGCTCAGGCCTATCTTGCTCAGCAGGTCAATGAGGTCCATGCCTCGGCGGGTGGCCACTAAGTCTTTGCCATCACGTGCTATGTATTCCTGCGTGATGAGCCCTTCTATAATAGCTGCGCGTGTGGCGGGGGTGCCCAAGCCTCGTTCCTTCATGGCGTAGGCCAGTTCGTCGTCTTCCACCAGCTTGCCGGCGGTTTCCATGGCCGTCAGCAGGGTGGATTCCGTGTAGGGAACCGGTGGTTTGGTCTGCTCTTTCACGGCCGTGGCTTTTTCCGTAAGTACCTCCTCGCGCGGGGATACGGGGCACAGCTCGTCTTTCTTTTTGCGCTCGGTGTTGCCGTATATCGCCTTCCAGCCGGGCTGCAGCATGACTCGACCATGCGTGTAGAAGTGGTCTTTTGCGCCGGGGCTGCTCACGATGGTGGTGCGGTCCGTGTCTTCATACTCCGCATTGGGCATGAAGATGCCGAGGAATCGCTGAACCACGAGGTTGAAAATCTTCGCTGCATCACCACTCAGGGCAGTGAACTTACCTGTGGGGATGATGGCAAAGTGATCGCTCACCTTGCTACTGTCGAACACTCGCTTGGAGGGGCGCACTCGCTTGTTTGCCAAGATATCTTCCGCGTAGCTTGCCAGCCCCGGTACGTGCTCTGCAATGGCTGCCACCGTGCGCGTAGCGATGCCGATGTAGTCATTCGGCAGGAACTTGGAGTCCGTACGCGGGTAGGTCAGCACCTTGTGCTTTTCATAACATTCCTGTGCAATTTGCAGCGTGCGACTGGCGGAGAACCCGAAGCGGTTGCTGGCCTCCTTTTGCAGCGAGGTAAGGTCGAAGAGCAGGGGCGCCGGTACGGAGACGGGTTTCTTCACCTCCTTTACCTGCCCCGGCCTGCCTTGGCAACGCTTCGCGATGGCTGCTGCTATTTCCGCATCCCAGATGCGCTCCTTGGTGCGCTGCGGGGCTTTCTCATTCTTCTTCCACTCCGGATCAAACCACTTACCCTCGTACGTGCCGGCTTTCGCGCGGAAGGTGGCGCGCACCTCGCAGTATTCCTCCGGCGTGAAGGCCAAGATGTCTTTCTGTCGGGCTGCCAGCAGAGCCAAGGTGGGGGTCTGTACTCGCCCCGTCGGGGTGACGTTGAATCCACCGGCGGAGGATTGCAGCACGGTGAGTGCACGCGTGCTGTTGAGCCCCACCAACCAGTCGGACTCAGAGCGGCACACGGCGGCATCTGCCAGGTTGGTCATCTCTTCATCGCTCTTCAGGGTGTCCCATGCTTCAAGAATGGCGTCATCCGTCATGCTCTGCATCCACAGGCGCTTGAGCGGCTTTTTGATTTTGCCGAAGCGGATAATATTGCGGAATATCAGCTCACCTTCGCGCCCGGCATCGCATGCATTCACCAAGGCGCTCACCTCTTTGCTGCGTGCCAGTTTCAGCACCTTTTTTAATCGGTCTGCGGATTTGGCAATGGGCTCCAGCTCCATGCTCTTGGGCATGACGGGCAGGTACTCCATCTTCCACGGCAGGCTCTTGCCGTCTTCCGTCTGCGGTTTCTTTTGCTCCACCAAGTGACCTACGGCAGAGGTGATAATCAGGCTGTCGTTTACATAACTGCCGGAGGATTCTTCTTTCCTGAACTTTCCGAGCTTTTTTCCGAGTACTCGTGCAAGGTCTCCCGCTACGCTGGGTTTCTCTGCTATGATGAGTGTCTTTGCCATATCTCTTCTGAAAATTGTTGCGCACCCCGCGCGGGGCGCTTTGCTTTCTCTATAGTGAGCACTAATTCACCCCGTCTTGTCAAGTCAAAACTGCGCCAGTCGCGGAAAAATGTGTGCCGAGCTCTTTGGGTAGGTGAAAAATGTGAAAATTTTATAAAACAAAATTTGACGGTTTACGTCTACCTGTATGTAACCATAAAATAATTCGACAAAAATGACTGTAAAATCCATTTTTCGCAAGTCCGCAGCCTTTGCCTGCATTGCCTCCGCTTTGTTGATTGCCACTTGTCCTGCCACGTCCTCCGCTGCGGGGGCGGCGTATGGCTCTTCCTCCGCAAGGGAATTAGCCCCGGATTCCGTCGCCGGTCTCACGTTCCGCTTCCATGCCCCCAAGGCCAAACGTGTAGAGCTCGGTACGACGGAGTATGTACCGGGTGAAGCCCATTCGTTCCGTGTCACATGGGATGATTCCAACATTCTTACCTCGCGAAAGGAAACTGGAATCGATGCCCACACCACGCACATTGAGGAGTATACCTACACCTACACCAAGGTCGCACCGGATAAGGCTATGGTGATAGTCGATAGGGCCCACACGGTTGACATGGGCGGTGATGATGGCGTATACCGCGAGGTTACCTATGTATATTGCCTTCACTTCACGGCGGCGGGGCGAGGCTCGGCGTACCTGTACTCAGAGGGTAGCCCCGTTCTCGGGTTGATTCAGGCCACGGGCACCTTTTCGCTCAAATAATTTGATGTTGCCTCGCGGAATAAAGGCCGGACGTCATGTGCTGATTCTGTCTTGACTTCCCCCTGTTTTTCTGTACTATATATACTCATGTTGACAGCTGATAGAATAGATGCGCTTTCTCGCGCGGCATGGGCGGGGCAGATGGTGGGTGATGCCTTGGGCGCTTCCGTAGAGGGGTGGCGTAGTGCGGATATTAAGGCACGCTACCCGAAGGGCCTGGATGTCATGCTGCCGAATTCCCCCATCTTCGGCTATCGCCCGGAGGGTTCCGTGACGGATGATACGCAAATGGCCTTATGTTTGCACCGCTCTCTGGTGGACTCTGACGGCTGGAACCCGCAGATGGCAATGGCGTATTACCGTGAGTGGTTTGCTACCAATCCGCCTGATGTCGGTTGCGCTACGTGCGCCGCGATGTTGGGGCGCCCCATGCCGGAATCACAGGGCAACGGCACGCTCATGCGTGTGCTGCCTATTGCTTTGTGGGCTGCTGCTCACCCGGAGTTTGACTGGGAGCGCGCTGCTCGTGAAGACGCCGCGCTTACTCACCCCAACCCGGCGAATGCGGACTGTAACGCGGTGTTTGTTTACGCCTTTTTGCAGGCTGTAGAGCAGGGCGCTTCAACTCAGCAGGTGTATGAGCGTACGCTGGCGTGGGCTCGCTCGCAATCTTTGGTGCCTACGGTGCTGCAAGCGGTGGAGCAGGCTGCCACCGTGCGCCCGATCTGCGATTTCCGCAATACGGGCTGGGTGGTTCTGGCTCTTCATGTGGCGCTCTATCAACTGCTGCATGCTGAGAATTTCCGCTCTGCTTTGGTGGATGTCGTCTCCTCCGGTGGTGATACGGATACCAACGCTGCCATTACCGGTGCTCTGTTAGGTGCCTTTTACGGTGAGTGCAGTGTTCCCGCCGCCTGGCTTGCATGCGTGCGTGCGAATAATGCGCCTGAGTATACGGCCTTGCTGCCGTTATAATTCGTTGTTTCGCTTTTTCTTTTCAGGGCAATGCAGCTCCCATGCTGCATTGCCCTGCGGCTTTTCCGGCGCCTCGCTATATCGGTACGAAAAACTTCGTTTGCTCTTAAAAATGTTTCGTTAGTTCTTTACTATGCGTCGTATATATGCTGTAGTGGGGTAGGGCAGTGGTGCGGAAAAACGCGGTTTTGACGCGAAAAGTGCGCATTTTTGCATTTTGAGCCGATTTTTTGTGGAATTTGCTTCGTTTTTGCGTTCCTTTTTACGCCGATTCCCGTGAAATTCGATTTTCTGTACAAAAAAGTGCAAATTTTTAACATTGGTTTTTCAATGTTTTACGAAAAATCTGCAAAAATTCTGAAAATTTCTTCAAAAATGAGCTTGACGTGTCGTCTCGTTTCGTGTATAATTCTCGGCACACCGACACGGTGAAGCTCGAAAGGCCGAGCGGCTCGAATGAGTCAGCGAGGCAAAGCCGAGCGAGGCAGTTTTCAATTTCACGGACTTTCCGTGGCACCAAGGCTGAGCTGAGAAGCTCGCCACCGGATACAACCTTCCGGGTGGGGTGCCGGAGAGGCTAAAGAGAGGGAAGGAAAAGGTCGTGACGCGTGCCGTGGCCTA
>JAEIGA010008517.1_pt1 | contig 15555 bp, 12 predicted proteins | sample 9270691 | NCBI WGS metagenome assembly JAEIGA01 (sample SAMN17057246, study PRJNA624740) | gut metagenome | biome: biome; isolation source: fecal sample | host: Bos grunniens | place: China: Xizang | collected 2019
CAAGGAAAACTATGAGTCCAGCATCATATCAAACGAAGATTTCATTTCTATAGCCGGTTCATTGTCAGAAATCATCTAGACACGGAGGACCGGAATATGTCAGAATATCATACTTCAGTATTATTAGACGAGAGCGTAACCGCACTTGTAGGCTCTGCTGATGGAGTCTACGCTGACGCTACATTCGGAGGAGGCGGGCATACGTCCGAAATACTTTCACGCTTATCAATCAATGGGCGTGTGCTCGCTTTCGATCGAGACTCAGATGCAATAGCAAACAAGCCGGATGATTCTCGTCTTACACTTATCCGCAGCGATTTCCGCTGGATACACAACCACGTCATCTACCAGGGATATAAAGATGGCATCGACGGAGTGCTCGCCGATCTTGGAGTCTCATCCCACCAGTTCGACACAGCCGAGAGAGGATTTTCCTTCCGCTATGAGGCTCCGCTGGACATGAGGATGAACCAGGAGGCAGAAAAGACTGCTGCGGACATCATCAACTGCTATGAGTACGAAGACCTGGAGAAGATCCTGAGACTCTATGGAGAAGTCGACAACAGCAGGAAAATAGCACAGCTCATCTGCAAGGCACGCGAAAGTTCTCAGATCCTCACGACCGGAGAACTTGGAAAAGCAATCGAAAGCGCACTTCCGAAATTTGCCGAACATAAGTTCCTCGCAAAGGTCTACCAGGCCCTCCGAATCGAAGTGAACCAGGAGATGAAGTCACTGGAAAAGTTCCTCAGCGGAGCGGCCGCATCACTCAAGCCAGGAGGAAAGCTGGTGGTGATAACCTACCACTCCCTTGAGGACAGAATGGTGAAGAACTTTATCAAGGCCGGCAACATAGACGGAAAAGTGGAGAAGGATTTCTTCGGAAATGCAACAGCGCCTCTGAAGGCAGTAAACAAGAAGCCGATCCTTCCTCAGGAAGAGGAGATCGCAGCAAACACAAGAGCGCGAAGCGCAAAACTCAGGATAGCAGAGAAAATTTAAGGAATGGAAACAGGAACAAAAAAAAGAAGGGTATCGGTCAAGACCGTGATAAAGTCGATCCTCAGCGGAGACATTCTGATCCTCATGAGAGTGGACAGAGCCCTTCCGTACCTCCTTTTCCTGTTTGTGCTCGGATGGGTAAACATCTTCCTGAACTACAGCATCGAGCAGACAATGGCCAAAGTGGAGCAGAGTAAGAAGACTCTGCAATACTACAGAAACGACTATGCGAACAAGACATACGAGTTTGCAAAGGCAGGAAACATCACCAACATAAAGAAGATGCTTGAGGAAGCTGATTCAGAAGTGACAATCCCGGAGAAACCGGCAGAAATAATAAAGAAATAAGACGAAATGGCAAAAAAGACAGGAACAGAAAACAGACGACCAAGTAGAGTACTCATGTACTTCTACCTGTTCTTCCTGTGCCTGTCCGTGATAGTCACAATAAAGATCCACATAATCCAGCAGGCCTGGGAGCCGGATCCTGAGTTTGTAAAGGAATTCCTCCCGTCAAAGCGACTTGAAGAGACCCAGCCTCACGAAGGAAGCATCCTCGACAGAAACGGAAAGATCCTCGCCATCTCCACTCCGCTATATGACATATACATGGACTGCTGCGTCCTGAAGGAGCACTTTGCAAAGGATGAGAAGAAGGGCAAGGAGAAAGAAGACAAGTGGCTTGAAAAAGCGACCCACCTTGCCGGAGGACTTGCAAGAACGCTGCCCAAGCATGGAAAGGACTCCGCCTACTACTACAGGCTCATCAAGACGGGCCGAGACATGGGACATAAGCACGTGAGCATCGTCAAGGGAATCGACCACAGGACGTTGGAAGCCCTCAAGACACTTCCTTTGTACAACGAAGGCAAATACAAGGGCGGCCTGATTGTGGAGCCTCAGCGCAACAGAATGCATCCGTATGGGGATCTTGCAGGAAGAATTCTCGGCTATATCAATCCGAATAACCCTGACAACTTCTATGTAGGCATTGAAGGAGCCTACCACCATGAAATAAAGGGAAAGGTCGGCACCCAGTGGGCAAGGCATACCGACAATTTCCAGCTGATCAGCGACATCGACAGCACCAGCATAGAGGCACAGGACGGACTGGATGTAAGGACAACCCTTGACATCCATATCCAGGAGATGGCAGACAGGGCACTAAGAAAACATGTCGACACAGTCAGACACATCAACAGCGCATGTGCAGTGATTATGGATGTGGAGACCGGTGGAGTACGTGCAATGGTCAATCTTACAAGAGACAAAAAGGGAAAGATGAGGGAGTCCTATAATATCGCTGTAGGACGCGCATCAGAGCCTGGATCCATCTTCAAAACCGTAATGCTCACCACGCTTTTGGAAGATGGATATGTGAACCTTGAAGACAAGATGCTCATCAGCAAGGAGTGCATGAAATATCCTGGATTCGATGGTGAGGATGAAGACAAGACAGCCTTCTCATATAAAACCAGACAAAACACAAGCTATATTCCTGTGATTGACGGTTTCATGACCTCGTCAAACTATGTGTTCAGACGTCAGATAACCGATCACTACCACAAGAATCCTGAAGAGCTTGTCGCCAGACTGCATTCATACAATCTTGGAGGAAGCTTCAGCTTTGAGATCACAGAAAAGGGCAGCAAACCGGACATACCTGTGCCGTACTCCCGTGACTGGAGCGAATCCACAGTTCCTTCAATGGCGATCGGCTACTCTGTAAAGGTGACGCCGCTGCAGATCCTGAGCTTCTACAATGGACTGGCAAACGGGGGCAAGATGATGAAGCCATACATTGTAGAGAGCCTTGAAAGAGACGGGCATGTCGTGGAGCAGCGCAATCCGGAACTTATGGGAATCATTTGTTCGGAAGCAACAGCAGACACTATGGTGAGAGCCATGGTCAAAGTCACCCAAAGGATACCAGGACACAGCAAGAACATTTACACGAACGGTACTGCATACAATTCGATGAGAGGAGCCAAGTGCACCGTCGCGGGAAAGACAGGAACAGCATGGATATACCTTGAAGGAGCAGAAGCAGTGGGAGCCAAGGGACCTTATGAAGCTGCAGACGGATCCAGGAGAAACCAGGGATCCTTCGCAGGATTCTTCCCGGCAGAGAACCCGAAATATTCGATAATCGTCGCGGTATATACAGATCTGACGAAAAAATCAGAGGGCGGCGGTGACAAACCAGCAAAGGTCGCAAAGCAGATCGTGAATGAGATATGGGCATACGACGATATGTGGCAGAGAGAGATAACAGCAAGGCAGGAGATGCCGGAATGCACAGACAAGACAAGTGAAACCGACAAAAAGACCAAGATATGAGGCTTGACAGAATCATAAGGAACAGTGGCTGCACAATTACAGCAGGTGACTTATTCACTGAGATCGATGCAATATGCAGCGACTCCAGGAAGGTGTCACGCGGTTGCGTCTTTGTCGCAGTGAAAGGATTCACATCAGACGGCCATGAATATATCTCAAGAGCCATCGGCCTTGGCGCCAAGGCTGTTGTATACGAAGATGAGGAAACACTGCAGAAGCAGGTGGAATCTACAGATCTCGACGGAATAACACTCATAAAGGCGGAATCTTCAAGGTTTGCCCTGGCGATGATGGCTGCCAATTTCTATGACAACCCGTCTGAGAAACTAACCCTTGTCGGTATAACAGGCACAAACGGCAAGACCACCACGGTGACACTCCTATACAGAATGTTCATGTCGTTGGGATACAACTGCGGCCTGTTGTCGACCATAGCAAACTATGTAGGCACTAAAGGAGAGGAGGCAGTAAACACCACTTCTGACCCTCTTACCATCAACTCACTCCTGGCAGAGATGGTGAAAGCCGGATGTGAATATTGCTTCATGGAGGTAAGTTCGATCGGAGTGGAGCAGGACAGGGTTGCAGGTCTGAAATTCAAGGCTGGAATATTCTCAAACCTCACCCACGACCATCTGGATTACCACAAGACATTTGCAGAATATCTCAGATGCAAGAAGATGTTCTTTGACAATCTGGACGCCGATGCCTATGCCATCACAAACATCGATGACAGAAACGGAATGGTGATGCTCCAGAACACCAAGGCGAAGCAGATCACTTATTCATGCAGAAGCATCGCCGACCACACTTGCAGAGTGATGGAGCAGAGTTTCGAGGGCATGCTGCTGAAGATAGACGGCACAGAGGTATGGAGCAGACTTATCGGACTTCACAATGCATATAACCTCCTGGCGCTATACACGACAGCTATAACTCTCGGAGCAAAGGAAGACGAGGCGCTGACCGCCATCAGCACCCTTGCACCGGCACCAGGACGTCTTGAAAACATAAGGGGACCACGAGAAATCTCCGTGATCATCGACTATGCACACACACCGGATGCCCTGGAAAACGTACTTAAGACCTTGAGAGAGATCGCTCCAGAAAGGCAGCTCATCTGCCTGTTCGGCTGTGGCGGAGACAGAGACAGGACCAAGAGGCCGGAGATGGGAAAGATCGCACAGAAGATGGCTGACAGAATCTTCGTGACCTCAGACAACAGCCGAAGCGAGAAGACTGCCGACATCATGGCAGACATAAAGGAGGGAATGGACACTGCAGGACGGGCCAAGTCGCTGTTCATCGAAGACAGGGAGCAGGCCATAAGGGCTGCAATAATGATGGCACAGGAAGGAGCGACAATCCTCCTTGCAGGAAAGGGCCACGAAACATACCAGATAAATGAAAACGGCAAAGTTCACTTCGACGAAAGAGAAATCGTCCTTGATGCTTTCCAACAGAACCAGTAAATAAAGACAAAAAATGATATATCACCTTTTTGAATGGCTTGAAGGACTCGACATCCCTGGACAGAAGCTTATGGGCTTCATCTCGTTCAGAGCCATATTGGCATTCACAGCTGCCCTTCTGATTTCCATTATAGCGGGAAAGAGAATCATCGGATGGCTACAGAAAAAGCAGATCGGAGAGACCATCAGAGACCTCGGCCTCGAAGGACAGATGCAGAAAAAAGGCACGCCTACCATGGGAGGAATCATCATATTCATCGCCATCATCATCCCGGTGCTGCTTTTCTGTGACCTTACTAACATATATACCATCCTGCTGACTTTGACAGCAGTATGGTTCTTCCTTATAGGATTTGCGGATGACTACATCAAGGTCTTCAAGAAGAACAAGGACGGACTCAGCGCCAAGGCAAAGCTTGTAGCTCAGGGTGCCATGGCATTGGCAATCGGCATTGCTGTATGCTTCAGCGAGCAGATTGTGGTGAGAGAAGAAGTCAAGGCAGATGAAACGACTATAGTGCAGGAGTCAGGCGAAACAGAAGTTCAGGAAGTCGCATCCGCAGAAAAGCCAGCTGCAGACAAAGGAACGAAGAGCACCAAGACCACTATCCCATTTGTAAAGAATCACGAATTTGACTACGGCTCGCTATCACCTTTTGACGGTGCCTTGGGATGGTACACCAAATGGGCGATTTATGTGCTTATGATCGTATTCGTCATAGTGGCATGCTCAAACGGAGTGAACCTTACAGACGGAGTGGACGGACTCGCCACAGGAACTTCTGCCATTGTGGGAGTCGTCTTAGGCATATTCGCATGGTTGGGAGGCAACATGATTGACGCGGAATACCTCAACATCATGTACATACCTGGATCTGGAGAAGTGGCGGTCTTCATGTCGGCATTCGTGGGAGCATTGATAGGATTCCTCTGGTATAACGCATACCCTGCACAGGTCTTCATGGGAGACACAGGAAGCCTCATGCTGGGAGGAATAATCGGAGTGGCGGCCATCCTCATCAGAAAGGAACTCCTCCTTCCTCTCCTCTGCGGAATCTTTTTCGCAGAAAGTCTCTCGGTGATCATACAGACAAGATACTTCAAGTATACAAAGAAGAAATACGGAGAGGGCAGAAGAATCTTCAAGATGACTCCTCTGCACCATCACTTCCAGAAGGAGGGCATTCCATGCAAGTTCCAGCCAAACGGGAAAGCAATTCCAGAGGCAAGACTCGTGACAAGATTCTGGATCATCGGTATCATCCTCGCTGTTTTAACAATCGCACTTCTTAAAATAAGATAAATAGTCATGCCAAGATTAGTAGTATTAGGTGGTGGAGAAAGCGGAGTCGGAACCGCAGTTCTCGCAAAAGTCAAGGGATATGATGTATTTCTCTCTGATATGGGCAAGATATCAGAGGAATACGCAGCCGTGCTCGACAAATGGGACGTCCAGTATGAGCAGGGCAAGCACACAGAGGAGCTCATCCTCAATGCTGATGAGGTGGTGAAGAGCCCGGGAATCCCGGCGACAGCACCTATGGTGAAGAAGATTGCAGAGGGAGGCATCGGCATTATTTCCGAGATTGAATTTGCTGGTCGTTATGACACTGCAAAGAAGGTGTGCATCACCGGAAGCAACGGTAAGACAACCACGACCTCGCTCATATATCACCTGCTCAAGAACGCAGGACTGAACGTAGGCCTGGGCGGAAACATAGGAAAGAGCTACGCCTACCAGGTGGCTACAGAGCAGCATGACATCTACGTGCTGGAACTCAGCAGCTTCCAGCTCGACAATGTATACGACTTCAAAGCTGATATCGCCATAATCACCAACATCACTCCAGACCACCTTGACAGGTATGACTACAAGATGGAAAACTATGTGAAGTCGAAGTTCCGCATCACACGCAATATGTCCAGCGACGACTGTTTCATCTTCTGTTCTGATGATGAAATCACAATCAGACATCTTGACCAGATAGTGATGAAGGCGCAGAAGCTCCCTTTCTCTCAGCAGAAGGAGGTGGCTCAGGGTGCATTCGTAAAGGAGGACAGAATGATTGTCCGCTACAAGGAGCAGGAGTGCGACATGTACCTTCAGGAACTTGCTCTCGGAGGAAAGCACAACATATACAACTCAATGGCGGCGGCAATTACAGCCAAGGCCATGGACATCGATAATGCAGTTATCCGCGAGGGATTGGCAACATTCCAGGCTGTCGAGCACAGACTTGAAAAAGTGCTCAGCATCAAGGATGTGCTGTATATCAACGATTCCAAGGCCACAAATGTGGATGCAGCATGGTATGCACTCGAATGTCAGACAAGACCTACAGTATGGATTGTAGGAGGTACTGACAAGGGCAATGACTACACCAGTCTCATCCCGCTTGCACAGGAGAAAGTGAAGGCAATGATATGCATGGGTCTTGACAACAAGAAATTCCACGAGTCTTTTGAGGGAGTCGTGCCTCAGATTCATGATGTTACATCGGCAGAAGATGCTGTGAAGCTGGCAAGCAAGCTCGCTGAGAGCGGAGATGTCGTTCTTCTCTCGCCATGCTGCGCAAGCTTCGACCTCTTCAAGAATTACGAAGACCGAGGAAGACAGTTCAAGGAGGCTGTAAGAAAACTATAAGATGAAAGGCAAGGATTTAAAGGAACAGAATAAAGGGCCGCTTTGGGCAGTGCTCCAGAGAGTAGAGGGCGATAAGGTCATCATGATCATCGTCCTCATGCTGCTGTTGGTGTCATTCCTTGCCATATTCTCATCCACTCCTATGCTTCCGGCACAGGACACCAGGCTTCAGACCATGACAGAGCACGGCCTCGTGGCGTTGTTTGGAATAGGCGTCATGATTCTTTTGTATCACATCAAGGTCGACCGCTGGAAATGGCTTGCAAAACTCGGATTCATAGGATCAGCCTGCATGCTGGCGATGCTCCTTATGGAGATCAAGATACCAGGCATCATCAGCACTCAGAAGATCAACGGCGCAGTACGAAACTTCTATATAGCCGGCTTCCAGATTCACGTTTTCGAGATCGTCAAGGTGGCCATGATAATGTACCTGGCATGGGCCATGAATGCCCTCAGGGAGGAAAAGACCGGAGGAAAAGACAAGCAGCTCAAGCTCGCAACATGGCTCACAGACAAGTTCAAGCGTCTTGAATTCCTGAAGAAGCCGTTCTGGAGAAGGGCCTTCTACCTTTATTGTCCTGTGATGATTGTCGGAATGATGATGTTCTTCGGAAGCGGATCAAGCGCAATCTTTGTCTGTGCGATACTGATAGCAGCCATGTTGCTTGGAGACGTCCCATTGAAGGAGATACTCATTGCCCTGGTGGCAGTGGTCATCGGCTTCTTCGCTCTTGTTGCGATACACAAGGCCAGCGACGGAAAGTTCGTTCCGCGAGTTGGCACGATGATCAACCGAATGAATGCAGACTATGACATGGAGCGACTGAGGGGGCTCCACGGAGACGAGTACCGCGCAATGCTGGACACACTCAGCCAGCCGGTGTCGGCGAAGATAGCAGTACACGAGGGAGGTCTCATAGGCAAGGGTATCGGAAACAGCACCCAGAAATATAAGGTCCAGAACATATATGGTGACTACATGTACAGTTTCCTTGTGGAGGAATACGGACTGATAGGAGGATTTCTCATTCTGATTCTATATGTGAGCCTGCTGGCAAGAAGTTCTATTCTGGCAAGAATGTGCAGCGACGACTTCGCCAAATATCTGCTGGGAGGACTGGCGATTCTGATAACCGGACAGGCATTCATGCATATTCTGGTGAATGTAGACATCGGTCCAATGACAGGACAGACCCTGCCGTTGATCAGTCACGGAGCCAGTGCATTCTTGATTTTCTGCGTAGCATTCGGACTGATACTGTCAATCAGCCGGATGGCCAAAAAGAAGATGCAGACCGTCGAGGAACTTACTCAGGAAAATAAGGACAGATTGGAAGAAAACATTGAAAAAGCAGCAAAATCAAGAGATTAGCCATGAAATATAGAAAGATACGTGCAATCATCAGCGGAGGAGGCACAGGAGGCCATATCTTCCCTGCCCTTTCGATTGCAAACAAGCTGAAAGAACTCAATCCTGAGACCGAGATTCTCTTTGTTGGTGCAGAGGGAAGAATGGAGATGGAGCGTGTACCAGCTGCAGGTTATGAAATCGTAGGCCTTCCTGTAGCCGGTCTTCAGCGCAAGCTTGCCCTATCTAACTTTGCTCTTCCGTTCAAGTTGATCAAGAGCATAAGAATGGCTAAGAAGTTGATTCGTGAATTCAAGCCGGACATCGCCATAGGTGTGGGAGGCTACGCCAGCGCACCACTTCTATGGGCTGCAGGCAAACTGGGAGTGCCGACTCTTATCCAGGAGCAGAACGGATTTGCGGGACTCACCAACAAGATTCTCGGAAAGAAGGCTAAATGCATCTGCGTGGCATATGAAGGAATGGAAAGATTCTTCCCAGCCGACAGGATCGTCATGACCGGCAATCCTATAAGGAAGGAAATCGTTCCTGCAACGGCACAGATGAAGCAGGAGGCATGCGAATTCTATGGACTGGACCCTCAGAAGAAACACCTGCTCATCGTCGGAGGAAGCCTCGGAAGCGGCACCCTCAACAACGCGATGAAGAAATGGATAGAGGATGGATGTCCTGGCGGAGAAGGCATGGACATAATCTGGCAGTGCGGAAAATACTACAAGCCGTCTGTGGATGCGTTCATGAATGAGGCAAAGGATAAAGGTATAAAGGAGCTGGAGAACATACAGCACTCCGACTTCATAAAGAGAATGGATCTTGCATATGCTGCAGCAGACGTGATCATCTCACGCTCTGGAGCAAGCTCCATTTCTGAAATATGTGCTGCGCACAAGGCTGCTATATTCGTTCCGTCACCGAATGTGACAGAGGACCATCAGACTCACAATGCCATGGCACTCGTGAGAAAGGATGCAGGACTTATCGTGACCGATGCAGAGGCCGGGGAGAAGCTGATGAAGACGGCATGCGAGTTAATTGCCGATGCTGAGAAGATTGCTCAGATAGAGAAGAATGTGGCAAAACTTGCGCTTGCAGATGCAGCGATGACTATTGCTGATGAGGTTTATAAGATTGTAGATTTCTCGACAAGCTCGAAATGACAGGAAGGGCTCGAAATGACAGGAGAGGGTGAAAATGACAGGAGGAGCTCGAAATGACAGGAGAGGGTAAAAATGACAAGATAAATGGAGACAACTGGACAACATATATATTTTATCGGTATCGGCGGAATCGGAATGAGTGCGATCGCCAGATACTACAATGCAAAAGGCTTCAAGGTGAGCGGCTACGACAAGACGCCCTCTCCCCTCACCCAGGCACTGGAGAGTGAAGGCATAGACGTACACTATACAGACGACATCAGCTACATACCTTCTGACATCGAGAATACCCTTGTGGTATATACGCCAGCTATCCCAAGGGATATGGGAGAGCTCGTGTATGTGCAGGAGAAAGGATATCGAGTGATCAAGCGATCACGCATGCTCGGAGAGATAGCACAGGGACAAAGATGTATGGCAGTGGCAGGAACACACGGCAAGACAACGACAAGCACACTGGTAAGCCACCTGTTCACAGCGTCCGGTGAAGGATGTTCCGCATTTCTTGGCGGCATCTCAAAGAACTATGACAGCAACCTTCTCATCCATGAGAACAATGTGATAGTAGCAGAAGCCGATGAGTTTGACCGTTCATTCCTGCAGCTGTTCCCTGAGGTGGCGGTAATCACTTCAATGGATGCAGACCACCTGGACATCTATGGAGACGAAGCACACATAAGACAGGCATTCAAGGATTTCGCCTCACAGGTAAGCGGGACGGTCATTGTGAAGAAAGGACTTGACATCACAGCTGACGACACAAAGGCAGAGATCAAGACATACGCATACGGAGACGCCACTGCAGACTTCTATGCTCATCCTGGAGCAGACGGTCATTTTGACCTGCACTATCCTGGCGGAGTGATCAAAGACTGCGTCGTAGGCATCCCGGGATGGGTGAACATTGAAAACGGTGTTGCTGCAGCAGCTATCGCACTTACATATGGTATCGGACCTGAAAAGATCAAGGAGGCTCTGGCAAGCTTCAGCGGAGTAAAAAGAAGATTTGACATGCAGATAAAGCATGACGATCTTGTATACATCGATGACTACGCACATCATCCGAACGAGATTTCAGCAGCTATCAGCTCTACCAGAGAAAGATATCCGGACTTCAGATATACAGCTGTATTCCAGCCGCATCTCTACACAAGGACACGCGACTTTGCACCTGAGTTTGCAGCCGCATTGAGCAAAGTGGACAGACTCGTGCTTCTGGACATCTATCCTGCACGTGAAGAGCCAATCCCGGGAGTGACATCGGAGATCATCTTCAACGATGCCAAGGCTCCGTCAAAAGTACTGCTTAAAAAGGATGAGTTGCTGGGATGGATGAAGGAGCAGAAACTTGAAGGAAAGGAACTGTTCATGACCCTCGGTGCAGGAGACATTGACAGACTTGTGGGACCTATAGCAGAAATACTTACAGAAAAACATAACGGACGATAATGTCTAAGAACTGGAAAAATATTGCGAAGAAAACCGTACTGGGACTGCTGCTTGCTGCTGTCCTTGTCAGTGCATATATTCTTGGTTCCGGACAAAGAAGACAGACACGCTGCGCATGGGTGGAGATAAACATTGAGGACAGTCTCCAGACTCCTTTCGTCACATCGAAGAAGGTGAAGCAGTATCTCGCCCAGGAGTATGGAAGATTAGTCGGTATTCCGCTGGACAGCATCGATCTGTTCAAGATTGAAAACATTCTCAACAGCAAGCCCTCGATCCTCAGCAGCAATGCCTACAAAACCGGCGACGGCACTCTGAGCATCATGATCACGCAAAGAAAACCCGTGATGAGATTCGATGCTGAAGATTATGGATTCTATTGTGATGCAGAAGGCTATCTTCTGCCACTGGAGCCGGACTTCTGCGGAGATGTCATTATAGTGGACGGAATTATCCCGCTGGACACGGCAGACTGCCGCAGAGGAGCACCGGTAGAACCGGAAGACTGCAGATGGCTTGAAGACATGGTGAGGATGGCCAGACACATCAACGGCAGCGACATCTGGAAAAAGCGGATAGCACAGATAAAATGCAGCGAATCCGGAGAGCTGACCATTGTGCCGAAAGCAGGCAGGGAGATATTTATTTTCGGCCGTCCGGAAAACATAGAACAGAAATTTGAAAAGATGCAGATGTACTATGAACGGATAGTGGCTGAAAAAGGAGAGTACGCCTACAATGTAGTGGACGTAAGATACAGACAGCAGATCATCTGCAAAGACACAGAACAAAAAAAGAAAAAATAATATGGAGTTTAAGGAACAGCACATTGTCGCGATCGATCTTGGAACATCAAAGATCGGTCTGATTGTCGTCAAGGTCAACGGTGAGGATGTACAGGTAGTATACTACAAGGAGACAGCATCGTCCGGCATAGTCAACAGCGGAGTGTCCAACATGGTGCAGGCCAGCACTCCTCTGAAACATCTGATCAAAGATGCGGAGGAGGCTCTGAACATCAAGATCAACCAGGCTGTGATCGGCATGCCGAAATATCCGATAAGACAGGAGTCAAACAGCGGAAAGATTATGGACAGGGGTGAATTCACAGAGATCACTCAAGAAGATGTGGACAATCTTAAGAGATTCGCTCAGGAGACCTATCCCCTTCAGTCTGTGGAGAAGGAGGCGATATATGGAGCTGTAGCGCAGTCTTTCTCTGACGGGGAGAACTTCCAGATAAAGGAGGATGACATCGTAGGAATGTCCAGCAACGTACTTGAAGGACATTTCAAGATCTTCATAGGAAGAAGAAAAGAACTCATCAACGCTGATGCACTTCTGGCAAAAGTCGGAATCTCGGCAAGAAAGAAATATTTCACTGCCGACACCACAGCGCAGGTGATCTTGAGCGAGACCGAGATGGAGAATGGCGTGGCCCTCATCGACCTGGGTGGTGGATCTACATCTGTCACCATCTATCACGACAACATCATGCGTCATTATGCATCCATCCCATTTGGTGGACGAAACATCACTCATGACATCAAGAGCGAACTCCAGATCACCGAACGCCTTGCAGAAAACATAAAGAAGGCTTTTGGAGCATGCATGCCTGAAAGGCTCCTTAACATGAGCGAGAAGGTCCTGCACATCATGGACAGAAGTGCCGGACAGGACAAGCAGGTAGCTGTAAAATACCTCTCTGAAATAGTTACAGCACGCTTGGAGGAGATTGTGGAGGCTGCTCTTTATGAGATCCAAGAGAGCGGACTTGCTGAACATCTAAGATGCGGAATCGTCATTACCGGAGGTACTGCGCAGACAGCCAACATAGCCGCTCTGATAAACGAGATGTCCGGATACAAGGTAAGGATAGGCTATCCAAGAAGCGAGTATATCGATATTGATGCAGACGGCACACACGAGACAACTGCCACAACAATTCTCGGACTTGTAAGAGCTGCCATGAAGGAAGAGACCGGCAACTGCGCCGTGGATACAGATGCTCCGGCAAAGGTTAAGGTCGAAGTGGAGACATTACATGAAACCGCAGTGGAGGAAGCCGTCGAGGAGGCTGAGGAGATCATTGAGCAGATTGAAGAGGCAGACGTTCCTGTTGAGGAAGAGATTCAGGAAAAGGAAAAATCAGACAGATGGAAGTTCCTGAAGGTAGTATGGGGAAAGGCGCAGGACTTCGGAGCTAACATCAACAGACTCATTGACGGCATTACTGTTGACGAAGATGAGGAGACAGAAGATTAAGAATAATGAATAAAAAAAGCAGTCATGACATATACTGAAACAGACATAGAGGTAATTCCGGAAGGCTGGACCCCTAAGAACTCTATCATAAAAGTAATTGGAGTGGGCGGAGGAGGATGCAACGCCGTCAACTACATGTATAATAAAAGAATCGAGGGATGCACTTTCGTAGTCTGCAATACAGACAAGCAGTCCCTGGAGAAAAGCCCGGTGCCTATCAAGATACAGCTTGGCAGCGGTCTGGGAGCAGGCTGCAACCCTACAGAGGGTAGAATTGCAGCACAGAATGCCCAGGATGAGATTGCAGAGAAGGTGCTTGACACCAAGACAGACATGCTGTTCATCACAGCAGGAATGGGAGGTGGAACAGGTACCGGAGCAGCGCCAGTGATAGCCGCACTCGCAAAGAGCAAAGGCATCCTGACAGTGGGTGTGGTGACCATTCCGTTCAAGAATGAAGGAAACGAGTCAATGTCAAAAGCCATTGACGGAATATATGAGTTCCAGAAGAATGTAGACAGTCTTCTTATCATCAACAATGAGAAGATATACACTCATTACGGTGCCCTTCTTGTACATGATGCATTCCCGAAGACTGACGAGGTGCTTGCCACTGCAGTGCAGGGCATTACTGAAATCATCAACAAACCGGGATATGTAAACGTGGACTTCAAGGACGTTAAGGCGATGATGACAGGAAGCGGCATGGCTCTGATGGGATGCGGCACAGGCACGGGAAAGAACAGGATCAAGGATGCTGTTGAAAGCGCCACATCATCCCCTCTCCTGAATGACTTCGACATCAAGACAGCCAAGAACGTGCTTATAAACATCACCTCCGGCTACAATGACAAGGGACTGCTGATGGACGAGCTTGCAGAGATCGACCAGCGTCTGACCGAACAGTTCGGAGAGAAGGCCAACAGATTCAAGAGAGGTATCGTGTATGAGACTGATCCTGATTTCGGAGACAAGGTCAACATCACAGTCATTGCGACAGGATTCGAGATGCAGAGACTCAATGAGATCACAGATGTGAAATTGGGTAACATCATCATGATTGACAATGACTTCAGATTTGACAGGGATGTACTCCTGAATTCCAGCGAAGTGGAGCTTCCGGAGATAAGCCATCAGAAAATAGGTCCAAACAACCCGAGCATCAAGAACCAGTTCCGCTACAGAAGCGAAGGCAGACCGGTGCTGCTGGTAGGAGAGACAGACTCCAAAAGAGAGCTTGAAACAGTAGCTGCAATCAGAAGAAAAACACAGAAACAGTAATAATATGACACGCAGGACAAGAGTAAGATTTGCACCGTCACCAACAGGACCTCTCCATATGGGAGGTGTCAGAACGGCGCTTTACAACTATCTTTTCGCCAAACAGCGCGGAGGAGACTTCATCATCAGAATCGAGGACACAGACTCTCAGAGATTTGTCCCTGGTGCTGAAAAATATATCATCGAGGCATTGAACTGGTGCGGCATCGTTCCAGATGAAGGCGTTGATGCCGCAGGAAACGTTGTGGAGACAGCTTCGGAGCGTCATCCGCATGCACCATACAGACAGAGCCAGAGAAAGCCTATCTACCGCCAGTATGCTGAGCAGCTAGTCGAGAACGGCTTCGCCTACTATGCTTTCGACACAGCTGAGGAGCTCGGCGCAAAGCGTGCCGAGATGGAGGCAAACGGCCAGACATTCATCTATGGCCAGACAACACGTATGGGTCTTCGCAACTCCCTTGTGATGTCTGAGGCTGAGGTAAAGGAACTTCTCGAGAGCCGTACAGACTGGACAATCCGCTTCAAGATGCCTGAGAACAGGGTCGTGAAGATGGACGACCTTATCCGCGG
>JAEIGA010008518.1_pt1 | contig 15554 bp, 19 predicted proteins | sample 9270691 | NCBI WGS metagenome assembly JAEIGA01 (sample SAMN17057246, study PRJNA624740) | gut metagenome | biome: biome; isolation source: fecal sample | host: Bos grunniens | place: China: Xizang | collected 2019
ATAATTGTCCAAATATTACAGACTTTTCATATTGTTTCTGCGGAGGTCAAGTCGCAAACGATTATTCATATCCAAGATATATGAAAATTACTTCATCATTACCTCCAATGTGGGAAAGAATGAATGATTCAAACTATGCAACTCCTACTGCTTACGATGACTATGCAACAGGTTGTATAAAAGCAGCTAACTATACAACAGCTCTTTGGCAAAATCCTTCATGGGCAAATGAATAATTAAAATAAAAAAAAGGCAGTAGGAGAAATCCTACTGCCCTAAATGTTTACCGAATACTTTTCATCGTTGCTACAACTCGTGTTGACCATCTCTTATCAGAAGCATACTTCCTACCTATACTTGAAATGGTATATCGTCCACGTCCAAAGTAATAACCACTTGGCTTGGTAAGATTCTTAGCTACACATTCAATACACTCTTGCGGAGTTTCAAATGATAACTGACCTCTCTTACCCATTAAACCAAAGAAATTATTCTTTCTTCTTGCAGCAGTGCTACTGCCATTTCCACTTTCATGAATAGCAATAGCTGCCAAGAATTCAGCGTTAATTCCGTACTTCTCCTGTGCATCAATAAAATATTGACCACAGCCCTTCAATCTGTTCTGCAACTTTGCATCTAACTGCTCTGCTGTGATGTCAGACTTCTTACGGACATCGTAGTTCTGAGAAAAACCATACGCAGCATTGCAGAGTAGAATTACGGAACAGAGTAATGTTGTAATTAGCTTTCTCATAAAATTTGAATTATTTAATAGATTGACCACAAGCTATACCATAGCCCATGAGAAACATGCAGAAATACAACGGATAACCATAGAACCCTTCTATCTGCATTTCCTTTGGAGCAAATATATGCCACATTGTTATTAGTGTGGCTATGCAGCCCATAATTATCATCACTTTGTCAGATAACTTCATACACTTATTATACCCTTTTAGTCACCTTTGTCAAGACTTTTTCTTTCATAATATTCACAGCTATTATCATATTCTGTTATTACATCATAAAGTCCCTTTCCCTTCAAGTTCTCTTTACTATAGCAATTTCCATAGATGAATGAACCATGATTATGAGAACATTCAGTCCAATACTTACATGTGCCACAACATTTAGTCATTTATTCTAAACATTTCAATTGCTTCTTCCAATTCCTTATTGACCTCCATTAATTGCTTAAACTTCTTGGATGCATGATTAAACAAACGCATGAGGATGTGATGAAGACTATCATTATTCAAATACCTACCATTGGTATCTATTCCTGCTACATTAGGGACGTCATAAGTCTCATCTTCTTTACTAACAATAAAATGTAACTCCTCATTAGTATAAGAAAATACCTTGAATACACGCTTAGGATTTGTTTGATGACGCTCACTCTCAATGAGTGTAACCATTACATCCTTTTCATGTTCCTCCATCCACTTCAATAGAGTTCCTATCTCCTCTACCTTCTTCTTCGTAAGTAAAAACATTTATAAATCTTCTAACGATGTTACTGTGAATAACTGTATCTTATACTCATAACCATCAACATTGATTACTGTGGTCTTATCATAGAAATCCTGATGATTATCCCATCGTCCATCTTCCAATAGACGCTCAAACTCAACCCATGTCCAAGCAAACATACCATAATCATCAGCATGAAACTCATGCCAAGTATCTAATGTGCTAATAGACTTGATGTATAGCCTACATGATTGACGTTTGGATGCTTTTAGAATAGCCTTTTTGAACTCTTCGTATGTCATAAGAGTATTATACAGCAGTTCTTATTATTGTCAAGTAAAAAGAGCAGAATTCCGAAGAATTCTGCTCAAATTGTTATGTGTTATGGAAATATTAGAGATTCACCTTATCACCTGAAAAATGACTGGTAAGCATACCGTTAAGGTAATAGAGATGATGTGTACCAACGGTTACGGAAGTCTTATCCTTGAAGTAAACCTTCCATACCTGTTCCCAACCATCCTTTTCATCACGAGGATACTTAGTTACATGACTGATACCCTTATGCTTACCAATGAAACGCTGGAATTCACGTATATGGGGGTAAGCTTCATTCTTGGCAGAATAACACTCCATCTTATAAGTAGTCTTACCATCTACTGTCTCAAGAGGTTCACGAACAGTAATGTGACCTGCACGACCTGCTGCCATAAGGAAATCATGAGAAGCAGTAGAGAGAATTACCTTACCATGCTCATTGAGAATACGAACTGGCTGTGTCTCAAGTTCACCATACCCTGTTCCCTCACCAGGAATCTCTGCCATCTCAAGAATGTAGTAAACTTCCTCAGTAGTCCATGAACGAGAAGGAAGAACTGTCTCTACTTCAGTCTTATCATCTACTACACTCAGTACCTCATCCTTAGTCATTACAGCCTCAGTCAGCCAGTTGTTAGACTTCGTGTGACGCTGTACCACCAGCTTCTTCGGTTTGCTATTCAGTTCAAACATCATAATTATTATCAGTTATTGTGTTTATAAGTTATTGTATATAAAGTTGTTGTAATTTCTTCTCCGTTCTCGGTCTTAAAGGTTACTGCTCCTGCATGTTCATAAAACTCAGATTTCTTCATTTTGAATTCGCGTCCATCATGGAGAATGATATGAGCGTCAATTTTAGATGCAGCGATTTTTTCTTGTTGAGTAAGGAGAATTCCAAAGGGGATAATGCTAATAAGGATAATGATACAGAATACAAGCCAAAACTTAATATCTGTCAAGATTGTCCAAATAGCATTGAAGAATCCCTTTAGATTGTTATAAGGTTCTTCAATGTAAGCTTCTACAAAGTCATGTAGAAGCATTACGATTGAATAAAAGAACATCATTACTTCTTATCAGAATCCTCAAGTTCCACCTTGTAGACAGTCTTAATCTGCACGTCACAGTGAATAAGACCATCCTCATCAGTGTAGAAGTGAACACTATCCACACGCTCCTTAGCCATGTATTCTGCGATACAACGGAAGCAGGCAGGGTTGGTATCCTCCTCAGTGAAGTCATCCTCAACATTCTCATAGAGAGCACTCTCTACTGCCTTAGTGACCTCATCCTTTTCAATGACATCCTCAGAAGGATTCTGACGCTCTGCGATAGAAGTAGCAACAGCACTAGCCACAGCTTCCTTATTCTCAGGCTTCATGAACTCTACAAAGGTGTCCTTACCTACCTTACCACTACCCTTGGCATCAGCAAAGTCCTTCATAATGTCAGCAATAAGGGGCTTCTTAACATTGGGATAAGGTATATTATCAATGTTGAAATTCTCAAATGCACAAGTATCAGGACGATTACAAAGAGGAGTCTTCTTATCCAAAACTGGAATATCAAGTTTTGTAACAGCAGGAGTAACCGCATCCGCAAATGGAAGTTTCTCCTCAGACTTACTTTCCTCAATACGCTTCTCAATCAACTTAGGAAGCTCAGAAGTCATACGCTTACCCCACTTACGGTCATCCTGTACAATATCAGCAGGAATTATATAAGGACATACCTCCTCATCAAAGATAATAAATCGTGTTACACCATTCTCACCAAAGATGAAATCATAACCATCCTTACGATTGATTGACAAACGGCACATACCACCCTTCTGCTCATCAAAAGCAAATGCAGCAAGCTTACCATGTTGCTGATGAGCTTTTACACGATTCATACCACAAAGAATAGCAGCCTTAGTAAGAACACCATCCTCAAATGCAGCAACCGTAGGCTTCTTCATTCCTCCTAGTGTCTCTGCAATACCCTCAATCATCTGAGGAGAGGAAAGGAAACAAATAGCACGGATTACCTTACCATGTGTATCCTCCAAACCAACAGTAATAGTGGTATTCACAGCATCCTTAACAGTATGATGAACCTCAAAGTAGTTCTCATCGTAAGGACTCTTCTTCTCCTCAACAACAGGCTCAAGACCATCAGGACATGCAGTCATTGCATCATCCTCAGCCTTTTCGTCATGTTCTTCACCAAGAAGAGACTGAATCATACTCTTAATGTCCAAAGCATTAGGGTCATCCTTACGGCTTGCAAACAGGTTATTCAGTTCAGTCATCAGTCCATTGAGCGTCAAAGGCTCACCATTATTCGTCTTTACTTTCTTCTTAATCATATTAGTAAAATTAAAATTTAATCCAAACCACTTCACCTGTGGATAACTCCTCATAGCCATCTACTTGAGGATTCATACCATCTAACTTGGCTTCTAACATATTATCTGCCATATACACTTGTCCCATATAATCCCCATTATACGACTCAAGTAGACGCTTAATCGCTCTCGCCATCTCTGTATCAGAAGGATAGCAAGGGTCAAGGTCAAAGTGCTTCATGATTTGTTCCATATACTATATTATACAACAGTTCTTTTTTACTTTGCTTTAGGATTCACATTATGCTCTGAACCCTTGAAGTGTTCATTCACATGAATGTAGAAATAAGGATAAGGAATATTCCATACAAGACCATCATGACCCACAAATGAAATACTGTGGTCAACATTACGAGTATAACCATCAATATAATGATACATTACCTTACCATCACCATTATAACTATCTTCAATACAGAACTTACACTCCCAATCATGTTTTACTACTTCATCTGTTCCTCCTACACTCATAAATTGTGTTGATTGAATAGCATGCTCACATTTATCCTCTGCAAGAAAACAAAAGGTTAATGATATTACTGTTACAATCCCACCTACTATTATTGTTACTATTTTTGACTTCATGATTTTTTCTTTTATCTTGGAGTGTTACACTCCTTCGTTTTCGTTACGAGAGAATGATACCAAAAATAATACACAAAGTCAAGCTTTTTTAAGAAAAAAAATAAATAAATTTAATTATGGCAACTAATAATTATACTTCAAAAACAGCAGCCTTAAAGGCAACTATTGCTGATATTAATAAACTTAATACTAAAAAATTAAAGGTCAATGGTAAAGACGTTGTTCTTGGTGCTAAACATGCCAATGATACAAGAGAAACCATTACTGATGATGACTTATGGGGTCAATGGATTGAAACTTTAGAAGACGGAACTGCTATTGTCCACGATGATTGGATAACTAATCATAATGCTTCTAGTAATGCAGCTTGGAATTACTCAATTACTAAGGTTAAAGATAATAAGGCTTATGTGGGTGATGACTTGTATGGTAACATTCAAACTGAGATGATTAAGAATGGTGATAGAATGTTCTATTCTTCACAACTTTCACAATTCTCCTCTGACTTGTCTAGTTTGACAGATGGTTTTTATATGTTCAGTTGTTGTTCTAATCTCACCTCATTCTCCTCTGACTTGTCTAGTTTAACGAATGGTGAGAAGATGTTCTAGGGTTGTGATAATCTCACTACCTTTACTTCTGATTTGAGTTCTCTTACTAATGGTAACGGTATGTTCTATGGTTATAACCTCTCTCAATTCACCACGGATTTGCGTTCTCTTACTAATGGTACTAATATGTTCCGCAACAGTAGCAAGCTCAAAACATTTTCATCTGATTTGAGTTCTCTTACGAATGGTTCTGGCATGTTTGGTGGATGTACTAATCTCACGACATTTGTTCCAGGTTCTAGCAGTTCAACTGCGAATTTGATTTTGAGTTCTCTTACGAATGGCACCAGTATGTTCTATCAATGTTCTAATCTCACCTCATTTACGTATGACTTAAGTTCTCTTACGAATGGTGATAGTATGTTCTATCAAACTAACCTCTCTGAATTTACATCCGATTTAAGTTCTCTTATTAACGGTCAAAATATGTTCGAGGATTGTTATAATCTCAATATATTTGATTCTAATTTAAGTTCTCTCACGAGTGGTTCTGGCATGTTCTGGGGTTGTTCCAAACTTGAATCATTCACATCAGATTTGAGTTCTCTTACGAATGGTGAAGGTATGTTCAAGGGTTGTTCCAAACTTGAATCATTCACATCAGATTTGAGTTCTCTTACTAGGGGTGTTAATATGTTCAGGGGTTGTAAACTTAATACTGAATCCGTCATTCATATAGCAAATTCAATCAACACTGTTACCAATTCTCCATCACTTGACATTGGTATTGCTAATGAAACTCCAACTGATGAAGAAATTGAACTTTTTACAGAAATACATAACAAAGGATGGCGAGTGTTTGTAAATGGTTCTGATACTGCTTATGTTCCTCCCACTGATGGAACTTCTCTTATTCCTATTGATGGCGAACAAACTATCACTCCTAAACCTTATTGGGCTAAACCTGAAGAAGTATCAGAAGATGAAGCAGAATATGTTGGTGAAGATGGTAAGTTCTACAGAATATTAGGCGGTCAATTCATCTTTGTAAATGACCCTGAATCTTATGGTATGTTCGTAAATCTTGAAGATGCTGCTGCTAATATGAGACTCACCCCTTATGTTAAACAACAAACAACTGAGGAAGAATCTGTTACTGAGTAATTACTAATAAAAAGGAGTCTCCTCATTAAAAAGGAGACTCCAATAATAACACTTAACTTATAAAATTTTAAAAAATTATGCCTAGAAAATATACAACACAAACTGCTTCTTTAAAAACAACTTTCGCTGATATTAGAAATCTTGATGCGAAAAATATTAAGATTAAAGGGCAAAATATTGAAGAATTGTGGGGATTAAATCTCCCTGAAGATTATAAAAAATTTGTCACGAGATGCGAATTACCCGAAGATGAAAATTGGTCTATATGGGATGATACAGGAAATTTATTATATATAAACTTCAGTGATAAAATCATAAATGGTAACGGTATGTTCAGCAGGACTGGTCTCACTTCATTCACCTCTGATTTGAGTTCTCTCACCAGCGGTGAGAGCATGTTCTTGGTTTGTGATAATCTCACTACATTTAACTCTGATTTGAGTTCTCTTACTAATGGTAAACAAATGTTCCAAGATTGTTCTAATCTCACTGCATTTACATCTGATTTGATTTCTCTTACTAATGGCTTCTATATGTTCTCGGGTTGTGATAATCTCACTACATTTAACTCTGATTTGAGTTCTCTTACTGATGGTTATTGTATGTTCGAGGATTGTTCTAATCTCACTACATTTAACTCTGATTTGAGTTCTCTCACCAACGGTGAGCGCATGTTCTATGGTTGTACTAATCTCACTGCATTTACATCTGATTTGAGTTCTCTTACTGATGGTTCTAATATGTTCTATGGTTGTACTAATCTCACTGCATTTACATCTGATTTGAGTTCTCTTACTGATGGTTATAGTATGTTCTTGGGTTGTACTAATCTCACTGCATTTACATCTGATTTGAGTTCTCTTACTGATGGTCGTTACATGTTCTCGGGTTGTAAACTTGATTCCAATTCAATTGAAAACATTCTCACGACAATTCCTACAATAACTAAAGCCTCAACATTGCCAATTGGCATTCAAGAGAGTGCTGCTTCAAAGTTTGCAGAAATTACAGGTTTAACACCCACAACAACAGAACAAACCGTATCTTATAAAGGTTGGAATGTTAAAGTTAAAATAAACAATTAATAAAGAAAGGATTATTTTATGTTTAATGTAACATTTTACGAAAAAGAAATAACATCAACAAACGCACCTAAGAAAACAAATAAATGTCATTTACACTCTCTTACTAATGGTCATAGTATGTTCGATGGTTGTACTAATCTCGAATCATTCTCCTCTGATTTGAGTGCTCTTACTAATGGTGAGAGTATGTTCTATGGTTGTACTAATCTCTCTAGTTTTGAATCAGATTTGAGTTCTCTTACGAATGGTTATGGTATGTTCGATGGTTGTACTAATCTCTCTAGTTTTGAATCAGATTTGAGTTCTCTTACTAATGGTGAGAGTATGTTCTATGGTTGTAAGCTTACTACATTTACATCTGATTTGAGTTCTCTTACGGATGGTTATGAAATGTTCCAAGATTGTTCTAATCTCACTGCATTTACCGCTGATTTGAGTTCTCTCACATATGCTGAAAATATGTTTATACTAGCAAAACTTACCCCTCAGTCTGTAATGTACATAGCAGAATCAATTAAGGACATCGTTGCTGAAAAGAAACTCTACCAAGATGGAATTATCCCTTATGTTACTTATGATGTCCCAACCCGTAAGTATTCTGCACATAAAGGTTTTATGTCTGATGGAAATTATGTTTATACTTATAATAATCCTCAGCCTCTTACTTCCATAATATATGCTTCAGGTGTAGGTATACTCACAATTGGTATCAATGTAACAAACGATGCCACAACAATAGCAGACCAACTCCAAGCATTCGCAGAAGAGGCTACATTTAACAGTTGGGAAGACCTTAAACAAACATTTGTAGATAAAGGTTGGAATGTTACTTGGCAATATTGTGGAGCTGAAACCTCTACCACTTATGATTTGAGAGGTAATAGAGCAATTCCTTGTCCTGTATATACTCAACTCATTGAAATCTCTCCTGAAGGTGTTGAATATGATGAAGAAGGTAATGAAACAGGAAATATGGTCTATACAGATGAACAAAAGAATAGAGCTGAATATACTAACGAAGACGGTTCTAAGTTCTACAATATCAATTGGGGTCATGATGTAACCAATTATGATGACTTCCAACAGTTTGATTCCCTTGAGGATGCTGCTGTCGCTTATGGCGTTTTCATTAAGGAAAATATCATCACTACCGAGGAATAATACATTCTTAAAGTTCATTACTAAGGGACTCCTCAATTAAAAGAGGAGTCCTTTTTTAATTAAATAAAATTTATATGTCTAATAGAACAATTATTGATAATTCAATTTGGGTCAATGGTATTCAAAAAGACTCAGAAGGATATGCCGTTTTCTATCCTTTAGGAACTAATAAAGTAGATATTCCTAAAAATAGCCCCCATTGGCCCAAGGGAAATAAATTGATTGGTCAATTCGTTTATGACAAGAATAATAAATTGGTAGGATTCTGTGATACTAAGGCAATGACCTCTACTAATAATGGTGAAATCATTGTTATGCCTTATGAGGAAATTGATACTGATTTTGATTCAATCTCAAACGGCGATATTCAAATTCATGCACCAAAGGCTACTATTAAAAAGGCTTCTTGGAATGGTAGTGGAAAAGTGGATATTCCTGACGTTCAATACAAGTATAAGGGATGTAAGAATGTTAATGAGATTAAAGCAAACGATGAAAATTTTCTTGAAAATGATATTAAAGATGGAAAATGGTCTGAGTTGCTAAGTGATTTGAACAATTCTAATCAAATGTTTAAAGGTTGCGAAAATCTTACAATTTTTACTTCTGATTTGAGTTCTCTTACGGGAGCCAATCATATGTTTCAAGATTGTTCAAATCTTATTACTTTTGAAAGTGATTTGAGTTCTCTTGTCGGTTCTTATCAAATGTTTCTAAATTGTGTTAATCTCACTACATTTGACTCTAAAATGGGTTCTGGTGTCAATTGTCATTGGATGTTCTGTAATTGTCCAAACCTCATTTCATTTAATTGTGATTTAAAAACATTAAAAGACGGAAGAAGTATGTTTGAAAGATGCTCTAGTTTAGTATCATTTGAATCAGATTTAAGCTCTCTTACTTAGGGTAATAGTATGTTTATGAGCTGTTCTAAACTTATAACTTTTAATTGTGTTGATTTAAGTTCACTTGAAAATGGATGGTATATGTTCAAGGAAACTAAAATTACATCTTTTGACTATGATTTAAAATCTCTTACTAATGGTACGGGAATGTTCTCCAATTGCTCTAATCTTGTTTCATTTAACTGCGATGATTTGAGTACACTTACCAATGGTGGAAGTATGTTCCTCAATTGTACTAATTTGACTTCGTTTGAATCCGATTTATCTTCTCTTACCGAAGGAACCGCAATGTTTGCGAGTTGTACCAATATTATGTCTTTTAAATCGGATTTGAGTAATTTGATGACTGGTTATAATATGTTTCGTGCATGTTCTAATCTCACAACATTTAACTCTAATTTGAGTTCTCTTACTAATGGTGATAGTATGTTCTATTATTGCTCAAATCTCACCTCATTCACGTCTGATTTGAGTTCTCTTACTAATGGTGATAGTATGTTTTATTATTGCTCAAATCTCACATCATTTATATCTGATTTAAGTTCGCTCACTAATGGCAATGGCATGTTTTATAATTGTAAACTTGATGTTCCTTCTGTAAAGAATATCATTGATACTATTAACATAGTTTCTTCTGAAACTGAATCTCCTAAAATTTTAATAGCTATGGGATGTAATAACAATAATGAAGATAAAGACCTCTTTGCTCAAGGAGTTGGTTATACTGATATGAACACTCTTCTTACTACTCTTCAGAATAAAGGATGGACTGTAACAGCCCAATATAACGGTAGACCCTCTACCAATTACTCTCTTAGACAACCTGAATCTCTTCCTGTTTTTGTTAAACTCGTAGAAGTCATTCCTTCAGAAGAAGATGAATATACTCATTACGAATATACTTCTCAAGATGGTTCTAAATTCTATAATTTAGATTGGTTCCACGAAACCACAGGTTCAACAGATGGTTATACTCAATTCTCATCTCTTGAAGAAGCAATTACCCACTTTAATATCAAACAAATAGAAAAATAATTTATATGATAGATTTCAGTTTATATCCCAATCTTAATGGTAATTTAGGTGAAAATAAAGTTCAAATCCCTGATGGAGTTACTACCTTCTGGCCCGATGGCGATGCTCTCGTTCAAAACTTTGTTTATAAAAATGGTAAATTAGTAGGATTAGTTGATACTAAGGCACTTATCAATAACGATTCTGGGTCTACCACTTTTCCTTATGACTTTGTGGGAATTACATTAAGTGATGAATTAGAAAAATCATTGACAATTAATAAGGGAGAAAGAAACAAATATTTGAAGGTTGACTACAAAAATTTTGATAACTTACCAAAGGGATATAGAAGATTAGAATATATCGAAGCCAACGGACAGTTTATTGATACTGATTATGGAGCAAACGGAGAACTATACACCGTTGAACATGTTCTACAGTTCACCAAAACGGATGCCAGACAATTGATGGGTGCTAACGCAAGTGCTTCATATTTTGGATGCACTTCGGATGGTTATTACGAATTGGCAACCATTAAATCTACACATCTTTGTGGAAATAAAGACAAAGTGATATTAGATTTAACTGAGGTAAAAAGGTCAAAATTACAAGTAAATGATGAAATTTTGTCTCGTGGAGAACCTATAAATAGGGAAGATTATTTTTTATTTGCAATAACACCTGGGTCTTTGAGATGTCGTTGTCGTTTATGGAGTTGTAAATTTGTAAATTCTGACGGAATAGTAGTTCGTAACTTCACACCTGCTCTTAATGTTGATACGAACAGTCCTTGTTTATATGACACTGTGACTCAGACGCCTTTTTATAATGATGGAACTGGTGATTTCCTTTATCCTGGTTCAGAGTCTCAAGTAGTAACATCAAGCATTGATGACAAGTTCTACGCTAAAATGACCGAACATGGTATTCAACGTCTTTATAAGACACCTGATGATTATTCTGGAACAAAAGACGATTATGCTTCCGAATATGGATTCAAGGAAATTGTTGAACCACCCATGCCAGAAGAAGGATGCTGGACACCAGAATGGATTGAAACAGATACTCAGTTAATTTGTAACTGGATTGAAACTGAACCTCCAACTGAAATCTAATTTTCATACGACATAGTTAAAAAATAGGACATACTACAAGGAAGTCTTGCTGCTCGCAAGCGACCACAAGATATTGTAGTATGTCCCTTCTTTTATCAAAAATCTTCGGAAATTTTTACCCTTTTTATTACCATACCACTATATCTTGTGGTCACTTTCTAACGAAAGTTTCCCATGTGGTCGCTTATTTCTAAAAATTTTTATAATTTATTTTTCAAACTCATTTGTAATTCGTTTGTAAAATTATTTTTGTAATTTTTTGTAAAATTCTTTTGAAAAGTTTTTCATGGCTTATCGCCGTCCTCACAAACCCTCACCACCACATTGCATTTTCTATTGGAACTTTTTATAGAAAAACTTTTTTTAAGACTTGACTTTTTATAGAAAGTGTGCTATTATAAAAGTTGCTTCTAAAAAAGACCTCTCTGTAAAAAAGGCTTCCAAATAATTTGCGAATAGTTTGAAAAAAGACTTGACAATTATTCCCAAGTGTTGTATAATGTAAGATTGGAAGTGTGGTTGCAGATGGGTTTGACTTTGTAAAGTCAATAACCTCCAAGGTTAGTGACCTAAAATCACTACCAATCCTTGCTAGTGATGTAAAGGTATCACAACAGTTAGCCAATCTCTTATGTAATTGTTACACTATCTGTGTAGTGAATACATAATGTTGTTGGCTAGTCTCTTTCATAATTATATTACCTATGTTAATTGCACACACTGATAATCCCTTGGCACTAAGTCATTAAGAATCATGGACTTATAATCTACTGTTGTAATAGGGTAATGTGTAAAGTGTTGAGTGTAAGTGTATTGTGTAAATGTGATATTGTAAGTGATTGATAATTAACCCTGTTAGAAGTATAAGCAAAAGACACTACCTAATTGGTAGTGTCCTGAAGTAGATTACTGTGGTGTAGTATTAGGCTACCAGAGCCACAGCGTTCTGCCAGAGTTCCTTATTAACGATAACGTTCTGGGAGATGTTAGTAAGGGGACGGAGAATACGAGAACCCACGAGCTGTCCACCCTTGATGCAGTTCTCTTGGACTACGTTGTAGGTATTCCAAACGGAGGGAGTAAGGTTATCCTCATGGCGGCGAGGAAGGAGGAGATTATCAGCGGAAGTAATCTTGGAGTTCTTATTGAAGCCAAGGCGAATCTCAGCAGCCTTCTGAGCGTATTCCTTCTGCTGCTTCTCGGAGAGGTTGACGGACTTCATCTGCTCAATGAGTTCGTAGGACTCCTTAGCCTGTTCTGCTACCATGAGGGAAGCGGTGATAACATCCTCAAGGGAGTTACCCTTCCAATGGCAAACACGCTGGTTAGCGGTCATGTCATCGGCAACGATAAGACCATTAGAGCAGACGAGACGGAAGATACCTGCCATAATCCTGAAAGAGGAAGAACCATCGTGAGAGTTTACGATAACAATCTCAGGACGAGTTTCATCAGGGGAGAGAGTATCGAGGAAGTCACGGTGGGAGAGACGAACGCAGTGCTTATGATGAATAGTGGGACGCTTCCCTGCTTTGGAGAGCTGGGCGAAGGCGTTAGTGACTTCGTAACCTTCGGTACGGAGAGCGTCAATGACAGTGGCAGTGGTGAGCTGACCATACTTCTGAGTACGGCGGTTGGAGTAAGAGGTTTCAAAAACCTGGGGGCAACGAGCGGCGATTTCCTGATTAGTGAGTGCGAACATAGTCTTATGTATCCTTTCTAGTGTGATTTGGTGATTGTCTGTTTCGTGTTTGGGAGGTTTCCTTTATCTCCCCTGACAAGGACAGTATACACCAGTTCGCTTATAATGTCAAGAACTTTTTTACAAATTTTTGAAAAAACTTTGAAATTTTCCACAAAAAATGTGGAGTTTTATTCTTGAATAGAGTTAAAGTAATCTTTAGAGGCTTTATTATAAGAATTTTTATTAAGGGCATTACGCATAACTTCGTCTGCTTGGTCATGTTTAAGCCAGCATTCATCAGGGTCATCCATAGCCATGTAAGGTCTGCCATCTTCTAGCAGAACACCGACAGAGTACCACCTATCGGAGAATGGGCAGAGATTTTTAAGGAGACAATATCCTTGTTGTGAATCAATGATTTCCACTAGGGGAGAATAACCTTCCATGTGGAAAAGTTTGACACCCTTGTGGAAAAGATTAGAATGTTCTTGGTCTTGAGTGAGCATAAAGATTAGTTATCCGTAGAAAAGAACCAAATGATAAAAAGGACAATAAGAATATAGAAAATGTAAATCATAGTATTATTTTATGGTAGTTCTACTTGGAGTAAGTGATGATTGTGTTAGCAAGCGAACAACAAGTGTATCTTACGATAAGCCTTACTTTTCTCCTTAGAAAAGGAGGACAAAGTTCTATTGAAAAGAGAATCACCCCATTACCATTGATTGATAGTGGGGCGAATGAGTTATTAGAATTTTATTAGATTATATAATGAGGTCTTCGATTTCATTGACATGCTCTTCAATCCACATTTCGTATTCATTAGGTTGAGGACAATAACCTTCTGAATCAATAATGTCAGAGATAGCATAATAAAGTTCATCGAGGTCTCCATCATCATAATGCAACAATTCAGCAGCAAGTTGAGCAAGAGCATGTTTAGCATCTGTTACTTCCATCTCTTCTTGTTCAGAGAAAGCAAACTCAGGATGTCCTTCATAAGAATTTTCAAGACTACCTGTTTCAAGAATTTTAATAATTTCCTCAGCGTGTTTCTTTACCCAAGCATAGCACTTATCAAAATTATTAGAATCAGGGAAGTCTCCGTACTTATCAAGGATTTGTTCAATAGCTTTACCTATCTGATTTTCTGTGCATTCATAGAGATTAAACCCTTCTACGTCAGGTTCATTATCAAAATAGTGCCAAACTGCACTAATTAACTTCCAAACGATGTCATCATGAGTTTCGTCAAACTTGTTTTCATAAGGCTCAAAAACTTCATCGTCATTAATACCTTCATCCCAAGCATCTGCAAGCTGAGATTGTACTCTGTCTGCATCTTCTGAGTGTTCTTCCTGTTGTTTTTCAAATTCATCAATAGTTGCATCAATTGCTTTTTTCCAAGATTTCACTTCTTTTTTAGGCAAATAGAGGAATAATTTGCCAATGTGTTTTTGGATTGCATAACGTAACCAAACACTAGGGTCTTCCCATTCATCCGTATCAGGATTGTAATTTGCCATAACTTGTTTTGCTATTGCATACTTTTCGTCATCAGCAGACTCTTCCTGTTCACTTACATACCAAACGGAATGTTTAGCAGCCTTTTGGATAGCAGTGAGTTCTTGAGGAGTCAAAGTATCAACAGGTTTACCAATCTTCTTGGCTATCATCTTGACGATGTAATTGATTCTGCCCTTCAAGTCCAACTTAGAGAGAGGGCCTCTATAACTAGCACAAACATCATCTGCAAGTTGAGCATAATCAACGGTTTCCTCATCTTCACGAACACCCATCATCTTATTGACAATCTGCTGAGGCTTGAGTCCATCTTCTGCATACATATTGAGCATGTCAATGAGACCTTGTTCATCACAATCATCCATACCTAATTGTCTCCACATGTTATCACCATATTGTTTTCTGATAATCATGTAAGCTTTCTTAGCGATAGGGGAAGCGAGTTCTCTAAGGTCTTTTCTGAATTCAAATCTTGCATCAAAATCTGATGTTTCGTTCAACTGCTTATGATTATTTCTGTTTTTCAAACAAGACATAGCAGCAGAAGCAGCCATGCTCTCATTTATCTCATGTCTAAATATTG